>WLWH01000379.1_pt1 | contig 36902 bp, 68 predicted proteins | sample 6712741 | NCBI WGS metagenome assembly WLWH01 (sample SAMN12718694, study PRJNA515312) | sponge metagenome | isolation source: marine sponge | host: Mycale hentscheli | place: New Zealand: South Island, Marlborough, Capsize Point | collected 2003-05-01
TTGACATTGAGCTACCAGATACTCCAATAACATAAATTTTATAAATATCATAATCAGAAGTAAAATGACCATCTATTGAAAATGTATTTGCAGCAGATGGAGTTGTTGAACTTAATTTTACATAATCTTGACTACCAATTAAACTAGCATCTAATCTTTTAAGAGTTCCAGCATCACTAATTAGAAATTCATCTGTATCTGCTGGAGCAACTGCTAAAGCTGTTTGACCAGTAATAACTGCTGGATCAAGATCACTTGCAACGATTGCTTTGTTAGCTGGTTTGTTTCCAATGTAAGCCAATTAAAACTCCTATGTAATTTCCATTATAGAAAGTGTGCCTGAAAGTTTATCAGCAACAGAACAATCTATTTGAATTTTATCTCCAGCTTCTAATACAACTTTTCCACCAGATAAAAGTTCTAAAGAACTTCCAGATGGAATAGATACATCTTTAATTAACATTGATGTGCCATTTGCTACATTGTTTGCACCACCTCTATTTGAGGTTGTAGAAACTAATTCTACTTCTGTTGTAATTGCTGTTGTGTGAATATTTGCAAGTATTAATCCTAATACAACTGTTGTTGTACTAGTTGCTACTGTGTACATAACATAAGGAGTTCCTGCTGAAGCAGGTTCTGCTGCAAATGTTACTGTCTTAAATGTGTTCGCCATTTTTTTTGTTACTCCTTAATTATTGTTTTATATATTATCCTAAAGCTATTGCAAGAGCTGTTGGATCGTCAGTTGAAAATCCTTGAGCTGACATTAATGTTACTACTCTTGATAAAGCTGCTTTTCTATTAGTACCACCAGCTCCATCATCTACCACAATTAGATCAGATGTAGTTAGGTCTGCACCAATATCTGTACCACCATCAATATCCATAGCTGTTAATGGTAAAGTTCCTGTATCACCAGTTCCAATTAAATTACCTGTTGCTGTAGGTAATGTTAAAACTGCTGAACTAGCTGCCGAATGTGGAGCTGCTTGTAATGTTTGTGCATGAGCATTTGATGATTCACAATAAAATTTTACTTTAGAAACACTACCAGTTCCTGTTTTAATTTCTACTAAACCATCTGTAACAGCCACACCACCTGATGAACCATCACCATCTAATAAAACTTTACCAGATCCATTAGGTAATACAGATATATTACCATTAGATACTGATACAATATCAGAAATAACTGGTGAAGTTAAAGTTTTGTTTGTTAATGTTTGAACACCATTTAATGTTACATCTCCAACATTTGATGGTTCAACAACTGTAAATACAATATTTACTGAACCAATAGATCCAGAGTTATCAGTAGTACATAAAAATATTTTATCTGCATTAGTTGATCCTTCTTGAACAATAACTAATTGTCCTGCTAGTTCTGCAACAGTATCATAATCTGTATCTCTTGTAGCAGTACCTGAAGCTACAACATTATAAATACCATTTTCAGTAGCATCTGTTTGATCTTTTACTAAAACTTTATTTCCTGTAGCAAGTGTAATACCATCTAGTGTATCACCATTTTCTAAAGCATTTGATAAATTAATATTTGCTGTTGTTGCTACTCTTGTAATAATTCTTGTTTTTAATCCTGTAACTAAATTATCTACATAATTTTTTGTAGCTGCATCTGAACTTGCTGAAGGTGCTCCAAGACCTGTAATTGTTCCACCAGATATAGCTACACTATTTGCAGCTTGTGTTGATATAGTTCCTAGTCCTAGTGATGATCTTGCAGTTGAACCTGCCTCTGCTACCCATGTTGAACCACTACCAACTATAAAATTACCATCTGAATTTGATAAACCACCTATAGTATTTAAATTTGCATTTGATGCACCTTTTGCATCTAGTTGTGTTTGAATATTTGAGCTAACACCATTTAGATGTCCGAACTCTGTATTAGATATTGTGCCATCATGTATTTTAGTTGCATCAATAGCAGCACTTGCATTAATGTCTGCATCAACAATAGCACCATCTGTTATTTTAGCAGAAGTAATTTGTGAGTCTGCAATTTTTGCAGTTGTAATTTGAGAGTCTGCAATGTGTGCAGTATCTATACTGCCATCAACATAGTGTTCTGAATTTATACTATCATCAGCTATTTTTGTACCATCTATTGCATCAGCATCAATTTTAGCAGTTGTAACATTTGCGTCTGTAATTTTAGCAGTAGTGATTTGTGCATCTGCAATATGAGCTGTGTCTATTGAACCATCTACATAATGTTCTGAATTTATACTATCATCTGCAATTTTAGTTCCATTAACAGCATCTGCTGCAATCTTTGCAGTTGTAATAGCACTATCACTTATATTTGTTGTGCCAATAATTTCTGTTGGTATAGATGAATTAGTTTTTGATAAAGCACCAATATAAACATTTGTAATAGCTTCATTAGATAATGAACCACTATCCCATGTTACATTAACAGTTGTATTGGTTGAAAAAGATGAAGAACTAACTGTTCCAAAAATAGTTCCTGGTGTACTAGCAATTAATTTTATTCTTCTTCCAGCATGATAAACTGAAGTTACATTAGCACCAGCAATTGTAAAAGAAGTAGATGATGCGTATGCTGCTGTGTAAGAACCTGATCCATCACCATATTCAATCCATTGTGCATCATTAAACCAATCTCTTGTATTTTTCATTAATGCTCTAATGGCATTATTTAAATTGGAAGGTAACATTCCTTCTGCTGTTGAAATACCATTAAGTGAAGTATTGTCAGCTTGTGTTGTAGAATAATCTTTAATATTACTTGTCATTTAATCTCCTAGAAACCAAGCATATGCTTTATTGTTTTCTTGGTTTTTTTCATTAATTAATGAATTGATAGCTTCTTCAATTTGTCTTTGAAAGAACTCTTGAGTTTCAAAACTATATCTAACATTATCTATATCAGTTTTATCTGTCATCTCAAGCCTGATCTTGATGCAACTATATCAATTCCTTGTGCATCTTTCCAAGCTCCTCCACTTGGTATTTTTACATTAAATTTTACATATCTTCCAGATTGTCTAACTGGATTAATACCTGTTGTATTCATACTTGATACAGATGATTCTGTGCTGTTATCTGATAATCTATCTCTAGTTTTTATAGTAACAGTTGCTTCAGCATCTACAATAGGTCTTACACCTATTATATTTGATCTTGTTCCAGGAAACAACTCTAATTCTGAAGTTTCTATTTCTCCTATATTTTCTGTACCTGAAAAAATAGCAGCTTTAAAATCACTATCTATAGCACCTAATAATAATTGTCCTCCATTCCAAAAATCAGTATCTAATGAAATATTAATATTGTCTAGGTTTTCTGAAATAATATCCATTAACTCAACTGTATAAGCACCAACAAATTGAGAAAATATTGTACTAGCATTAGCATTAGCTGTTGACCATTTTTGTGTAGCATAATTATAAATTAAAACTTTATCACATATACCAGTAGTATTAGATGTATCAGAAGAAGATGGATATAACCAAATTGCTAATTGATTAAATGGATCTGTAGCTGCTACTATTCTATCTGAAAATGCTTTGTTTAAATCTAAATCAAAAAATCTATTTACTTTTTCTGCACCAATAGCAGAAACTTGATCTCCATTAATTTCAAAAAATCCATCATCTGCATAAAAGAATACTCTACGATTATCTTGACAAACAGTTCTTCCTAATACTGCACCTCTATTAGGTGAGATTACTGAAAGTCTAAATACAGTTGCACCACCCACATAGTCCATACGAACTATTTGATTTTGTCTAAATATATAACCAATTTCTCCTGATGTTATGTGTGTAATCTGTCCACCTGAACCTGGTAGGTCTTGCAAGTCTGATTGTTTAGTTCCTGGTTGCCAAGTTGTAATATCATTAATACCAGACCATTGTATTCTATTGGATGCACCAACATGATTACCTGTTACTAAAAAATCTCTTATGACACCTGAACATTTAAATACTGGTACAGTACCTGATGTTCCTATAGTTGATAAGTCAGTAAAGGAAGATGATGTTCCCATTAAATAAAATTGAGGTGCATCAACTCCATTACTTACAATTACATAATTACCAAATTGAGTAAATGTAATATAATCTGTTGCATCTCCAGTTAAAGGAGTTCCACCATAAAAACTTGTTACAGTTAATCTAGTTGTGTCAGATGATTCATTTACTAAATTAACATTACCTACAACAGCTCTTGTTACAGTTACAACTGCACCTGATACAGTTGCTGAAAAATCTGCATGACCATTAATAGTATTTTTTAAATTTGTAGCAGTTGTATCGTTATTTGTTTGAACTTGAAATTCATTAGTAGATGGTGATCCAGTTGTTGAAGTAAAAACAATAGATGTGTTGTCATTTTTTTTTAAAGTAACAGTTTTACTTGCACCAATATTTGCATAGTCTGAAACTGTAATTGTGCAAGTTGCAAAAGCTGTACTTAAAACTTTTCCTCTTGCACCTCTTTCTGTGAAAGCTCCACCAGTTAATTCAAAAATAGTTTCTTCATTTGCAACAAAATTAAATACTGTATTAGAGTTATCTCTAAAAGAACCTGCACCTCTTGAATTTTTTGTAATTGTGTTTGTAGAATAATTAACTAATGAAGGAAATCTTTTATAAGAATTTAAAGCATAATAAACATTGTTAGCAACATTAGCACCAGGATTGTTATGCTCTGGTTGGTCAGGTAGCCATTCGCCAAAAGGTACTTGCATTATTCTCCTATTGGTTATTATTTGTTATTGCAACATAGTTATCATTAAAAGAACTAGCAACAGTAACATCACTTCTTTGTTGTAAAGGTGCGTTACCATATTGATCTTCTCTGTCATTTCTTTCAAGTCTTTCAAGAGCAGTTTGATACATTTGTTGCCATTGTTGAACTTGTCTTGGTTCTATACCACCTAAAAAATTAGCAGCATGATAAAGTGAACCATATAAATATATAGCTGGATGATGAGTTAAAATATAATTTGAAGTATTTGAATCTGATAGTGCTGGAAATTTAGCATAATAATTTAATGTGCCTGTATATGCAGCAGATGGTATTGGTGCAAATCTAAAATTATCTCCAAGTATTGTATAACTACTTGGCATACCAGAAGTAGAGCTTCCTTTGATTTGATCCATTTGTGCAGGTGTAATATATTTTAAAGCATATTTAGTTCCACCTTCAGTTATAAAGAAATCTCTTATCTGTAAAAAATCAGCAGGTATAGATTCTGTTTCTGAATCTATTGTAATAGAAGTAGATGTAATCATTTTTCTAATTCTTAATTTAGAATTTAAATCTGCTTCTGTTAATATAATAAAATCATCAGATATTTCTGATGTTAAATCAGTTCTATTTAACCAATTTGCTATTGAAGTTTTTAATGTTGAATAACTAGTTAGTGCCATTATAAATTACCCTCTGCTGTTTTAAAAAATCTAAACTCATTTGAATTTAGTTTTTTTTTTAATATTTTTTTTTGAACTTCTTTTGGTAGTCCAAACCAATTGTTACTACCATTATACTCATTTGCCCAGACAGATAAAGCTATTGTTGGAATACTAGCTACTCTTTTCATATCCCTTGATTTAGAATAACCATCATTTAGATTATATAATCTTTTATTATGTTTAATATGTGGATTAATATTAACTTCTTCTTTGGTTACAATCTTACCTTCCATGTCATCTTTCATGTAAGTAGTTTTGCTTAAACCATCAATAGTAATATCTTTTCTCATACTCTGCCTTGTCCTTTATAACGATTTTTTTTAGCCATTCGTTTTTCGTTTTTGTTCAAATCCTTTTTATGTCGTCTTGGTCTTTTTTTTGGTTTAGGTCTTGGAACAAAGTGAACAAACTTTTGTCTAGCCACTACGCACTCATTTCAGTAATATACACATTCGTAGATGAACCATGAAATACTGCAATCTTTTCTCCAGGTGAAACTTTAAATATTTCTATTTCGCCAGATGGTAAAAGAGCTGATGTTGCACTTGCAGTAGGTGAAGCACCTAAAACAAAATGACAATTAGCATCTCCAACTACTCTTATGTATTCAGTTTGTGAACCAAATGCAGCAGAAGCTGTTGAAGAATTATTAGTATTAAGTTTCTGTGTAGTACCAGGTCTTAAAGCATAATTATAACTCATTTTTTCTCCTAATTTTTGAGGGGGGAAGTATCGCTAGACAAGATCCCCCCAGTTATTATTTATCTTCTTATAACAAATGTCACAAGTAATTTTTTAGCTCCAGTAGATGCACCATCAGTAATCATCTCAATAGTGCCACTTTCTTCAACTCTATTTGCAGCAGTTGGTTCAGCAGAATCTACAGTACCAGCAGCAGAGCCAGAGTGAGCTACAGTTATTGCACCACCAGTTACAGCAGTACCACCTATTTCAAAAGTGATAGCTGCGTTTGCACCTGATATTGCACCCTGTAAAGCAGTTATAATTTTAACTATTTTACCACCATCAGGTATAGCAACAAAAGTTGATGAAGCTGTTGAAATATCTTCTATTTCAGCAGTTATAAAGTAATCGTTTAATGTTCTCATTTTTTATCCTTTTTATTTGCTTCGTTCCGACTTCAAAATAAATCTTCAAAGACCAAACAAAATTGTTAATTGATTGATGGGGGATTGCTCCCCCACCAGATTAAGTATTATGAAGTAGTTAAGTCTGTAACTAATCCACTAGCTTTTTCGTTTCTTGACACAAGAGTGTACTCTGCCAACATAAATCTCTGATCTGCATCAGCAGTTTGTGCTGGAGTTTGTAGAGCAAAATCTCTTAAGAAAGCAACTGCCCAGTAGTCCATCTCTAATATAAGAGCATCTTGACCTACTTTTGCAGCAGTAGCATTTGCACCTCTAATGAATCTATTAGGAGCAACTTGTAAAGTTCCAAAGTCACTTTCATAGACATCAATAGATGTAACTAATCTTCTGTCTTCTGCTTGGTCAAATCTAGTTGAACCACCAGTAAAACCAGATAGCTTCTGCTTGTTAAAAGCACCTACCATAATCATGTTAGGGTTTCCACCAGCATTAAAGCATGATCTCAATACACCTTTTAACTGATCTTCAGTAAAAGCTCTTTGAGTTCCATCTGTTCTTATAGCACCATTTCCAGCACCAGAACCACCAGCACCTGCATCAACATTGGTTTCAATCCAAGTTTGACAGCCACCTAGTTTTCTAGCAGTAGTAGCATTACCTGCAGCTTTTGCTACATTAGATAAAAGAGCTACTTCCATATCTCTTTTTAATTCTTTTGCAGATTTTGCTACTTGGTAAGCTAACTCATTATTTCTACCAGCAGCAGTTACAGCATCATTTGTTCCTGATACTTGAACAGCTTTTGTAGAAATTTGAGTATGGTTTTCTTCTTTAGTAGTCGCACTCAATGTAGGGTAACTAATCGTTGCACCCTCAACTGCTGCGTTTGCTGCTACATCAGCCAAAGCGTCTGTTTGCCATTGGTGAGTAGTTTGTGTTGCTTTTTCTTTAGCAATTCCAGACATAAAAGGTGTTTCAGTTGGTGATATTGAATAAATAATATCTGCCAAATCTTCTCTTATGCCGACTGTTTGGTATGTTTGATATACAGCCATTGTTTATCTCCTTATTTAGGTTATTGTTTATAAATAACGCATCAAAAGATCAGTTGCGTCTTTTGGACTTCCTGACTTTTTCAACGCTCTAATTTGATTCAACCTAGATTTAGAGTTTAATTCTTCTTTAGTAGATTTTGTGCCTGACTTAACAAACTTACCAGATGGTTTGATTTTTTTAGAAACTAAATTAGGTTTAACTTCTTTAGATTTCTTATAACCCATTCCATCCATAATCACATCAAACATTCTTGAGTCATAAATTCTTGAAACATCCTCATTAGAGAATCCTTTAGAACTTAAATAACTAACAATATTTGATTTAACTGTTGCACCCTTTATTGGGTCAGCTATCTCTGGATGTCTTAAGTGAAGTTTTCTTTGTTCTTCTCTTAATATTTCCTGAAATTGAGTTTGCTGATGCTCTCTCAATTTATGCTGTGCATCTTGTATCGTATTTTTTCGTTTCTGAATTCTACGATCAATCTTTGCAGCTTCAGTTGGATCTTCATCCCAAAGTTTATCTAGTTCTTTGGAATTCATATCGTTGTTAATTTCAGCATTCAAAGTAACTACCAAAGAGTTTAAATCATCCATCTTTGTTGAATACTGTTTTTTAAGACGATCTTCTTCAGATTTTAGCTCTCTTTTCTCAATCGCTATTTCTTCAGTCTTTCGTCTATAGTCGGCATCTTTTTGATAACCTGCTTTTAATTCTTCAAGGTCAACATCAATCTTTTCACCATTAACTGTAACTTGGTGTAGATTGGTTGTTTGTTCTTCAATCGCATTTTCATCTTGTGATGCTTCTTCTTCAACTGGAGCTTCTTGAGTTTCCTCTTGTTGAGCTTCAGGTTGTTGTTGAACTTCTTGATTATCTTCAGCTTTCGCTTCTGTTTCTTTTGGTTCAACTGGTGTTGCTTCTTCTTGTGGTTTGTTGATAACACCTTTGGTGTCCATCAAACCTTCAATATGTTTAGCAGCACCTTGTACTGAACTATTATTCAGTAAAGGGTTTGAGTCAGACATATAGTCCTCCATAGTTAAGCTGTCTTACGACTTGGCTTATTCTAACCATTGTGGTTAAAATTTTGTATTATCTTGTTGTTTTCTAAAATCTTCTAATTGTTTTGAAGCAAGTTTCCCTGTTTCAATAACAGTCTGAAGATGTTGTTCTACTTTTCCAACAACATTATAAGCAATCCAAAGTTTTTCTCTGGTATCACTTTCTTTAGCACCAGTTTTTTCAAGTAGTGCTTCAGAGTAAAGTTTTTTTAGAGAATCAACAGCCTCTATAAAAATTTTACTCTCCAGTATTTGTTTGGCTTGGTTGGATCGGCTGATCTCCTCCGATCTCCTTGCCTGGTCTTTGATTTTCATCTAGTCCTTGTACTTGTTTGCTGAACATATTAGCAGATTGTTGTGCTTTTTCAAGAATCTTGGATTGATTAGCCATCATAATCTTATCTAGGTCTGCATCAGCTTTTATTTTAGTAGTATCTAGTTGTGTATTATATTTTAAAGCTATTTCTTTTATCTTTGCTTCAAAATCTAAAGCCATTTCTTCTGATTTTTGTTGTAGCTCTTTGTATTTTAACTCAACATCAGCAATTTTTCTCTTATTCTCTGCATCAATTCTAGTAAATTCTATTTTTTCAATAGGAGTTAGAGGTGGTGGTGCAGGAGGTGGCATCATTTGTTTGCCTATATCAGGATCAACAAAGTAGCTTTCTACATTTTTAAGTCCTGCATTTTCAATTACTTTAGTTAAAGTATTATAAATATTTTTTAATGTAACCATAGGCATTTCTTTTCCACCTTGTAATTGAAATGCTTGTATCTGTCTTTCTAAAATACTATTTAATGTAACTGTTTGTTGTTCTTTAGAACCTGTACCAAGTCCTACAACGATTGATATATTAAATCTATCTTTCCATTCTGTAGGTTTTACAGGAACATACATATTATTAATCATTACAACTCTTTGTTTGTCTTGATACTTAACCATAAGTTCAAATATTTTTTTAAATAAATCTTTAACACCTGTTTCAGCAAATATTCTTGCAATCAATTCTGATCGCATTTGTGTTTGTGTCATCAAAGCATTTACACCAGTTGCAGTTTTAGAATTTAATGTATCTGCATCTAGTCCTTGTGCTGATTTTGTAATACCTGTTCTTGCTTCTCTTACAGTATCTAAATAAGATAATAATGGAAATGCTTGATTAGATATTGGTTGAGCTTGTAAAGGTTGCATCACTTGATTTGGTGGTTGTTTAGTTCTAACTACACCACCAGGTCTAGTTGTTAATAGATCATCCATGTTCACCATACCATCCATAACTGCAACTCTATTATTATTTGTTAGATACATATTATCTAATAGCTGTCGCATTACAGTTGATTTCATTAATTGAATATCTTCAACTAATTCAGAAACTGATCTACCATAAAATCTATGTGGCATTGGTATAGGTGTTACAGTTACAAATGGAATATTATCACATGGCATATTTTCTAAAACCATAGAACCATCATCTCCTGCTGAAATTATTTTTCGCAGTTCTGCAATACCATCTTCATCCTCATCATATCTAACATAAGATTCATAAATTAAAACTTTTGTGTTTTGACCTTGAGTGTAATTATCTACAGGATATTCATCTACATTTCTTTGCCTGACCATATCTTCAGTATTATAAATATCATCACTTGATGCAGGAATTTTATTTACTTCATCTTCTGGATAACCCATAGCCACCAAGTCTGATCTTGACATTAAAACTTTATGAGAAACAAAATCTGCTTCTTGAATTGTTTTAGCATTACGATCAATTAAAAATTCTTCAGGGGGTACAGATTCAATTTTTATTTTACCAGTTTTTTTAATTCTTTTAATTTTACAATTATATAAAACAAAGTCAGGAGTTTTTATTTCTGAAAGCTCTGTCATACCTTGAGCTTCATATTGTTCTATTACTTTTTCAAATTCTGCTTTAGCATCCTCATCTTCAAATTCTTCTTCTTCAATAATTTCTATTTCATCTTTAGTATCAGATAATGCTTCCTTATCTTCCATTGATAAGTTCTCATAAGTTTCAAACTCAACAGTTTCAGATTCATCCCAATAAATTTTTAAGAAACCATTTTTTTCAATCAATGCGTCTTTGAAAAAATTATATAATAATTGAAAGCCATCATTGTCTTTGTAAAAGACATGATTTAAATATGCAGTTGCTTGTTCAGCTAAAGGTACATCTTCAGCAGTTACAGGTTCACATTTAACAACTCTATCGGATGCTGTGAATACTCTTAATAAATTTGGTAAGATACTTTCAATCGTATCAGATACATCAGTTGATACTACTTGTGAACGACCATCTATTTCTGTTCCAAGTTTATCTCCTAAATAATATTCTATAGATTTTTTTCTACCTTCAGAAAGATTACCACCTAAATATCCTAAAGCATTTTCTATGTGATTACCAAGAAGGCTTTTTAATTTTAAATCAAATTCTATTTTTTTATCTGCCATACTAAACTATGTAACTTGTGTTAATATCAATTTGCTCTTTCCAGTTAGTCATTTTGCCACCAACAAAAGTACAACCATATCTAAAAGCATCTGCTGGATGACTGGCAAAGTTATGAATGGGTCTGTTTTTAAAACATTGGTTTTTATCATCCCACTTTTTTTGGTAAGCCTTCAAAGCCTCTACTCCTTGATATGTTTTATTTTTATCAAAATAACATTTAGGTAAGTCTTTTCTAACAGCTTCAATCCCATCTTCAATAGAAAGTTTTGGAGCTATATCAAAAGATATACCTAATTCAAGAGCTGATTCTAATCTTGATTTTCCGAAAGCTCCTAATTCCCTAACTTTTATATCATGTGGAGCTATATGTCTATCATATTTATAAGGTTTGGAGTCTAGCAGGTCAGCATAGAAATCTAATCCTTCTCCAGATGATTCTTCATAATCAATAACTCTAATTTCATCTTTATGCCTTTGGACAAACCAAATAGCTGTAGAGTCTTTTAATCCTAAATCCCACCATGTTTCCACATCTAAATTTTCATCATAAGGTACATCAGTAATTTTATTTGTCTTTTCTAATTCTTCAATGATTGCTCCATAGTATGATCCAGTAATTGCAGCTTGAAATGAACACTCAAATTCCTGGTCGTATAAATCTTCTGACATCATTTGTTTAGCAGAGTCTAATTCATCTTGATCTAATATATCAGTTTCACTTGCCTTAAACACTCCAGTCCACCAATCCTTCTGCTCTTGTGCATCTTTATGTAATTTGTAAAAATAATTTTGTCCTTTGGGTGTGCCAATAAAAATACACCATCCCTTTCGGTCTGCCAATGCAGGTCTGATAATCTCTGGAAATATTGTTGGGGATATGCTTTGGGTTTCATCCATAACACATCCATCTAAAAATATACCTCTCAATGCCTGATCGTTTTCTGCACCTAAAATTGTAATCCTTGCACCATTAGGAAAATCACATCTCAATTCTGATTCATTAAATTTAACAAATGGTATGTTCTTGCCGAAATTTTTTATGTAATCCCAAGCAGTAGATTTACCTTGTTTGAATGTTGGCGAAATAAAGGCATATCTTGGATTAGGTTTAGGGTTGGTCAAAGCATCTCTAATCATGTGATTGATACACATTACAGTCTTGCCAGACCTCCTATGTGCAACAACTACATTAAATCGGTGCTTAAGCATCTCATTGTGCAAAAATTTTTGTAGTTTTCTAGGTGTATATGGAATTGTGATTTCTGCCATTTTTAAATAAAACCCCCCTTAATGAATAGTTCTATTCAAAGTATATTGCAATGGGTTTATTCCTAGTTCTTCAATCATGTAATCGCTGAAGTCATGTGCTTCGTCTAAATCGTTAAAGCCATCAAAATGTATTATGACAGAATTAGTTGATTCTGAAATAACAACTAACGCATTAATCTTTGGTTTATCTGTTTTAAACATTATCGGCTCTCCTTGTTTAGATATATATACCTCCTAACGTAATATACGCAACGCAAAAATCCTAGAAGGGGACACCCTTTTCAAAACCCCCCATAAAAACTATGCTCTTTCTAGTTTGCAGTGATAACGATCCAGTATCAGAAGCGACTTATAAGCGAATAAATTAAATTATATTAACGCAACAAGTGAAAACAGGCATAACTTACAAAAAAAAATGCTTATATGATGTGAAGGCAACTTTTTACAAATAGGTTGCAAAAACTTCAGTTGTTCAAGGATATTAATATTGATTTTATTGAATTAATTTAAATTAATCTTTAGACCATTTGACAATCAATGGCTTATTATCAGCATTTGAAAGCTGTAGTTTCTGTGCGTTGTCATTGTATTTTGGCAACAATTTACTAGCTTTCCATTTAGTAAGTGCAACAGCTTCTTTAATTAAATGACTTGTTGCAAGATCCCCTTTTCCATTTGCTTTGAAATCTTCTATTGCTTTTCTTAATTCAGTCGCACTTTCTGATAATAAATAATCTACACCATCTTGCTTTGCTAATTCGTATTGTTCTCTAACTTTGGGTTTTTTGTGCATTAGCTTTCTAAATCCTTCCCATGATAGATTTAAGTCTTTTAATATGTTTTTAATTCCATTTCCCAAAGCTAATTGGCAATAAATTTGATCTAAAATTTCATTTGTAAATTTAATATTATTCATCTTATTTTAGCTATTGACAATTATCTATTGACAATATATTAATTGGTTAATGTTTAATATATACATAATAAAACAACAAAAAGAAAGGTAAATTATGATTAAATATATAGCTCACTCTAAAAAATGGAGAGATAAAATAAATGGAAATACATATTTTTCAGTTCAAATAACTGACTTGAAAAATAATGAAACAATAAAAGTTCCATTTCAATATGGTTATGGAGATCACTTCAAATCCATAACATTAAATCAATTATGTAGAAAAGATAACACTTCAAAGTTTAGTCTTTATCATGATTTTATTAAATGGATAGATCAAGATAATTGCAAGAAAAGAGAAGTTTTAAATTGGGGAAATTAATTATAGTATGCTATTGACAAACAATAAATATAATGCTATTGACAATTAAAAGAAAGGATAACTTATGAACGACTTAAAATGGATGCTTATTTTTGGCTTAACCTTTGTGATAGGTTTCACAAGTTTGGGGATGTATATTTTACATCTTTGGGCTATTGGGGGTTTGCAATGATTAGAGCAATTTACTTCAGCTTATGCTTTGGTTTGGCTATGTTTGGACTATTAGTTGTTAGCCAAATTGATACGACTATCGGCTTGAGTATGTTTGCTCTATTCATAGTTAAATTTTTATTAATGCTGCCAAAATATCAGGGGGAATAATGAAGTGTATAGATTGTGGATTTACAGAGGGAACACTATTAAAACAATTTCAAGAAGCACCTGAACAAAGTTATTCATGGTATGAACTATCAGAGATGACCGAAGTTTGTGCTAGTTGTGGTAGTGAAAATATAAAACTAGATAAGGGGGAATAATGACAGATAGAACAAGACATGAAATAGACTTGATTGATAGTGCTAACAAACACATGACATATGAAAAAAAGAAAAAAGCATTAGAGCAACTTCAGGATTTATTAAAAAATTATAGCTCTGACACCTTAATTGATATGATTATGAAAGAAAGTCAGAACAATAAAAAATGATTGAAGTATTAATTATCGCTGATCTATTATTTTTGAGCTACTATTTATTACAATGATTATATTTAATAAAGCAATACACAGAAAGAAAGTAAGACTATTTATGGTATTATTTACAATACTATTGACAAGTCTTGCAACATTAATAATATTAGTATAATGAAAGTTAATGAAAGAAAGGATCAAAGGTTATTTAGAATACAAACTAGACCTAGAATTATGTGGAGTAAATACCTTTGAAAAAGATGATAAAATTAGAGAAAGATATGAACAATATCTCAAAGATCAACAACAAGCTGATAACGATATTCCAACAAGCGATACAAACGAAACAACAAAGACAACTGATAGCACAGACTTATTGGAATATAAAAAAGGGAAGAAGGTCTAATTGATTAAGTATATAATTATTTTAATCTTGCTGACTGGGTGTTCAGCAAAAGAACTTGACCTTAATCCTACAACAACAATACTAAAGCAAATAATGAAAGAGAGGCAATAATGAAACCAGTAATACATTTTGAGGATGTTGTTATAACACCAGTAGAAAAAACAACACAAAAGTATGATAATAAAACAAAAAAACATACTAACCTTAAAACACCAATAGAAAAAAAAGGTAAGACAATTCAAATAGGTGATTGTTATGATTTATTTGAGTTTGTTAGAAAACTTGATTATCATTCTGATGCTATTGATAGTTGGGAAGATTACATAGAAGTTAATTTTAAATTAAAAGCTACTTATTAAAGTAAAGGAGGATAGGGGATCATAGAAAGAAAGGTATGAAAGTGATCCCCTTATCCAGTAATATCTAGATATAGTGTTTAAACTTTTCTATTGTACCTCATCTTGATTTCATTCACAATATCTTTCTCAAACTTATTATTCTTTTCCACACTTGTCCAATATTCAGCCACCATGCGATCCACATCCTTTTCTGAATAATTGTTTTTTCGCATGAACTCAACTAGGATTAACAGGGGGGGGTGCTTAACTTGATTCTTACGATTTCTATCTATGGCTCTTTTATATTGAAAATTAGAACGCTTTCTAATTTTACTTAATTCATACTTTATAGTTTCTATTGGAACATATTTCTTATTCATACTTACTAACTAGTTATATCTATATTACTAATTCTTTATTTAGGTACATTTCATGTACCCCTACCAGTACAAAAAATGTACTACCTAACTAACTTTATCCCCTTCTTATCCACAAAATTCTTTCTCACTTTATCCACATATATTTGTCTATGCTTATTAGACATAATCTTTCTTAATTTAAGATTGTTATTTAAAATAGATTGAAAGTTATCATCCCCTCTAAAGTAATATTTATTAGTTTTATTCTTACCCCTATTTTGCCATGTAATATAGCCGAATAATTGTAGCCTGTCCAAATGCCTAACTAATGTTCTTTTGTCTTTTAAGCCCATCTTTTTTAAAAGGTAAGCATGACTAGGCACACACCCTCTTTTAGCTGTCTGAAGCCTTGTCAGAAGCATATAGAGGCATTTCTCATGGGAGGTAAGAACCTCATTATCCAATAAAGAATGGGGTACTTTTAAGAATGGTTCTAAACTAGATTTCATCAAAGACTATCTTTGCATTAAAACTAAATGATATTCTTTCATATGTTTCATTATCAGAATGAAATGGATATACAGCATGACGCAAAGATGAAGGAAATATATAGAAGTCTTTCAAAATAGGTTGTAATAAATAGTTAGCATTTGTGAACATATCCTCTGTACCCTCCATAAATTCAATATACCCTCCAACTGAATGATGAGGTTTAGTATGTTTATATTCACTCATAGATTGAGGTAGTTTTATATATCCAACAGTAGAAATATCAGGTGAAACAAATCTATCCTCAAAATGTGTATGAGTATGGCATGGATTAAAATCGCCTGACTTTTGTATATTGTGCCATGCTGAAGTAATAATAACTTGTCTTACCTTTTTATTTTTATAGTGGGATGTAGCATAGTGAACAATTAATCTATCAAAATATTTCTGTTTCCATTTTAACATAGTGTCATGGCTAATTAATAATTCTTTATATAAATTACCTGCCAATTTGTGTCCAAATTTATGCTCATCAACTAGTTTTGGGTCTTGTCTTATTTTAGATAAGTCATTAGAAAAATCTTTGACCAAATCATCAGGTAATTCTGATTTTAAAATTGTTGAGCCAAAAGGTTTTAATAAAGAACATTTAACATCACTCATTTTTAAACTCCTTTATTGGTTTAAGTTTATTAATATCAACAGACCAAACATAAGGTCTATCATTTTTTCCAAAGTTAGTCCAAGTGCCACATTTCTGACAATCTTTTGCTTGAATGTAGCCATGAAAATAAAAGGTTGGGGTATCATCTGATACATAGAAATAATAATCTTCAGCTTTAAATCCTTTTCTTATTATCAATGACTTGTAAGATTTAGAAAATAATTGTGATCTTACCTGAACTGGCTTATCATTAATAATTAAATCCTTACCTTGAAAGTTATTAACAGAATGTGTAAAATACGATTTCATAATTTTAGCCAAAGCCATCTCTGCAAGACAACCTGAAATTGTTTTACCCCACTTTTGATACCTATCAAATGAAGCACCATGACCCCATTGTATATTAGCTTTTAGGCTTTCTGTTTCCCTGACAATCCCAGTAATTGCACCTGATAATATTTCTTCCCAATTTAAATCTACCTTTTCAATACTCACTTATTTTTAAATATATTAATAAATTATTTTGTCAATAAAAGTTGTGATTTAAAAAAATACGAATATCTCAATAATATGGCTAACATTAATAACATATCAAGGAGGTTAAATGGTTTCTGAACCTCCATAAATATTTACAAAATTTAACCCCATAAAAAACCTTAACAGGCAGTCTGGGGGTTTAAATTCTGATTGAGGTGTTGTGTTAACTGCAAATGTTCATAACATTTGTAAACTCACCTATTAAATCATGGCGATTTTAGGGGGTAATTTATTACCCCAAATCAGAAATTAAAGTATTGACTTATCTGTAAATAATCTGTAAATAACCAAATCAGATGGAAGAAAGATTTACAGATACAGCTTGGACAGAAGGTGATTTTAATAAAGCAACAAGCTCACCTAGTCAAACAGCATTAAGTAATTGGGTATGGTTTATTAAATATCATCTATCACCACATCTAAAATTTAAATCAGAAAGACCATCAATAAGTTTTAAAGCTGGTACATTTATCCATGAATGGTTTCAAAACATATTAGTAGGTCAGGCAAAGATTGAAGATGTAGAGCATCATTTTAAAAATCATATAGATCAGTTTGAATTTAGTGAGAATGAAGGTATCAAAGCACAATTTATTTTAAAGTATGTCAAAGGTTATGTTGAAAGACACTTGGAAGCTATCAATGAAGTATCCGATAATTTTTCAGGTTGGAAAATAGAACACCCCTTTTCTGATTGGTATGATGATAAGTATATGGATCAAACATTAAACATAGCAAGTGAAGGTTATATTGATTGTGTTAATGATAATGAAAATAAAATAACAGAACATAAAAATAGGTTTGGTAGTGTCAGAAAATCACCACTCAAAGTAAATAGAAAAGATAGTAATATAAATAGAATTGGGGATTGGGTGTATTCTAAATCACAATTAATAAAACAACCTCAATTTACTCATTGCATACAAACAGCAGTCTATTCAAAACATTTTAAAAATAAATATAAACCATATTTAATTTATGTATCAGAAGCTGATTATACAATTTTTACACCTGATAATTGTTGGGAACTTACCCCAAAAGGTTTGGAATATTTTTTTAGAAAATTCATACAAATAAACATAAAAAGACAAGAACTATTAAGAGCTGCCAATGGTAGCATTAAAAGATTGGCTTGTTTAATTGATGTGGATTGGTCTGAAATTAGAAATTATAAATCTAATTTTATGCTAAAGAACTATGAAGAAGAAGATATGCAAAGGTTGGAGGACTTTTATGAAAAACTATAAGGATATATATGTCAGATAAATTAATGCAAACACTTGCTAAACTACAAACAGATAACAGAAAACTAAAACAAGAATTAAAAATTAGGGATCAGAAACTTCTTGAAAGGGATGAAACTATGAAGATTGCTAATGAAGAATATCAAAAATCTTTGGCTAAATTAAAGGATGATTTAGCTTTTAAAGATAAAGTTTTAAAATCATTAAGACCCAAACCAAAAATAAGAAAGGTAAAAAAATGAAGATTGATCCTATCGTAAAAGATATTTTAAATGAATTAAAGTTTAATCCCTCTGAATGCTTATGGGAAAAACATGGTGCTACTTGTATGAAACATAGATACATAGAAATAGCAGGACAAAACAAAGGTGTTTCCATAGATAGTTTAGATGAAGTTGAGAAAAATTCAGCAGAAGGTGTGGTTGCAATTAAATGTACTGCTAGTCTTGGCAAAGCAAAGGTTATAACTTATGGCGAAGCCACACCAAAGAATAATAAAAATGGTTATCCTTATGCAATGGCAGAGAAAAGAGCAGTTGATAGAGCTATATTAAAATTGATTGGCATTCATGGTTTTGTTTATTCAGATGATGAAGTGGATGATAAGTTTGAAAATGTTCAAGTAAAAAAAATAGAAGTAAAGCAAGAACCAAAGAAAGACAATATAGATAAAATTTATATTGCTGGTGCTTTAGAAAAAATAAAAAATAACAAAGATAAAAAAAATTCTTCGGTCTTAAGAAGTGATATTGAAAGTCTTAAAACCAGAATAAATCAGTCTATGGGTTGGGATGCGTTCACAAAGACAGATCAATTTAAAACATTTAACGCATTAAGAAATCAAATAACCAAACAAAGAAGGAGTTAGACTATGGCTTTTGAACTAAAAGAAGGCGAAGGTTATCTAAACAGAGATAATGAAAATCCTGAAAAATTTTGGGGATCATTTAAGGTCAGCCAAGATTTAAAAAAAGGTGATACCATCAATCTTACTGAATGGATTAATACCAAAGATGATGGCAAAGTTGTTCATAAATTACAAGAAAGAAAACCTAAACAAGGTTAATTGTAATAGATGGGGTGGTAGTTTTTGTTAAAACAAGCCTCTTGTTTTAGCTCCCTTGATCGGTTAGTTAGCTCTGCCACCCCTTTTAAACTATGGAACTTATAATATTAAATGATGGTCTTTATCATCTTATACCAATTACAAGTAATATGGTTGGAGATATAAAATTATTTAATGAGATTGATTGTATGGACTTGTGTGATTTATTAAGAATTAAATTAACTGGTTATGTAGATACTTTAAATCTACACATGATGAATGATAATACTGGTGCAATGATGGGTTGTATCTGCAAATAAAATTAAAGGAGTAATATGGGAAAAGACGATAATATAAAATGGATAGACATTGGCGAAAAAATGGTCAAGCAAATGTTAGAGAAGAAACAAAAAGAATATGGAAGTTTTGATAACAACGCATACATCATGGCTAACTTTTTACAATCAGCACTAGAAATAGTTAATGGATATAAGGTTAAAGTACCTATTACAATTATACCACAACTAATGATTGTTCTTAAATTGACAAGAACTATTGATGATGGTAGTGGGAAAGACATATACAAACTTGATACCCATAAAGATATTTCAGGGTACAACGACCTATTAAAAGATATGCTATTAAAAATGAGAAGTAAGGAGGACAATGACTAAAATATTTTATAGTCCTAGAATTAAAGAAATCATTGATTTTATGGCTGTTTATTATGATGAACATGATTGTTTCCCCAAGCTAGATGAGATAGGTAAGGCATTAAATTTAACTAAACAAAGGGTAGGTATTCTATTAAAGAATGCTGAAAAATTAAAGTTGATAAAGTCTGACAATGTTTTCATGCGAAAGTATATGTTGACTAAACAACCTAAAATTAGTAAATTAAAAGTCAACAATTACTATGAGTTGTAAAAAAATATATTACTACGAATTTTCTGCAACTTTAGAAGAAGAATTTGATTCTGTTGAGAAAGCAGCAGGTCAAAGGAATGCTAGTGAAAAGGCAGTTGTTAAAGAGATAACTAATAAAAGCCTTCAGCATTCTATAATTAAAAAGGAGGATAGGAATGAACCTAACCAATGAACTTCCTAGATTGTATGGGAAGCTACAAAAGTGCCATAATAATATCATGGCTACGATTGATGGCAGACTATGTGTTGATACAATTCAGGATTATGTTGAGTACAGACAATTAGTAAGAAGAATTGTTCAAGCTCAAAACAAAGAAGCAAAAGTTATTTACGAAAGATAAATAACTAATAACAAAAATGACAAGAAAGGAAGGCTATTCATGTCTGCAAAAGAAAAAGACCCCAATAAACTAAAACTTGATAAGCATATTGGTATCAAATTAAGAAACAAAAGAGTAGAAAGAAAACTCAATCAAACAAAAGTTGCTGATGTACTGGGTGTAACATTTCAACAAGTTCAAAAGTATGAGAAAGGAAGCAATGGAACAAATGCTTTTATTCTTTTATTACTATCTGAATTTTTTAAAGTACCAGTATCATATTTCTTTGAAGGTTTTAATCCAAGAACATTTGAAAGTAGCATAACTTACCATGACAGATTTCCAGAGATACACAGAGGTAATCAGGTCAAGAATGAAAACTTATATCCTAATCCTAACTCCATGAGTAGTTTAGGTAATAAGATGAAAGATGTTTTCTTGATTGAAGAAACATTAAACAAAGAAGAAATATTATAACAATTATGTCATTGGGTCAGTTAAATAAAAAGTTTGATTGGCTCAATGATTTAACAATTAGAGATAAAGATACATCAAGATTAGATGAACTAGCCAATCTTTATAATAAAACTAAAGATGAAAAATATTCTAAAGAGTGGTATGTGTTAGTTCAAAAAATTACTAAACAACTTAATTCTTAACTTCATTTTCATAAGTCTTATCATCATCAGCTTTACGCATACATTCATAATGAGCTTTACCTTTGGGATAGAAAGCAACAAAGCTATCTTGGTTGGTCATGTCTTGACCACAATATTTGCACTTTCCTATGTCTATGATTATTACTTTTGGTTTCTTCCAGACTTTCTTATGTTTTGGCATAGTTAGGTCTTTTGCCTTTTCTGGATTTTCTTTCAGCTTTCTTTTTTCTTGAAACAGCAGAGGCTCTTTGACTTGCAGACATTGATCTAGCTTTTGCTAGTGGTACACACTTTGGATAATTTTTTCTTTTCTCTCCTTTTGATCTACCACATGGAGGAAAGCCACCACCTTTTTTACGATTGGCAATGTCCACCCATTTTTCTGATGTCCACTTTCTTAAACTCATCTTTTTCTTTTAGTTTTCTTTTTACCAACTTTACCTTTGCAATACTTACTTGCCCACATATTTGCATAAGCAGATGGATATACTTTAAATTTTCGCTTCGCTGCAGCTTTACCAGCAGCACATAATTTAGCCATTATCTAACTCCTTTACAATTTTTAATTTTTCTTCAGCAGTTGCAATCTTTTCTACTAACTTATCTACTTCATCAATATGTTGTGGGTGTTCACCAATACCAACACTATTATTAAAATATATTTTTATTGTTGCTTCAGCTTCACAAATTTGAGCTTCATATCTTTTCTCTAATGCTTTTAAAATATGTTGCTTCATGCACTATGTCTTTTTTGTACCATAAATTTAGCTGTCTTAACAGCACCTTTGTGTGGCTTGTATGCACCTTTCATAAGTTTATATGAACTACCTTTTTTCATCCAATGAAATCCTTTAGGTGCTTTTACAGATTTTTTCATCATACTTTTTTCTTTTTCTTTTTTCTTTTTTTCATAGCTTTAAAATCTGCACCTGTAATTTTATTTCTAGGTGGTGCAACTCTTGCTAATTTTTTTTGTTTTGCACTATACTTACTTAATGGCATAATTTTTTAACCCTCCAACATTCCCATCTAACTAGTAGATACTCCTGATAATTAATATTTGCTTTTCATTTTTTTGTTTTTTTTCTTCTTCTTTTTCTTATCTTTTTTTTTCTTCATATACATAGTTATCTCCTTTTATTTTTACGACCCATATACCAATCTCCAGGTTCATAGTTCCATCTTTTACCATGATGACCTCTTATATCAGCATATAGCATTCTAGCTCTCACTATTAATTTTATAATTGACCTTACCATTTTTTGCAAGACCAATATCTAGCACTAAATACATCTTTAGCAGTAGCACACTTGTGTCTTGCTCTAAATGATTTTCTTCTAGCAGGATTAGATTTTTTAATAGTCATATTGGCATCACCATATCTAATAATCTTTTCTTTCCCACCTTTACAGGCTTTGACTACAAATTTTTTACCACCCTGTACTTGTCGTCTAGGTGAATTACATTTCATTTTTGATTTATCTATTGCCATTAATCTATTTTATCAACTCCATCAAAGTATTTATAATCAAATTCTACAACTCTGCAATCATGTTTTTTACGCATGGACTTTTGTTTGTCTGCAAATTCAATAGCTTTATCTTCAGATTGAAATATTGTATTAGTGAACATCTTATATTTATCATCTTGTTTCCATACCACACAATAAATCATGCTTTTGTTTTAGGTTTTGGTTTAGGAACTATTATTTCTTGGCAGCCAAATTTAGAATATATTTGATATTGATTTATTTCTTCTCTACCTACCTCTTTTGTTTTTTCTATAGACTTTTGGTATCCATCTAATAGGCAATCATAATAACTATCGTAAGATTTAGGAAAAGTATGTGGGTCTAAACAGGTGTTGGCTATGGTACTGCACATAACTATTGTTAGCATTATTTTCATTTATCATCCTTCTTATCCTCCAACTTTTTGATCTTATCATTAGCATCTTCAAGGTCTTTGGTTAAATGTTCTAATTTTTGCAAACATCTTTTGTTTGCTGAATCTTTAGATTTACCAGCATCCTGTAATTCTGCAACCTCTTGTTTCAGAATACGAACCTGATCCTTATATTCGTTTATTAAATCTATATTATCAGACATTATTTTTTTTTAAAAGTAGAAACACCTTTGATACCTAGAATTGTAGAAAATGCACCGACTACAAGAGCTTGATAAAACATTGGAAGATTTGCAAACTTGTCAAAAAATATATCTATCTTTGCTTGTATATCTGGATCATCACTAAACACAGACCAAGCCAAAAGCAACAAAGGAATTGAGATTAACACTAAACAAAATTCGTCTTTCCAATCTCCTCTATGTGAATCAATAACAGCTTTTTTAAATTCAACCTCACCATTTGCCATGCGTTCAGCCAATTTTAATTCAGCTACTGACTCTAATTCTTTAGTCTTTCTTCTGTTGGAAGCAATAGACATACCAGTTTTAATCATGCCTGGAACTAATTTAGATGCTATACTTAACCACATTATGACTTTGCACTCCTCATTTTTCCAGCTAACTTACCTGCTCTAGCTGGTGTTTGTTTTGCCCAAAGTGAGTCTAGCATTTGGAATGATGCCTCACCATAATCTTCTCTATCTAAAGCAGACCACATATTTTTAAATTTAGATACACCCCCTTCGCCTATCTGATAAACCATATTAACAATTACTTCTTTAGCAATATAATTAATATTTCTTTCACCTATCAATCTTTCAGCAGCTTGTAGTGTTCTATTAAAGTCTTGTTCAAATACTCTTTCACCTTCTTCTTTAGTATATTCTATATCACTTTCGTAATCATCATCAGGTGTTATCTTGTGTCCATAAAAGATAGTATCAAATCCTTCTGAACATTTATAAATCTTTGGAACATAACCCTCACAAAGTTTTATTTCTTCTTTTAGTTCTTCGTACATTTGCAAACTCCACAGGTACATAAATCTTTGTCATAATGATGTAAATGCAGATCATCTTTACAATGGCATTTACAATGACAATTTTTACATTTATTTTTTTTTCTTTTTGTTTTTTTACTGACAAATATATTATCTATTTTAGATAAAATATCATCAAAAAAACCTAACACTTTATATACAATATTATCAATCATTCTTTGCTATTCTTACTATTTTACCATCAATTACTTCAGCTTTTACTTTAGCACATTGCCAAATTACTCTGCTTCCACTATTTCTAGTTGCTATTCTTTTTTTTGATAAACAGGTAGATAGATTTGGCATTAAAGTATGTTCTTTTAATACTGCTGGTTCACCTAAAAACATTAAAAGACTAATGACTATTTCCATTTAACTTTCCAATATTAGCTCTAACACTATCTTTTAATTTTTCTATATCATCTAATGCTTTATCTAAATCCTTATCAATAGAATTTATCATTACTTTATTGTGCATCATATCATCTACTCTTGTTGTTAATTTTTCTACTTGTAATGATATATGTTCAAGCAACATAAATTGTTCTTGATCTATTGGTAATTGTTTTGATGCTTCTAATAAATCTTGTTTCATTAGTTGTTCAGATGTTTCAAGTTTTGTTAATCTGTTATTTATTTCACTATAAGTCCATACTGCTATAGCAATAGCAGCTATAATCATTATTAATGTTTTTAAATCTGTTTTAAAATGTGTTTGTTCTGTAATCATTCTGGTACTGGCATCTTATAATCTTTAGGTGGCATCTTCAATATCTTCTTATCACCCATAAGTGTTATATCTGGGTTTTCTTTTTTATAACCATCTTTTATTTCATCCCAATAACTTTGAGAATTATCAGGTCTATTGTTAGAACTTGTGGGAGATACACCTCTACACTTTGATACAAGTAAATTAAAGTTTTCATTTAAGGCTAAACTAGGATTACTATTTACTCTGCCACACATCTTCATTAGTTCAAGTTGTTGTTTAATCGCTACATTTTCTTTGGAAGTCTTGCAGTCTGTACCTAGATATTTTCTATAAGTAAATCTTAAATATTGATCTTCATGTGTATTACTGTCACTATAATTATAATCAGTATCTCTCCTTTCGGTGCTTATTTCCATTTCACCACATCTTACACCATACTCATTAAGATATTCGTTTCTAGGATATGCAGGTTCTATTAATGTAAGCAAGAACATTAAGATAATTAAAACACCTGTAAAATAATAATTCATCCTGGCGATCTCCATACATTACCTGTTTAAATCCTTAATATCATAATCATGCTCTCTGACTTGATCTGCTAATTGTCTATATAAATTTTCTGCCATCTGCCAAGTAGCTTCAGCAGAAGAAAGTCTTGTATTTATTTCTGTAATTTTATCTTGAGCTATAGATAAATCTTTTTCAAGATTAACAATTTGTTGTTCTGATTGATTGATTGTTGTTGTAAGATTAAGAACATATTTAATACCAGTAAATGATCCAACTACTATAGATGCAACCACAGGTATAAATATAATATTCTTTTTAAATAAATCTGCAAAGTTCATAATTAACTATCCTTATAATCAACCATTAATAATTTTATGTTAAGTCTTTTTTGTTCTTTAGTAGGTGATCTGCATATCCTATAAGAACCTTTAGGCTTATTTTTTAAACTCTTACCTTTATTATTTTTTCTATAGGTATTTGTTTTTATGTCTAGCAGTTGTATTCTACCATCTTTATCTACTATAACAATATCAAATGGACAGGCAGGATCACAACTTTTTGCTACATAAAATCCTTGTTTTGTTAGACTTGCTATAGCTTCATATTCACCCACCACACCTTTAATAGAAGTTTTCTTTTGTCTTGCAGAAATATCTATTTGATTAGACTTAAGACTAGATTCACTAGACTTGATATGCTTAATGCAGCTACGAACCATAAGACCTTATATATGTTATTAATCTTTTCATCCATGTGAGCTAGATGATTGTTTTTAATGGTATCAATCTTTTCATGTACTAATTTTAATTCACCTTGTAGTTTTATAATGTCTTGAGAATTTTTTTGAGATTGTGTTGGCATTATTTTTGAAACTCCTTAATTAAATTATTTAAATAATCTTTACCAATAGCATCATGTATAATTCTTAATTGATCTTTTGGAACTTTAGAAAAACTATATTCCATTAAATAAGGAACTAAACTTGCATCACCTTGTAATTCTTTCATAGTTTCTTTTCTAGCACCTTTAATAAATTCTTTTATAACTAATCTTTTCATATTAACATCTAAAGATTGATAACCAGTAGAATCTACTATTGCTGATAAACCGAAATGTATTTTAGGAGCAAATACATTTTTAAATGCTCTATCTAAAACTGGAATACCTGTACTTCTGAATATTTCATTGTATCTAAAATTTAAAATATCTAATTCTTTTTCTGCTGAATTTTTTTCCTGTCTAATTGTAACACCAGTAAATTCTGTAAAAACAGTAGATGGTATTTCTTTTCCAAAAATATTTGCACTCTCACCTTTTATAGGTCTTGCTTTATAAGTTTTTCCATCCTCTGATAATACTGCATGAGTTACAGATGTTCTGTCAGGAAGTTCAGCAGGATTAAATATAGATTTTAAATTATTTTCAATAGAATAAAATGGATTTAATTTTGCATTATCTAAATTAGAAGTTTTAGTATCTTTGGCAGCTTCTATGTTTCCATCTACTGCATCTAAAAAACCCATATAAGTTTTAAATGGTGTGAAATATTGTGATGCTATTTGACCTACTAATTCATTAATAACTTTAAATCCTTTATTGCTATCAGTAGTTGCAATAGATTCTAATAATTTATCTACAAGATATAAACCTGAACCAGCTCTTGTACCTAAAAATACTTTTGCAAAATCTTTTGCTGTTCCTGTTATAGTTCCCAACCTTCCATCTTTCCATCTATCCACAAAATCAGCTACAAATAAATATGCAGCTAATGGATTGTATGGATAAATATCTATTGTTTTATTTCCTACTTTTATTTCATTCCATTTTTCACCAGCCATTTTAGAATCTCTAATTTGCATAGCAGTTCCAAATAAACCCCAACCTACTAATGATTTAACCATTCCACTTGTTTCACCATTTTTTAATTTTTTAAAAAAACTTTTTGTAAAACTTCCTTCAGTAGTAAAAGAAATTGCTGCCAAAGGTATATCTGCAACAGCTCTAGCTCCACCTACAAAAGTTGGTAAAGGAGAATATTCATATAAAAATTTTAATGAATTAACTAAAAATCTTGGAAAAGGAATTGCAAGAGAAAGTGTAAATGGAATTTTATTAACAAAATCAACAAATGCTTTACCTATACCTTTTTCAGGATTCGCTGCATAAGTTAATTCTAAAGCATGATCTACAGCAGCAGATATATCTTGTTTTCTCAATCTATTTATTAAATTTTTATTTTGAACTATTTCAGCTAAAGTTCTACCACCATATATGCTTTTATTATTTCTAACGATTGCATCTAATGAAGATAAAAATACAGCTCTCCTAACAATAAATTCTTGGAATTTATTTAAAAAATTTAAAAGATCAGAACCTTTTTTTGCAGTATTTAATGGAGAAAATTTTTTTAATTTATTTATTCCTCCTGCATTAATATTTGCATTAAGAACATCAGAACTATATCTTAAAAATAAACGATCATATTCTTTTGGTAATGATGCTAATATATTATCAACATCTTTTTTTACTTTAATAAATTTTTTAGGATTAATAATTTGTCTTTTAATATTTAAAAAACCTTGCATAGCTGTTACAGGATTAGCTGGTCTTGCTAAAGTTTTACCACTTATTTTTTGCCATAATTGATCTGCACCATACTGAAATGCTTGATTTAAAACATCTATACCAACTCTTACATCTTGTGATATAAAATTTCTCATAGCAGTTGACCATCTTCCAACCATCATTGCTTTACGAACACCATCAAGTTCTTTCATAGTTCCATTTAATAAATCAGTTGCATCAATGCCTTGTGCATTTAATTCTTTAACTAATGATTCAGAAACTTCTCCATCTTTTAAAAATTTACCATAGGCTTTAGATAGTTGTGATAATCTATTAAGATTTTGTGCAGATGTTCTTGCACCTGATCTAAAAAAATCTAATAATTCATCTGCTGTAAGTTTATGTTTAGTTAATAATTTATTAAAATTAGTTTCTTTAATTAATCTAGGTGTAGTCATTACATCATATATTTGATCACTTATTTTTATCAAAGGATTTCGTTTAACTTTACCACCTTTTAAAACATCTTCAAAAAATCCTTCTATTTTTTTTGATGTTTTTTGACTAATAATTTTTTCAGATACATCATCTAATCTATCAAAACTTTTTAAATCAATATCGCCTTCTAAAGATTTAGGTTTAATAGTAGTTGCTTCTTCTACTTTTTCTGCAAGTTGTTTTCTTTTAGTGTTAAATTTTTTTACAGCATCATCATTGTTTTTTATTTTTTCAGTTTTTAAATTATTTTTTTTACCTCTAGCTGCAAAACTTAATAATGAATCTAAAGTAACACCAATTATACCACCTTCTATTGCCATTTTAAATCTAGCCTTATCTTCAGAATCTTGATCTGTTGCTTGTAAATATTCTGTAATGGGATTAGCAAGTGTTGGAAAACTTTCTACAAGATTTGACATTCTTGCCTCATAAGGTGAAAAAGAAAATTGAGCTGCAACTTCTCCAACCAATGTATTTTTTGCAACAAACTGACTGAATGCTCCTGCTTTAGTTGTAGCTTTTGGTATCTTTGTAATTAAATTTAAACCTGTAGCTGCTTTACTAAAACCAAAAAATGGTATTGCAAACCCAACTAAATCTCTTGAAAATGATCCACCAAAATAAGTTGGTTCTTTTATTTTATCAAACTTTACATTTTCTAAAGGTCTTTCATCAAAAAATTTTTCACCTAAATAATTAGTAAAATCTACAGTTGCTTGACCAGTATCTCTTATTGCTCCTCCAAAAGTTCTTTTTAATAAATTTTCACTAAAATTTTCCCAACTGTAATAACCTTCTTTTTCAATTATTTCTTCTATGTCTGGTTCTAAAGTTCCACCATCTAATATAGAACCTTCCATTATTTTTATACTTGCATTTAATTCTTCAGCACTTCCTGGTTTAGGTAATTCTTTTTTGATGTCTTTGTTTTTTTCTTTTATCTGATCTACTAAATCTTTATCAGCATCTTTAGATAATAATTCTAATGGAGATATTTTAATACCTGCTTCTTCAGCAGAAACAAAATCTTCTTCTTTATTTTCTTCTGCAAGAATTTTGTTAAGTTCTTCTATATTTGTATTTTGATTATTTTTTTCTTCTGTAAGAATTTTGTTAAGTTCTTCTATTGATAAGGTCATTAAAACTCCTTATCTGTCTATATATTCTTTGTAAGCAACCATTTCTTTTCCATCCCAAACGAATAATTGATTTTGTATATTATATCTTCCACCTTTAATTAAAGCAGCTTTATCAACTTGATTATTTTTCATTGGAACTTGAATAGCATCTTTTAATAAATTTTTTTCAGTTTTTTCTATAAATTTAAAAGCCATTTCTTGTCCAGAAAGAACTGGTTTAATTTGTTTATTATATAAATCTTTTTCAACTTCTTTTAAACCTTCAAACCATTTATCAAAATCTGGTGCATTTTGTCCTTGTAAATATAAAGCTAATGCTTCTTTAGATAATGTATTTGTTTTTCCTTTATTAAGATAAGCATTTAAAGCAGCTTTATATTCTTCACTTCCAGCTTTATAACCAGCAGCTTCTAAATTTTTTTGTAATTCAGTTTTAGCAGGAGTAGTTAATTTTTTAAGTTGTGCAGCCTGTGTTACTGCTGGAAAAGCACCTGCTAATGGGTCTTTACCTTTTAAACCTTGACCATATAATGCAGCACCTAATAAAGCACCTTCAGGTATATTACTTAATAATCCACCTTCAGCATTATTTATTTTAGAAAAATTGTCCTGAAGTAATCCACCACCAGATTCCCCACCTGTACCAATTAATCCTTGACTTCCTTGTCCTGTAGCAGCTACATCACCAGTATCTATTGAAGTCATGCCTGGTGTTCCATAAAGGTATCTTTTTAAATTATTTAATAATGACATTATATTAATCCTTTTAAATTTAAGTTTAATAGGTTTGGTTGTGCAACATATCCATACTGATCTTCTACAGATTTTAAGTTTAGTATGTTGGTAATGTTACTTTTAGCACTATTGTACCTTGTTTGCAAATCAGAAGATGCTTGTTGACCTATGTTTAAATTAGCAAAATACTCATTAACTATTGATGGTGTTGCTTCTGTTTGTGTTATTGCAAAAGGAGCTTGAGAAATAACCTGTGTTTGTATATCTCTATTATCTCCATCACCTCTTAAATTTTCAATATCTTCTAATGTAGGCTCACCCCCTTCAAATATACCTGCAAAAGGATTTTGAACACTATATCCCATAGCTGTTGCATTTTTATAAGCACCAAAAAGAGTACCACCAAAAGGTACAAGTAAATTTAATCCTAAAGCAATAGCTTTATTTTTAGGATCAGTCATAGGACTAATCTCATATTGTGCTTTTTGTCTTTGTGCTGCTAATGCTTCTTTTGCTTCAGTTGAAAGTGGTGGTGTGTTTATATATTGAACAGTTGGATCTCTACCACCATCATTTGATGTAGAGGTAGTGCCTCCAGAATATTGACCTACAGCACCATATTGTTCTCTATTGTTATCTCCATTGCCACCTGTGTTTCCACCTGTGTTTCCAGATCCCATTCCTGATGCACCAGCACCTAAATCAGCACCTCCACCTGGCATAAATATCTCCTTATATAATTATTGCGATTGCAACTAAAATATATAAAACAAAAATATGTGTTGAAGGTTTGTTTTTAATTTTAGTTTGAATGTCATAAATAATTTTTTTAATTTTATCCATTATAATAACCCTCCTAATAAACCACCCACTCCTCCAATTAATGCTCCAGTTCCTCCACCGAATTGTCCACCAACCAATGCACCTCCTAGTGCAGTTGTAAAAGGATTAGCTTGTGATTGTGTTTGTGCAGTTGTTACTGGAAATCCAGATGCAATAGGTGAAACTATTCCTGCATATTGTTGTAATGCTTGTAATGGAGCAAGTTGTTGTTGTCTTTGCAATGCTTCTAATTGTTGTCCTGTTTGAACTAAAGTTGGAGCTTGTGATGCAACACCAAGTTGTCTTGATCTTTCTTGTCCATAAGATTGAAATGCTAAAGGTAATGCAGCTTGTGCAACTTGAGCTAATGCTTGTTGTTGTGCCATAGGACTTGTTGGAGTTCTACCTGCACCACTAAATTGTGATTGAACACCAGTTGAAATATCTGCTGCTGATTTTTGAATTAAAGGTGAAAGAAAAGGATTTAAATATTGTCCACCAAGAGTTGCTGCTAATTGTTGTTGTGCAGCATTTGCCATTGTTTCTTGTCCAGCTAAACCTGTTAATGTTTGTTGTGATGGTGGTACATACCCAGTTGCACCTACACCTTGACCATAAAGATTTGTAGATTCAGAAAGTATTTGTCCTAATGCTGGTTCGGCTGCTGCGTAAGGTGTTACACCTTGTGTTGTTGCTTGATTTCCTCCAGATGATCCTCCTCCAAAACTCATGTATTCTCCTCTTGTTTAATTTCTTTTTCTAAAACAACATGGGTTCTTTTGTACCCATAATTGTTATAAACTTTTTGCCAACCTGGTCTAGCAATTAATTCCATTTTTTTACATTGTTGTTCTTTAGCAAACTTTTCAACATCATTAATTAAGTGTTGCCACTTATGTTTTTGTCTGCCAGTTGCAATATAGATATTACAAACTTTACCAAGTTTTCTTTGTATTATCTCTGTTACAACAACACCAAAATACTTATCAATCGTCTTTTGTTTATCTTTATCCCAGATAACCCAAATTTGAAATTTGCTTTCTCTAGCAACTTGTAAAACAAAATCTGAATCGGTAAGTTGACTTGAATAAGCTAAAGCAGACTTAATATCTTTTTCTACTAATGACCAAACTTTATCAAGTTCTTTAATTGGTATTTGTACTAAATTCATAAATACATTAAAAAATGCTTAATAACAATATATAATTAAGCACTCTTTTCGTCAAATATTTCTAAATAACTTACTATCCCTGCAATATTATTTGCAGAACCTGCCTTTAATTTTAAGGTATCACCTGACTCTAAAACCATAGATCCTTTTACAAGATTATCAATTGTTTTAGATCCTAAACTTATATGTGCTACTTCATGCTCTGCATCAGATGCAGAACTATCTGTAGTAAATGCCTCAACCTCAACAGCACCAGAATGAATATTAGTTATTTGAATAGATTTTACTAAAGCTGTTCTATTTGTCGGACAAGTATACACAGTTGTCTTATCTGTCGTTGTCAGATCAAACATAGCATTTTTATATATGTTAGCCATTTTTAGGGTACTTTACCTTAACTGCTTTTATAGCTTCATAAAAATCAAAATATTTAGATTTTAATTCTGGGTTTTGATCTATTGAGTGCCATAGCATATCTAGTTGATCTCCTATTGCAGGATAAGCTGATTTTCTTTTAGCTATATAAGGATTTGATTCTACAGAAACTTCATTAGCTTTTTGTTCAGCATAAGCTGCTTCTCTAGCATCCCATTCTGCTTCTTCTTCTGCTGTAAAAGGAACTATGTTCCCATTTATATTGTGATGTCTTGCCATAATTATTTATACTCCTTTGTTAAAATTTATGCAATACCATAAAGGCAAATATCTCCAGCATCTATGTTTCCACTTTCAAATTTAAAATCAACTGCATCTACTGCTGATGTTGTATTTCCATATCCAGCTAAATATTGTGTCATACAATAATCAAAATTGTTATACATATTTGTTGAACCTATAAAATGCTTTACAAAAGTTGTGCTACTAGGATTAAATAAATGTAAATAACCAGATAAACTTTCATCACTACCATTACCAACACCCCCACCAGCAACTAATCTTTGATATGATGTAGATTGTGCCAAGTCATAAGCACCCTCATAACCAAGAACACCACCAGCACCACCCTCTCCATGTTGAGTATTAAACATGGTTGTAGTTTTAGTCACATTATAATTTGAACCAGTATCAGCACTTAAATTAAAAGCAAAAAATGCACCATCAGTAGCTGGGTGTATGTTGTTAAATGTAAATACATATTCCTTATAAGTATTATCCAAGACAACTGAACTTGAACCATCAACAAAAGATAAAGTTGCAGAACTAGAAGCTGTTAGCTTTTTAATAAATGTCATACTGCCTAAACTTGATATAGAACCAAAAGCAGTTGCGTTCTTTACTCCTTGATTATTTAGTTTAATAATTGACATTAGCTATCCTTAATTCCATAGAGTTTAATTTTACCAGCATCTATGTTACCAGATGACATTTGAAATCTAACAGCATCTACTGCTGATGTTGTATTACCATAACCAGCAACAAAATGATTATCAGATTGATCATTATCTCCATATTCATTTGATTTACTTATAAAATGTTTAACAAATGTAGTTGATGATGGATTGAATAATGTAAGTTCTCCAGAAAAACTTTCATCATTTCCATTACCTAATCTAACATTAAGTCTTTGATCTGATGTAGATTGTGCTAGATCGTCTGCTGTTCTATATTCTAAAGCACTACCCCCATCATCTTCTTGGTGTCTTGCTCTAAAAAAAGTGGTAGTTTTAGTAACATTATAATTTGATCCACTATCTATGCTCATATTAAATTGAAAATAAACAGTATTAGTTGCTGGATGTATATTAATAAATTTGAATAAATAAATAGGATATGTGCTATCCAAGACTACATCTGAACTTCCATGTACGAATGACAATGTAGCACTAGAACTAGCAGTTAAAGTTTTAATAGGTACTAGGCTTCCTGTTGCTAATCCTGTAGAGGTTACAGCACTTATGCTATTGTTGTTGTATTTAACTAATGCCATATAATTTTATTACTCCACTATCTATGTTGCCAGATGACATTTTAAATTGAACTGCATCAATAACAGATGTGGTATTAAAATATCCAGCTACAAAATCATTTCTTGTATAAGTAGATTGAACACAATTTCCTGTTTGTATAAAATGTTTTACAAATGTTGTTGAAGATGGATTAAAAAGTTTAAGTTCTCCAACACCACTACTATCATTATCATTATTTATTTCAAAATTTAAGATTTGAAAATTTGTAGATTGTGCTAAATCATCACTTGTTCTATATCCTAATGCACTAGAAGCACCACTTTGTTCATGGTAAGCTCTAAAAACAGTTGTTGTTTTTGTGACATTATAATTACTGCCTGTATCAGAACTACCATTAAAAGTTAAACTAGCACCATCAGTTGCTGGGTGTATGTCATAAAACTTAAACACATACTCATCATAGGTGCTATCAATACCAGATGTAAAAGATATTGTAGATGAGCTTGATGCAGTTTGTGTAGATATTAAAGTCATTCCACCACCACTTATAGAAGCTGGTAAAGATGTTATTGCTGATAAGGAGTTGTTGTTAGCAAAGTTAAGAGCCATTTAAACTCCTATGGTTTTTCTGGAAATTCAACAGCTTCAACTTGTTCGACTGTTGTTAATCCATTGGTTAAATCTCTTAATTGTTGTCTATAATTTTGCCATTCAGTTTTCTTTTCTTCTGTTAATGGTGCATTTGGTAAATCTGTCCAATCACATTCTGTAAGTAATTTGTTTCTTATATTTCTTAACTCTTTAATACAAATATCAAATTCATTAATAGTTATTTGTCTTGAATTAAATTCTGCTATTTCTTCAGCAGTCATATCTATTTCTATTCCATTAACATTTTTTTTCATAATTTATTTTATTCCATAAAGTTTGAAGTTACCTTTAACAATATTTCCACTATCCATATAAAATTTTATAGCAGTACAATCGCTAGTACCATTTCTCATAACACTTCCACCTACATAATTTCTAAAAAGATTTGTTAAAGCACTACCATAGTTTTGATTATGCCAAGTCATAGCTTTATAATGTGAACCTAATGGATCATAAATAGTAATTTCTAAACTATTAGTTTCAGAAGTTGTATTTGTCATTTCTGAAGTCATAACTACTTTAGTACCATTTGTTGCTGCTTCAATATTTGAAGAACCTGAATCTGTTGTGTTATAAACTATATCTGAACCAATTAAATATGTGTAAGCACCTGATGTTATATAAGAACCACCTTCTTTCATTTGTGCATTTAATCTAGCACTATTTGTTACAGGCAATAAACCAGAGATAATAATTTTATAATTTTTATATGTAGATGAAAATAATCCATCAAATTCAGCTTCAGCAGTTGAACTTGTTATATCTACTGTGCTTAATAAAACATAATCAGAACTTACTTCTTGAAAACTATTATCTCCTCTTAAAAAGGTTGTAGCATCTTTAGTTCCAGTAGCTGTTAGTTTGGCAAGTGAAACTGTACTGTCAGATGGTACACCAAGATCAAGAACTGAACCAAGAATATGAATAAAGTCTATAACATCACCTGTAACTAGGTTTGATGCAAAAGTAATTGTTGAACCACTTACAGTATAAGAACTTGTTGGTGCTTGTAATACACCATTTAAACTAACCAACATATGATTAGCAGTTTCTGGTGAAACATTAACTGATGATACTTGCATAGTGTATGCAGCTTGACCATTGACTACTGATATAGCATCACAGACTTGAAAGTTTCCTATTTGTGGTTCTCTACCTATATATGCCATATTATAATGCTTCTATTTCTGCATCAGTTAATCCTAATGCTTTTAATTTGTTTTGTGCTGATGTTTTGTTATTTTCTTTTGCTGTTTTATCTGATTGTTCTTGTTGTAATCTTAATTGATAATTAGCATCATTAGTTTCTGCTTGTGATATTTCTTCAGCAGTTAAATTAACTTCTTCAATTCCATCTGGTCTAATAATTAATTTTTTCATATTTAATCCTTATATTTTTAATCCATAAACTAAAATTCTGTCTGCTTCTAAATTACCACTTCCAAAATCTCCACAACCTAAAGTTATACCAGATATTGCAGTTGCAACATTCCAAACAGTAAAACCAGAATATCTTCCCCAAGTAGTGCCATTATCTGCTGCAACAGCATCATGTAGTATTGAAGTTTTATCTGCAGCTAATGGTCTAAAAATTGTAAATTCAAACTGTGCTTGTGCTGTACTTCCAGATGAACTATGTGCATAACCTATATCAGAATCTGTAGAGGTAGAACCATTACTCCAATTTCCATTAACAGAAGTTCCAGAAGCAATATTTGTATGATGATAATAATTACTACCTGTTTGTGCAGTTCCACTTACATTAACTCTCATTGAAACTCTTGTGTTTGACATTGAGCTACCAGATACTCCAATAACATAAATTTTATAAATATCATAATCAGAAGTAAAATGACCATCTATTGAAAATGTATTTGCAGCAGATGGAGTTGTTGAACTTAATTTTACATAATC
>WLWH01000381.1_pt1 | contig 36863 bp, 31 predicted proteins | sample 6712741 | NCBI WGS metagenome assembly WLWH01 (sample SAMN12718694, study PRJNA515312) | sponge metagenome | isolation source: marine sponge | host: Mycale hentscheli | place: New Zealand: South Island, Marlborough, Capsize Point | collected 2003-05-01
GATAACAGAAGAAGCTAAAAATCTATTAATAGAATTAGGTGTGTTAGTTCAAACCGAAGAAGATATTGCAAGAGAACAAATTGTTGGACCATTTAATTTTAGCCAGCATGGGACTCAAAACACCTAGGAGAAAACCTAAAAAAACAAAAACTCTTATTGTCGATGGTAACGTTCTTATGAAACGTTCTTATAACGGAGCTAAGAACGTTTACCACAAAGACAAACATATAGGTGGCATTTTTGCTTTCTATAGTACATTACGTAAAATAATAGTAGAACATAAGATTGACAAGGTTGTAATCACTTGGGATGGTGAACGTGGGGGTACTTTGCGTTTAGATTATTACCCTGAATACAAAGGAAACAGACCTAGGTTTTTCGATAAAGAGTACGAATTACAAAAGTTAAGAGTAAAACAATACGCTGAAGATTTATCAATTAGACAATACGAACACAGTGATGTGGAATCAGATGACTTAATGGCTTTTTATTGTTTAAACAAGAAAAAGAGTGAAGATGTCATGATTTACACTAATGACCGTGATTTGTGTCAAATGATAAATGAAGAAGTAACAATTTTTTTAGCTGATAAAAAGATGGAAGTAGGGGTAGGTAATTACCAATGGTTCTTTGAACACCACTACAAAAACGCTGGTTTAGTTAAAATAATTGAAGGGTGTAAAAGTGACTTTATTAAAGGTGTTGATGGGGTTACAGAAAATACACTCTTAAAACATTTCCCTCAAATAAAAGAAAGGGAAGTCACACTAGAAGAAATAATAGATTCTAGTAAAAAAATACAAGAAGAAAGAAAAACACCTCTTAAGGTTATTCAAAACATAATAGAGGGAAAAACAAAAGGAAGTCATAAAGGACCACTTTACGAAGTAAATAAGAAAATAATCAACTTAAAAGAACCTTTATTGACTGAAGAGGCTACAGAATGTGTTAATAATTTAATACAATTAACCTTAGACCCTGAAGGAAGAGAACAAAAAAATGTCTTAAAAATGATGATAGAAGACGGTGTTATATATTCTTTACCTGGTGGTGAAAATGGTTATTTAAGTTTTATGGAACCATTTGTTAAATTAATTAAAAAAGAAAAATTAAACTTTAAAAAAAGAAAAAAATGAAAAAATTTGAATTTGTACTATACATTAACGGTAATATTATTTGTCAAAGGTATTTTACAGTTAGAAACTTTAAGTCTAAATCTTTAAAATCTGTTGAGTCTAAGTATTGCTTAGATGAATGTGTTAGACTAATACAAACAGACTTAAAGAAAAAAACTTATGAATATCTATACAGAAGTTATAACCCATATAAAAAACAATTACAAGAAGACATTATTTCAGAAAATATTTTTGAAAATGAAGATGTTTTTGATTTTGAAATTAAAGTGGATGAAAGACTTATAGGTAAAAGAAGATTTACTGGTAATGTTTATCCACAAAGAGTTAGATACTCTGTGGATGTTAGAAAGATAATCCCCGCCTTAATTAAAGAAATACAAGAGACATTTTCTGGAGAAAATTTTAGTGTGGAATACTGCGGAATATCATTGTAAATAGTTATTTATTATTAAACGTAGGAGAATGAGTAAAGAGTTAACATTAGGGTATTTAGGTTATAAGTTTCAAACAGAATTAATAAATCAAATCCTACATCCAGCTAACAAAAAATTTTCAGATAGGATTATAGATATTGTCCATTCTAAGTATTTCGACAACGAGTATTTTAGATTGATTATTGCAACACTAAAAGACTATTTTGAAAGGTTTGAAAAAGTACCAGCTTGGGACACTTTGGAAACAATTTTAAAGGTAGAAATTAAAGATAAAATCACACAAGATTATGTTTTTGAAATCACAAAAGAAATTAGAAACTTAGAGGTCGAAGATTGGGAGTACGTTCAAAGAGAATCATTAAATTTTTGTAGACAACAAGAGTTGAAGAAAGCTAATGATAAAATATCAAAAATCATCGATAACGGTGAGTTTGGTAGGTATGAAGAGTGTGCTGAGATAATGAAAGAAGCTCTATCCGTTGGAGCTGAAAAAGATGACGGAACTTCTATTACTGAAGGATGGGATACAGTTTTAGAAGAAGATTTTAGACATCCAGTTCCTACGGGAATAAGTGGTATAGACAATCTAACCGATGGTGGTCTAGCGAGAGGTGAGTTAGGTGTTGTGTTAGCTCCTTATGGGGTTGGTAAAACAACCATACTAACTAAAATGGCAAACACGGCCTATAACGTGGGAGCAAATGTTTTACAGATTGTTTTTGAAGACCAACCTGATGTAATAAAAAGAAAACACGCTTCTTGTTGGAGTGGTATTGAGTTAAATCAATTAGCAGATGACAAAGAAGCCATAATAAAGGTTATTACAGAAAAAACAGGTGGTAGAGAAAACGATTTAATAATTAGAAAGTTTCCATCCGAAGGGATTACAGTTAATCACATTAAGACATATGTAAGACACTTAATTTCAACAGGATTTAAACCCGATATGATTGTTTTAGATTATATTGACTGTGTTGAATCAACAAGAAGATATAATGATGAGTGGTCAGGTGAGGGTAATGTGATGAGAGGATTTGAATCTATGTTAGCTGAGTATGATATTGTAGGATGGACCGCAGTACAAGGTAATAGAAGTTCAGTATCTTCAGATGTTGTTACAGGTGACCAAATGGGTGGGTCAATCAAAAAAGCCCAAATTGGACATTTTATTATGTCTATAGCTAGAAGTCTATCACAAAAAGAAGGTAATAGAGCGACAATAGCAGTTTTAAAGTCTAGATTCGGAAAAGATGGAGTTCTTTTTGAGGATTGTACATTTGATAACGGTAAAGTTTATATCGATACAGAAACTTCAGATACTTTTTTAGGTTACGAGAAAAAAGTTGAAGTAAGAAAAGAAGAAAACGCAAAAGAACGGTTAAAAATGGCAAAACTAAGAAAAGTACAAAGAGATACCGAAACAAAAGAGAATCAATAACTATTAATTAAAAATTTAAAAAAAAAATGGAATTATCAAATCAAATTCTATCAGACATTACTGTCTACATGAAGTACGCAAAATTTCTCCCAATCGAAGAAAGAAGAGAGACGTGGGAAGAGTTGGTTACAAGAAACAAAGAAATGCACCAAAAGAAATATCCTAAATTAAAAGAAGATATTGAAGAGGTGTATAAAATGGTGTACGATAAAAAAATACTACCATCAATGAGGTCTTTACAGTTTGGAGGAAGACCAATAGAAATATCACCAAACAGAGTTTATAATTGTGCCTTTCTACCGATTGACCACATTGATTCTTTTTCAGAAACAATGTTTTTATTGTTAGGTGGCACGGGAGTTGGTTATTCAGTACAAAAACATCACGTAGAAAAACTACCTGAAGTACAAAAACCAAATCCAGACAGAAGTAGAAGATACTTAATCAGTGACTCAATTGAAGGTTGGGCTGACGCAATCAAAGTTTTAATGAAATCTTATTTTGGTGTTAATTCATCTACACCAGTATTTGATTATTCAGATATTAGACAAAAGGGAGCTTTGTTAGTAACTTCAGGAGGTAAAGCACCAGGACCACAACCATTAAAAGATTGTATCCATAATATTACTAAAGTTTTAGACGCAAAAGAAAATAGAGAAAGACTTACTACACTAGAAGTACATGACATTGTTTGTCATATAGCTGACGCGGTATTAGCTGGTGGTATTAGAAGAGCAGCTTTAATTAGTTTATTTTCAGCGGATGACAATGAAATGATTTCTTGTAAATCAGGTGCATGGTGGGAACTTAATCCACAAAGAGGTAGAGCTAATAATTCAGCTGTATTATTAAGAAACAGAATCACAAAAGAATTCTTTTTAGATTTATGGAAAAGAGTTGAGTTGTCAGGAGCTGGAGAACCAGGTATCTACTTTTCTTATGATAAAGATTGGGGTACTAATCCATGTTGTGAGATTGCTCTAAGACCCTTCCAGTTCTGTAACTTATGTGAGGTTAACGCTTCTGATATTGAGTCACAAGAAGACTTTAATAATAGAGTAAAAGCGGCATCATTTATTGGTACACTACAAGCTTCATATACTGACTTTCATTATCTAAGAGATGTTTGGAAAAGAACAACAGAAAAAGACGCTTTAATCGGTGTATCAATGACAGGTATTGGTTCAGGTACAGTTTTAGGTTATAACATGTCTGAAGCATCTAAAATGGTTAAAGAAGAAAATTCAAGAGTAGCTAAATTATTAGGTATAAATGAATCAGCTAGGTGTACAACAGTTAAACCAGCTGGAACAACTTCATTAACGTTAGGTACTTCTTCAGGTATTCACGCTTGGCATAATGATTATTATGTTAGAAGAGTTAGAGTTGGTAAAAATGAGGCTATTTACACTTATCTAGCTATTAACCACCCTGAACTAGTTGAGGATGAGGTGTTCAGACCACATGATACAGCGGTAATATCAGTACCACAAAAAGCACCTGAAGGTTCTATTTTAAGACATGAATCACCTTTTGATTTGTTAGAAAGAATTAAAAAAGTCGCTCAAGAATGGATTAAACCTGGACATAGAACGGGACAAAACACACACAACGTTTCAGCTACAGTATCTCTAAAAGAAGAAGATTGGGAATTAGCTGGAGAATGGATGTGGGAAAATCGTGAACATTATAATGGTTTATCGGTATTACCATACAACGGTGGAACATATCAACAAGCACCATTTGAAGATTGTGATGAAGAAACTTATCATACAATGATGAAATCTTTATCTAACATCGATTTAACAAAAATTGTTGAATTAACGGATAATACAGACTTATCAGGTGAACTAGCATGTGCTGGTGGAGCTTGTGAAGTAAAATAATATGAAATCTAAAGTTAGTTGGGGTAACCAAAAACCATTAACTCAACAGATACTAGAAGCCATGTATAAGATTCGTAAACAAAACGGTTAAGACCAACCCTATCAGAAATGGTAGGGTTTTTTGTTGCCTAAAATTTACATTTGATATTTTAGGTATAAATTACATAATCGAATATTTATATAATAAAAAGATATGGCTGAAAGATTTATTAACATAGCTTTTCCTTTCGAGGATGACACTAAAAATAATTACTTCCTTAAAATGAATAAGGAGGGTAAACAAGCTATAAAGTCAGATTTAATACATTTATTACTAACCACACCTGGTGATAGACTATATTTACCTGAATTTGGAGCTGATTTAAGAAAGTTTTTATTCGAACCAAATGATGCCGAAACACAAGGTGCTATTAGAAATGAAATACAACAAGCTATCGATAAGTACCTACCAAACCTAAAAATAACACAATTAAAAATAGAAAGACCACTTAAAAGTGAGTTTAGTGTTAGAGAAGAACATGCTGCTGTCGTTAGGATTGATTATCTATTTACTGAAGGAGCTTTAACAAAAACAGATTTTATCGAAATAACTATATAAAAAAATATTATGGCAACACAAAAAAAAATAAACTATTCAGCAAGAAATTTCGCTGACGTTAGGACAGAGTTAGTAGATTTTATAAAACTATATTATCCAGAAATATTTTCTGATTTTAATGATGCTTCTGTGGGTATGATGTTATTAGAACTAAACGCCGCTGTAGGTGATATGTTATCATACAATACCGACAGGATGTTAAACGAAACCCAATTAGATTACGCACAAGAAAGAAAAAATGTTTTAGCGATAGCTAGAACACTTGGACTTAAAATACCTGGACTAAGACCCAGTGTTAGTTTAGTAGACTACGCTTACAATATACCAGCAAGGGGTGATACATGGGATATCAGATACTCACCCGTCATAAGATTTGGTTCACAAGTTATTGGTGGAGGTCAAGTTTTTGAAAATATTGACGACATCGATTTTTCATCACCATACACTTCAGGGGGTGTACCTAACAGATTAATCTTACCAAACATAAATAGTAATGGAACATTAACTGATTACACAATAGTAAAAAGAGAGTTAGTTGTTAATGGAATAACTAAAACATTTAAAAAAACAATATCAAGAAATGAGTCTGTACCTTTTTTAGAGATATTTTTACCTGACCTTAATGTTTTATCAATAGACAGTGTTATAACATTAGAAGGTACTAACTACACAACATTACCAACACTAGACCAATATATTGACCCTAATTTAAGATGGTACGAATTAGATTCATTAGCTGAAGATAAAGTTTTTGTTGAAGACTCAACAAGAGAAAGTGACAACCCAGCTGTAAAACCAGGTAAATACATTACTACCACAAGAAAATTTGTTAAAGAATTTACAGATAACAATTTTTGTAAACTAACTTTTGGTAGTGGTGTGAATAATGACCAACAACAATTACAAAACATATCATCATCTGGTATAAAAATAGGTGACTTTATTAACACAACCGCTTTAGGTGAAATAATTAAACCAGAAACAACAATTTTTGTTAGATATAGAGTTGGTGGTGGACCATCCTCAAATGTGGGGCCAAACATTATAAATAGTATTGGTTCTACTATTGTAAATATAAACGGACCAACACAAGCAATAAACCAAACAGTTAAAACATCACTAAGGGTTAATAACCCAATACCAGCAATTGGTGGGGCAGGTATACCTTCTGTTGAACAAATAAGACAATTAACTAAATATAATTTCGCTTCACAAAACAGAGCGGTAACCATTAAAGATTATAATGCTTTAATAGGTAAAATACCTGGTAAATTTGGTTCACCTTATAGATACTTAGTGACAGAAGAACAAAATAAAATACAAGCTTACATATTGGGGTTAGATTCAAGTGGTAAATTAAGTAACCAATCGTCTAACACACTAAAAGAAAATATAGCCACATGGTTAGCTGATTATAGGATGATAAATGATTATGTTTTAATTAGGGATGGTAAAATAATAAATTTAGGTTTTGATTTAGATTTATTTATAGACAAACTAGTAAACCAATCAGAAGTTATAAATAATGTTATAAATAGTATTAAAGAATATTTTGACATTAAAAAATGGGAAATGGGTGATAATATTTATATGGCACAATTAGTAGAAAATATTAATAATGTTGGTGGTGTGTTAAATGTTATAGACATTCGTGTGTATAATTTAATAGGGGGGAATTACTCCTTAAATCAAACCAACCAACCATTTATACCCGCTGAATTAGATTTAGCTACATTACCCTTTAATAACGCTAAAAGAATTGATTTAGGTCAAGATTACGCTTTATTTGGGGACCAAGACTCTATGTTCGAAATTAAAAACCCAGCAAGTGATATAAAAGTTAGAGTAAAAAGAGCTTCAACTGTAACAGAATCTTAAAATGGAAAGAATTAAACAGTTATTAAGTAGAGCTAAGTATAAACTAGCTATAGACACTGATTTTAATTATAAGTTAAATTTTGAATCTAAACTTAAACCATTAAAAGATAATTTAAATAAAATTATATCAGTTTTAAGTCAAGAGGACGTTTCAATAGAAGAAAGATTTGTATCAACAAAATATAGATTTTTAGGTAGATTAAACATAGTAACTGATAATACCGTTACAATAACTGATAACAATGGTAAAGTTACACCTAAATCTAAAGATTGGTCACCAATGTTTTACGGAGGAAACCAAAACACACCACCAAACGACCCATATAATTGGGTTTTACAGTTATTGTACCCATGTAGAATAGATAAATACACTAAAGTACAAACAAATCAAGCTTATAGAGGTATCACAATAAAAAACCTATATAATAAGAATTTTTCTGGAACTAAATCACAAGTATACCTAGAAACTTTACAAAAACATGGTTTAGTTGAGGGTGATTTTTTTTACCTATATAGCATAACCAGTAATAGTGTTTATACAGGAATACAAAAAGTTGAATTTTTGGGTGACGAAGGTGAAAGGGAGGATTATATAATAAGGTTAAAAAGAAAATACAAATCAATTTCCAATAACCTAATTTTAAAAAAAGTATTAGGGCCCTCTGATGGTGATTTAAATTTTTTAAATCCTATTGGAGCTTTAAAAATAACTACCTGTGACTCTACAGGCTCAACAGCTAACGCGAACTACATTAAAGTTACTACAGGTAATTTATCTGTTTTTTCAGGTAGAACACACAACCTAAGAGAGGGTGATTATGTTGACGTTAGAGTTAATGATAATAATTTTACATTAAATGGTCTACATAGAGTAGAAAATATAGTTAACCGATATGAATTTGTTTTAGATTTAAAATTAAACAACATACCTAACACTATTATTAATAATATAAACATTTCTTTTAGAAAAATGGATGGAGTACCATCTGATTATTATATACGTAAATTTAAATTATTATCAGATACAAGATATGACATAACAAAAGCTTCCAGTTTTGGTAATAGTATATACCCAAAAAGTTTAAATAATAATTTTGGTATAGCTAACACAACATGGTTATTTAATTTTACAAACAGTGTAGACACCAAAAAATTATATAACCATAGAGGTGGTGATTTAACACAAATATATATCGCGACAATAAAGAGAGCTGGTAAAAACCCATTTAATTGGTCTGATGTTACATCTCATTGGGATTTTCAAAGACGGTATAGTGAAAATAGTAATAAATTAGAAGATATTTCTATAAATAATGGTAGTGGTGCAGGTTCAATAGAAAAAAAATTAGTTAATATAGACGAGTATTTTGGTGATTTTGTTGAATACAATAGGTTTAGTTTAATAGAAAACACAATATCAAAAGCTATTCATAGATTTTCTTTAAATGACGTACCATCTATACAAAACGGTTACTACCTAGAACCATTCCAACAAATAAACATTAGAAAATACTCCAATAAAATAGAAACAGCTTTATCGGGTAGAAAAGTTGTTGGTATACCCGGTGACGCTGAAAAAAGACCAAACGGAGATATTATATGGAGAGATATTTTAACACCTGGTTTTATAGAAGAGGGTGATAATGGTGTTGATTACCCTTTTTTAAATGGTTCTAATTATGTTTACACCAACAAACACCTTTTTGTTAGAAGACAAGAACCAAATGAAACCATAACTTTGTTTAATAAAACAGTAGAACCAATAATTGTTTGTTAATGAGTACCTATAAATTTAAAATAAGGAATAACTATAACTTTACGACAGGGGGTACAATAAACCCTATGATATACAGTGCTTACACAGGAAACCAAGCTTTTACCCAATACTTAACAATACTTAAAGATAATCTTAAATCACCACCATTTTCACCATTAAATTCTGTAATTAAAAATGAATTTGCAGTAAATTTAAAAAGTGAACAAATTTTTGAAAGAAGATTAGGACTAACTACGGCACCAGATTTTACATCACTTAACCCTCCCCCTAGTTTTGTTACTTCAGGCGACACTATTAACCCAACACTCAACTATAAAAACATTACATTCCCCATAGAGGTAAATTTTGATGTTACTGATTATGGTGATGAAATAAATAATTTTGTAAAGTCAGAACAAAAAAAGGCTATTAATAAAATTGTTGACTATGAAAGAGTTAAATATGCAAGTGAACCTTACCCTAGTATTGAATTAAATTTTAGGTTCTTTAATAAAGATAATACACAATATGATGATAACAACCTAACAGGTGGTTATACCCTAGCTGGATTTAATGAAGATGAAATTAATAAAAAAAATAACTTTAAAAAAAGTTTTTTTAGGTTATATTTTTTTGATAGTAACGACACCATGTCACAAAACTTACTATTAACAGAAGAAATTGACGTGTTTCAAAGTAAAAAACCTAAATTTAACTTTAGTAGAATATTTTGGCTAAAAGAAGATGAGTTATTTTTAAATGGTAATAATAATAGAATTGTTTATATGGAAGCTAGATTTTTTAACGCTAAAACCGGTAGGGTACATAGATTTATGAACCCACCAGCTTCAATAACAAACCCTATCGCTATATCTAATTTAAAAAATAACCAAGAATGGAAAACAAGTCAAATAATAATATTTAACCCAAAAAACACAAACGGTGTTTATAAATTTAAAACAGTGAATGGTGTTGGAGCTAACACACAAAACACAATAACAATGACAGAGTATATACTAGAAACCTAATGTCTTTTTACGAAAGAAAAATAAAATATTACAAATCTTTTAGGTTAATTGATACCACAGGTGATAATGTTAAAGACACTATCACATATAAACCTTATAATGAAAATTATTTCTTACAAGTAGGCTTAGAACAAGAAATTAAAAACATTGGTTACTATAATGTAGGTGTTAATGACGATTTTGAAATTGTTGATTTTAGTAGTATATGGGATGAAAGTGGGGATGGTATTATAAATGATGATTCATACACACCACCACCATTAAGTGACCCACAAGGGGGTGATGATAGTAGTGCTTCATTACCAACAAATGAATTCTGTAACGATGCAAACGCAAGTAACTACGAACCCCAACTCGTTGGTGTAGCTGGATTCTCACCATGTGCTAATAACCAGTGTTGTAGTTATGTCGATTTAGGTGACTATAGTTTTCAAGCAGGTGAAAATGATAATACTAGTGGTGGTGGGTTTATAATAAACGGTAATGAATACGATTGTTTAGACTTATATACTGATTGGGGTCCATGGAATCCTGACTTAGTTTTAAACGATACCGAACAAATCTATGTTAATACAGAACAATGTTCACTAACTTTTAGATTATGGAACTTAAATTCTACCCAACCCGAAATAACCAACCCAAGTAGTTTAAATGGTGGTTGGTATGGTGCATCGATTGAAGTAGAAATAAATGATGGTTCAGGTTTTCAAACAATATCACCTACTAGCCCATCAATTGAAAGTGTTGATTCAGATATAGGATATACTAGTGGTAAATTTACATTAAATGATAATGTAAAAATATGGGTCGCTAAAAAAATATTACTTGGGGATACCTTTTGGTACTCAACCATACCATTTAGGGATTTTACAATAACACCACCACCAGGGTCAACAGTAAGAATAACTTATAAAAACGGGATAAACAATGATTACCAAACTAACGCAAATAATTTAAAACTACAATTATTTAAAGGTAAACTTTCATCACCCAAACCAATAGAACCCTACGCTCTTCAAACTTACACGGTTGGTAGTTCATGGAGTTGGTCCACCCCATTTGTCTCAACAAGTATTAATTACATAACACCTACAAGTTATGATGGTGATGGTAATAAATTTGTATTTATTGGTGACTATCTTTCTTATCTTGCCGCCGGTAATAATGCAAAAAATAATTGGTCCAAATATCTAAAAGGTGTATTATTCCCAACAGAGACAGTTCCATGGTTTGGTGAAGATATTCCATCTGACGTTGGTAATTTTTATAATGTACTAGAATTACAAAATATTGAAATATTTGGAGCGAGCCTCGCTTCGGCTGGTAACATTACACCAATCGTATCAGATATTAACTTTTTTTCTAACCCATCAGAAGAAATATATAACCAACCCTTTGAGTGCATAGCTGACCCAAACCCAGTGAGTTATTTTGATAAAAACGGTGATGGATTTATAGAGTCGGACCCAAATTACCCAAATATAGCGATTTCAAATAGTGGTTCGGTTGATACCGGAATATTTAGTAAATCCAGATATGACTCACCTTACATCTATATTAAACCTGGAACATCAGGAGATAATGACCCATTAACACCTAACCTATTAATATCAGTAACACCACCCTCAGGCAGTAATTTAATAACCAACCCAACATCAGCTGGATGGAGAGGTTATAGGTACAACTCAACCAATGCAATTAAAATAACCTCCCCAACATGTCAATTAAGTGGTGTTGACAATGATTATAATAGTGTAACAGAATTAACAGAAATATCAAACGCAAACATATTTTTACCACAACCAGACTACCTAACAAACCCAATACCAACCTCAGCAGCTAACTTTGGTGGTAGTCAAATAGTTCCTCATTCTTGGAACTTTGGTAATTACGATGCAAGAGGTGGGTGTTGTGCTAAAGTTTATGACCCAAGTTTGGAATTTGACTCTAGTGGACCATACTTAAAAAGTAAGTGTTCAAGATGTCACGGACAATTAACAACAAGGTCGGCACAACCAGTATTCGATAATGACACAAAAATAAAAATGCAGACAACAGGTAGTGATACTTATTATGGACCATTTTATGACCCACAAAACCCAACATATAATGGATACGGTTTAGCCTTTTCAAAAGCAAATAATTTTTGTAGAAATGAAAAATCTAAAAACGGTGTTAAAACAATAACAACCGCTACTGGTAATGATGGTTTTGATTTATCTATTGGGGGTATTGTTCATGGTGGGACTAATTTTTCTGTTGTAGAAGGAGCTTTTATTAATAATGATACAGTTACTTTCCAATGGAATTCAGTAGACTGTAATCCTGGACCTGGTACTGATAATAAAAAATTACCTTTAAAATGTGAAAAAGTAAGTATTAGTAATGATAGGTGTCCTAGTGGTAATTGTATGAGATGTCTTTATTGTTTTAGTTGTAGTAATGAGTCTTTACAACCAAGTGTTTATACAGGTGATAATAGTAGTGGAAGTGATAACGGAACAGGAGTGGTTGAAATACCTTCAGTTAATCTAATAAATGGTGGCACAGAAACAATAGTGTTTAATACCGGTAATAACTCTAACACCCCAACGGCTGGTAATTTTAGTGGTACAATAGATATAGCGGTTAACAACCCTAATAATAGTGATAATTTACAAATTTTAACAGGAACAGTTTTTGGTTCATCACCATCAGATAGTGTTGAGGTTATATTAACTATTAAAGATACACCCACAACGATTTATACGATAATCACTTATACTGTACCTTACACTGATGGAACATCAACATACACAGAATCAATAAACCTACCAATAGGTGTTTATAGTTATACCTTAGAACAAAATTTTACTTTTAATGCTATAGGTGTAACAGAATTAAGTTTAATTTAAAAAAAATAATTATGATTTTAAGTGGATATACAGATTCTAGATTAGCACAAATAAGAACATATGACAAAAGCCAACTTTATCAAGTGGGTTATAAAGGGGTGACACAAATTAGTTATGATTCAGAAGGTGAAATCGATGAAGTTACTTACGAAATAAACAATATAACATATATCACTAACATAGGTAGTAGATTATATAAAGATTTAAATGTCTTTGCCACACCAACAAGATATTACTTTGAATCTGATGGTTTAACACAGGAAACAATAAACGTTATTAAAAAAGAAGTGGAAATGTCTATCTCTGAACCACCCAAAATAGAAGAAGAGATATTTATTGAAAGACAAGAGACCTCAGTTTTTGAAAGGCATTTAAGAATGGGTGAAATAAAAACAATAGAACAATTGGAAGAATATAAAAATGGATATTACAATATATTTAAATTAACTTAAAATGGCAACAGCAACATACGGAACAATTAGACCATCTAACGTATCACCTACTGATGTAGATATTTTTTATACTTACACACCAAGTAGGGATATACCACCACAAACACCGGTGAGAATTTTAGACGCTACTAACTTCTTAACACAATTTAATACACCTTTAGTTAATAATGGTGTACAACCAACATTACCAGGTTTATATAATTTAAACCTACCGGCTGATTTATTCTCAGCCAAAGGTTATTATACTATAATGATAAGACCAAAACAATTCTACTCAACTATTTTTGATTGTGGTGTTTTATCTGCATACCCAGATATTAAAGGGTTAGTTTTCGATACCAACGGATTACCTACACAAATATCTAATAACGATGGTATGGTTGGTTATAGAATAGAATACTTAAACGATGGTGGTGAAATTATACCTAATACTTACAGGATAGTTACTTCAGCTAATTTAACCGAAGCTGTTAGTGCTAACATACCTAATACAACACAAAAGTCAACTAGATATAGATTTAATGATGGTTCTAATTTACTTTTTACAACTGTAACACCTAGTTCACCATCTTCAATAACACCAAATAAAATACCATTTATTGGTACACCTGGACAAAGTGTTTTAATTACAAACACTTTTTTTAATCCTGTTACAATAGAGTTAGAAATGGTTGAGTATGATACAGAAACATTAGCTTACGGTCTATTTGGAAACCAAAGTAAGGGGATTCAAGATGGTAAATACACTATTTATAATTTTAATAATGAAATATATAAACAATATAACTTATATGAAATACAAGACCAGTTCACTGGTGAACCATTATTTGAGATTAGAGAAGAAACCGAACAAATTGATAGCTCTAAGGATTTTGACACAATAACTAACATACCAAACGCATAAATAAATGCCTAGAAAAGTAGTACCTGGTTCAATAACAGAACCATATAAAATAGGACAAGGTGATTTTTCACCTAATTTAGTGGGACAACAGTTTACACAAGGTAGTACACTATTCACATTAGGTAATTTTGCTATAACGACTAATACTAGTGGTTCTGGAATCAGTAAAGTTTATAATACAGGTTCTTTTTCTGAGTCCTACACATTAGAAGCACTAAATTTAACAGAACAAGACTCTCAAGTACTTTCAAACGAATCAATTAAGTTAGTTTTAAACCTAGACCCAACAAACTTAGAAAGATATGTGTATTTTGGTAGTTTTTATGAATTTATTTCAGCAACAATAAAAAGTATTTTATTAAAATGGAAGGGTTCATTATATGTTAACATTTTTATCCCTACAGACGCAACCCAAACACCAAGAAACACAATTTTAAATTATAGTTATGATAGTGTTAATAATAAATCATACTTTAAAATACCAACTTCAACAATAAGAAACAATTTTGCTTTGTTTTATCAATCAGAATTTGGAGGTGAAAATAGTGAAGACCAAAACCCATTATTTAATCCCCAAGATAACTATGGGGACATATATAACCTCAACACAAATTTTAGTGATTACCAACTAAGTAATGTTTTTGGTGATTTTTATGTAACAAACTTTACTGGTAGTACAAAAACAGACCCTTATCTATACCTTGAGGTTAATGATAACGCGTGGCCACCATTAGAATCTATAGGATTTGGTTCTTACAATTATCACGTAAGACCAAAAGAAGAAATATTAAACAAATACTTTTTTAATCAGTTAGATGAGTTTGAATCACAAGTTCTAAACCAATTAACCACCCCACAATACACTATCAATATACAATCACCTAAAAAAACAGATAAAGGTAATGTAATATTATCACAAAAAAAATTAACATGGCCTACATCTGACGGTTATAATTTAGATAACGGTGGGGCAGAATTCCAAAGTTATATAACAGAGTGGTTAAATGAGGCTAAAGATTTTGATGAACTTAAAACAGATTTAATTGCTAGAAGATTTGTTACAGGGTCAATTATAGAATTTGATACTGATGGTGGAGGTAATGAAGTTTATGGTAGAAAGGTTAATAAATTATTAAGGATTTACGGTAGAGAATTTGATGAAATTAAAAAATATATAGATGGAATATCTTTTGCTAGAGTTGTAACTTACAGTAAAAAAGACAACACACCAGACGAACTTATTAAAATTTTAGCTGGTGAAATGGGTCTAGATGTGTTATTAAGTTTTTTCGATAACAACCTTTTCCAAGACGTACTACCAGGTAATACAACACAGGAAGGTTATGGTAACCTACAAAATGTACCATTTTCCGGTTACTCAAGAAACCTATCACCAAAAGAGATGGATGTGGAACTATGGAGACGTTTAGTTATAAACGCTTGGTGGTTATTTAAATCTAAAGGCCACAGGAAAGTTTTAGAATTTTTCTTAAGTCTATTTGGTATCCAAAGTTGTGTCATAAGTTTAGACGAGTATATTTACATAGCAGAAAACGCACCACTAGACGTAGAAGAAAAACTTAACACTATAGCTAATTATTTAGATTTAGACATAACTGATTTAAACCTCAGTGACTACCCAATCGATGTCTATGGTTTTCCTAAGTTATTCCCTAATTCAATAAATTATTATTATCAAAATAACGGTTTTTGGTATAATGGTGGTAATTTATCAGAAACAGGTAATAACCCACATATAGGACCATATGATTATGGTAAAGCTTATTTAGGTGCTCTTGAGTGTTTTGTTGAGGAATTTGAAGGTGTATCTACAGGTACAACCACATTTAATACAATAGACAACTTATTTACGGATTACGAGGACGGAACCATAGAAAATGGTTTAAACAATTTTGGACCTGACTATGCTGAAATAATGAATGACGCAAATAGGATTAGTGGTAATATTAATGTAATTTCTGCTGGTGCTGACACAACATTATCGTATGGTGATAGTGAACAATCTTTTAGAATTTTATTTAACGTAAACGACTGTATAATACCATGTCCCGAATTATACATTAACTACGGTAATGGTGTTATTTTTATTGGACAAAATTTTGGTAATCCTACAAATATAACACTAGAACAATTCCCAACACTCTTTCAGGAAAATACAACACCATTAGTTGAAGGTTTAGATATAACAGAAGTATGTTGTGCTGAAGCGGGAGGGTATTATTTACCCCAACAACAAAACGATATACCTTTAGCTGAAGATGTTTTTACTATACCAGAGTTGTTTGAGCAAAACTTTTTATTAGGTAATGATGATAACACACCTAGAATGGTTTGTTGGTGGTGTCCTCCGACTAAAGTATTATGTGGTTTAGATTACTATAATACAATAAATTTCTCAACACCACAACAAAGACAAGTTGGTGCTGGTGAAGCAGATATTGATGATGATAAAGATATTACTGGTTGTATAGACCCTCAGGCTTTAAATTACAACCCATTAGCTACAATTTCTTGTGGACCTTCAGGTCCTTACACACCTGATTTAGGTGGACAATTAACATCTGGTTGTTGTATTAAAAATAACACCATACCTAATGAAGGTGGTGGTATTGGTGATTTAGAAATAGTAACAAACCCTTGTACAGGGTTAATATCACAAAATCTAAATCAAGAGTACTTTATTGATGGAAGTCCTGTTAAAGAAGTTTGTTGTACACAACAAGTTATTGGTTCACCTGTATCATTTATTGGTGGGGTTTGTATACCTACCCCTACTGATAACTCGATTTGTAATCCAGAACAAATAACTTTAGGTACCGATGGTGTTGTTGGTGGGATAAATGAAGAACAGTGTTGTAACATTGATGTTGTGGGCCAACCTGTTTTTTGGGATGGTTTTAGTTGTCGATTATTAGATGAAAATTTATGTGTTATTTTAACAAACGATAATCAAAATATTACAAATGAAGAATGTTGTAGTTTAAAAGGTGGTTATTTAGGTACTGACTTTAACGGTAATATTATTTGTATCCAGAACACTAACCAATCTGGTGAACCAATAGAGATTATAAATGAAGAGCCTATTTGCCCTAAAACATACTTACTAACACTAGTTGAAAGCATTATTAGTAGTGATACTGGTGATTACTCACTACTTTCAGACCCCGAAGGCCAAAAGGTTAGTGTGGAATGTTGTAAAGAATATAATAATTTAGTTGGTGACAGTGAGTATTGGTATTATGATGTTAATTTAGGTGGTTGTGTGAGACAAGTAGAAGAAATAAACTATATTGCAACCAGGTACCAACTAGTAGAATCTTTTATGGGTGAAATATCATTCTTCCATATAGGTTCAGATTTAGGTATATATAGCTTATTAGAAAGAATTTTCTTAAAAATAAGTAAATTAAAAATAAACGGTATAGATTATCTACAAACTATACCGCCACCCTCAACAATTATAGACCCCACAGTAAACCCACCTGACGAGTGGAATAGTGTGTTATTCTTACAAAAAGTGTTTAATGATTTAGGTTTAAGTAATTACAAAGCTCAATTACCTGGAACACCAGCAAACATAGATACACCCACTAATACCGTAGGTTTAGAGACTGATTTATTTAAAGATTATGGGTTCTATATAATTGGACCTAAAGGGGATACATTTGAGATAGACATTGATTTTTACACAGAATCAACACCACCACCTAATGGACAGTTTGTGTTTAATTGGTATAGAAATTCCTCATCTTTATTGGGTGACCCTAATAACCCTAGATTTAAACCAGCAGAACCTAATTATGAAGTCAATAAAACAACCTCACCAACAAACGAGAGCTGTTTTACAATAACAAAACCACCTTATGGTTCAGAACCAGAACAGTGTTATCCATACACTTTAGGTCCAAGAACTTATGAGTAAATATTTAAAGATATATGGCACAAGAAAATGAAGGTATAGGTATTGACCCCGACAAAGAGATTGAAGGTTGTACTGACCCATTTGCGGTAAACTACAATGCATTCGCAACTATAAGTACTGGACCAAATGGTCCTTATACCGCTGGGGCTTGTCAAGGTGGTGCGGCACCTGGAATCATTTGTTCAGGTGAATGTTATAAAAATACATCAACAGGTGGTGGTGATACTGGTGGTGGTGATGTTGATTTAGACCCAGATTTAGAAATAATAGATTCTAGTGAACTATTTAATTGTCCCCAAACGTCTGAAATAACGGTAGACTCTGAAACATTAATAGTAAGTGGACCAGACAACCAAAGTTTAGGTGTTGATTGTTGTACGGAAGCCGTTGTTGGTTCACCCGTAACATTAGTTACTATAGGAGGTAAACCTAATTGTATTTTAAACCAAAACCCTCCTTGTCCACCTATTGAATCTTTATCTATATCAGCAGACCAAACAACAGTAATAGGTATAAACTCAGAAGAATGTTGTACACAATTAAACCAAAACCAAAACTTTAATACAACATGGGATGGTAAAGATTGTTTAATAGTAAACCAAATTGAAGATTGTACTTTTACCGAATTTGTAATTGAAGCACAAGGAAGTAACCCAAGTACACCAGAAGGATTTTTACAAGTACTAGGTGTTAGTGAAAATAATAAAGAACCTATACCACTAGCTAATTACCCTGACTGTTGTACTAGTGATAATGTAGGTTTTGATGTTATATATAATGAGGAGTTAGGTTTGTGTTTACAAAGTCTACCAGTCCCTCAACAACCACCATCAACAGTAATAACATTAAACGAAACCCCACTAGAAAATAAAGAGTGTGACGATTTATTAGTTTCGGTTAAATTATATTTTTCACAACCACCCGAAGATTGTTTGTCTGAAACCGAGATTACGGCTTTCTTAATACCAAATAACCCAACTTTTACTGTTGAACAATTAGGTATTTTTACATCAGAATCAGACGGTTTCAATACTTGGGTAGATTTAGGTGCTAGAATTATTATACCAAATGACAATGAAGGACAAACTAATAATCTTAGTAGTTTTGATTTACAACTATCATTACAAGGAAATTTAATTGGTTGTTGTGATTACGACATAAGAATAGACAATATAAGGGTTGATTGTTTTACTGAAGAGGACAGAATATTCTACCAAAAAAATGACTGTCCTGGTTTTGATTTAAAAAGAGTTATTGATAATAAAAAATCTTGGGTGTACAATCCAGGTACAATTGGTATTGGTAAATCTATTGATGATAATATTGATAGAAACCAAGGTGACAAAGGTCTACTAGAAAGATTTGGTTTTATTAACAGAACTTTCGCTCCAAGTGCTGACGCTGATTTACCTTGGAGGTATACAAATTATTACGAACAATCAAATATAAGAGAACCACATAGTAAGGCTGTTGTAAACAGTAAAGAAATGGAACTCACATTTAACATGTGTGGTAATTGTTGTGTCGAACCTAGTTCTTGTCCAGCTGGATATACTTTAAGTGCGGGTACAGAAACTTGTTATAAAGAAACAATTGGTTGTCCTGATGGTTTTAGATTAGAAAACGGTATATGTATTAGTGGTGAAACTTGTGATTGTTTAAATATAGAATGGTCTCTTTCAGGTGGTACTAGTGGAGCAACTTTAAACACACATTTTGCCGCTATTGTTTTTGGTAAGAAAGCTTGGGTTTTTGATGTAAGTGGTGATACACACACTTTAGAATATAGAACATCACCTAATAGATGGTTGATATTTAATTCATTTGGTCTTGGTTCATGGTCATTTCCATCATCATCAGATTGCCCAACATCCACATTAACTGATTGGACCAACACAGGAGCTTTACCAAACCTTGTATTTACTGGGTTAACTATAACAGAAGGGGTTTGTTCAGGAAATACAGCTACCACTATAAATACGTTAGAAACAACTGACTCTGGTTCTTACTGTTTGGATAAAGTTAGTTTATTACAATTAGAAGATTACAAAAAAACCTTCCAAAGTTTTTGGGTTAGAATGATTGAACAATTTGTTCCAGCTACAACAATATTTGTTTCTGGTGAAAAATGGTGTAATAATGATGAACTAATATGTACAGAATTTGAAGAATGTGATTATGATTATGAATATGTTGAATCTGAGATAACAGTAATTAACTATGGTACAGACTTTGCACCTATCTCAACAGGTACTACTAACAATGGTGGTGACTTAACAGAAGAAAATGATAGTGATACTGTTATAGATAATGATTCTGGTGGGACGCCTAATGATTCAGATGAAGGACCGATACTTGGTGATGGTACTACAGTTATACCAACACCAAATGATGATAACACAAAAACAATAATTATTAGTGAAGAACCTTTTAGTAACACTAGAAACCTGACATTACAAAATGAAGTTAATGTTTATAACACCATATTAACACAGGGTGAACCAAAAATAATATTTAAATAATGTGTATACTTTGTAAAAAAACAACGACAAACATACCAACAATGGATGTTAACCAATCAATACAAAACGATGTTGACAGGTCAGGTCTTTCCAATATTTATAACATAAATAATACGGTTAATTTTTGTAACGAAGAGTTTAAACAACCTCTTTATTATATGGATGGTACTGTTAAAGCAACTACAGGATACACAACAACCGCTTGCAGTGGGGTAACTACAGCAACAACATATTCTATTTCAGGTTGTTCTGCGGTTTATAATTTATCAGAAACAGACGATTTTGATATTACATTTAATATAACAGGTAATACAGAATATACTGGATATACAGGTAGTTTCTGTTATCACACATTTGATTTAGATAAACTTAATAAAAAATTAGACTTTGTGACACAAAATGATTCAGTACTAACCAACTGTTTTACTTTTGCAACAATAACAGGTAACACTATAGTCGATACAATAAATAAAAATGAACTACCCGTAAAAGACGCACAATACTTTTTAAAAGATTATTCTAAATTTAATACACAGAATTGCCCAACTAAATTACTAATAAATTCATTTAACTTAAGTACATATCTAAAGGAAGATTTATTTTCAGAAGGATGGTATTTTGTTACTGTAACAAACCCTGAAAAACCACAATTAAATAGAAATTCTTTATCTAATTTAGTTAATGATAGTATATTAAGAACAGAAAATGTATTCATAAAAGATGGACAAACAACAGTTTTTAAAATTAATGGTATACCCTTAAACAATAAAATGATTGTTGCTGTTAACGGAATCCAATTAACTGAGGGAGCCGACTGGATAAGTTCAACCACCGATGTTGGTTTAATAGAATTTGTTTCAGGTTCACTAAACCCACAAAACGATACTCTAACTGTTACCTACTTAGATTTACAAAAAAGTACTGAAGACATTTTTAACTTAAATGAAGACTACTTAGAGATGGACGCTTTTATTGTAAGTGGTATTACAAATGATGTGGTTTATTCTGGAGCTTCAAGACCTTCAGTTAATAATAACACAATTAAATCAAGACAAGAACTATTAACAACACAACCAATAAAAGAAGGTTCTTATGTTATTTTTGTTATAAACGGTGTTACCATTACTGAAAATGTAGATTATTATAGAAGTAGTAGTGATGATAGAAGATTGATTATGGACCCTAACACACCAATAAAGGTCGGTGATAGTATTTCAGTATTTTATTTAACGGACTCTACTAGTGAATACTTAGATGTTGGTTTTTTCAGAACATTAACACCCACTTTAGATTGGTTTGTACCTGAAAGTTATGACCAGTACTTAAGTAAGAATGGTAAGTTTTTATTACAAGTAACAACACCTAATGATGTTAATTTTGAAAATCCTATACAACAAAAGTTTAGTGATTTTACACAAAGACAATCTTTTTATTCACAACAACTAGACGAATTACCAACAAACTTAGGACAAAAATTTTTATTTAGAGTATATTTTTTTAAGAATTACCCTATATTATTTGGAAATGAAATTACAACAAGAAATTTTAGTGATACAGGGACTTTTGAAGTTAATGTAAACTACTCTAAAAATAGTTATTAATGCAAAATAAAAGTGTTAGAATAAGAACAGATTTAGGTGATAAAAACCTAATGGTTGAGTTAAATCAAGACTTTGATTTTTTAGAAATACTAAGTTTAAAAATAACCCAAGAAGATTTATATAATACTTTTTGTGCTGACTATGGTGTTTTAGTGGGTAGGATTATTGCCAACAAGGGATTTGGTATACCCAACGCTAAAGTATCTATTTTTGTTCCTATCACAGACGAAGACGAAAGAGGTGAATTAATTAAACAGTTATACCCATTTAGGGATGTAACATCAAAAAACGATGAGGGTTATAGATATAATCTACTACTATCTGAAGCGACTTGTGCTTTAAACACCCCAGTAGGTACCTTTCCAACAAAAGAAGAAGTTTTAAATAATGACATTCAGTTAGAGATATTTGAAAAATACTACAAATACACCACAAGAACAAATGAAGCTGGTGATTACATCCTTTTTGGTGTACCAACAGGACAACAGACAGTACATATTGATGTAGATTTAAGTGATATAGGTTCAATTTCACTAAGACCTTACGATTTAATTGAACAAGGTTTACCAAAAGAGTTGTTTGATGGTTTTACTAGATTTAGGTCTTCAGAAAATTTAGATGAGTTACCACAATTAAAAGGTCAAAGTAAAAGTGCTAACATAGTACCTTTTTGGGGTGATACTGATAAATGTGAATTTGGTATAACAAGAACAGATTTTGATACAGGAATTGAAATAGTACCTTCTTCTATCTTTATGGGTTCTGTTTTTACAGACACCAAAAAAAACTCTTTAAATAAAAGATGTAACCCAAAAAATGACGCTGGTGAACAATGTGAGTTAACAACAAGAGCAGGTTCAATAGATATTCTAAGAGTTACCTATGATGAATTTGAAAATCCTGTAGGTATAGAAAACTTTACCCCTAGAGCAGGAAAAGATGTTATAGATGACGATGGTACTTACGCTTTTAACTTACCCCTGTACTATGATAGGGTTGTTACAGATGAGTTTGGTAATTTAATACCATCATCTGAACCTGGGGTTGGTATAGCAACAAAAGGTAAATACAGATTTAAATTAAAATTTAATGAACCTTCTTTAAGAAGAAAATTTACTACAGCAAGTTTAATAGTACCTTCTTTACATAAAAACAACGGAGGAACCCAAGGTACAGAACAACAAAGATGGACCACTAACATTGATGAATACGATGACACCAATTCAGGTAATATTGGATTTGAGGCTGGTGGTGGTACATTACCTGTACAGGACCCAGAAGAACCAAAACCAAAAACACTAGAAAGTGATTTAGATTTAGATTTTCACACATTTGAATGGAAACAAGTCTACACATTGTCACAATTCATAAAAAAATATAAAAGAGGTTCTAATAGATTTAGTTTTATTGGTCTAAAAGGTTGTGATGAATGTGATTATAATAATTACTTTCCTTTTACTACAGCAATGAAAAAAGCTAGTTTTGCTTTTTTTATACAAAGGTTGGTGATAAATTTAATATCTTTTTTCTATAAAATAATTATCGTTTTAGGTAACTTAAGGATATGTTCTTATTTAAGATTTACTGATAGTGGAAAATGTAGACAACTAGCTGATTTTGCACCATTTGGGTTTTTAACTGATTTTTTAGGTGGTCAGATATTATTAGAATGTGGTGATGATGTTTATAATATAGATTTGGGTTGTGGTGGGTTAGATTCTTGTACCTGTAATGGTATCTCTGTTGTTACAGGTAGTAATACTGGTAGTGAACCTTGTTGCCCTAAAAATAATGGAACCAATTGTGATACTGACGCTTGTTTAAGTTTTAATTTTTTTATACCAAACGAAACAAATTGTACATCATTAAATCAACTAGAAAATTGGAAGTGTTGTTCTATATATGAGTCAGCTAAAGAAAATAAAGCAATAAAATTTACTTTCTTTGACGCGTGGCTAAATGGTTCAGCTTACCTATTCCAATTTAAGAATAAAACCAAAATTAAAAACGATGGTACAATTAAGAATAAATTTTGTGGACCTGGAAGTACAAATATAGGTGGTGATAATTACGCTGGTTATAACGCTTTTTCAGCTTTCTTTGGACAATCTACTAGTGATTTTTTAAGAAACACATGTAGTGATGGTAGGTGTTTAATTTTAGGGCCTTCAGATAATCTTGACGATAGAAATTACGTTGGTGGTGTTAATGGTGGTACACCCGAAATAAAAGTCCATAAAAACACACCAGGACTACCAAACGGAGCTAACGATTCCGAAGAATACCTTTATTGTAACTGGGTTTCATCAACAAAAATAGTTAGTTTAGGTAGGATAGAAATGTGTGATGATGTTTTTGGTGAAATAAAAAATTGTATAAGTACTAATAGTGAAAACACAGCAGGAAACACTATATTTGATTGTAATATAAGTGATTTAAGGTTGGGTGATAAAGTCAACCCTTATACAGGTGACAATCTAGGTCAATTAAGTCCCTACACAATACCATCAAACGCAACAGGTATAAATCTACCACAGGTAATTAAAGTAGGTACAGGGGGTGAGAGTGGTTTTGACCGACAAGAAACAACTAAGAAATTAGATGAGTCCTCATTCGAAGACCCAAAAGAAGTTTTTATTTATTTATTAAGACAAACAAATTGTAATTTAAACAATTTGTTTACTGGTACGGGTAACCCACAATGTCACGAAAGAGAATTAAAACAAGAATATAGAGACCCTATAAGTGAAGTATCTAAAGAACACAATACAGTAGTTACAATACCAGTAGAACTTTCAGGTGGTGGTTATGATACTGACAACCCATCTGTTTGGGATGTTACAGGTAGTTTTACTAATTTTGACCCCGATGGTGTTAACGGTCCATTTGCTATTGACACACTATTAGAGGATAGGTATAACCCAAACCCACAAGTAAGTACGTACAGTGTTGGGAATACTAATTACTACGCAAATCCTTACATAGACGTTAAAACTAATATGCCATATTTTTATTTTGGTTTAATACCAGGTAAAACAGCAATAAACAAATATAGAAAGAAATATTTAGTATAAAAAAAAATAAATCAATGTTATTGATATTTATAAAAAAAACATAAAACGTGAGTTATATAGATAAAAATTCTGATATTGTAGTAAGTGCTAGACTTACAGATAGAGGTAGACAACTACTGGCTAATGGAGCTTTAACATTTAATACTTTTAAATTAGGTGACTCTGAAATAGATTATAGTACTTTAGGTGCTACTTATGATGTTACATTAGAAAACATTCTTAGAGCAAAGGCCGAACAGCCTGAAATGAAATCATTTCTATTACCTTTAACAACAACACCAGCTTCACAAGCCGGAGTTGGTTTAACAACGGTAACAGCTTTAGAATTATCTACGGTATCACAATCACCCGAACTAGGTTTTTTTAAAACACAAACAGGTTCTACTGTTTATACAGCTTATACAACCAACTACTCATTACAATCGGATACAATGATTCCTTTAGGTAGTTTAACAGGTTCTACAGAGTTTGTACCAGTTAGACAATCATCTACATATGGGACAAACACATATGAACCATCTGTTGGTGATTTTATGTTAGTTAAAATGAGTAATGATGAGATAAGTGCCACACAAACAAATACTGTTATTGAGGAAGATTTACCAGTACCTTATTTATGGTATAAAGTACAAGGTACTTCAGGTACTTTAGCTGGTAATAATTTAAATGTACAATTAGATAGAGATTTTGCTTATTTCCCAGGTTACGCTGGAGGTAATGAATGTTGGACGGCTTTTTACCCTAGTGGTAGAACTTTCGATTCAAGCAGTATCTATAGTGGGGGTACAGTATGGAACCAAAATAACGTATGGTCTTATGATATGGCTGGTGTTTCTGATGGTTTAGGTACTTATGAAACTTTCCCTAGTTATGGTTCAGAAAACTTTATTGGCTCAAAAGAATATTTTGGTTATACATCTGAAATAAATAGTAATTGTAATGATTATAGGTCTATAGCTATTATCCATTACACAAATGAACAAACTTGTAACAACCAATCAGAAAAAAATTACGGACAATCTTTATATATTGACACTACTGTACCAGCATCACCAATAGTTAACTTACCTACATTAATGTGGCATAAAAGAGCTTTCTCAGGTTCAGGTACAGCAGACATGATTGGACAATCCTTTTCAGGAATAAGTACAGAAAAATATGTTACAGTAAGTGGTGTCACTACAGAGGTAAGATATTTTGATTTAGCTGATGAACAAAATAATGTTATAGGTAGAATATTCCCTGACCAACAAGTAGTAACTGTAGACGACCAAGAGGTTGTTACAGCTTTATCTTATAAATCAAATAGGAATTGGACACTACCGACACTAGGTTATGGTTTACAAACAGCAACAGATGGTTTAATGGGTCAGACTCAAGAACTATACGCAACTTATCTACTAGAAAGTACTTCAGGTTATACAACAGGTATTCACACACAAGATTATACATGTGTTATATTAACAGAAGAAGAATGTCCTGATAACGCTAAAAAAGATGTACAAATTACATTCCCAACATCAGAATTGTCTTATATGTCAATTAGTGGTGGTACAGGATTTGAAGCTGACAAATTCAAGATAATAGCACAAAGAGTTAGTACAGGAGAAAAACCAACGTCAGATGGTTGGAAGATAATGGATTTCACTAGTGAGATAACTAATCACACTACTGGTTCTACAATTAACCCATTAAACTTAGAAAACACAACTTTTACTATTACAAAAGATAAATACCTTAACGGAGTTAATTACCTTTTACACGATTATATAAACATACCAACAACTTCAGAGCCTAACTTACTACAATTTGGTGATGAAAACTTTTTCTTTGGTAATTTTGAATCAGCGGGAGTATCTAAAAAATGGAGAACAAAATTCCAAATAGTGGTACCACCAACACAATTTAATACAACAACGAACCTAACATGGTTAAATAGTGGGCAAAACCCACACATATCAGAGGTTGGTATATATAGTACGGGAGGTGAATTAGTTGCGATTGGTAAAATGAACTTACCGATAGAAAAAAATAACACAACAACAGTGATTATAGAAATAGCCTTTGATTTATAATGGGATTTTTAGATAAGAGTACAAACGAAGTTAAATTAATCTTAACACCATACGGTAAAACTAAATTTTTATCTAAAGGTTTTAAAGATACGTTTAGATACTTTAGTTTTTCTGATGATGACATTATATATCACTTATGTGTAGAACCACAAGGTATATTAGAAATAACAGGTAGTCATAAAAGTTCTACAACACAAAAAGAACCTAGATACACAGTAAAAGTAAAATAATAATGGCAAATAATGTAAATTTAAAATTAACTAATTATGGTCTTCGTAGATTAATGTCTATTGGAGCTGAACAAAGTTTTAAGTACTTTAGTTTATCTGATATGAACGAAATTTATTATGTAGAAACTGACCCTAATTTAGATGACATAATGAATATAACTGGTTCTAAAGCTTTATTTACAGCTAGAAAATCTTGTACTGATGCGGTACCTACAACAGCTCAAGTAACCCCTCCAACGGAAACAACTATTGACAGAACCCAACAAAGATGGTTAGTTAACTACTATAAATCTAATTGTGGGGTCCAAGACTATACTAAATCTAATTTAAGTGTAACGATTAATTTACACGAATATTTTAATTGGTTAGAAGATGTGGCTAAAACTAGTGGGTATAGTGAAACTTTGGAAACAAGTTTAAAATTAATACAAGGAATTTATTTAAATAAACAAGAACAAAACTTTGTTGATAAAACTTGGTCAAATATAGATACTACAAGTAGGTTTGTTGCTTTATATGATTTTGTCACTAATAAAGATAGAGAAAATTATTTAAAATTTAATAGTAAATACATTCAGTACAAAGAAGAGTCAAGGACACAACTAGATAAATCTTTTGATAGATTTTATACAAGTTTATTATTAGGCTTTGGTGTTAATATAGAAGGTAGTTATTACTTAGAAGGTCATAACTCTTACGTTACATTTAATCCACCACAATTTGGGTATGTGGTTAATGGTAAAACAAACTTTGTTGGTTTAGAAACAGTGACTAATACTGACAATTATAAAGAAATAATACCAGCTGTAATTATAGGTTCAAACCCAACAGACTTATACTATTTAAATGAACCAAATAGATTTAGAACTTTAGATATCAATGGGTTTATGGGTCAAGCTGTATGGGGATACGTCAATTCAAAAGGACAGTCACTAATAGAGGGGATGATTGAAAAGGCTAAAAACCATATAGAATTTTATTTTGAAGAAACTTCTTTCGACAAATGGGAACTACCAATCAACCTTAAACTAAGGATACCTGAAACAGGTGGTTTAGATGTTATTGGTGGTAACATAAGTTATAATTTTGTTTATGACACTAACGCAACCTTACTAGGTTATGATAATATTTTAATAATCAACTAATTATGCCAACGATATACTATAGTAATACTACTGATTATCTTAATAGTAATAGATTCAATGATAAATTAGAAGGGAATAGTACTTCAAACTACAACTCGTTCCTCTCACCAACTTCTGTTGACCTTTACTATAAAACTAATGATAGAACACAAACAATAAACTTCCAAACAGCTGATTTTATTCCTTTATCAGTCAACAATATTGGATTACGACCTGGTAGTTTTGTTGTGGGTGTTGTCAATAGTGATAGGTCCATTATAAACTATAATAACAACACACCTAGTGTGACAAGAAATTAAAAAAAAATAAAATGAGTTCATTAGTAGCTACAGAAAGTGTTAATTTAGAAAACACAATAGAGGAAAGTAATTATTTTTATGCTATTCCTGGTGATAAAATAGAGTGGACATTTGTTCCACCTTCCACAGACGCAAACTTTAAAACAAATGTTTGGTCACACTTTTATGCTAATTTAGGTTTATATACAAACGAAATAGCGGATAACTATAACATTAATTTTAGTCAAGGTGGATACTTAAACACATCTTTAGAAAAAATCTATGAAGCTTATTATGATACAGGTATTATTGTTGGTTTAGTAAGTAATGAAACATATAGACAATCTTTTGTAGGTAGAGACGGAGCTATAGTAATCCCAACCTTATTTACTGGAGCTACTTTTAGTGCTAGTACTACATTAACAGGTTTAACATCGATAACAAATTACCTAACCTTTTTTAATAGTCCTGATTTATTACAAAGAGAAACTTCTGGAACCTGTGCTAAAACGGTAGGTGATACTAGGAAGTTTGAATTTTTAAAAGAGGCAACTATTAATACGGGAATGGGACAACAGTCTGGTAAAGGTAATAGTGGTAGTGCTTACGAAAGTGGTATAGCTTTTTTATTCAATGATTACACTAGTTTAACTTCAGGTTCTACTTCAGGATTTAGTCAAGGACATAAAGTTGATAACCCTTACTCTAACAATAAAAAAACAGCAAGATTTAACGGATTTGGTTATGATAGAGCTGTAGGTATGGTTGATTGTATTAGTGGTATAGTTTGTTTTTGGGACCCCGATATTGTACAAGGATTTAATTTTCTATCTGCTACAGGTGGTACAGGGACAACAAGAGCTACCTTCCCACCAACAGAAGCGTACGCAGTAATGAAAGATTTTGATAGTAGTGTTTCTGCGGATGTTAGAGTTAACGCTAACCCAGATATACTAAGGTTTACAACAAACCCTTCAAGAAAACAGGCTATAGCTCAAGGAAGTTCTAATTGTGAAGAAGAAGTAAAAGTAACACAAGTTTGTTTATACGATTCATCAGGAGCGGTAACAGCTATAGGAACACCAACAGAAATTATAAAAAAATCTGATAACTTTATAGTTATGAACTTAAAAGTTAGGTTAGATGGTGGTATTGGTGATGTTTACGGTCCAACTGTAAACCCAGCTATTTTCCCATCATAATAAATTAAATAAATAAAAAGTTTTAAAATGGCAAGAATCTTAGGATTGGATGTTTCAACCAAGACTATCGGTATTTCATTATTTGAAGAAGATGGTAGATTGTTGGAACTCACACACATCACGCCCAAAATTAAACCAAGACCCGAAACAAAGTTAGAGGAATTGTTTAAAAAAGTGGATGCGTTTGAAAGATTACTAACTCGTTATATTGAGTTAGATATCGAAAAAGTGGTTATAGAAGAACCTCTTTTAAATAGTAATAATGTTTACACAGTAGGTACCCTATTAAAATTTAATGGAATGATTTCTAAAATGGTTTCAGAAGTTTTAAATGTAATACCTGACTTTATATCATCATATGACGCTAGAGCATACTCTTTCCCTGAGTTAATGCAAGTCAGAACACATAATAAAAAAGGTGAACCATACAATGAAAAACAGTTAACCAAAAATAAACCAGTTTTGTTTGGTGGGTATAATTGGAACATAGATAAGAAAACTGTTATATGGGATAAGGTCGCCAATCTAGAACCACAAATTGTTTGGGAGTATACTAGGAACAATACTCTTAAAAAAGAAAATTTTGATATGACAGATGCTTACGCTTGTGCTAGAGCAATTATGTGTAAAGAAGGTAAGTGGGATTGTACAGAAAAAGTTAAAGCAGAAGTAACACAATAAAAACTTTGTTTTTTTAAAATATTATTGTTATATTTGTAATATGACGAAAAAGAAAAAACTTGCTTTAGAATGTTTATACGAAGAAGCTAAAATGTATTCGAACCTTTATTACGGAACAAAAGACAAATACAAAAAACAAAAGTACATCTCTCATTTTAGAAGTCCTATATTTGATGAAACAAATACAAAAATGTTTCAGAGAGCATTTATGTCTTTAAAGGCTTTTAATAAAGAGAGTAAAATTACACACGAACATTGTAATGGTAGGACTAATTGTTCCAAAAAGTTAATCTACAAAATATTTAAAAAAGAAATAAAAACTTTTGATGAATTCGTTTCCTTTTTAAAAAAATATTGTTACACAATACAAATCTTATCCGAAGAAAATGTTTTAGTTGCACAATATCTTAAAAAGAATAGTGATAAAAATTTTATGGAAGCATATAAAGAGTTAGACATTATTATATGTGACAAAGAAGGTAAGATAATTAAAGAACCAAAATTACCAATAATTTAAATGGCTGAAAACAGACTAATTTATGGTATACTAATTGATGTTTTAGGTAAACCTAAAAAAAGAAATGAAGGTAAACAACAATATGCTTTTGATTGCCCTGTTTGTTCTGCTGAAAAAGGAGAAGATGATGGTGATGGGAAAGGTAATCTTGAAGTTAACTTAGCTGAGGGTGTTTATCATTGTTGGGCTTGTGGTGGAATAAATGGTACAAGAGGTGGGTTAAAAAAATTATTTAGGTCTTTCGCTAATAAATCACAAATCAGAAAATTAAAAATGATTGGTTATGATTTAAGTAGTTTTAAAGCTAAAGTAAAAGAAAAAAATGTTATTGAAGATTTAATATTACCTAAAAATTATATTTCATTTAATGAAGGTAACCCTAAATCAATTTTGTTTAAACAAGCTTGGAATTATTTAACTAAGGAAAGAAAGTTATCGGAAGAAACTATTAAAAAATTTAAAATTGGATTTGTTAGTGGTGGTCAGTATGACTCTAGGGTTGTTATACCTTCATACGACGCTAATGACGAGTTAAATTATTGGGTAACTAGAACTTATGTTAACGCTAGACCTAAATACTTAAACCCTGACTCAGATAAAGAACAAATTATTTTTAATGAATGTTGTTTAAATTGGGACTCAGACATCTACTTAGTTGAAGGTCCTTTTGACCATTTAGTTGTACACAACTCCATACCTATTCTAGGTAAGAAAATATCCGACAAGTTAATGCATTCATTATTTCATAAGGCTTCAGCTAATGTTATTATTCTCTTAGATTCTGATGCATGGAATGATTCAAAAAAACATTATGCAAAGTTGAATGTTGGTAAATTATTTAATAGAATTAAAATAATAAAGATGAAAAAAGATTATGACATCGCTAAAATACATGAAAAGTTTGGTAGGAAGGGTGTTATAGATGTTATGAAAAGTGCTTACAAATTAAAAGAAAGTGAATTATAATGGGGTTTAATAAAAGATTTATAAACAAAGAAGTCTTAATTGAAAGATTTAAATTAGAAGGGTACCAAGGGGTTATCAATTATATTGGTAAATCCGAAGCTTTAATCGGTGTAGATGATGATATACAAAAAATTCTAGACATAACTTATTGTGATGATTGTCCCACAAAAAAAGATGTTGAAATTGAAAAAATAATCAATGGCAAGTAAGAGAGAGACAAAGGTTTGGTTAGAACCCGAAGAACATGTTTATATCCATAAAGATACGGAGGTTAAATATAAGTCTGTTACAACGGTTCTTTCTATGTTAGAAGAACATTTTGATACCGAAGCTGTAGCTAGGGCAATATCTTTGCAACTAGATGAGAATAAAAAACCTGAGTATATCGGAATGTCAAAACAAGAAATATTGGATGAGTGGGAACGTATTAACCGTGAAGCAAATGAATATGGAACAGAGGTACACGAAATATTAGAAAGGTACTTATTAGCCGATAGAATCTATATACCAAAAAGTGATTACGAAAAAGAAATAATTACTAAGTTTCAAAAGATAGACCCAATGACTACAGGTGTTGTTTATCCCGAAACAATACTTTTTTCAGAAAAACATTCTTTAGCTGGAACAGCTGATATAATAGAAGATTGTGGGGACTACTTTAATGTATGGGATTTTAAAACTAATAAAAAATTAAATTATATTTCACAATACGGGCAATGGTTAAAAAAACCTGTATCACACTTATCTGATTGTCAATTCAATATATACGCATTACAAATGTCAATATACGCTTACATGTTTCAAATGGAAACTAGGAAAAAAGTGGGTAGAATGGCATTATTTTATCTTAACCCTGAAAAAGACTATGAGTTTGAAGTAATCCCTGTTAACTATATGGGGTATGAGGCTAAAAAAGTTTTAGATTTTTGGTTAGAAAAACAAAAAGAAAAAAATGGTTAAAGAGTTTAGTGATATGGAATTTAGAATGTATGGAGACGTACAATCATTTTTCTATAGGTGTTGGACCATGTGGGGTTCACACCCTGAATCAAATACAACAACAGCGACAACTAGAAAATTAGAAATGATGAGAACCTGGTGTGATAGACTATTCCCAAGTGAGACCACCCACTACGCTAATGTAACACTTTTAACCGATGATGGGTTGGTAATACCTTATAATCACACTGACCAATGTAATGTGATACAATTAACCTTACAACTAAGTAGAGCATTAAATTTTGAAGTATTTGTTGTAGATTTAAGACACAATTTAGAGGATTATGATTTTTACAATATAAAATGGGTTAGTAATGTAGAGACAAATCTAAATAGATTAAGTGAAACACCCACACACACCTATAAAGCAGTACCAAAAGTTTTTAAATGAAACCAAAAAAGAAAATACAAAATCACTTATTTTTGTTAGAAGAAGAAATTAAAAAATGTCAAAATGACCCTTTTTATTTTTATGAAAAATATTGGTTAAAATACGCTATGAACGATAATGTAAGTGATAAAGATAGAATGTTTTTAGAACTTTATTGGTCAAGTTATCAGTCTTAATATAAAGTTAACAATTACTTAAAGTAAGGGATGATGACTTTAGGTTTTATAGCGTTATTTATTTGAAGAATAACAGTTATAAACTAACTAACTAATGGAATTATTATTATTTTTTACAATATTTATGTTACCTAGTGTTTTTTGTATTGGATATACAATCACAAAAGATAGGAAAGACTACAAGAAGTTTTACAAACTTAAATAACTAAAGAGGAAATATATTCCTCTTTTTTTTTATAAATCTTTATTGTTGTATCTATTATTATTATTATTAGTATATAAAAAAATAGATATGGCAAAAAAAGTAGAGTTTGAACCTATACTGTCTGAAGAAGAGACTTTAGGTATTAGAGATAAGTTTGTAAGTTTTTATGAGAATTTAGAAACAATACAAGATTATTTTTTAGAGAGAAAAAAAGAAAAAATAGAAGGGATAGATAACTCTAAATATACGGGTGACATGTTCAATGATTTTTCTATCGAACCCAAAGACATGAACTTTGAACTTGAGGTCATCGAGGGAAAGGTATTTACACCAACCACACAAATCATAACATCACTACCACTTGAGTCTCAAATAGGTAGACAAATCATGATGGGTATTAAAGAAACCAACTCAAATAAGTATGTTGGTTTTATTAGAATGGCTTCACCAGTATTAGCAATCAAACCTAGGAATGATTTTTTTGGTGAAAAGGTAGTAGCAACACAAGTTAATCGAAGTATGATTAATGGAGCTATTATAGTACCTGTACAACCTTTTGGTTATAATTGTCTTGGTGGTAAGTTATTAGCTTTAATTGCTTGTTCTCATGAAGTAAGAAACATGTTAAAAGAAAAGTACGGTGAAAAAATAGAAACTTGTTTTATGGAAACAACATCATTGTATGGTGACCTTAAAGGTGTATCACAATATGATGGACTTAAACCATTTATGAGATATCAGGCTATGACTGAATCAGATGTCTTTCTATTCCCAACAGAAGAAGTATATGACCCAATTAGAAGACGAATGAGAGAGTTGTATGGTAAAGAAGAGTGGAACGGAAACACAGTTGACCCTAAACCTTCAGGACCAAAAATGAGAGAGTTTAATAAAGCAATCTCAATACTTAAAAATCATTTAAGACACTACAATGAAGAAGCTTATAAAGCATTTCACCTATTCACAAAAGAAAGTATGAAAGCTAAAACTAAAAAAAGATATTACTATTCTAACTTTGGTTTTGATAATGTAAAAGAACATGTTAACTCCCAAGGAGAGGTACCTTTAAAAGAAGGTCAAAACTTTCATAAACATAACTTGGAGTACATGTATGAATGGTGGAAAAAGAAAGCTCAAAAACGATGGGAGAAATTAAATTCTGAAGGTAGAATTAGAACAGAGTTGGAGATTTATACTGAAGATAGAATAAATAACAAAGAAGTCGACATGGTTCGATAAAAAATTAATACAATGAAAGAAAGACTATTAAAAATGTTAAAGGCGAAAGCCAATGAAAAAAGAGAAAAATCACTAACCAGTTTAGAATTGTTAATGGATAACTCAGTAGGAATCGGTGACCACTCAACAGGTGATTTCTATAACAATGTTGAAGAGGCATTCCAAGACCTAGTAGACGCAGACGATATGTTAGAGACTTTAGAAAAATATGATTGGAATAACATGCAGGATATGTAATATGATATGTACGTTGAATTAGTAGGTAGACAAACAGGTAAAACCACAAGAATAATAGATTCTATTATTTATTTTTTAAAACAAAACCCCGATAAAACAGCTTTAATTGTTGCGAAGGGTGATAATAGAAAAATAATACAAGAAAAGGTTTATCATAAATGTGGGAAACCCTGTGAATATAGAACCATCACATCTTATAAAATGTTACCCGCCTCACCTAGTGGGACTATAAAACAATTTGTAGATGATTTTGGTCTTATTAAAGATTTAGAGTTGGACCCTAACGCTTACTACACAGGAACACCACCACTAAATCGTAAAGCTATGGAGATATGGGATTATTACAGAGAATACAGAACCCTAACACCAAACAATATTTTAAAAAGACATAAATTATAATGTTTAATATAGAAGAAATAACACAAAAATGGCAAGAATTAGGTCTTTTGGAACAAATACCCGAAAACTTAAAACCTATTGTGGCTTTAAAATATGAACTTGTTACTATCTGCATAGTATCTAATGATTCTTATCTGAACAGTACCATGCTCCAAAATACTATTTTCCCAATAATCTATAGAATATATAAGCAAGGTAAAACCATATCTAATGTTGAAACTTTTGTTAGACAAGCACATGAATTTTTTCTTAATAACCGTGAAGCAACGGAAGATTTATCTGGTTGGTCTGATATTGATGTGGAAGCGGAAATGTGTGCATTATTTGTTGAGCAGTGGGAATCAGAAAAAGTGATAGAACCTATGAAATGGATAAATAAACATAAATTTGTTAAAAAAGAAAAACCAAACAATGAAGAAGTGTTGGAACCAGTATCAGAACCAACTGATGATACTGTAATAAATTGGTGGGATAGATTAAAACACTTTTTTCGTAATTTAATAAAAAAATAATGGATATATATCAGATATTAAAAAGATGGTTTAGAATAAATTATAGTCATTTAGGTTATAGTTTAAC
>WLWH01000384.1_pt1 | contig 36790 bp, 59 predicted proteins | sample 6712741 | NCBI WGS metagenome assembly WLWH01 (sample SAMN12718694, study PRJNA515312) | sponge metagenome | isolation source: marine sponge | host: Mycale hentscheli | place: New Zealand: South Island, Marlborough, Capsize Point | collected 2003-05-01
AACTTAATTCTTGATGCAATTAGCTCTATTGATATTATAATATTAGATACCAAGGCTGAAAAAAAAGAAAATCAATATATTTATGATCACAAGGCAATTGATTTATTAAAAAATCCAAACCCGTTTGAAAGCGGCGAGTTATTCACAAAGTCAATGCTTCTAAACTATATCGTAACTGGTAACGCTTATTTAAAAATAATCGGTGGAGATCAAAAAACTAGAAGTGAGCCAGTTGAATTACATTGCTTATCGCCGCGCTATATAAATATTGAAGCTAATAACTACGACGGCTTCCCTGAGACTTATCAATATAGCAACAAATATGCTAACGACTACAAAAGAGCCTCTGTCAATAAAAGATTTTATGAGGATAGCACTGGCAACGAGTTAACTCAATTAAGAAACGTCAACCCTTTTTATAATTATAGCGACCTTGAAGGGTTATCATTCTTTGACGCGGTCGAAAGTGAGATCTTACAATATTCAGCTGCTAATCAACACAACCTAGCACTACTTAAAAATCAAGCAAGGCCCAGTGGGATGTTGACTTATGTCGGCGATACTGGCCCTGCAGCAGCCAATCAATTAAACAAGATTAAGGAAAATATCAAAGATAATTTGACCGGGCCCGAAAATACCGGTGTTCCACTATTTTTATCAGGTGATTTTAAGTTTACTCAGCTTAGCCAAACTATGCAAGATATGGATTTTGCAACTTTAAAGCAGCAAGCGTTTAACTCAACATTTAACGCCCTTAATATACCGCTACCAATGGTATCAAGCGAAACGATGACTTTTGCAAATATGGATAGCTCAAAATTCGCTTTTTATGATAACGCGGTATTACCACTATTAAAACAATATTTGTCTTTTCTTAATTATTCAGTATTATCAAGATATAAAAATAGCAAGGATCTTACTTTCAGTTTTGATCCTGCAGGAATCCAAGCCCTTGAGTCGCGCAAAATAGAAAACGCTCTTACCCTTTCGAAGCTTGACGCAGTAACAGATAACGAAGTTAGAACCGCTATTGGCTATTCTCACCTTGAGCAAGGCGGTGATGTTGTTTACAAGCCTATTAATGAAGTACCGGCAGGGACGGATATATCTACACAAAATCAGCAGGATACTCCGGCTAAATCATTTAAAGAAGATGAGCTTGAGGCATTAGCTAAAATGAGCAGGTGCAAAGACGCGCAAGGCAATGACATTTATAGCAAAGAGGATTTAAAAGATAACGTCGTTAAACTTTTCAAATAATGAGAATAGGAAGCGATAAAAAAAATGATATATTTGCTATCAATGCTGAAAAAATAAGGTATGAAGGGATTGAGTCAAAGAAGATTGAAAAGATCTTTAGGGATATGGCAAGCGATGCTAGAGCCCTTTATTTATCGAGTCAGGGCTTTTCAACGGCTGAAATAGCTAATAATTACCGCCCCGAGTTTTTAAAACAAGTTAGAGATAGCTTAAGACGTGGTATAAAGAAATATGGCTATAGCTTAAGAAATAACATAGAAAAAAAGCACGCTATATTTTTTGATGCTGAGAATAAAAGTAAATGGCACGATTTAGAAATTAAGCAAAGTGAAATTATAGAAGATGAAGACCTTGATGAAAAAGTAAATGAGATTAATAATGAGTATTTAGGCTTATCCGCCCTATTTATTGCCAATCAGTCAGAAAATCAAGTTGACTACATCACCAATACTAACATTAAGGAGATGAACTTAGCCGTAAGGCAAGAGCAAGGCGCCTTTGATGAAAGCGTTGCGAGGCAAGCAAGAAATATATCAGCGCTAGAACAAACTAGAGCTGAAAGAATTTCACAGGCTTTTGATGAGGATATGAGGCAAATTGATAGACAAATTGCAACTGCTACCAGTCAACTTAGAAGATCTATTGATAATCAGGATGAGATTGTTGCTAGAAATATTCAGGTAAACTTACAAGACCGCGCAAAGGCAAGAAGCGACTTGATCGCATTTCAAAATGTAGGGATGGGCGAATCGTGGGCGCGCCAAACAGAAGCTGAGTTAATTAACGATGCTGAATTATTGACGGCGGCTGGAGCTTTAATTACCATAAATAAAGAATGGGTTACTATACTTGATGAAAAGACTAGAGATCCGCACCGGATGGCAGATGGTCAAGTCGTTGGCGTTAATGAGTCTTTTATTGTAGCCGGTGAAGCTTTAAGTATGCCAAGAGATCCAAGCGGTTCAATGTCTAATATAGCAAATTGTCGCTGTATGTCTCTCCATGGCGTTGATACTATTGGCAATCCAACTAAATCAGCTAAAAGTGTTAATACGACCCCTACAAGCGAAATGGCTAAGGTAGCATCAAGAGCCCTAGAATGGCGGCGTGAATTTGGACGCGGCGGGACAGCTGTAGGCGTTGCCCGGGGTAGAGATATATCAAATAGAAAATCATTGTCGAAGCGAACTATTAACCGAATGATATCATTTTTTGCACGCCATGAGGTAGACAAGAAAGCCGAAGGATTTAGGCAAGGCGAAAAAGGCTTTCCATCTAATGGCCGCATTGCATGGGATTTGTGGGGTGGTGACGTTGGTAGAGCGTGGGCAAAAAGAAAAAAACGAGAGTTTGAAGGTTAGGCGGTAGTAAAAAAATAACTTAATAGACCTAGTGCAGCCACTATTAATAAATAATAAATTTTATCTTTTCTATCTATCTTTTTTTGTTCTTTAGCTTCGGTATTCATTCTAGATAAGCGTTGAGCATTCCTTGGATGTTTAGTTGAGATGCTTTCAAAACTGACCGTTTTTTTTCCGTTACTAAATCTTATGCTGTACCATGCGTCATTTTTTAAATATCTGATTAAACCACCCGGACTCACCATGTCACAAGCATCTTTAATTAAAATTTTATCATTTTCAACTAAAATCCACTTATTATTATTTTTATAACTATATAAACCTATATCAATCCACATAATATGATCTGCCTCGTAAACATCAATTGATGATGTCGAGTTCTTGGGAAATTTAATGATTTTTCTATTTTCAATTAGTACACATTTGACATTTGCCAGCGTAAATATACAAGCATCCTCACCTTCAAGCGATCCATCCGGATGAAGATATCTATAAACACTCACTATATTCCTAAGAATTATCGTGTCATCATCTTCAATTAGAGTAATGGGTTGCTGAAAATTATATTCATTTGAGTATAATTTATCGCTATGCTCGTTAATTAAATTATCTATTTCGTGATATGTTAACTTCATTTCAATTTAAGTTTGAGGGTTAGTTATATAAGACTCAATTCTATGATCTGGAGCTAGAGATTCCTTTTGTTGTAATTCCGCCCCTATCAATAAATTTTATTTTATTTGATTTAGTATTTACACGATCCTCTAAGAATTTTACAACTTTTAGAAAATCTTCTTGACCGCTGAATAAATAACCTAAACTTTGCTTTGCGCACCCTAAAGGCGTACTGCCGAATTTAGTTTTAGCGTTGATATCAGCGCCAGCCTCAATTAAAAGTTTTGCGATATCAACTTTGCTTACGCGGTGCAGAGCTGTGTAGCCAAAATTATCTTTAGCATTAACATCTGCACCCGCGTCAATTAATAGATTTGCAATATTCATATTAGTTGCGTACAGCAAAGCGGTTCGACCATGCCACTTTTTACATTGAAAATTAACATCAAGATTATGTTTTTGCAACAATTTTGCGACTTGCTTAACATCGCTATTGCATGAGGCGGTTATCAATTCACTATTTAATTCCTCAGCAGTCTTTTTAGGCTTGCGAGAAAATATTTTCTTTAATTTGGTTTTATTAGTCATTTTGTTTTATTTTAGTTGTTGTTATATTTTAGCCTTAATAGAATATAATTAAAATAACTGGTAAAGTAATATTGATAATCAGAAGCCTATTGAATAGATAAGTTACTTTATTTATAATAGATTGGTTGTGATCAATTCTTTCTTTATAAAGTATTGCTTCACCTACGATCATTTGGCTATAGGTTGCTGAACAATAATCTTCATCAAAAATATTCTCCGGATTGTTGCCTTTATAGAAAAACTTTCGTGGCTTCAAGATGTTGGCTAAGACTATTGCACTTATTGAAAATAGATAAAATATAATTGTTAATTGCGAATTGAAGGGTGCAACTTGCTCAACACTAGAATTTTTTATAATAAAGCCCGCAATAACAGTCATTACAAATAGCAAGAAGTATAAAAAGATTATTATTTTTTTCTTTAAAGAAGAATATCCGTCAATAGTTGACTGTAATTTCTCTTGAGAAGTTCTGTATAAAAAATTTGCCTTATTCTCATCATTAATGATCAAGTTATAAGATTTAATGTCTGGCTTCCAATCAAAGGAGCTATTACAAGATGAAGATTTAAAAAATTTCTTAGAGTTCATAGTCATTTTATTTTAGTTTAGTTATTATTCTGTTTTAGTTGTAACTCCGTCTTTAACTTCAAATTTATTACCATAATTATCGACACATTTATAATGGCCTTTAGCATACCACTCTACGTCCGCAAGATGAGGCCAGACTCCCCGACGCCCATCAGTATCAAAAGTTGCTAAAGTCATGCTAATTTTACCATCTATATTTATTTTAGTGCTCCATAAGTTGGGTTCATACCATTGAACATCAATAACATCTTTAGTGCAAAGCCTGTTATCTTCAATTAAAGTCCAACCCTTCCCCTCTATTTTATATTTATAAGTACTATCATTGTATTTTTGATGTTTTAAGTTTCGATTTAACACTTCTTTATAAGATAAAGTATAGTCAAATAAACCATTTTTATATCCTGCCGAAGGAGCGCCTTCGAAAAGAACGTTTCTGTCTTCAATTAAAGTCCAGCCTTTGTTTTTAATTCTATACATATAAACTCCTTTTTTATACCACTCTACCCCTTCAACACCTTCAATTACCACATTGTCATTTTCAACCAGAGTCCAGCCTTTTTCTTTTATCTCGTAACTATAAACTCCTTTTTCATACCAATGGCAACTATTAACACCTTCGATAAGAACTTTTTTGTCTTCAATTAAAGTATAACCTAAATCTTCCGTTCCTGAGTTTGGCTCAGCAGAATTATCAAAAAATCGGGTCTCATCTGCCATCCTATATTGATAGACCCCAGCGCAATACTTATTAAGGTCACAGGCATATCTTCGAGCTTCGTTAAGGGTCATAAAGCCTCGTTTATCAATTAAATCAAGGACTATAAAATCAATTATTTCACTTTGTGATTCTACAGTGCGGTTTAGATCTTCAAGTTTTCGATTAATATTGTAAGTCATTTTATTTTTAGTTTAGTTGTTGTTATGTTTTAGTTGTAACGCCGTCTTTAACTTCAAACCACTTACCATCTTTTTGATATCGATAAGCACCTAGCCTGCTCCACAAAACATAATCAAAATTATCAATCAAAACTTTTTCATTTTCAATTAATGTACATTTACCGCCTATTTTATAATAATAAACCCTCTCTTCGTATTCGTGCCAATCATCAGCTTTTACTTTTGCCTCTTCTAGTGTTAAAAATGTTTTTTTATTAGTATAAGCAAAGCCCTTGACACTTATGTGAAATTTTATACTTTTATGTGGTCGATACATATTTTTTTTATAGTAACCTAAGCGACATCGCAAATTCCAAGCGTGATGACCGACCTTCTTTTCATAATTATAGTAGTCAAATCGCATATATTTAGTTTTTTGATATGCTAAGTCTCTTTTTGAACCTCTTCTACAATGGCTAAGCAATTTAGGTAAATTAATTTTTTTTACCCTACACTCCTTTAAATTACTAAAGTCGATTATATCTTCGCGGCCGTCTATGTGCATAGCATCATGGTTGAAGTAATCACTGTCTTTCATTCGCTGTATATTTTCGAGCGTCTTTTTTCGCCAGTAGGCGTTTGTGTTAGCGTGAAAATCAGTGCTTATAATACAAATATCTTTCATTTCAATTTATCGTTTTTTAGTAGTCGTAGAATTGTAGTAGCTTGTATCTTTTTTCCAGTTGGTGAAGTCATTTTCATTGCATTCATCTGCTTTGCAATACTATATAATGAATGACCTTGATCTTTTAAATATTTTGCAGTGCCATGTAGCCGTTTATTAACATCTAAATTTTTAAGTGATTTAGTTTGACTAATCTTTTTATTCCTCTCCTTTATATCGCAGGTTACTTTGTAACCTGTAGGTCGCCCAATTGTTTTTCCTTTAGCTCTTGCAGCGGCCAAACCTTCTTTGGTTCGTTTAGAGATCAACTCTCGTTCATGTTGTGCCATTGTAGCAAATATTCCAAGCGTTAAAGTGTTCAAGTCCGGCAAGTCGCAGCAAGCTATCGCAACGCCAGCATCTTTTAACGCAAACAAAAAAGATACATTTCTGCTGAGCCTGTCTAGTTTGGCAATTAATAAAGTCGCATTATATTTTTTGCATTGCTCTATAGCCTCTTTAAGCACTGGCCTATCGTCATTTTTACCACTCATCATTTCTTTGTAGATAGGTAGTAGCAATTCAGCATTTCTGGCCTCAATCCAATTATTAATAGTATTTAATTGAGCGTCAAGGCCGTGATCTTGTTTATTTGTGGATACGCGAACGTAGGCGACGTATTTATTCATTTAGTAAAGATCTTGATTGTGATTTGTGCAATCTAAATAAATATTTAATAGATTTATACAAGACATCGCATTCTTTTGCATTGATTGATATTTTGATTTCATTTTTAAATAATTCAACATGGCCGTTTATAAAAAAATAACGTATTTTGTAGTCTTTAAAATTTATAACTATTAAATTGGAATCTTTTATTTCATTAAAATTTCCTTTTTTGATTTCTTCTGCTAGTTTTAAGATCGTTGGATGAGTTTTTAAAAAAATATATTTTAAATCAAACATCAAGCAAAAAAAACCACCGAAAAGAATTGTTAAAATTATAATTATAAAAAGTTTATCATCAATCATTTGTCATTATTTTAATTAAATTGATATTATGTAACATATTATAAACGAGCGTTTATAACATGTAAAGCTTTTTTTACATATTTTTTAGGGGAAAAGTTTTTTGCACAATTTACTTCCCCTTGTTTTTTAAAAGTCAACATCATCACTAGAGATAATAAATTATAAACCACTAGCAACTTGAAAAAGTAGTTAGCGAAAATGTATCTATTATTTAATCTCCTTTTTTATTTGTTTAATTTTCATAACTTCATGAGCAAAATTTTTTGCATACTCATGAGCTTCATCACTCGTAGCTCCGCCTTTTGTAGCCAATATATAACTATTGATGTACATACATATTGCGTTATGAATGGCGAGTTTGTCTAGATCAGTCCAAGTCTTGCTGTTATCTTTCATATCCCAATGAGTCTCGTATAATAGATCGGTCGCTTTCGATATAACTATTCTATCAAAATCACTATCGTAGTTTTTAGGTTTGTGAAAGAATGTGTTGTCCGACGCCCTGTTGCTAAAAAGTGTATTGAAATCTTCACAGGCGGCTTTTATAGTAGCGTTTAATCCAGCTTTAATTTTATCTGTGTTAGTCATTATTTAATCTCCTTTTTTATATTTAGTTATTTTTTGATTCCTTTAGTTTGAATGCCTCCAGTGTCATAATTGAGAGGTTTGGGTTTTCCTGACTCAAGCAAAGATCTTGATTCTGCAAATTCTTTTGACTCTTGACTCTTCTTCTTCCTTGCTAGGGATCTAGTTACAGCTCTAATCAACCATTTTTTTTCGTCATAGGTCACTTGTATTTTATCTTCGTTCTTACGCAATTGAAATATAGGTTCGTACGTTTCGCCATAAAGTCGCTCTTCGTACATTATTCGGTAACACCCAACGTAATAATTTTTCTCTAGATGAGGTCTCGGGAATCCCGCTCTTACAGTTAAATTTTTATACTCCTCACTTGGATTCTCGCTAAAATTACCCTTTTGTATTTGAGTTATAATTTTTCTGATAGCTGGATGAACTTCATTAGTATCAATAAATTCCTCCCCCTTTTCTACAAGTAATAATAAATAATATACAACTGAAAATGTACATATTACTACTGCTGCATTTGTTAGAAATGTCATCATTTAATCTCCTTTTTGATTTGTTTAATTTTATACTCTAAAAACTCTCTTAACTTAATTTGCAAGCCTCGTTGGTAAATAGGATCGTTTTTTTTAACAGCGTGGTTGAATTGAGTTTTAGAAAGTCCGGCAAATTCGCAAAACTCCTTAACTTTTAGATGTAGTTTTTTTAGTGTTTGTAATATCATTTTGTTTTATTTTAAGGTTATTAATTGTTTTATATTAATTAAAATGGTTCACTATAAACATTTAGTATATCATCAAGATCTTTTATGGCCTTATCACGATCTTGTTCTGTATCGTAACTAATATATAAGTCATTGTGGTTTTGGGTTTCATCATTGAAGATAAAGTGAATAGAAAATTTATTTTCTATTTCTGGTTCTTTTTTATTCGTAGGAAAGCAAGAATAGAATGTTTTTAGGTACTTGTCATTAATTCTAAATTGTTTAATTTTTATCCATGTCATAATATCTTTTATTTTAATTTAATATTGTGGGTTTTGTGGTGTGTTGTATATTATTTTAATAAATATAAATATTCTGGCGCGATTTGAGAAAGAAGGTCGTCAGCTTTCTCCTTCACTTTCGCCAATGTTAGAAATGTTTTTTTATCAGTCATTTTGTTTTATTTATATGTTATCCACGAAGGTTACCTTTGCAATTTTACATTTGCCATACTTTTCGCTCACATTCTTGCAAAAATATTCAACGCTTTCTTTTGAAGAGTTTTTTAGGTAGGTCTCAAAAATAATTGGGCCATAATCATCGTTCGGATTTTCCAACACTGTTACATAGATATCTTTTCCTGTCTCAAATTTCTCTTCAGCAGCATCAAGAGCAGCCTCAGCAGCCTTTAATTTTTCTGTTTTAGATTTTTCTTTTTCTTTAGTCATGGTTTTTTTTAAAGTTTATATTGTGGGTTTTGTGGTGTGTGTGGTTTTAATAATAAACCACTAACTCATAACAACTTGCCATACCGCTTAAAAATTGGCAACCTTTATTTTTTTTCATAAAAATTTCTTTTTCTTTGCAATAATTTTTATACCAACAATCTGACTTATAATTGTCATGCATACGCATTCTTTTAGAAGTATATCTATTACTTTTAAATCCCTGCTCTACGCACCAGTCTTTGTAAAGCTTCGATTTGGAGCTGATTTGACCTTTATATAACAAATCAACTACTTTGCCTTCAGGATCAATTGCTGCCTTTACTTTGCCGCAGCCTTGATAAATTTCTTTATTTTCAATTTTAAATACTATCATAGTTTTTTTATTAAAGTTGTTATTGTGGGCGGCGTGGTGTGTTGTATATTAGAATAATTCTTTATATTCGCTTGCTATACTAAATAAAAATGTATCTGCTGCACTTCGTCTTTCTCTAAGTTCATCTGTTAAATTTCCTATCAATTCATGTTCTAAATTAATCTCATTATATTCCTTATAAAGATCAACCAACATTAATTCTTTAGTAATTAAAGTGCGTGCCTCTCCGTGGTGATTCCAGTTCGTAAGTTCTTTGATTTCGTTTTTGATTTCTTTAGATAACTTTTTCATTTTCTTTTGCTTTAATTAATATTTACTTTCTATATATATTATAAACTATTAAATTTACTATGTCAACTAAAAAGATTACTTTTTTTAAAGTTTTTTTTGCAGGCGGTTGAAGTCTTGACTACCTAGGCAGTATTAATGAATTTCGAACTTGTAATTATATTTTGTGGAGGTATAATAAAGTAAAGGCGGTTCTATTAACCATAATGCTATCAGGAAAATTCGCCGCCTTTATCTATTTCTTTGAATTGATATAATCCTCAATGTCGCTCTTTTTCCACTTAAAATAGTTATCACTTAATTTTATAGGTTGCGGTTTGCCATGTTTGTGATAGTAGCGCATTAATGTTTGAGTGCTAACTCCCATTAAGTTTGCAACCTCTTTTGTTGTTAACAATTTATCGTTATTCATAATACATTAATTAATTAACTTCCCAGCTATTTGAAAACTCCTTGTCTTTAAATAGTGATGCTAGGCCGGTTATCTGTTTTAATCTTAATAATTCGTCTGCATCCATACCTATATGCTTACGAATCCAATTGTCACTCTTGCCCATTTCAACAAGTTCAGCTACTATATTACTCATTAAATCAATACTATGCGACCCCCTCGCTCTATTATGTCTTATTGTTGAAGCCATCCTGTCACTTATATCTTTATCAATTATAGAGCATGGCAAAAGTCCACCCTCTCGCTCAAAGATGTCTTTATGTTTTAACATAATAGTATATCTGTGAAATCCGTCAACAATTTCATATTTATCGTTATCTTCGTTGTAAAATACAACTACCGGCATTGTGTAGCCATCTTCTTTGATTGAGTCATAAAGAAGCTTCATTTCTTCTGGAGCTACTGAGTTGGGATTGTATTCGTTAGCTACGATTTTATCTAAAGGTATTGCTTGAACATTATACACCGGAGATTTAAACATTTTTTTATTATTAAGGTTGATATTGCTTAGTAAGATCCGTCTTCATCATGAACCTCTTTTCCTGTTAGAGGTGGATTAAAGACGCATATTAACGTGCATTCTTCAAATGCTTCAAAGTAATGCGGATCGTTTTTATCAAGCACGTAAACTACATCGGGACTAATAAAGAAACCTTCGTTAGTTTTTGCATTTGTAAGCATACCCGATCCAGCTATGCAGTAACAAGTCTCAAGGTGATTCTTGTAATGCCAAAACTGCTTTTCTTTCACTGGCACTATAGTTTTTGTCATGGTGTATCCCATTTTGTCAGATTCTAGCAATATTCTATTACTTATAAATCCCCCTTTAGGACATTTAACAATTCTTTGTTTATTTAGTTTTTTTATATCTATTACTTTCATTTTAATTTTTATTAATTAATATTTATTTCCTATTACTATTATAAACTATTAAATTTACTATTTCAACAAAAAAGTTTACTTTTTTTAAAGTTTTTTATATTTTTCCATTATTGCCTTTTGACGCTCCGCTTGCGACTTGGTTGGCGCAAGGCCTAAATATTTACATGTATGATCATTTTTTAATATTGTGATTGCAAATCTTTTCCATGATGTAACGTCACTAGGATGATTCTTTAAGCAATCTAAATGGTCAGGCGGAGTTTTTATTACGACCCTGCTTAATGTTTGCGACCCATGCCTTGTAAGTCCGTTTGTGGTGAATTTAATATTATTTTCACGTAATTGTTCAATGGTTTTGTCGTCCAGTCCTCGACCTGTTCTGCCCCAATATTTGATAGATTGAATAATCCTCTGTTCAAAATTTTTTTTTACTTCTGGTGGCAAGCTTTCTAGTAAAAATTTTGTGAAACTTTTCCAGGTGTGACCTTTTGGAAGATCTACCGATCTATAACTTAGTTGCTTGCCATAAGACGCAATAAAATTTGCACCATGAACTCTAGCGCATACATATCGCCAAATCTTAGGCTCAATAACTCTATACATATTCAAAGAAGACTTTGCTTCACTCATAAAAGGTGAGGCAACTCTCATTTGTGCAACCGTCATCCCTGCTTTCCAGAATATATCATATAATTTATTATAGTCCCAATCTAACTTGCCATTTGCAACCCAGACATCTTTGTTAGTCCAATCATATATAGGGTAGCAATTGTAAACATTGTCAGAATTTTTCTTGGTCCAATGTAGCCCGTCTGACATTATTTTTCGCTCATTAAATATAGCTCTAAATCTGTTTAAACTTTCGTCGCACCTAATACCTATTAAACATGCTGTTTTTTTACCTTGAGAGTACCACTCTCCAAATTTATCCCAAAATTCATCATAATGCATATTTTCTTTAAAGAATGGCATATTGTGATTTTGAAAATGAGTAATATAAGGCTTGTCATAAATTGGCCTAATCCACTTATCTTTATCAGCTTCTCCCCAGCACTGCCATTCAGTCATAAAGGAGCTGGTAGTGCATGGCAAAGTAATTGGCAAGCAGCACCAATAAACATCTAGCAAATCTAAATTTTTTTCAATAATCCTGAACATGAAGTCTAGTGATAAAGTGTAGTTTGCCTCATTATCCATAACCATGATCCCTATCTTTTCTGTTATGTTATTTTTTCTCATGTAGTCAATAACAAGGTTTAACATAACCCCGCTATCCTTACCGCCGGAAAAACTAAGATAAACCCTTTCAAAGTTTTTAAAGATGTAATCAATGCGCGCGTTTGCTGCATCGTATACGTTTTGTTTTAAATAATTTTTCATTATATTATTGATATAAGTTAATATATTTTATAACTAACTACTATCAAGTATAATAAAGCGATATCAAATGTCAAGTACTTTTTTTATTTTTTTTGAACGACTTCCATTTATCTTTGTAAATTTCTTTAGCCTCAAGGTCGCTATCAAGATATTTTAACAATTTATTCAAGTCGCTAAAAATCTTTAATTCTAAATTATTTTTATTTACCTCATATTCTTCTACGTAAACAGATTTAAAATCAGCGATAAGATATTTAAATTTATTGATATCAGTGCAATATAAATATATATAGTGTTGAATGTTGTTTAAAAATTTGTTAGGGTTGTAGTTTTTTGTGGTTTTAATGTCATATAAATAACTGTCGGTGTAATAATCTATTTTTCCATACAATGCAAAATTTGCCTGCCTGAACTTTATATCCTTACTGCATGATTTTTGCCATGTTCCATTTTTATTAGTTAGGTGCGATGCTATTTGATGGATGCAGTATTCATATTCTTTTACGTTTCTTAAAAATTTAGGCATCGAAAAATCTCCGTTCTCAAGATATGACATTACATCATTTTCAAATTTAATGCCTTTTTGAGCGGCTTTTGAGGGTTCGTAATACTCTTTTCTTAAAGTTCGTAAAAAATCAGCCCTGAGCCTATTTTTGTCAATATATGAACAGGTTTGAAACCATTGAAAAGAATTTATCAAAGAAGGTGTTATTAAATATGAATCCATTATTTGTTAATTTTTGTTGTAAAATTCAAAACATAATTGCCTATTATCATAATACCCCGGTCTTTGCGATAATTCAATTTTTTTTAAAATATCGTAATATTTGCTCTTTTTTCCTTCGTAGCCGAGAGTTTTTAAATTATGATCATTTTTTAACATAGCAATGCAGATAGCTTTGTAAGAAGGTGCTTTATTTAACGCGGCTAATCTTTCTGGTACTTCGTCAGGTATATCATTAGAATAGCCCTTTTTCTTCCATGTTTTTATGTAATGATCTATTTTTGCTTTCATATATTTTTATAATTTTTTCAGCCGCTATATTAGCTTTGATTTTATTTAGTGGAGCTGTGTTTTTCCAAGCCTCTCTTGTTTCAATTTCAGTCGCCTTGAATTTATAATTACACGCCGCTTGACCTAGCCACGCCCTTCTGTTGACTGATTTATTTAATAAATTTTGCATTGAAGAATTTGGCCAGTCGTTTATTACATCTAAGCACGTGCTAAAGAATAATATGTCATCAGATAGTAATTCACTAGATTTCTTAACAACTTCATCGTTTTTTACTTTATTGCTATACATGTCATTTTTAAAATCTTCCCAATCCCAATAAGGAAAATATCGACAAGTAACTCTTTTTGTTTTAGTCATTCTTTGTTTATGGTGCCGATTGAGAGATTCGAACTCCCGACCCACTGTTTACAAGACAGTAGCTCTACCACTGAGCTAAATCGGCGTATTGTTAATCGTCTTCTAAAATCTCTTTCGATTTAGAATCCCATGTCAAAGCCTTGCCACATATTACAACAATATTAAAATTAGCCCAATAATAAAATACAAGTGATAATACTGGGGGCGTAAAGATTGAATGAGCTAATAAATACAATACTATTATGCTAAAAAAGTTAGCTATAAATTCATTTTTTAATAATGTGTAAAGCCAGTGATCTTCTTTCCAGCCCAGAAGGTTGCCTATGCCCTTTGGCAACGCCGTAAATATCCAGTTGTTAATTTTTGAATAGAAATTGAGCATCCAAATAAAAAGCTTCGCTAGCTTCTTTAAAATGTTATCTCGTTCTAAATTTTCAGGATCTATAATATATTTTTTATTTTTCGACATACTTTTCTTTTAATTAAGTTAATAAATTTTTCTATTGGTGATTGCGCCTGCATATGTTTTTCAGCATGATATCTCAGCCTCTCGATCTCTGCGCGACAGACTTTGCATTGACCATACAATCCATCTTTTAATTTTTTACGTGGCGAAAAATATTCTGTTGTTGCTGGCTTAACATCAAAACAACGAGAGCATGATTTCATTCGTACAGTTTCAAAAAATCCAAAGGTTTCAATTTCACTTTTCATATCGTTTAATAATTTTTTTTAGAATATTTAAAATAAATGATTTTTGGTTGCGTTTTTTCTTTTTGTATTTATATTTTTTTTTATTACTCAAGGAGTTAAAATACAAATAAGAGCTATAATTTCTAATAATATTATTTTCATGATTACATTGTTTTTATAATTTGGTTAGCAAAAAATCCAATAAGTATAACTCCCGCAAGGAAAAATACTCCTTTAATTATCACTCGTCCTTTTGGCGTATCGTCTACCATGCAACAAATATAACCAACAGCGAAGCATACAATAAATATTAACAGAAAAAAAGCTTCAGCCCTTTCTTGGTTACTAATTTCTTCTATCATAATTATATTATTGATTTAATTAAGTGTTTAATTACTGGCACTGTGAAACTATTACCAAGTGCTTTATAGCCCTGCGTCTTACTTACCATCGACACATAATCATCAGGAAAGCCTTGAAGCCTGCAACATTCTGTAGGGGTTAGTTTTCTAACTATCATATCTTCTAATATCAAACTATCCTTTTGCACTTTGGTTAAGCAATTTGATTTTTCACTATAACTTGTCTCAAGTCTTTGCTCTGTTTTAGCTCCTTTTATATCCTTTCTTTTGCCATTGACAATATTTCTACCTCTTTGAGCTATTGCATATATTCCAGTTTTGCCACCTTTGCCACCACTATTAGCGGATAATGCAACTGATTTACCATTAACAGAATATATTCTATCACCTTGACAGCCTTTGTTAATTTGCCCTATTCTATCAGGTTTATTAAAAGTTATTCCTTTTGTGTCAACACCCCCTTCTATTACATCTTTTAAATAAATCTTTTTATCTTTTGGCTGCTCAATCTTAACTTGCTTATATTTGCCATCAACTAACTTGCCGACCCAGTAGAGCCTTTTGCGTTGTTGAGCGGTTAATAAAGCACTATTAATCATTATAGGCTCTATATCAAATAACTCTTTTGTAATTGTCTCTTTAGCAGCTTTAGCCATGCTATTAACATTTTCTAATATAAAATACTTAGGCTTAACCTCGTTTAATATTCTTAAATACTCATAAAACAAGCCTGATCTTTCACCCTGTAAGCCTTTGCGTTCTTTATTAGCAATTGATAAGTCTTGACATGGTGAGCCGCCTATTAATAAATCTATATTGCTATATTCTTTAACTTCTTTAACATCTCCAATCTGTTTAATGTCGGGGTGATTAGCTATTGCAACTTGTATCGCAAATTTATCAACTTCACTTGCATAATACTTACAATCAATATCCAGTTCTTTTAAAGCTTGTCTTGCTCCAGAAACGCCATCAAATAAGCTTAGTACTTTTAATTTTTTCATGATTCCCCCACTAATTTCATTTTCTCCACTTGTGCCATAACTTCCTCTTGTTTAATTTGAATATGTTCAACGCTGCCAGAAATTTCATGCTTATTCTTACTAGCGAACTCATCAGAAGTCTTTTCTAGGTACCATTTAGAAGTTGATATATCCCCCTCATTTATAGCATTGGCGATGTTATATTTAGCTTTAATTTGTGGTTTTGTCTTTAATATATTAATTCTGTCCGAAAAATCAGGATCAAATTTTAAATAATCATAAAAAGTTGATCTCGCTACATTGTTTGCTACGCAAGCCTCGCTAATATTTAAACCAGCCTGAAATGACTTTTCTAATTGCTGCACAACCCTTTTAGTTATTTCTCTAGGCCTTCCCACTCCGCTTTCTTCTGGTACTTCTAACTCTTTTTGATCAACCATAAGCCCCCTTATCTAAATTATTAAAATGACATTCTAGTCTCTTCGCCACCCCCTCACTCAGCGTCCTACCTTGATTAAAAGCTCTTGTCAGCGTGGCGTGTGATTTAATACCGGTATCTCTAGCCAACCTACTAAAATTAACTTCATTTTTTTTAAGACAGTCGCGATGAGTTTTGTGCTCAACCTTGTAATGTTTTAATATTTTTTGATACAATTTACGTTTCTCTTTAGGTGAAATTTTATGAGTAATAATCATCAAAATTAATTTTTAGATTGCTATTATGATTTTTATTCAAATATTCAATGATTTCTGTTGCAATATCAATTGAAATTCCGTTGTTGTCACGGTATCGCTTCGCAAAACTTCTTCTATCCTCTATTTTATCTCTTCCCATATTTTCAGCAAGTCTCAAGAGGTCAAGGCTAGGCTCTAATTTAATTGTTCTGTTGATGTTGTAGCTTTTTGTTGAATAGGTTCGGATGTAGCCCGCTTTTCGGACTGCTTTATCAATCTTATTTCGCCTAGAACCTCTAACCCTTTTCATAATTATACAAAATATTATAAAAAAACTACTTGACTATTATAAATAATAAATTTATAATTTATTTATTAAGTAAATATATTACTACTTATTTAAATAATTATATACTAATTAAATCAAAAAGCAATGAAAAATTTAGAAAAAAAAGCTTTACCAGATTTAACTTCTAACCACAAATCAACTTTAAATTTCTTACGATTAGTGACTAATAAAGAAAATACTATCGATGAATTACCTTGCGAAATGGCAGAGGAGTTTTTGTTTGAACTTGACCTAAAAATTGAAAACTATAAATCATTTATTAAAAATCAATTGAAAGAAGGTATCAATGAAATTGTTAACCAAGAAATGAAAAGATCTAAAGAATCAATAACTAATCAGGCGCTGGATTATGCAATAAATGAAGGTGACTATGATTATGATATTGATGAGAATGGTCAATATTATTACACCTCCCCTACTGCTGAAATTGACATGGATGATCGTGCTGATGAAGTAGTGAAAGATTGTTATACTGCTATCTCGATTGAGGCTTATAAAGTTTCAATAAATGATAGTGATTCTATACTTTAATTTAGAGATCATTCATTGGAGGTGCTTGACCTCTAAATTAAACTTACCAAAACTAAATTTATAATATCATGACCAATTTTATTTTACAACTAAAAAAATCTGAACCAATTATGGCGAGTATATTTGGAGCCTTTACAGGCCTGTATTTTTCAGCATTATTTATATATTTTTGTGCAATTTAAACTTGAAAATAAATAAATATTAACTTAAAATCCAAAAACAATGAATAAGGAAGAATTTAATTACACCATAAAGTTAAACTGTGTTCAAAATGCTCGTAAAGAGAAGTTCGATGACCATCTGGTTACTAAACTTCGCCAGTTATTGGTGGAAGATTGTGAGTTGTTCAATAATAGTTTGCGAATTGCAAGACTAGAAAATGATCTACAAATACTAACTAAAAACCCGAAATTATGACCATATCTAAAAATGATTTACTAAATATTTGCGACCAATCATCTCACGATGATATTGCCTGCTGGGCCGCTTGTTTTCTATGTGAAAATAAAGATTTTGTTCTGGCAAGTGATATATTGCAAAATTATGATTCAACATCAGGTGTTTGGAAAAATGACAATAGTAGAGAAATTTGTGTTGACTATTTGAATAAAGAGCTAAAATCAAATACCGACCAAACAAAAGATCTTGTGCTGTACGAGTTAAAGGTGAAATATCCTGATAAATTTTAATTTAAAAATAAGGAGCTAGTATGGGAAGTGTATTGACTCAAAAAAATAAAATGTGTCTATCTGGTATACCTGAAATGCCCGGTTATGTCTACAAATTGCTTGATTTTTTAGCTACTGGACCTACCAGCAATCAGTCGGGTGTTTATAGGATTATGACCGGTGCTATGGGTGACTATATCTCACATGACACTCAGATGTTATCAGTGGATGATTGGTGTTTATTTCGACAACTTCATCCGCAGTATAAAGACAGAGTTATTAATCCGCGCGAACCTTTGTGTTATCCAATCCTTGATCTTTTGGAAGATGGGGGATTTATTAAGTATGACAAGAAAAATCATATTGTTAAAATAAACAATATTTATCATTATATTACTATAGGTGGAAACCACTTAAAATTATTACAGAATCTGCAGAATAATTTTAAGGACGTTGGACGACATTCGTTTTTTCATGAATATTTATCTGAAAATAAAGAAATGCTTGGCAAAATAGTGCAAAAGGCCTCTGAAAAGTTTGATGAATATATTAAAAAAAATACAGTAACAGAAAAAACAGTCAATCCTAGTGAAATAGAAGTGTCTACTTATATTAGAAATGCGCTTGAAACGTCTGCTGCAATGATCTCAGTTAATGAACCTATAAAATTATTGACTGATGATCAAGTGGTGTTATCGTGTTAATAAGTAACCCTTTGCCAAGTCTTATATTGTAATAGTAATAAGTAATAGTAATAAGCAATAGTAATAGTAATAAGTAATAGTTATTATTGACCATTATTTTATTATTTTTTTATGTTTTTTGTTTTTCGAATCCGCTACATTTTTATTATGATGTACCAACTTGTAGCGGTTAAATCATTGATATATCTATCTATAGTGATATATTATATATGTTAATAATCTGTTAATAACTTGTTAATAATCTATTTATATGTACGAATTTTTATTTGATTACTTTGTTTTAATTGGGCTTTTATTTATAGTCGTGGTGATAATTATATACACACTCGACAACTAAGTGTTGCATTTTAGAACTAATATTTTTAGAATTAAAAAAACTTATTGAGATGTATCTGCTAAAGAATTATAATTTACGTATAGTTAATTAATTTTATCATAATTCTAGCATTTATAACATTCAATATAGTTGTATCGGTCATACTTGTTAGGGTAACATTATTTTAATTCCCCTGCCATGTATATTATGTAAACTAAGCATAAGGAGGTGCTATGTCGTTTTACAATACATCTACATCAAGTCGAATAACTGCGACATTTTTCTTGATTTGTGATAGATTGTTTTTTGATGGTAATCAAGTCGCGCTTTACTATGATGATACTTTCCCTTTCAAAACTTTAAAAAGTGTTTTCTCGACGCTTAAAATCGTTTTAATTGCAAAAAACGAAGGAGGTAAAGATGAGTAATATACAAAACAGAATTATTCAGCAAGATGTTGATCCTTTCACAATGGTTCCAAATGAAATAATCACGGAGCCTACCCTTTCATGTTCTGCAAAGGTCATTTGGATGTATTTAAGAATGAGACCTGTTGATTGGAAATTTTATAATACTGAGATTATTAAGCACTTCAAAATGGGTGAGGAAAAGCTATTGAAATGCTTCAAAGAATTAGAAAGTTTTGGTTTAATTTCTAGAACTCAAGTAAGAGAAAAAAATGGTCGTTGGGGAACTTATAATTTTCAGATTTTCAGAACCATAAATCGCCAAAGCCTTGATAACACTGAATCGCCACCGGAAGGGGAAAAACCGGGTCCGGTAAAACCGGCGCCGGTAAATCAGGGGCTACAAAGAAAGAAAGAAACAAAAAAAGAAAGAACAAATATCTCTTCTCTCAAAGATCAAATTAAAAAAGAAGTTAAGAGAAGAGAGGATTTTGAAAAGTTAAATAAGGGTTTTAAGGTTGATGAGTTTTATCAATGGTTACAAGATCAAGGTGATAATCTTAAAACAACTTGGAAAGTGGCCTTGAGTGCTTGGCTTAAAAGACCGGAAAACTTTAATAAGAAAGATGTTATAAAGCAGCAATCAGCCGAAAAGCTATCAAGCATGGCTCTTGCAAATAAAAAAGCTGAGATAAAAGGAACTTTTGAATTTCAGCAGAATATAAATGATTTTGATATATCTGAAATTGATTTTAAATGCTTGAAATTTGATCGTGGCGCTTATTTCTATTATTATGACGATAACTTCCCTATTGAAAAATATAGAAGCTTTCTGGAGTCTTTAAAAATTAATTTCAAAAAATCTACTTGACTTTTATAAATAATAAATTTATTATAAAGTTTTAAAACATTTACCAACCAAACTATGGACAAGCTCAAATTACTCACAACATCAAAATTAGATTGTATCAAGAATGGTCGTAAGCAGACTGGCTTTAAACTGCCTGACCACCTTGACAAGGAAATTGAACAACTGAAGGCAATTAATGATGCTGAATTTTATGTAATGCATTCATCGTTACTTGATCTTGGAATAAAGGAACTTGAAAAATTAAGTAATGATAAATTGATGGGTCTTATGATGGAATTTAGAAAAGAAGATAAATCAAGAATGTATCCTAAATCTTACTCAATCAATCAAGTTACTAATGAAAAATTACTTGCGATTAAAAATAGCTTAGACATACCGACCACGATCGAATCTCATTACATCGTTCTGAAGCTTGGAATACAAAAATTTAATAAACTTAAATAATGACTCGCATCATCTCAATTATTGGTCAAAAAGGAGGCATAGGCAAGACCACTATTGCGTGGAATTTGTTTATAAGCCTTAAAAACGATGGTTTAAAGACAATGTTAATTGATTGTGATGATAATCAATTTTCATCATTTGAAATAGCAAAAATAAGACAAATGGTGAAAGAAGATGATTATATTGATGATGTTGTTAATACACCCGCATCAAAATCAGCGCAAATTATTAGAAATGCTGAAAAATCAAATTATGATATTGTTATACTTGAGTGTGGTGGAAGAATCGACAAAGAGTTGAAAATGGCAATTAGCTACGCTGATGATGTTATAATGCCCTTAAAACCTTCCTTATTAGAAATAAAAACTATTGCGAACGTTGAAAAAGTAATTGACAAAATACCTTACATGAATGCTAATTGCAAGATATTGCCAAACATGGTTCCAACGCATTATTTAAATAACGATGTTGAGCAAATGAAAGAATATCCGACGCGACATTTTAAATTTATGAACACCGAGTTAAAAAACCGAAACATATACACCAATTCAATTAACAACGGATTGTCGATCTACGAAACCTACCCAATTGACACTAAGGCTATAACTGAATTTGACCAATTTATTGAGGAATTATAAAATGAATACAATCGACAAAAAAGATAAATTTAAGATTGCTAAACAAACTGAAAAAGAGTCGTTAGAGGTAAAAGAAAAACGCTATCAAGAATTACTTGATTCACAAAATACTGCAATCAGCAAAGATGATTTAAGAAAAGAGATTGAGTTAGAGATGGAGCGAAAATATGCCAACAAGACTGATGTTAAGCCCAAGCACGTATTACTTGATAAAAATTACTGTCGCAAACTCGATTTATACAAATCAGAGACCGGTGAATCAATTAAAGACATCTTACCATCAATTGTAAAAGAAGGTTTAGACAAACGACTAGCAAAACTTGCTAAAAACAACCGTGCCCTTGCCGAACTATTAAAATCACTTAGCTAAATTTTTTTAAAAAAATGTTAAATTTATTGTTGACTTCTATAAATAATAAATTTATAATTTATTTATTAAATAAGTATAAATATATTTAATTATTTAGCTTTACATTTAAGAAATTATATATTAATTTTATTACTAACTTAATTAACTAATTATGACAAACGAAAACTCAAAAATAGTAAAATTTCAAGGCGCTCAAACCTTAGCATTTAATTGCTTTGACTCTATACTTAAGTTTACTACTATTGTTTGCAAAACTAATATGGTGCCAAAAACTTACGAAAACAAGCCAGAGGATGCCGCCGTGGCTATTGTTTATGGCTCAGAGATTGGATTACCTCCCCTCGCATCACTACAAAATATTGCTGTTGTTAATGGTATGCCGACGGTATGGGGTGATGCTCAGCTGTCTATTGTGCAATCATCCGGATCGTACGAATGGCACAAAACAAGTTATTCAGGATCGCTTGAAGATGAAACTTTAAATGCAAAATTTGAAGTAAAAAGAAAAGATATGAGCGAATCAGTAGTTAAAGAGTTCTCAATTGCAGATGCTCAAAGCGCTAATCTTTGGGGTAAAGGTGGCACTTGGAAAACGCACCCTAAGCAGATGCTCGGCTATAAAGCTAGAGCCTTTGCTTTACGGGAGGCTTTTGCTGATATTTTAAAAGGTATACACTCTAAAGAAGAAATGGAGGGTGAAGGTGAAATTAAAGATGTCACCCCTCAGGCCCCTCTGACCCCTGTACATAGCGCACCAGATCTAGATGCAGCAATGAAGCAAATAGAAGAACCGAAGCAAGAGCCAGTTGTTGTTAATGAAAATCAAATTGATATGTTTCCATCACTTTTAGATGACTATAAAATAAGAATTAAAAAAGCGAGCAACAAAACGGCTTTAGTACAAATTGGTAAGGAAATTGCTAATAGTGGCATGAGCGAAGCTGACAAAGAAGAATTAAAAGAGTTGTATTCTACTAAAATTAATTTATTTAAAAATGACTAAAGCAAATTCGATTGATAGCTATATCCCAACTCAAATTGATATTTTAGAACAAGAATTGAAGGAAAAAGATGATATTATTGCAAAAAAATCTAGTAAAATTAATGTTTTTAAGGCAATAGTTCGTAAAAAAAATTCAGTAATTGAATATAAAGATGAGTTGTTATTGGCCAATGAGACTACGATTGAAGCTTTATGTCAGCAACTACAGGAATCAAGTGCTATTATTGAAAAATTAATTGAAAACAGCAATGACGATTAAACAAGGAACTGACGAATGGTTAGCAGCTAAAAAGCAATATATAGGCGGCTCTGAAATTTATGGCTTGGCGCATCATTATTGTAAAAATGAACTAGAGGCCATTGGTATTGATTTATATAAGGAAAAGCCGTTTACTAGTGCTCAAGAGTTATTTTTAAAGGTAAAATTTGGCTTTGACTTAGCTCGTAAAGATACAGCGGCAATGAAGTCCTTGCTGGCTTTTGGTAATGCAATGGAGGGCTACGTATTTAAGCGCTTGCGGGGCGAGTTAAATACTGGCCACGATAATAAACAAATAAAATTAGAGCAAAAGCATGATTTTGTAGTTAATAAAGATATGCACTATTATGCTTGCTGCTCACCCGACGGCTATATCGATTTAGTTGATGATAGATCGCTGCAAGTCAGAGACTTGCCCAATTATTCAATTAATAAAGATATGGGGCAAGGTGTAATTGAGCTAAAAACGGCGCGCCATGATGCATTGCAGGGTCTTCTTGATGAAAATGTTGGTGCACCCGCTAAATATATGCTACAAAATCAATATCAGATGATGGTGCTTGGCAAAAAATGGGGCGTGATATCAATTTTGCTCCCTAGAGAAAAAAATATTGAGATTCAAGGCCTCGAATTTCCTTCTGATGATCCATTTGTTAAGGGTAATATGATGCAGGCAATGCTTCACGATGAATTTGAATATCTGTATAGCCATTATGAATTAATTACCTTCGCACATCCAATTTACCAGCAATATCAAGATATTATCAATAAGAGTCTTAAGTTATTTAAAGAAGATATTGATAATAACAATGTACCTATCGTTCATGATGATTACGCCGCAACAGCCCGCGTCCGTGACATGATGCGGCAGATCAAACCAGAAGGATTTGATGTCTTAACGCTTGAAGAAACAGATGAGCTAGACCAATTAATTAACGATAGACAAGAGGCTCAAGCCCTAATTGCCAAGAATACAGATGCTAAAAAAGAAATTGAAGCTGAAATAATGAAGCGCACTAAAGCTAAATATTCTAAGGTGATAGGTACTGAAAATAAAGTATCTTATTCCACCAAGGGCTCACCAATATTTACTAAAATTAAATAAATGATAAAAAACTTAGTTTCAAGAAAAGAATTTACAGTTTTAAAAAAGAAAGGCAATCTAACTGGTGATGAATTGCAGTTGTTGCAACAGGAGTCTTTTAAAGAGCAACAGCTACAGATGAACTGTAAAAAAACATTTGACAGTTTAGCGGCCATTAACTCAAGATATCAATATTATTTCCAGCAAAATGATAATGGTGGTTATAGCAATATTGCAACAAAGAAAATGAAAGCAGCGCAAGGCACAATATCAGGCTGGCCTGACGTCACCTTATGGAAATTTGGCCAAGGTGTTGAAAAAAGCATTTTTATTGAGTTTAAGAGGCCAAAAGAGACAACATTAAGACCTAACCAGCAGCTGATACATAAGCAGCTTTCTGATGCAGGAAAAGAGGTTTATTTATGCAATAATACTGTTTATTTTGAAAAAGTAATTTGTAAAGAATTTTTTAAATTATAATGGAATTTGTAGTTATTTTATTTACAACGGTTATGACATTCAATTTCTGGGCTGTTGCAGAGACAATGGATGCGTGTGACAATGATATTATAGATATTTATTATCCGATTAATCAAAAAAATAATGCTTATCATTGGGACTGCCCCTACACAAAAACATTGTGCCACAATTGCGCAATGCGCTTTATACGAAGGTCTGAATATAATCAATTTGCAAAAAGCTATACAGATCTTGGAATGAATCCACCATTTCCAAAGAGAACTGATATTGATCTTGTATTTAAACAAAAAAGTTATTAAAATGATTATTTATTATTCGTTAGGTATAATAATTGGATGGTTATTTTGGGATCTAACTAACTCTGTAATTGAATGTGAGAATGATGTTATAGATATATATTATCCAGCAGAATATAATGTTGAGAATCTAGGTTTAGAGCACCTTTTGTGTCCATTTACATTGAATAGCTGTGACAATTGTGATGACCCGGCTTATATATCACGAAAAAACTATAATCAGCAAAGATCATGGTATATATATCATCAAAAACCATTCCAATTTCCACCTTTTAGCAACAACATAATTTTACAATATGATAAATATAATTAAAAAGATCTTTAAGAAAAAACAAGCTTTTTTAAGTTGGGAAGATGCAAGAGTTAAAACTAAATATTATCACTTGCACGCAAATGGTGTTTATCGATACAGATTAAATGATCAAAACGAGACCCTCGTTGAGGATGGTAAAGTTCTTGTTGGTAATGTAAAATATTCATGGTGGCATGAGCCCGGTGCGTATAGTTATACATACAATGGTGACGACTGGATTCATGTCAAAAATGGAACTTTAATAAATATTAATGAAAAATGATATATGAAAAATAATATATTAGTTAACAACAATACTTTAAATATTAGTGATTATTCCCATGTCGTTCATCTTCAAAATGTAATTAAAAACAATCATATAATTACTAAAGACTACGAACTTGAGCCATTCTGGCACGTTTACGCTGTAGATGCGAAATACGATGTAGTGGGGGACGAATTGGTTACACGATTTAAGGCTAGACCCGGCTATAGAAGAAAGGATAATGGCGAAATAAAGAGTTTAGAAAAAAGGATGTTTCATCACAATTTAGTTGTTTATATTAATTCGCTGAACGATTTATATTATTATTACCTTGGAGGCTTAAGATTTAAGGCTCGCGACATCGCTAGATTAAAAAGTGCATTCAAGGCCATTAATATTAATGCAGAAGATTACTTGAATCAATTTTTTTACTAACTGATTTTATCATACTTAATACCTTGCTGAGTAATTGACTCAGTAAGGAATAAATTGCGATTGTGCTTTAAGTCAGATTGTATTTGCAGATGAGTCCACAACGTCTCATTTCCATTGATATTCATATAAGATGCTATAGCCTTATCAACAACAATATTTTTTGATAATATTTTCACTACCTCTCTTGGGCTTTTTCCTCTAACGACAAAGTCAGCAGCCAAGCCATACATATGAAATGAATCTTTTGCTGAGGCTGTCAGTTTCTGGTTTAGTTCAAGGCAACGAAAACCGCTTGTAATTACTATAGGAAGTTTTAACAAATCTCTTACCTCTTGCATTTTATCTGCTAAAATATCAAGATTTTCAAGTGTTGCTTGCTCAACAGGCGTATTATTTATATTATGTTTTAAAGCAGTGTTTGAATTATAAAACTCTTTAGCTTTAAAATTCTTACGATTTAAATCGGATAATTTATAAATCATATCTTTTACAAGTGTATTGATCTTTAACGCACAAACAGTTGTATAAAGCAACTTTTTCACGATTTGCTCTAGACAATTGCTCACTAGGTAATAACATGATTAATTCTGCATTTTCACAAAAGGAATCAAGTGGTACAAATTCAATTTTATTTGCGCAAGAGCTTATCAAGCTCATCATCACCAAGAGCAGCAAGTTTTTTCTTAGCTGCGCGAATTTTTTTAACAAAATCATTTTGAATTTTATTGTTTCTGTTTTTTTGTTCTATTTCCCTATCTCTTTTGCCGAGCTTGTAAATCACTTGAAAAAACGCAAGAAATAAAGCCCCTATACCAACCAAACTGCCTAAATATTTTGTTAAATCAGTCATTTTAGTTAATTATTCTGTTTATTATTTGCAATAATTCTAACAATGTTATTGAGCCACCATATAGCACAATACTCAATGATATTGAGCCCGCAAGCATTAACATTGACAGACTAAAACAAATCATGAAAATTCTAGCTTGAATTAAATTTTTATTTAAATATCGAAAAAACTTTGAAATTGTAGAGCCTAAAAACTTTAACTTTTCATTTGTCATTTTTATTTGATTTATTAATAAAATCTTGAAGCCGCTCGAGAGAATCAAGAACTTGGTGATTAATTGAACTTTCTGTATTGGCTTTAATTTCATGCTTAGTCTCGCGCAATTTTGTAAATATATCATCCTGCTTAGTTTTTAACAACTTTAATTCTGATGAATTTTCTTTCGCAAGATCTAGTATTGGTTTATTTTTTTCATTGACAATTTCTTCAACATTGTTTTTAAATTCTTTACCTACTAAATTGGATATTTTTTTTATTAACCATTTCACAAAATAGCCAAATGAAGCAATCAAGGCTAGATAAAAAGCAGTTCCAAAATCATTTATTACTTCTGCGACTTTATACATAAAAAATTATTTAATATTGCCATTCAATTGAAATATAACCATCGCCAATTCATTAAAAAAACTAATTGTTTTCTCCATTGTTAATAAATTACGTTAGAATTTGCAGGTTGTAAATTATACTGCCCTGTTACACTCAGCGCTCTCTTAAAGGTGTTGCCAGCAAAGTAGTTGTAATCGCCATTTACAGTAATGCCAGAGTTAAACAAAGTGGTATTATTGCATAAAAATTTACTTCTGTTACCGTTGCCGCTGATAGTATCATCAATGATAGAATTGCTTACGATGTTATCGTCTCCATTGAATGTCAAAGTTGAAGAGCCAAAGCAAGTCTCTACCCTATTTTTATCGCCCGATAGGCTAACAGAGCCACTAAATGTACAATTTCTAAATGTTCTTTGATTAATACTCGTGAAATTTTGTACTGTAGATGAAAAAGTACAATTTTCGTAAACTGCATTTGGAATTATAACAGATATCGAAGTAATGTTGCTAAATTCACAATTGTTAAATTTCCAACCAGTCCAGCTTGGAGAGCCAGAAGAATTGTAGTCCACTGAATCAATAGTAGTACAATTGTTGATTGTAACATTGGTGCCACCAGTCGCTTGAACTATTTTGCCAGCACCAAAATCAATATTATCTAAATTAGATTCATCATAATATAAATAAAGTTCTAATTTCCCAGTGGTGCTATTAGTTTGGTTGGAAGGTTTATCAAAATTACTTAAGTTTCCGCCAGCGACAATTGCATAGGCATCACCTGACGTAATATTTGACACAGCCCAGTTGATTTTCTTAATTTCTACCATTGGAAAATTGCTTGGATCGCCAAAGACAACTGCCGAACCCAATAACACGTCGGATTCAATATTGTTTCTGGTAAATTCACCGCGGATTTCGAGAGCGTCAATGATTAGCTCGTCGCCAAGTTCAATACCTTTGGCGCAACTTAGACCACCGCCATTGATTATTGTTTGACCTTGTGCTGATGAAGGAGCATTAATAGTATTTAGATTCCATGATAGGCCATTTCCTGAATAGTTTGGCAGTGCGACTTTTACGTTTTTAGAAATAAAAACGCCTGTTGGTGAAAATTTTCCGTAATCATTTGCTGTCATTTGGGTTGTGTCCCACACTATTCCGTCAAGAATTGTTTCGTTAGTTTCAGTACCAAAAGAAAAAGATCTACCTAAAAATTCAGCTTCGGTAGGGCTAGTAGGAATTTGCATTCTAATCGTTCCTGACCATATACCATTGCCAGCTTCAATCACTAGATCGTTGCTGGTTGATTGCATAAATCTTTTTGGTTGCCACTCGCCAATAATTTTGATATAAACATTGTTAATGACTTCAGTTTGGCCAGACGAAACAATGTCATTTGTCTCTATGACTGGCATCATGGTGCCATCAACAAAAATATATTGCTCACCTGCTTGCACTGCGTCATAAACAGTAGAATAGTCGCCACCCGTTGTTCTGACTATTTTGTAAGGCAATGTAACTCCACCACCACCGCCACCAGACTCTGGTTGCCATGTCCCAGTTCCAGTTGCATCAGTTTTAAGAACATAACCTGTTGTCGCTGTTGATCCAAGTTGAAAATTTCCAGTCTGTAACGAAGTAGTATTGACCGAAGTTGCAGAAACTCCAAAGGTGCTTAAATTGTTGCTTGAAACCGTTCCAGTAAAATTAGGTGAAGCTAACGGAGCTTTGGCAGTTAAAGCACTAGTATTAGAAGCGATGTCAGTAGTATTAGTGTTTGTTTGACTTATAGCACTGGAAATTGCCGAGGTAGCAATACCACCATCTTGAATGATCTTACCCGTAGCGCCATCAAAGCTAGCAATGTTAGTATCTGTTGAGCTTGCTGGACCAGTGACATCGCCAGAACCAGTACTTAAAGTTATAGGTTGATATTCAGAAGCTGCTGAATTATATTGTAAAACCTGATTATTAAGAGGTGCAGTTACTGAAACATCGCTAAGATCTGTAGTAGAAGAAACAGGGGTTGCCCAAGTATCTGGAAGCCCAGCTCCACCGCTAGCAAGAACTTGACCAGCAGTTCCAGAGCCAGTCGCTAAAAGTGTTTTTGTTACATTATTTTGCGAAAAACCATTAGTCAAAATATTTGTGTGCGTGTAAGTAGCATTAGTAGGAAATGAAATGAAGTTAGAGCAATTGCTAAAAATAACTTGCAAATTACTAGCTTGATTTAAAGAAAAGCTGGAACCAGCAAAATTACAATTAATGAAATAAACTGTGGACGCAAAAGTGTTTTGTACTGATATTGTTGTATCAGCAGCAAATTCACAATTGGCAAAAGTCATGTATCCAGCCGTCGCAGAAGTTTGTATATTTAAATCTTGATTAAAAGTACAATGATTATAAGTTGATCTGCGTGATCCTGCATTGAAATCATTGTCAAATTGCATATATCGCATTCTAATTTGATCAGCAGTGGTAGCTGTTGAAATTTCATAAGCAAATTCAACTATGGCAGGTGTTGCTGGTGGTGCGATAAGAGCAATATTATCTTTGTTAATTACCAGCGGCGTAGTACCACCAAAACTTCCTTGTGAGATATTTACGACTGTGCTTTCATTCGTGATTGACGCAATGACCGTAGCCAAGTCATCACGATTATCAACGCAATATTTTGTATAGCCGGGCATAAAAATTGAATTAGCCTCGGCTAACTTAGCGTCAATTTGTGTTTGTATATTGGAAGTCGTTCCATTCAAATAATCAAATTCAGTGTTAGAAACAGTGCCAGAGCTAATTTTATTAGCATTGATGCCAGCTCCTAATTTTGCATCCGAAACGTTGCCATCAGTAATTTTTGGAGTAGTGACGGCATCGCTAGCAAGTTGAATGGTGTCGACCGCACCAGAATCAATATCAGCAGACGCAACAGTATTTCTTGAAGCTAAAGCCCCTAAGACTCCCCCATCTTTGATAACTTTTCCAGTCGTGCCATCAAATAACGCAACATTACTATCGACAGAGCTTGCTGGACCAGTGACATCGCCTAACGCAGATGCTCCACTATTTACCCATGCAACTGAATCAGCATCCCAAATCCAGACCGTATCAGTTGAGCCAACGATTGCGAACCAGCCACTTTCTCCAGCGGGATATGCAGCGACTAAAGCTGCCTCAGTTGTAAACCAACCTTTATTATTTTGATCTTGAGATGAGCCGGATGATACGATTGATGGTATGAGTGACATTGTTATTCGGTTGTGTTTAAGTTAGTTATTAATTTTGGAGTAATAGGCTCTGATAAGCTGGGAATTATCGACATATTTATTCCAATTCTTCAAATTTAATATTATTTATTGCCGTTTTGCTTTTAGCGGCGTCAATTAAATCAATATATTTATTTTCAATTTCTTCAAGTTGATCTATGCGATTCTCATAGTGCAATGCAAGCTCTTTTAACTCTTCTTTATTTAGCTTCAAGTCATGCTTAAGGCGTGTTCCGTCTTTGCTTACAGCTCTGAAATATCTTAATGCGCCCTTACCATCTCCAAGAGCAAAATAACCCAAAAATTTATTTGTTTTGTCTTGAGAAATGTAGCAATCATCTCCATCAATTGTTTTGCAAAAAAGAGGTTTTATTATTTCCGTTGAAATTAGTTTAGACAAAATTTGCTTTCTCTCATTTTTTAGTAATTTTAGAGAAATTTCTTTGGGCTCGTCAATCTTTTGCCATGGATCACTTCTTAATGCAGCACCAAGAAAATTGATGTCGTCGACGTCGTAACATTTAATTTCGTCGGTGTTTTTATTTTTAAAATATACTGTCATAATTAATTATATATATAAATTTAAATCCGCATAGCCAAGCGTGGCAAATCTTAAATCTGAAGACGCCCCTGAGGCTCGAATTGCAATTTGCCTTGACGTGTTGGTCAAAACGGTAAAAGTTGAAGATCCCATTTCATTATCCGTGCTGGCTCCGACAATATTACCTATTGAAAAAAGAGGGGAAGTGGTTGTGCTTGGCGCAAGATTTGCTGCCGATGGAGAGCAGATATAAAAACTTCTCTCAGTTGCTCTATATAAATTAGCTGATACTAACACCTCCAAGCCGTCAGGAACAGTGAGTTGGTTGATATTACGAGTAGTTGTAAAACTCTGATCAATATCTAAAATCGGTGTATTATAATTAAAATAATTACCAACTCGATTAAATTGAATAACATTAGCGCTTCCGTCAGTTATTACTGATCCAACTCTTCTTTTTTTGGTATATCCGCTCGGTAATGTGGGAGATGTTAAGCTAGCAGACAGCAATCCTTCAGCACCTCCTGTTGCAGGATTTGCAATTGCAAAACAATGATAAGTTGTGTCTGCAGCAACGGTTCCTGTATCTAAACCCCCTACATTTGAACCCGGCGTCCAGTTGCTGTTTAAGCTTTTATTTCTAGCAGTCATATTTTCATCACCAGAACCATCATCGAATATAAAAGTACCTGTGCTGAAAAATACATCTCGCAACGGACTGCCTCCCGAATTGGAAATTCCGATGGGATCCCTTAACCTTGAAATTCCAGCTGCTGTAGTAGTAGCAAGATCAATTCCGCCATTATATATAAAGCAATCATTGGCAGAATCGAATCTTAATATAATATCTGCCGAAGTTGTGATTTGAGTTGTAATATCAGTTGACCCGTTCGCTAACTTTATATTTTTAACACCAAGCGAATTAACATTAATCGTTGAGGCTGTGGTGCTGTTGCTTGAAGGTCTAAATCTTACCTCCATCCCATCAAAATAGGAAGCTGGAGTTTGCATTGAGCCGATTGGAGATAACACGTAAGCATTAGCAGTTCCTGAATCAGAAAAAAAGTTTCCGGCGCCATACTGTGCTGAAGCTTTTGAAATTTGATTTAAATCTGTTGTCACAGGAGTCTGTCCTGTACTTTGCATTAAATTATTCAGCCCTACTGTTTGATTCCACTCATCAGCTCCTAACTGACTAATCCCATCAACCTTACCGCCCGGAAAATTTGACATTTCTTATAAAAATTTAATTAATATATCTAAAAACTACCAACGTATTTGCTGGCTTAATTCTGTTAAATAAACACTCTAAAACCTGAGCTGCTCCAGCTCCTAACGAAACTGGAAAATCTAAAGGAAAAGTTGCGGGCTCTAAATCAGAATCTAAATTAACAACTATTGTAAATGGTGCCGCTGCAGCACTTGTTAGCAATATCGGGAATGTTGCAGGTAAAGTCGCAACGTCAACCCCATTGGTTACCTGAATTGAAAACCCTAAAACTTGCGCTATATTTTCAAATTGTCGTGCTGTTGATACATTTAAACCGGCAATTTTCAATAATACATTTTGACGCCTCTCTTCTATTGTGCTAGCAATATTAAAGCAAGAATCAGGTATTCCGACAAAACCTTCCCAAGATGAAATTAGGTCTTCTGTCGTATCGACATTATATTCAACAGTGATCTTGTTAATAAAAGCCCTGTAGTCAAGCCATGAAGCAGCCAATCCCAGTAAAATTTTTTTCAGATTATCGCCATGATATAGAGGGTTTGATGGCAAGTATTGCTCTAATACGCCAGCCTCTTTTAACAATGTCCTTTCTTTAATTAAGCTCATTATGGTATTGTTATTATTACGCCGCCCGGGTAAGTTATAGTTCCTAAAATTGCCAATTCACCGGTGCCAACTGCTATATCTCCCGCTGGGTTAGTCAAAGTATATGTTGGCGTGTTGCCACTCGAATCAATTACATTTGAAATTACAGAATTATATTGATTTGCATTGACATTTGTTTCAACATTAACTGAGGCAGATCTAAAATAGTCTTTTAAAGCTTCTGTAATTGAATCACGCATATCTTGAGTATTTGGTGACAATGCACTAAATTCAAAGTTTTGTGTTACTGGTGTTGGCCCAGATACCAAAACATAACTATCAGGTGTTTGGGCTGGTTTTATTTGATCATCTCCAGTAACAATTGCGCCTTTTACTGCGTTAGCTTGCGCTCCTGTCGGTATGATATTAACTTCGGAATCTTCTGTAAAATAAATAGTAACGTAACCAGCGGATGGCGTTGCGTCTTGAACCCAGACCCTAGTTATAGCAGGGAACTTGTTTTTAATAAAAAATTCGATACTTGTACTTGAAAAAGCATTCGTCATATTTGAAGTTTTAAACAAAAGTCTTGCTCTTGCCGACTCATCACTTTCTGCATTTAACCCGCCTCTTATGCCGCTAAAATCAACGGTCGCTATATTGTCAACATTAGGAATTGCTGAAACTAAGCTTAACTGTGAAGCTGCGCCAGTATTTGATGAGCTGCCAAATTCTGTAGCCCTAACCGCGACATGAGCAAAAGTTGCCGTTGCTAGAATAGTGCCAGTCGCTGGCGTCACTGGATTGTTGGCTACTGTATAAGTAAAAGTATTGGTGCCAGTAACTGAAATTGTGGTAGTAACATTATAATCAGCTTGATCAGCGCCGCTAATAGTAGCAGATATACTAGTTGCTAAATTGTGAGGGTTTAACGTGGTAACCGTAGCGACAGAGCCAAGCCTAGTAATTGAGCTAACAACGATTGATTCTGTTGTAATTGGCGTATCGCTTAAAGTTTCAAATAAGGTGCCGTCAGTTTTTTGAACATTTGTGGCAGCTGGAATTGTGGTCAATGCTGTGCCAGTAAAAACAACGCTACCCTCCGCCTTCGTTGCCACCACTCTTATTACTCCATAATCATCAAGCCACTTATTTAAAAATAAACCTGTTGCAGTTTGTGGAAAAAGCTGCACTTCTAAAGCCTTAACAAGATTATAATTGTCAGAAATACCAGCTGTTGTTGACTCAACTAGCCCCTTAACAATACTATTGTCAAGTGTTGGGTCAATTTGCTTAGTAGTATCAGCTTGACCCGTATTAACAGATTCCACCAAGGCATTAACCAAAGTATTAGAAATATCTGATTGTGTTGGATAATTTAATGCCATTAATTAACTGTATTTAAAAATAAATTATAATATTGATTTTCAGGTGTTAGTTCACTTATCAATTCAATATCGATATTTAATCCGCTACCTTTTTTTTCAACACTTACCTCTAAATCCGAGGCTATACCTTGATCTAATATCCAAGATAACGAATCTGCAATCGCATCTTGAATTAAGCTTGCATTTGATTGAGTATTTACTACTTGGCCTGAATAATACCAAACTAAAGAGCCTACTTCGCTATTTTGTATATTATTAAATTCATTAGTAAAATGACCTCTGCGCAGCCTAGCATCTTTTATTTGTGACGCTGAGGCTCTATTTTCAGACAAGATAGATAAATAGATAGCACTATCAAGACCTTGAGTTGTCTCTATGTCACCACCAGCAAAATTAATGTCCCAGTTGCCAAACTCATCTTGTTTAAACTTAAAATCTATAGCCATTGAATTTCTTGAATTTAAAAATCATAGTGATATAATAATACTGTTGAAATTAATTTGAATGTAGAATAAATGAAAAATTATTTTGAGAGAGCTATAATAACAAAATGTGACGGCAAGGTTGCCGATGTAACCGGCGCCAATAATTCGTTATTTACGAATGTAAAGTTATTAATGCCTTATGGCTATGCATCAAACATCTTGATAAACGATAATAGTCTAGGCTTGTTATTGTTTTTACATGGCGACAGATCGAACCCTGCTGTTATACCTATAAATCAAGAAGTACAGCCAGATCTTGAAAGTAGTGAGGTTGCTGTTGGTAATTTTAACCAAGGCGGCAAGTTAACTTTTAAGGCGAACGGTGATATAGAAATAACTGGTGCAAAAGATTTACTAGCTACTACCCTAGCAAATATTGAGTTAACTGCTACCACTGAGGCTAAAATAACAGCTGGAGAGGTAAAATTAGAAGGCGCGGCAGAAGTTAAAGCAGATGCGCCAGAGGTTAAACTTGGCGATGCAATAAGCTTGGTATTAAACGAAAATGCAATAATAACAGATAGTGTTGGTGGCGCGTGCACTATCACCAACGCCGGTCAAACAAAAGTAAAGGCATAATATGAAAATGATGATTAGATTAGTTTTAGTGTTGGTATTTTTATTTCCTGTTAATAGTTTTGCGAAGCAATATGATTTTACTACGTATAAAGCATATGATGAATGGTGGAGAGCAATGAATAATCAAGAGACTAGGGATGTTATGGCTAGGGTTATGAAAAACTATAAATATGAAGATTATTATTATGTTAAGCCTTATACGCTTTCAGCAAGTAGTATTAAGCAGTTTAAAAGGTGCAACAGAATGCTAAAAAAAGTTGATGCTATTGTTAATAAATCATGGTTTGCGTCTGCTAAATGTGACTATATAAATACTTCAAAACCCGGTATTATATTATCTATAAAACAACTTAAAGACTCAAATATTGTTGCATATCATGCTGTTAATGGTCAAAGGGGTCTAGTTCCTGCAAATTCTCTAGTTAGCGTTAATAAGCTTGGCGAAGAATATTTTAATAGAATTATGAGTCAGTATAAAAAATCATATTTGCAAGAGGATTATGCCTCAAATTAAATCCCTGCTTTTTTGAATAATTCTTCTAAGATTGATTTGTTGAGTCCGGTCTCTTTTGTTATTTCAATTTCTTTTTTTACAGAATAAGAGCCTTTATTTACTATATTTAACCGTGTAACGCTACCACTGTCAGCATCTTTGGTAAAGCTAAAACCCTCAATAAGATATTGCCCTTTAACCTTGGTCAAATCATCTTCAACGTCAACTAAAGTATTTATTTCCCATAATATTTCACTAACAGGCTGTGCATAATAGCCTTGCGTTACAGTTGAGTATCTAGTGCCTTTTGCCTTATACATATTGACGTGCCATTGACTCATATTTTGCAGCGCATTAGGGTCTGTGGTTTTATTGGGATAAAATATTCTTTGTTGTTTTGATTTTCTTATCTGTGAATCTGTTGCAAATCCTTCTTGATTAGTTAAATTTTTATCAACTGCATTACTATCTTGTGCTGAGATATTTACCTTAGCAAATCGCTCATAAGTATTTATATTGACGTTTGCTGATATAATATTGTTGTTGTTATTATTTGTTTTGCAAGTTAAAGCTCCGGGGCTAACCTTAGATTCCTCTCTGGTTATAACTAAATCACCATTTTCATTAGTTAATAATAAAACTTGTTTTTGTTTAGCAAAATGATCAAAAAAATCAAAGATAGTCATGTTTAAATCTGGAGCCTTACCATCGCCGCCAAAAGCATCAAAATTTAATGTATCAAGATCTTGTTTTGTTAAGCTGTTTATTACCTTTACATCTATCTTAGCCGTAACGAGAACCATTTGAATCAAATCTTGAAAATTCTTAAAACTTAACTCACTAAAAGTTGGCATTGAGCTATCGATAATATCTGATGTAATATCTCGGCCACCAAAAGAAAGCTCGTGACTATTAACGCCAGCATCGATCGATAGCTCTTCAATATAGCCA
>WLWH01000385.1_pt1 | contig 36655 bp, 40 predicted proteins | sample 6712741 | NCBI WGS metagenome assembly WLWH01 (sample SAMN12718694, study PRJNA515312) | sponge metagenome | isolation source: marine sponge | host: Mycale hentscheli | place: New Zealand: South Island, Marlborough, Capsize Point | collected 2003-05-01
GTTCTGGTCGAACAAAGTTAAAGGTATTGTAATCATCTCCTTTGTAACCAAGCTTCGCTATAAACTCTTCAGGAGTATAGGTATTAGTCGCAGCATCTCCTTCAAAACCAAAAGCGCTTATATCTTCAATAAAAGTGTTCGTCGCAGGATCATACGTTGCATTAAGATTAAAATCTTGAGCGCCAGGAGAGTTGTTGTACTTATCAACAAGTTGATCAGGAGTAAAGTCTGTTGTTTCAACTTCTCGATTTGCATCTGCAACGCGTTTAGCTTCAGCCGCAGCTTTAGCCTCGTTTGCTTCTCTTAACTCTCTTGCAGCTTGAGCCGCAGCCCTTCTATCTTGAGCAGCACGCGCAGCTTCAGCCGCAGCTTTAGCGTCAGCTATACGTTTATCTTCAGCGGCCTTAGCTTCAGCCGCTGCTTTTGCGTCTGCCGCAGCCTTTGCTTCTGCAACACGCTTAGCTTCAGCCGCTGCTTTTGCATCTGCAATACGCTTTGCTTCTGCTTTAGCTTCTTGTTGACGTCTAAATTCTTCTTTTTTAGAAGCTGCTGCATCGATGACGGCCTGTCTTCTTGCGGCTTCTTTTGCTGCCGCTTTAGCATCAGCAGCTTTTTTTGCTTCTGCTTCTCTAGCAGCCTTAGCCTCAGCCTCTTTAGCTGCTTTAGCTTCAGCAGCCTCTTTTCTTTCTTTTGCAATTCTTGCAGCTTCTTTTGCAGCCGCTTCTTCTTTAATTCTTCTTGCTTTATCTTTCGCTTCTTGTCGAGCGTTAGCTTCTCTTTCTTCTTTTATCTTAAGATCTTTGGCAGCTTTAATTGCAGCCAATCTAGCTTTTTCTTTTTCTTCTTTTTCTTTTGCAATTCTTTCGCGCCTTTCTTTAGCCTCTTTAGCGGCTTTAATTGCAGCAACTCTTCTAGCTTCTGCATCAGCAGCTTTTTTAGCATCATCAGCTTCTTTTCTTTCTTTAGCTTCTCTAATTTGCCTTGCTTTATCGTCTCTTTCTTTATTAGCTTTAGCTTCTCTTTCTTGCTCTAAATCAAGAAGTTGACGAGCACGAATTCTAGCTTTTGCATCTTTTGCATCTTTTGCATCTTTTGCATCTTTTGCGGCTTTAGCATCTTTAATTCTTTTAGCTTCCGCTGCCGCTTTTGCATCTCTTGCAGCCTTAGCCTCTCTTGCAGCTTTTGCTTCCCTAGCAGCCTTGGCCTCTTTAGCGGCTTTTGCCTCTTTAGCCTCTTTAGCCTCTTTGGCCGCTCTCGCTCTTTCTTGTGCAGCCTTTTTTTCCTCTCGTTGAGCAATAGCGCGTCTGTTTGCAGCGGCTTTCTTTTCTTCCGCAACTCTTTTTGCTTCTGCAGCTTTTTTGGCAGCGGCTTCTTTCTCTACACGTTGTCTTCGTGCAGCTTCTTCACGACCTCTTTTTATTTCTGCAGCTTTCGCTTCCCTAGCAGCTTTCGCTTCCCTAGCCGCTTTTGCTTCTTTAGCGGCCTTAGCTTCTCTCTGTCTTTTTATTTCAGCTTGCCTTGCGGCTTTAGCATCTCTAGCGGCTTTAGCTTCTTTTGCGGCTTTAGCCTCTGCAGCTTTTTTAGCCTCTTCTTTTTTAGCGGCTGCCGCTTCTTTTGCAGCGCGTTCTTTCTGAGCTTTTAAAGCAGCAGCTTTTTTAGCGGCAGCATCATTTGTTTCTGAAGATCTTGCTTTAACGCCACTTGTTGAAGGAGCAGATCGCCCAACAGTTTTAACAGTTCCTGGCCTTTTTTTTACAGAAGTATTTTCTATAGCAGAAGATCTATTAGATCGGGATTTGATCCTAGATCGGAGATTACGAGGTATTTTAAACGCCATTAGTAAAATCCTCTCATTATTCCGCCCATCATTTGCTGAAAACCGCCGCCATATTGCTGTGGCTGCTGTCTTTGATTCATTTGGCCACCAAAAGGACTTGGTCCAGCAGTTCGATATTGCGGCTGTCTTTGTGGCTGATTATACATTCCGCCCATACCATAACCGCCTTGCATACCATAACCAACTTGCATACCACCTTGCATACCACCGCCAAATCCACCTCCATATTGAGGCTGCTGACCGTAACCACCTTGCATGCCACCACCAAACATCGGAGGTTGTTGTCCATACCCCCCGCCAAACATTGGAGGTTGTGGCGCATACATACTACCAAATCCACCGCCATAACCACCGCCATAACCAGGCTGTGGCATTGGTTGAGGATAAGGCATCCTTGGCTGAGGATACGGTGGTTGTCGATATCCGCCACCCATACCATAGTTTTGAGGCATCATTGGCTGAGAAAAAGGTCCACTGAACTGCATGCCTGGAAAGCGATTGCCGTAACCTTGATTAGGCTGAGGTATTCTTGGTCGCATACCGCTATCATCTGAAATACGAGGAGGATTTCTTATAGGGACTGGTGGTGCGCGGTGATTTCTTAGTACGGGCATGTTATTTCCAATAGGACCTTGATCTTGCATTTGCCCAGTTTGTTGACCTATGCGACTAAAAAAATCTTGAAGGTTGCCGCCACTTCTCTGAAGGTTTCCGCCAAAAAGTTTTTCCAACGAATCGTATGGATTTTGCTGTTGAGGGCCTCTCGGAGATCCTTCAAGAGATCCGCCCTGACCGTATGGATCGGACATTCTAAATTCTGGATTATATCCAGGATTTTTTTGGTAAAAACTATTTCTGTCGCTTTCGCTTAATCCGCTAATTCGTTCTTTAATTTTTCTATTAAAATCTATACCTTCTTGTTCGGTAGGCATCCTAACGCCTCTACCGAACATATCGATATCCTGTTGGATACGTTCTGAAGGACTCATATTTTGTTGAAGAAAAAAAGGAATCTGGATCATTAGAAGATACCTTCGAACTTAGTCCCTCGCTGTGCATCACCGCCACCTCGAGACTTACCTTTTCCCATTCCAGGCTTAGGCGTTGCAGATGCCTCAACAGATTCAATAGACGCGTACTTAACACGGCCTTGATCCTTAACAGTGAATCCGCCTTTGTCTACTTTAGGCTCTTTAAAGCTTGTGGTTCTTTTAATCATGATTAGTTTCCAAATATGTTTTTGGTCATTTTCTCAGCTACGTTAGCCATTTGTATAGCTTCTTGAAGTTTAAGTCTATCCTGTGCAGTTTTATTTTTCATGTCTGCAATATCGGCTTGAAGATCCATGCGCTCTTGATCCATCTCATAATCTTTGTCAATGCGATCTTCATCCATATCCATACGCTGTTGAGCTTCTTTAGCCTTACGCTCAACATCTTGAGCCTTGATATCAAGCTCTTCTCTTCGAAGCGCAACTAAAGGATCATCATCTTCAGTCTCAAATTCAGGAGCAAGTTGTTCCATAATCTGCGCTGTTACTTGAGCAACCCTCGTTTCAATCATAGCCTGCATTTGTTGCTGCATCGGATTCGGTGGAGGTGGGGGTCCCATAGGCGCTCCACCCTGCGGAGGAGCCATCGGAGGAGACGCTCCTGGAGGTCCACCTGGAGGTGCGCCCATGGGTCCGCCCGAAGGAGGAGGTGGTCCCATACCTGGAGGTCCTCCCATTGGTCCGCCTGGAGGTGGTCCCATCGCTTGCATCTGTTGTTGCATTTGCTGAATTTCAGGTTCTTGCATAACTTGTGCTCTAGCCATCAGATCAACATGGGCATAAATATGACCTTGAATCATAGCTTGTAGCTGAGGATTAGACTTAACAGGCCCAGACTTGTAAGCCGTAATATGCGTCTGGATATGAGCCTGATGATCTTGATCAGGAAATGGTGTAGCTGGCTGCATCATCATAAAGTTCGCATTCTCAACACCAGAAGCCATCGGTTGTGGTTGAGGCGGAGGTGGTGGAGGTGGCAGTATCTGATCAACTTGCTGAACACCCATTGCTTCGTACATACGCTTGTAAGCATTGTACATACCCATCGGACCATGAATTTCAGGGTTAGCCTGAACCATTCTCAACATCTCTTGAGACAACATCACGCGCTGGCTCATAGAGAATATGTTGGGATCGCTGACAGGAAGAATGTCTATTCTGTCATCAAAGTCTTGCTGGATTACGCCTGGATTGCCATTCGCAACCATATACGGATAAGCAGGCGGTAAGTAATCTTTAAATATTTTTGCGAGAAGCGAAAACTCAATACGCTGTGCATAATGCAAACGCTTATGAATCGCGCTCATTACGCGACTACCGCGCTCCAATAATGCAACAGTGGTGCCGACAGGTGCCTCTTGATTGCCGTCACCAACTTGCATATCACCAATAGAGGCGAATCGCTTACCGGCATCAACCAGCATACCAAGCAAGTTTAGGAGGGTGCCGCTAGGTTCTTTAAACGGCAAAGGCATTAACGCATCGCGCAATGAGCCTCCTGGCGCATCCATGTCCCTAAACTCACCTGGCTGTAACGGCACATCGCTATCGCGAATACGAATACCACGCGCCTTAAATCCAGCAGGTAGGTTGGCCAAAGTACCGGCATCAATCAACTGTCGAAGCAATGAGGTTGCCCCACGGGACAACCCACCGATCATATGCGTTAGGCCGAAACCATAAAAGCCGACCCCAGGAAGAAACTTATAATGAACAAAATAATCAATCCTAGTACGCATAGGATCGTTTTGATTGTAGTTTCTGCGAATGGATAGAATTTGAGACTGGCTTTGAGAGATGGTAACAATGTACGGAAGCTTGATACCCGTTTCTTCACCTTCTGCATTAACGTCTTCATACCCTGGAATGTCGAGTTCAACGTGCATTTCAAGGATTTCACATTCGTCTGAACTAGAGCTACCAGACGGCTTAACACCTTGTAGTTCATCTAACTCCTCCTCAATACCATTGCCTGCTGATGGGTCCGAAGAACGATCAGACATTTTAGTTTTTCGGTAAAAACCAGACTGCTGAAGCTTCTTCACATCGTTAATAGACATGTCAACAATGTGCGTAATCCGACCAGCACTCGAAAGACTCGAAGCGCCATAAGGCACAACAAGCTTTTCAGATGGAATAAACCTAGAGACTGGACGATTTAAAGTCTGGTCAAAGTGAACCTTGCGAAATGCACTGCCCGATAACGGGAGATAAAACAGCATTTGGTCAGTTTCAGGATCATACTCTTGCATTACATGAGTGATCTGATAGTTCATGTACTCTTGTACACGCGCTGCCTGGAGGTCCGTTTGCGGAGTACCCAGTCCAACGACTTGAGTCTTAACGGGACCCCCAGGCGGCAACATCTCTTTATAAGCCTGTGCTTGAAACTGCGTAACACTTTCAGCTAGAAGCGGATGCACAATCCCCGAAGCACCCTCAAAAGGCTCGCTTCGGTCTTCAAACTTCATGCCTAAAAACTCAAGACCTTCTCTATAAGTTTCTTCCCACTCTTTTCTTGAAGAAAGATCATCTTTGAAATCTGCAACACAATCACTGTACAGCTTACCGAGATCTGACTTATCTAAAACTTCCGCAAGGTTTTCGTAAAAATCCTCTGGCGCACCCATGGCTTGCGGCATCATAGGAGGTGGAGCACCAAACAACATGGTGCCGTCTTCAAGAGTTTCTACCTCATCATCGTCAAACCCAGAACCAAGAAGCTCATCAAAAGACTCGTCCTCAACATTGACTTCAACTTCTTTTGAGTTGTCTTCAATCTCTAGTTCTTGGATATCAACGTCATCAACGCCACGCTCAATAGCCATGTGTTAGCCCCACTTCCTTTCCCACTTCGTCATCGAAGTAGATTTCTTTTTAGCCTTGACCTTTGCTTTCGGCTTACGAACAGCGCCACCCTTCTTCATCTTAATCATCATCGGGTTGTCTTTGTCAGGAAAAAGCTCTTCCATATCTTCCTTGTTCTTACCCTTCTTCTTAATCATGATCATGACAGATCCGCGCTTTTCCGGCATCTCTTCATCTAAATACTCAGAAAGCTCGTCTTCGTTTTCTAACAAATCATCAATTAAAGATTGATCGTCAGAATCTTCAAGAAGGCGCATAACCTTTTTGTACATGTCAGTGTTGCTGGGCTTCATAAGGTTATTCCTTGTCAGAATACAGATTGTCAAAGATCTGATTAACGTCAAGCGTGTAGTCTAAATCAGACTTACTGTAATGAATATGCTGCGAAGGTTTAAAGTCTGGCGCACCTTCGCCTGTTTGAAACCATGCAGGATGCGTGACTCTTACCCTGTTATTGGGTAACGCTACAATATTTCCGGTCCATTCTCCAGCATCAAGCAACTCAAGCACATGCGATTGCTTATGCTGCGCCGGATCATCAGCGATCTCATTCTCCGCGTAGTCTACCGTAAAAAGATATTTCGCAGGATAAAATTCACCATCGATCTTAGCAAGCCAAGGGCAAGGTGTGCAGCGGTCAAGCACATAAACAGAGTGATTATGAGAACTGCAATCCCAAGGTTGAGCAGCCCAGACAGGCATCGGTTCAGGCCATTCTTCAAACGGCGTATCACCAACCAGCGCAGTGATGGGCATTCTTGCCCACATGGCACCACCGTGTACGTTAGGCTCGTCTTCATCAGCTTCGCATCCAGTAAAGATAACTTGAAATGAAAGACATCGAGTCGGCATGGTAGTCACAGCGATAACCATAGCGTGTAAAAACTCGCCATGGTATCGCTCATGATTAACCGTGTATTCCCTTCTTACCCACGCCTTAAAGTGTGGGATATTGCTTTGGAGATAGGCCATGCTTAACGCATAGCCTTGCCAAACCCTCGCTTAGCCGCACCAACTCCGCGAGCAGTTTTCTTTCTGCTCACAGATCCACCTTTCTTGTATCCAGGTGGCATCATACCGCCCATCTTGCCACCCTTCGAAGCCATCTTAGACTTCATGGGCATACCACCCATCTTCATGCCAGGAGGTCTGGGCGCCTTCTTCTTTAAATTTTGGCGCTGTTTACGAGCAGCAAGATTGCCGTACTTCTTTGTTAACTCATCAATCACACTTGTTGATTGCTTCTTCCCAGTGCTTTGAACAGACCGAAGCAATCTTTTTTGAGCATCACTCAACTCTGAGATTGATCTGCCAGTTCCTGCACCAGATCGGGCTCTTGAAGATCCAGCCTCTTTCGAGCCTGCGCTTGGAGTCCTTTGTGAGTATCCAGCCGCCGCTCTAGCCGCAGCTGCACGACGACCTGCCGCAAGTTTTTCTTCTCGAGGAGCAGGAGCAGGAGTGCTTCTCCTCGTCTTCTTGCCTCCTGAAAGTTTAATTGATGGGTTAGACATACCTAAACCACCTCGGCTGTATCCTTTTGCTTTCATCATTATTCCACCTTGATTCTTTTTAACGGGCTTTTTCTTTGTACGAACAAAGTCAATAAGACCTCGCTCACCACCAAACTTCTCATCATCACCAAGCAATGCTCGGGCGAGAACACCACCGAATGGCCGAAACTTTGCATTTTTGCCAAAAATAATACCAGGCTTGCCATTTTTCGTTACAACCTTTTTTCCAGTTGCTTTCTCCACTTCTTTTTTTGTAACAGATTTTTGCTTTTCCATCTTTTTAATCTGACGGTCAATGCTTTCCATTTCATCATCAGAAATCTCGTTTGAAGCCTTCTTATCAGAAGCTTTTGCTGACGGCTTGTACTCATCGCCAATCTTGTAAGTCGGCTTTTTGGGCTTGTCTTTCTTAGACTTAAAAAGAGAAGAGTCGGCCATAGCGGCAGCTCTTGAAGAATTAGAGGTGTTGTCGAAATTATCACCCATCTTGTACTTGGGTTTGTTCAAAGAAAGAAGCTCTTCTTTCTTTTCCTGTTTCTTGCGGGTTCCTCGGGTTGTTACCGCCATGATCGTTTCCTTATCTCGAGATTAATAATATGCGCGTTTGTCTCGGTAAACTTCCTCTTCAATCTCGTCAGACTCAAGGTTAATAAAGTTACCTTGTCTGAATCTTAGTATAGCTTGGGTCATAGAGTCTACATAATCATCGTTCTCTCCAAACGGAAACGATGCACACTCCTCAATCACCTCATCCGCAAATACAAAGTCAGGCGCCCATACCATCCCAGACTCAAATACAGGGCTCACCGCATGTACCCGTGTCATCTTGTCATTACCTCGACTAGGCCGGTAATTAACAACAGGTATACCCATCGCCCTCAACTCATGCGTCAACGGCGTACCACTCGCTTGGGCCTCAACAAGTACCATATCAGGCTCATACTCCTTGTACTGATCCATCGCCTCCGCCTTCAACTCAGGAAAGTCCCAACGACCACGGGTCGCATCAAGAAGAATCAATGCATCACTCCCACCCTCTTGCGGCGTAAAAACACCCCAAGTCGTAATCGCACTGTAATCCGCTGTCTGACTCTTACTAAACGCAGTATCGTAACTCTGAATCACATAGTGACAACGAGGCGGTTCATCCTTCTCCCAGATATTCCACCATTCCCGCTTAATGATCGCACCTTCCTCAGAAGTCGGGTTCTGCTGGTACTGAGCATTCCACTTCGAAACCGGAATCGACGCCTTAACAGAATCTAACTCCTCCCGCTTCCAAAACTCCGGCCACAAAACATTACCCGAATCCTCAAATATCGCAGGCAACTCGATAACATCCCACTGATCCGCATGGTTTTCTGTCTGACGCTTCAACAAACGACCCGTGAGGTCCAACGTAGACCATCGGGTCATCACAATAACAATCGTCCCACCTGGCTGGAGACGCTGACGGGGACCCGAGGTGTACCACTCATAACAAGCATCTAAAAGATTTACACTCATCGCATCTTGCTCAGAGTGCGGATCATCAATAATCAATAAATCTGCACCCCTACCCGCGATGGCACCACCGACACCAGCCGCAAAATATTCACCCCCCGCACTGGTCTGCCACTTACCCGCACTTTTTGAGTCCGAGGCCAAAGAAACATTATCAAAAATACTATTGTATTCCGGCGTGTCCATAAGGTTCCTGACCTTACGGCCAAAGTTTATAGACAGATCCGCAGTGTGAGTGGTCTGCATAATCTTCATCTCTGGCTTGAGTCCCATGATCCAAGACGGAAAGTAAACAGATGCAAACTCAGACTTCGTATGACGCGGCGGCATGTTCACAATCAATCGCTTGCACTTGCCCTGCGCAACCTCAGTCAACTTGTCCGCAATAATCCGATGATGATCTCCCTCAATAAACCCAGGCCAGATGTGCCGGATGTACTCCATAAACGAGTCCTTGCATTTATCTTGAGACTCCATCTGTGAGAGGCGTTCCTTAAGCATAAGGATCTCTTTCATCTCAGATTCAGCAATATGGGCAAGTTGGGGCATTTTTATTTTTCAACATAATTGTGGGTGGCGAACGTTATTATACTACAACACAAAAGCTCCCCCCCAAAAAGGGGGGGGATGGGCTCGCACGCGAGACCTGCCAGCGAATCGCGAAAAACTCGAAAGGGACCCGTTGGTTTTTGTTGATCATGTCGACGGTGTCGACATCTTCTCACTTCGTTCGGTCATCATGAAAAGGCCCAACTATTTTGCTTGATGTTGCATAGAACAGTTGACTTTATCATTCAAAACCTTTATTGTTTAACTCTGTTATTCAATAAGGGATAACAGATAAACAAAGCAATTAAAGGAAATTAATATGCAATACAATAACTGCAAAGACATGTTTAAAGAGATCGGAATCGTTGAATCACGATTGTTTTCAGTTCGATCGGCGATGAATGAATTGCACAGCACATTCTGCCATATGGACAGAGGCCAGCGATTGATTCTTAAAGAATGGTTCGATTCATTCGACTCAATCACCGATGCGATCAACGCGGCGGCAGAACACGAACAGGGCAATTTCGCCGATCTATAAACCTATCAGGCGCCTTCGGGCGCCTTCATTCAATTAAGGGATTGAATATGAATATCAAATCACTAGTAAAAGAGATCGCCAAGCTTGAGAAATCAGCGGACGTGGTCAAGCTTAAGATGCTCAAACGAGCATTGGCGGCAGAGAAAAAAGCACCAGCGGATGCTGTCAAAAATTCGATCGGTGTTAATGAGAATGGATTCACGCGGTTTAAGCACAAGCCATCAAATCTGATTGTGACCTCCCGCGATGCTGGCAAGATCATCGGGTCAATCAATTGGGAAGGCCAGCGATGGGATTGGGGTTTAACAGTTCGAACACCGAGCCCAGAGATCCAGAAGGTCTTGACCATCAATCCATTCATCTAACCTATCGGGCGCCTACGGGCGCCCTCATTGGAGAATCAAATGAAGTATCAGTTCCAAGGTAAAGAGTATCCAACCATCAAAGCGATGGTGCTGGCAGTTAACCCGATCATTAACGCGTGGCCTGATGAGATGATCGAGCGGTTCTACGTCAACAACGTATTGCCATTCGATCGGCGATCAATCACGGAGATCATGAACGATGACAATTAATCGAGCGCAGAGAGAGGCACTGCATCGCAAATGGATGCAGAACGACAACGGCATGTCATACCGGCAATTCAGGAGGTCAATCGTGCCAGGTATTGGAGGGAATTTTTTCATGGTCCAATGGTGCGGGATGTGGTTGGGCGTCGAGGATGATGGATACACTCACAGTTAATATGAATATCAGAGAGATAATCATAGGATCATTAATCCCGCATGAGTGCAGTCATGACTCGTGCGGGACTGATCACAATCCGAATCATGACGGGTGCTTTGAATTGGATTCTGACTTATTTGTTTCTGCCTGTGACATGACAGAAAAGCGTCACAATGGTGAACCACTAGCGCCAGACTGACAATACCATTGGATGACTTGGTCTAAGTCATGGGGCATGAGCGAATGGAAATTTATAGATTTGTCTGAGCGAATGATAGACGAGTCAGATCCACGACACACCGAATATGATGATTCAATACAAATAACTTTGATTAGAAAAGAAACGCTATGAAAGACAAGGGCCCTCGGGCCCTTTTTTTATGGGCGCCTTCCTGGAACAGGTTCCCGCTGCAAACGATCATATAATAATAAAATAATAAGGTCGCAAGCTCGCAAGCTCGCATGCTCACACTATAAAAAAATCTCGAGGTCGCAAGCTCGCAAGCTCAAAACCGATTGAAAAAAACTAACCTTTTTCCTGGCATTTTATGCTAGAATTGAGACACCTAAAGCAAAATATAAGGATCTAAAATGAAAGTATCAGAAGCACGAGAGAATGTAGGCGGGTTATCCGATCCGTCGAAGATACCAAGCAAATCCTACGGACTACCCGCGCAAGCGTGCAAGGTTGGCGGACAATTGCGAAACGTCAAAGGGTCAACGTGTGAGAATTGCTACGCGTATGATCGAGGAATGTACGTCATGCCGGTCGTTAAAAAAGCACAAGCGCGGCGCCTGGAAAAGATCACGCGCGAGGATTGGGCGCCAAGCATGGCGCGAGCGATCAACAAGGACAAATACTTCCGATGGCATGATAGCGGCGACATTCAGAACCTCGAGCACTTCGCCAAGATTGTAGAAGTAGCACGCGCAACACCCAACTGTTTGCACTGGCTGCCAACACGCGAAGCGCAAATTATCGCATCATATGACGGTGACCTGCCTGACAATCTAATCGTGCGAGTGTCCGCTGCGATGGTTGACGGCCCAAGGCCTAAGCGATTCCGCAACACTTCAACGGTTCACGCTCGAACCATTCCCACTAATTCGCACATATGCCCCGCACCTAAACAGGACAATAAATGCCAAGACTGTCGTGCATGTTGGGACAAAGACGTAGCCAACATTAGCTACCATCAACACTAGGAGGGCCAATGTATCAAGTTGAATTGAGAGACCGAGCCGACCGCGAAAGCGGTTGGTTTGATTCAGAGATCACCGGCACGCATGACCACTGCTACTCGCAAGTCCGCACGCTATCACTCGACCTTCACTTTGAAGTCCGAATCAATCAAATATAGGCCGCAAGGCCGCACGCAACCAGACGCACGCACAGGCCGCACGCAGGCCGCAAGCCGACCCCTTACCTTACCCCTTCCTCACCCCCCAAACGGGGGGCAGAGGGCCCTGTGGGGCGGGGGAGGCGCTATTCCCCCCAACATATCCATAGAAATCAGCACCTTTTCGTAAGCTGTAATTAAACAAGCACTTGACAATCACATCAAGCAAACCTTAAAATCGTAAACCCAAAGCAAAACTAAGGAAAAACAATGGTCAACACTAACCTAACCTGCCTTCAAGGCGAGATCCATATTGGATTCTATGACCTCGTTGATATGTTCGGCGAGCCCGAAGATGTCTCATCAACGGGTAAGTCCGATGTCCAATGGGCGATCGAAATTGATGGCGTGGTCGCAACCATCTACAACTGGAAGAACGGCCCCGCATACACGGGTGATGACAGCATCGAAGTCGAACGCATCCACGATTGGAACATCGGCGGTCACACTCAATCGGCGGTGTCCCTTGTGCTTCGCAAGGTTCAAGACTACGTTTACGAAGGGATCAAAGTTGTATCGGGAGGTGAGTCATGAGCGCACCTTCAAGGGTCTCTCTCAAGAACATCAAGTGGTCATCATGGGCGAGTCATGAGACGCATTGCGTTGACGCAACTGTGTGCATTGATGGCAAGCGGGTATGCAAGTACGAGAACGATGGGCGTGGTGGTTCAAACACCTACTACCCATACAGTGGTCAATCAGAAGAAAGCTTCCGACAGATGCTGTCCGATCTTCGCCAAGTCTCCGCAGACGACATCAAAGAAAACGATCCGAAATGCTACGGTCAGCTTAGCAAGTATGACAATGGTCAAAGCGACATGCTCATTGACATCGTTGTGACGGATGCACTGAACCGTCATCTCATGATCAAAGAAATGAAAGCTTCAATGAGAAGAAAGATCCATCTACTCAAGATCGAAACCAATGAGATCTACGAGATCAAACAGAAGCCGACCGATGAGGCCATCGCATACGTCAAGGATCAAAACGCACCCGATTATCTTGTGCTCAATGATCTTCCTGAAGATGTGCAATTCAACCACTGGATAAGGGTAACAGACCAATGGAAGTAGCCGTATTTGAATTTGTAGAAATGATCGACGATCTTGCTGAGATCTTGATCGACCGTGATGGCCTTGAACTCAAGTATCAATACGATTCGAAGTTCAGAAGCTATCACCTAACCCCCGAGAGTCAGAGCGACTACGAAGATTACAACGAAGAGGCCGAGGCCATCCTTCGCAAGATCGGCATCGGTCGTAAAGATGACCTTGACCCCGAGACTGACATCGCTGAGGGGACCATGGGATGGGAGCAACCATGATGTTTGAACAAGAACGTAAATCACTGATGGGTCTCGCTATGGTTGCGATCATAGCGATCATCTTCATCTGGGTATCCAACGAAGACTACAAGCATGAAGTCGAGATGGAAAAGCAATACCGCGAGATGGTATGCGCGGGTCACTGGCCGGACTACTGGCAAACCAATCCAAACTGTAAGGGGAAGTAAGATGGGTATGTTTTCATGGTTAACAAACGACACGGGTGAATCCGTGACCAACAGATACACAGACGAAGGCGCATTGCCCGTCTATCTGCACGACAACGAGGGCAACGTGTGGCATGAGCCCGACTACGAAGGCTATGGTGAGTTTGGAGGCGTGGACTACTACGAACTCCTCGCCAAGATGAACGGTCTCAACACCCGAGACGAGGGCATCGACCTTGAGTGTGACTTCTTTGAGTACATGTCCGCATCTCCTGAAGGTGCGAAGGAACTCATCTTTCCCAACATCGTTGAATCAAAGAGATGGCAATGGGTAAACGAAGCGCCCTTGCACTGTCCTAACCAAGGATTCTTTAGCCTTCATCCAAGAGAAGAAGACGAAGACTTCGAGGATTACCTATGATCAATTGTGAAATATGCGGTACGGACACCAGCGATGAAAAATCAAAGTGCGTCACTCACCCAGATTGGGTGGCGCATGGCGAGACTATGCCACGCTGGATCTGCATGCCATGCTTTTCAGAAGGCGACTACGATCACTTTGAGGAGGATGAATGAAAGTCCTTGACCTCTTCTCCGGCATCGGTGGTTTCTCTCTTGGCCTTGAGTGGGCTGGGATGGAGACCATAGCGATGTGCGAGAAGGATAAATTCTGTAGGCAGGTTTTGGCCAAGCACTGGCCGGACATCACCATTCACGAAGACATAAGGAAATTAGATGGACGAGAATATAAAAACGCAGTTGACGTTGTTTGCGGAGGATTCCCATGTCAACCATTCTCCGTTGCAGGCAAGCAACTTGGAAAGGAAGATGACCGTCACCTCTGGCCGGAAATGTTACGAGTCATCAAAGAGTCAGCTCCGGCTTGGGTCATTGGTGAAAACGTTTCTGGGTTCGTCAGCATGGCACTCGACGATGTTTGCCTTGACTTGGAAGCCGAAGGTTACGAAGTCCAATCGTTTGTTATTCCGGCTTGTGCCGTCGAAGCCCACCACCGGAGAGACCGATGCTGGATTGTGGCCTACTCCGACGAGAATGACCGGAGGCGAAGGGGTAGCGCCCTCTCACAAGAACGGCACACACGGATGGAACATCGGAGCGGCGGTCCAAGACAGTCTCTCGAAGGATCCGCTGAGAGTCTGGCCTACGCCAATGAACTCCGACTGGAAGAACATGGACACCGCGAACCAGAGAACGCTCGCCAAGGAAGTGAGAATCTGGCCGACACCCACCCTTCACGGAAACTACAACCGCAAGGGTCTGAGCAAGAAGTCGGGCGATGGATTGGAAACAGCCGTGAAGATGTGGCCGACTCCGAGGGCGAGCGAATACAAAGACTGTGGTCCGGTCGGGAGCAAAAGCCATACGCATATGGACCAGCGCTCGTACCTTTGTGCGAAGGCGAAAGACTCGGATCGTCCTACTGGGAAGCTGAGCCCGATGTGGACCGAGTGGTTGATGGGCTTCCCAATCGGGTGGACCGAATTAGATCCCTCGGAAACGCCGTAGTCCCCCAACTGGTACAAAGAATAGGAGAGTTAGTTTATGCCGAGCATCACCGCAGCGCCCGAGATTGAGAGCCTGGAAATCGAGGAAAATAATCCAACTGAAAGGCGAGGAGGTTTCAGGAAGAACTCCAGCTTCATCCACCGTCAAAAGAAAACCCGCAACTTCACATGTGCATGGTGCCGTGTTGAGTTCGCAAGCACCCATGTTGGTGCAAAGTTTTGTTCTATTCCACATCGAAGGAAAGCGTACACCTTCGACCGTTGTTTCAGAACAAAGAAACGATTGACTGACAAAGCTCGCAAGGGCAGATGCTTTCGATCACCATCAAAGGCCGCAAGTGCCTTACTACTCAAAGCAAGAAAAGGAAAATAAGATGACAAAGAAATACAGAACGAAGCAAACCGTGATCGATGAACAAAAAAAGCAGATCAAAGATCTTGAAGAAAATAAGACTCTTCAATATAAATTAATTGAAAAAGAAAAGAATCTTATAAACACCCAAAAAGAAGTGATCAATGTTGTTAAATGTGATCTAAAAAAAGAATGCGAAAAAATGTACAACATGCGAGCGGCTGACATCGTCGTTACCGTTTTCGAAGAAGATTATGTGGTCAATCACCCATCATTGATCTTGAGCCAAACCAGTCTATACAAAGAAGACTTTTACATAGATCAAACCGCAATGGTCGAGAAAGCATTAAAGCTTCGAGATTCTCTTTCAGAATTTTACCAGCATCACAACATGGATGTTCGCATTTCTGTCAGCATCAACTCGATCTAACCTAACCCTCCCCTTCGGTCTCATGTTCGAGATCGTTGGGGAGATCCTCATCCTCCCAGTCATCCTCATCCTCAATCACATCCCACTCTGCATCCTCAAATTCCCCCTCGAGATCCTCAACGTCCTCCTCAGCCTCATCCTCAACTGCCTTGGGCGCAAGGTCATTCTTCTCAAGCAACGCCATGAGACGCGCCTCAACCTCAGACCGATCCATCTGATCGATCCTTCCTGTCTTGATCTCCTTCTTATCGATCATGAGCCCTGCAAGCTTCGCCCTTCCCAGCTCTGCTTGTACTGCCGCACCATAGGTCCCGTCCTCCATGGCGGCATCACGAATCTTCTGAAGATCACGCGCAACCTTCTCAAAAGTAATCTCATACTTCTTCTGCTCAAGTTCTTTCAGTTCCTGGATCTTTGTCTGGATGTGCGTGTACCTTGGATCGTTCAGCATCTTAGTCGCTGCGACTGATGGGAACGCATAGCCTGCACGATGAGCGCATTCAACATTGGTCAGATCATGATAGACAAACAACTGAATAAACTTTTCCTGCTTCGGCGTAAACTTCATCTGCCTACGCTTTGGCTTGTACTGATCTGGGTTCCTCAGCATGTCCTGATCTGGTCCCAACTTATCAATCAACTCACTCACAAATTTCACTCCTTAAAAAAAACCCTTCGCATTTTTTTTATTTTCAAAGCGGACTCTAACATACAAGAGAGAGTGTTCCGATAGGGAGATATTTTAATATATCTCTCCCTCTCTTTAGAGAGTGTACCTACTGTACCTATGTACCACCCTTATAAATCAATGACTTACGAAGTAGGTATACCCAGTACAGCGTAGGTACAGACCATACCGACTATACCGACCTATCTTTTCCTGGGATATCAAGCACTTACAGACTTATCCACAGGGGGTAGGTACAATCGCACTGTACCGACCTAAGTGACCACTAACTTATCGATATTGGGCCTAGAATTTACTTTAACTTTCCTCTCTAAGTGTTTTTTGATACCTATCCACATGACGATCACGATGCTCACATAAACCACGATTGCTGTCTCGATTCCGTAGTGCTGATAGATGTAATAGTTTGCCCCAAATAGCATTAAGTTGTTGTCCATTCCACGCTCCTTCTGATAGGATTGTTTCCGTTGGGCGCCCCCTTACGTCCAACATACCTTAATTGCTTTGGGTATTGCTACACTGGGGTTCATACCTTTACCTCAGTGTAGCTCCCCCAGGTTCACGCCACCTCCCCCTCAATGTGATCACTGATACGCTCAAGCAGCGCCATCATCTTGTCCACCTTCTCGACTAGGTCATCGTACTTCTCCATAAGTTCTTCGACCTCCCGCTCGTTCAGATCTAAGTTAACCTTCATCCTTCTCTCCTGCTTCTACTTCCCAAGGCTTCGCTGCTGTACTGCTACCCAGATAGTGCCACATTGCCAGCCCAGGTTCCGCGTGTGTATGTACGATATGCCCCAAGTGTTTCTGTACATAGCCGACCGCTTTTTTGCATGCCTGTACACCATTCGCTTTCTTGTGACGTTTAAGTGCGGTCTTAGCTTCAAACTCCAGCTCCGATCGCTTATAAAATTGATTCTCTTTCATCGCCTTCATGACGATTCCCGCTATCTCTACCTCATCCTCATGGATTTCTTCTTCGCTCTTTGCGTTCGGCATGCGGGTGAAGTCGCTCACCTGCCATAAGCCATCATCGAAATCAAAGAACGCGATGTGCTCCTGTGGGTCTGCCGCATTACGCGCTTCATAGAACACGTTGATGTTCGGCTTCTCACCCATGAGTTTGATCCCGCTGTCGAACCATCCCGCGAACACGGACCCACCCCGTGCTGATAGGAATGATTTGTCATCCGCCCGTTCCTTACCCGTATGATGCGCGACGATTGTTGCGACATTGTTAAGCTCCATCAGCATGTCCACCCGATCAAGAAGTTTTCTGATCTCGGTATTGCTGTTCTCTTCCCCGTCGAAGAAGTTAATGATCGGGTCGATCATCACGATGTCTGGATTATGAAATGCAATCTCGTCACTGAATGCTTGGATATCGCTATCCTTCATCAGGTTTTTACGGAGTCTGCCGCTGATGATTAGGTTACTGAACCCCATCTGCCGTAGGTCATCGTTCGTTGAGAACCGCTGGTAGTACATCTCCACCCGTTGTTTCAAGAACTCTGCAATGATCTCAGCCTGGAACCACATCACCTTCAATGGTTTGTTGAACGGGACGCCCATGAAATCTGTGCCGGTCGTTGCTCCCGCAGCGAACGCGCCAAGCCAGTTGGACTTACCGATCTTGGGCTTACCGAGTAACAGCACCCGACTGTTCTCAAAGATGAACCGATCACCCCAGTACTGTTCAATGGTATCGTCCTCTATCTCCTGCCATTCTTCGGCATTAAAAGGTACTAAACCAAGGGGGCCTTTGTCCGGTTTTTCGGGGGTATCAATTGGGTCTTCCTGTTCCTGTATTTCTTTCAGGTCCTCGGTCAATCCCGTCTGCCACGTTGAGGTATTCCAATCGTTGATCCCGCTCTGCGCTAGGTCTGGGTTGCGCTTGATGTGACCTTGACAGATCGACATTACTGTCTTCGTTGTCTCGACTAGGTCCATCGGAGGTTGACAGGTTTGATTCCAGTCTTGCGCTTTGATCAGCACCTCACGCAAACCCCAACCTTCTTTGATCCACTTGCCGACCAACCGTGCGAGGGTGTCATTGCGACTGCCTTCGACTTGAGGTTCTTCTGTCAGCTTCTCTCTGATCGATGGGATCTCGCCGGTATTGGGATCGATTGAATTGAACCCGCTGATCTTTCCCAGATCATCACCGCTCAGCAATGGCAGTTCATCCATCGCCGTGACGCCATACGACTGCTCACATTCAAGACGATACCCGACCGATGGCGCGATCATCACATACCCGCCATCGCCACGAATGTCAATCTTGTTTTTTCCTACGCTATTGCGTATGTCGTTTGGTCCAAGCGCATAGAAGTAATGCGTCCCACCTCGAGGCGTCATCTGCTTCAATGGTGTTCGCGTTATGCCACCTTCTTCTATCCATTGCACTGCCTCGTCACTGTCTGCATCGACCACTGCGAAGTTTATGCCGGTAATGACTGCCCAGTTTGCTTGTGGGTAATCGGCATGCCACTTGTCTACTTCGGCCTGACTTGGCTGTATGGTTTGATAGTGTGTCCATTTCACACGCGGGGTCTTAGCCCACTTCGCTTTCAGTGCATCGTCTGGATCAAACGGATGACGGCTGCGAAAGTACTGAGGTATCATTTCTGCCGGAGAGCCACACGGAATGATATGAAAGCCAAGCTCCCACATTTCGTGTAACCAGTCGCCCTTTATATCAGGCTCTATGTTTTCTCCACAGAACTTCTGTTGGAAAAAATGCATCAGCCTATCCTTTCAATGCGCCTCGATGTTCCTTCTAATGCAGTCACCACCTGGTAGCCAAGCGACTTAGCCGATTGCCTGATAGCTCTAACCTGCGATTGCTTTGGATCTTTACTCTCGTCAATGACAAACGAATCTCCGATGTCTAACTTAAGTAGTATGCGTTGCCACCTACCTGGGCCACGCTTAGGTGGTCCGGCGCTCACGCCTTTCTCGATTGTGATATCCACTTTGGTCTCCTTTGTATTTGCCTCCACAGCATACATGATAAATTCCCACATAAAAAGGGTTGATATTATCTGAGGATAATATTACGATGTCCGTGGAGAGTAGAGAAAGGAGATGTAGATGGAATACGAGAGTGTCGTAGAAGAGTTGGTCGCTGCTAAGAAATTAAAGTCGGAGATCGATAGTAAGATAAAGCGTCTTGAAAGAGAAGTGCTTGAAACAAAAATTGCAATGGACGCGGTCGCGCCTATACGCAATCAGGGAGGGGAGCGCACCGAATCCGGTGTGACTTTTGAGGTCAAACGTACCCACGTTTGGGATCAAGATCTACTGTTAGATGCATTAAATATGTATCCGTCAACTGAAGATTGGCCTTCCTTTGTAACCCCCGTGAATGAAATCAAAGTAAACCTTAATGGCTTTAAGACTTTCTGTCTGGACTTTCCAGATCATGATCTTGTCGAAGGCATTAATCGTGCGCGTTCGACTAAGCTCGGGGATCCTAAAATCAAAGCAATAAAGGAGGTGTAGTATGTCGTTACTAGCTCAAGTAACCACAGCTCGGGAAGTAATTCCCAACGAATCATTACCGCCGGTCAGGATGAATATCCAAGGCACCGATGGTATTGGTAAGTCAACGTTCGGTGCAGGTGCGCCCAACGCAATCTTCATACAGGCGGAGGATGGATTGAACTTCATCGAAGGTGTTGCTCGATTCCCCTTGGCTAATGAATGGAAAGATATCCTCGACCAGTTGATGTCACTGGCCAATGAGGATCATCAGTTCCAGACCTTGGTTCTGGATACCACGGATGCCGCCGCGCTTAAGGCTGAGGCTCATGCATGTCAAGCCAATGGTTGGGACAGCATTGATTCTCCAGGTTTCGGCAAAGGGTACACCGTAGTCAGAGAACTGTGGGTCAAGCTGTTAGACGGTTTGAACTTCCTGCACCGGCAGAAAAGAATGAACATCATTCTGCTCAGCCATGTAGGCATCAAGCCATTTAACGATGCGAAGAACGAATCCTATGACCGATGGGAGATGAAGTGTCACAAGAATGTGAATGCGCTCATCAAAGATTGGGTGGACTTCAACTTCTTTGCGAACTACAAGGTAGAGGTAGTGAAGGATGGTAGTAAGGCTCGCGCTGTCAGCTATGGCAACCGCGCTTTGTTCACTAAATTTGCCGCCAGCCATGACGCTAAGTCAAGGGTAGGTCTGCCTGATCAGATTGAATTTGACTGGAAGTCTTTCGAACAACACTACGGTGCCGCTCTGGCACCACAACAATAAGGAATTATTATGGGTATATTAGATCAAGGTATCGACTGGAGCGCAGTCGAGGCAGGTGGGTCCAACATGGAGAGCGGTCCTCTTCCTGCGGGTGAGTGGACTGTCGAGGCAGTTAGCTTTGAGGAAAAGACTTCAAAAACTGGTAACACTTACCTCGCGTTTGATTTCAAGGTGCTTGGACCTACGCATGCCAACATGCATGTATGGGAAAACTTCACCATTACTGGCAACTCAAAGGTAGGTATGGCTCGATTGAAAAGCTTTATTGGCGCCAGTGGCGTTGATACAAATCAGCCGCTTGGTACTGCACTGGTCAACTCTGCTATGCAGAAGCCGGTCAATGTGGTCACTGAGATCGAAGCGGGTAGCCCTAACCCCAACGGTGGGATGTACAAGGACAAAGCGAAGATCACTTCGTTCAAGCCACCGCAGAACGTAGCGCAACAACAGCAGCAACAAGCCGCTCAACCTGCGGCCCAACCAGAACCAGCGCCACAAGTGCAGACCAGTAACTGGTCAGCATAGGTCGTAAACTCAGCTATCTGGTGTCGCCCTACCAGACGACCGAAAGTGGGCGCTTTAATTTATTAACCCTGAAAAGGGTGAAAAGGGTGAAAAGTATTTGAAAAGGCTTGACCTGACAAAACTTTTCAAAAGACTACCACTGCTTTAAGTAGATAGGTGATTTGGGCTTATGACATGCCCCCTCTGGATCACCTCAAAACTAAAAACAGTTGTGCGAACTGGCCTGATCCACCAGTAGTCGAAAACGGATCACCCTTTATTAGGAGACATACATGGATGAAGTAGATCAGATTGAGATTCAGTTTTGTAACGAAGAAATGTCAGATGCTTATGAGCATTTAAAAGAATGGCTAAAGATTATGAGAGATGCTGGCTACAGTCTTGAGGCTGTATCTGAAGTGATGAGCACGTTCTCTCTTATACATGCCTACACCTTTGCTGATCCTGAAAGCGTAGATGCATCGATACAGTCAATCAAAGAAAAGGTTGCAGTCAATAGCCTCAATGAACTTCAAGGAGAAGGAATAATCCACTGATGGAACTAAGAAACTACCAGAAAAAAGCTTTAGATAAAGCTCTCTGTTGGTTAGATAACAAGATTACAAACCCTCTTATAGTCCTGCCGACTGGTGCGGGTAAGACAGTTGTATTCGCGACACTAATCCAGACGCTTTACAAGCAAGATCCCTCGAGGAGATTTCTTATCCTCGCCCACCGCCAAGAGTTAATCTCTCAGGCAGAAGAGAAACTGCTAAATGTCTGGCCCAGTGCGCCATATGGTGTACTCGCTGCTAGTCTTAAGAAGTTTAATAACACCGCACCGATTATTATTGCGAGTAGAGATACGCTTGCCTCGCAAACCAGGTTAGATAAGTCCTTGCCGGTAGACTACATCGTCATTGATGAGGCCCACCATGTAGGCAAAGAAAAGAAAAGCCGGTACAGAAAGATCATCAATCACTTTGAAGAGATCGGTTGTCCAAAGGTCCTTGGCGTGACAGCTACGCCCTATCGTATGAGCCAAGGGTTTATCTACGGTAATGATGGTGATTTCTTTGACGGCGTGGCCCACTCAGTGACCATCCCAGAACTGATGGAAGAAGGGTACTTATGCAGGTTAACTGCATACGCGGTGGCTAAGGAAGCGGTCATCGACGCCAGTAAGGCAAGACTGAAGTTCAAAGGTGGTGACTATCGAGAGTCAGACCTTGAGATCCTTGCCATGGATGAGCAAACGATCATGAGTATCATCGACGATTGGGTTGAAAAAGCATACTCAAAGGGTAGGACCAGCACTGTATTCTTCTGTGTGAGTGTGCTTCATGCAGAGAAGATGTGCATGTTGCTTCGCCGTTCTGGTATCACTTCTGCATTTATCACGGCTGAAACTCCTAAGAATGAAAGAAACGCCATCCTAAAGCAATTTGAACAGGGCAAGATCAACGCCTTGTGTAACGTAGCTGTACTCACAGAAGGGTGGGATGCTCCGAGAACAGACTGCATTGCGATACTTAGGCCCACGCAATCACTTGGTTTGTACGTCCAGATCTGCGGTAGAGGTATGCGCCCATGGCCTGGAAAAGAAGATTGTTTGCTTCTTGACTACGGCGAGAACATGAAGCGCCATGGTTGTATTGATAAGGCTAGGCCATCAAGATTACCTCCCCCAGAAGGCAGTCTAATATGGGTGTGTGATGAATGCTTGCATGTTAATGACCATGAGGCTAAGAACTGCGAAGAATGTGATGCACCTAAACCTGTCAAGGCTATTTCGTTAGATGAAAAAAATAAAGATATAGCCGTATCCGCCAGCGACATTGCCGCAGAAGGTTACGTTCTATCTGATGAGATGCCGGAGAAGAACGAGCCCATCTATAGGTCAGAGGATGTGATTGCGGTCAGAGCAAAGAGAAAGACATCGAAGAATGGAAACGATTATCTCAGCGTAGAGTTTCAATGCGATGGGGTTTACTGGCCTCAAAGCACTGCACTCATGATCGGCATGAAGGGTAAGGCCGGAGATATGGCTCGGATCAAGTGGAACAAGATGACGGGTTCAAACAAGTATCCTTACACCATTGACCTAGCGGTGACGCTAATCAATGAGGTTGGGGTATTTGACAAGATCAAACAGGTTAACTTAAAGAAGGAGGGTAAGTACTGGAATGTCATTGGAGTCAATTTTTGAACAGATAGACGATGTCATCGTCGAACAGAATGAACGTAATCGGGGGCATCTTGGCTTTAGTATTATCGGTGACGATGATGAGCGTAAGATCTGGTTAAACTTTCATTGGTGCCTTAGCCCAAGCTTTGGAGGAAGAATGCTGAGGCTTTTTGATTTAGGTCAACGCATCGAGGATCAGGTTGTTGATTACCTCACCTCAACTAAGGTCATAGGTGTATCGCCAGTCGATAAGGACGGTAAACAATATAGGGCCTCTGCTCTTGGCGGACACTTTGCTGGATCATGCGATGGCTTTGTTAGAAAGATACCACCTGACCTGGAAGAGACGTTGCTGCTTGAAATTAAAAGCGCCAACGATAAACGTTTCAAAGAACTCGTTAAGCTTCAGGACTATCAAGGGTGGAGTAAGACATACCAGTGGCAGATACATGCCTACATGGGGATCTTCGGTGTCAAGCGAACCATGGTTGTTGTGGTCAATAAGAATAACAGTGAGATCTATTCTGAGCTGATTGATTACAACTCTTCGATATGGGAACAGGCACAAGAAAAAGCTGAACGATTAATCACCAGCGACAAGGTTCCTGAAGGTATGAGCGCAAAAGACTGGCGATTAAAGAATGAATCTCATGTATATCGCGAAGTTTATTTAGGGCATCGATTGCCAGCTTCTGTGAACTGTAGGAATTGCATCAAGTCAAAGCCGATCACAGAATCAAATGGGGCCGTCTGGTGGTGCGATAGATTCAGCAAGAGTCTTACCATTGACGATCAGAAAAACGGCTGTAGCGAGCACCTATGGATGCCTGCGCTGGTTCCTGCTGAGCATATACCAGAGGACAGTACTGACGATAAGATCGCCTATCGATCTGGAATAGTTGGGTTCTTTAATGCGGTATCTAAAGGACTTGACAAACAGTCATTTAGTAGTCCTGAGTTACGGGAATTATCTAAGACCAACTTTGATCCTGAACTGATGATGGGCTCTGCTCAGAACATTCGGGAATCATTTGATGCTGAGTTCGTAAAAGTACATGTGATGGATGAGGATCGGATACCGTTCTAGGTGGCCACTCTCTTGGGTCTTTGATGATCTGAACGATGACGCCAGGGTGTAATGCTTCGACAAGTTTCTTCTTTAGCGAGAACACTTGAGTCAGCACACCCTTGGTGTCCTCCACCACATACTGATCTTTGCACCAGTATCTAAAGTCTGCGATGTACTTGCAGATCTTCTTGCCTTCTACCACGCACTCGTAAGGAACCTGAACCTCAACGTTCTCAATCTCGCCATTCTCTTCTCTTGCTTTGAGGATCTTGTATCGAGCAGCTTCAAGCTTTGAATCAAACTTAATGCCATCGTACTCAACCTTCTGGGCAAAGTACTTTCCAGTTTTCTTTTTGCGTTGTGGTAGCAAGATATTAAGAGCCTAAGAGTTTATCTAATTCTATATCTCTTAGTGCATCTATGCCACGGTCAAACAAAGACGGTGGCTGCTGTGGCTGGGGTGGACCTGGCGCAACGGATACACCTGGTTGAGGAGGCGGTGTCATAGTTGGTGGCGCTTGTTGCGCTCTTTGTTCTTCAATAGCGTTTGGAGTGTATCGCCTTTGGGCAAAATCTCTATACTGTTCTTGTATATCGCTCATGTCGATTGGATTAGAAAGCTTGTTATCCGCACTTCTTCTGGCTTCACGGATAACCTGAGAGCTTGGAAAGAATGGCACAAAACGCTTAGCGAGAAGTTGCTTAAGATGAGGCGTCTTAGCTTTCTTTAATGATTTAAATATATCGTACCTATTAAGACCAAGTTCTTTTGCATCATCAATAGCAACACTTAAGTCACGCAATGCTTTAAACCTTTGCTCGTTTGCAGCGATATATGCTTTAGTTATTGACTCTGCGCTTGCACTGCCTCTTGACTTTGCGATTTGATTAAAGATACGAGACGCTTCTCTAACTTGTCGAGCAGCTTCGTAACCTCTGTACTCTAAAGTTCTTTCCAAGTCTGGCTTAATTGTCTTTACGCCGCTCAATGCTTCTACAAATTCACCAGCAGCATCGAGTCTTTGTCCTTTTCTGTTAACACCAGACTCTTCACTAGCACCAAGTATTTGACCTACCGCTCTAGGAAAGTCTTTGACTTCTATGTTTAAGTTGATCGGACTAGCAATGTCTCCCTTAACCTTAAATGGCAAAGCTCCTGGAGTTAATCCATCTGCAAAATGTGCAAACTGTTTAGCAACAACTAAACCTAAAGGATCAGCTTCGTTATATATTTGCCCACCATAACTGTTTTTATTTCTTGCAATGTCAAGAATCTTTTCAGTCATGATAGATTCGCTTAAAAAAGGCGAGAAAAATTCTTTTCCGCTTTGAGAAGCAGCATTAAGAGCGATGTCAGTTAAGTCTTTCTCCGCTGTTATACCATTGTTTACAGCATTGAATACTGCTCTAGCTGGCCTAGTAAGATAGTCATAAGGATTGGTGTAAGAGAAATTGTACATTTCTGTAATCTTGCCGTTCTTGTCTGTGCCGATTGGAATAAGCATTGCATTCTCTTCCCAAGGCATAGCAAAAGATCTTTTATAGGCGTCAACTTGATCTTGATTTGAACCAGTTAGCATCATTGCACTTGCTGAAAGACCACCTGCTATTCCTCCGTCTACAGCTAAGGATCCAATCAAGCGCCTCATACCAATAGATCTAATTTCTGGAGATTCGCTGGCTAGTTCTTTTGTCGCTCTTCCAAGAACATTGCCACTGGTTCGAACAATCTCAGCAGGAAACGCAATGAAGTTTCCAAAAGGTAATCTTCTTAATGTTTTTATAAACTCGGGAACTCTTGAATAATTTGGTACTGTGTCTTTTACAATCTCTGCAGCTTCTCTTTCAAGAAAGGTATCAAGTTCTTTTCCTTTAAGCTGAGACGGGGTCAATCCGCGTTGTTGTAGATCTATAATATTGCGAGGATCTGTTATTGGAATGTTTGTTGCGCCTTTGCCAAACGCATCTTTTAGCCTTCCAAGCTCCATTTGATAACTGTATATCTTCCATACATCATCAGATCCTTGATACAACTTACCGGCAAATCTGTTCTGAGTATTTTCAGCAATATCAAGAGCTTTCTTGGTAATTTTTCCGCCAAGTATTCCTGACTGAGCTTCAAGTGCATCTTTAAACAAGCTTTCAAACTCACCTATCTTTGCATTCGAATTAACAACGCCAAGGTTAATCATCTTACGATAGAAAGCATCTATTGCTTGTTTAGAATTAGGTTTAAAGTTGTCTCCTGCAATTCCAAAACCTTCTCCAACTTTTCTCTGACCTATCTGACTGATGACGGTCTGAGCGGATTTTAATAATGTTTCTCCGTTACCTACGTTGCCATTTTTTAAAGCAAAGAACCCAGCAGTCGTAGCGTTTCTTATCTGAGTGATTGGGCTGTACACAGTCTTTGCAACTTGAGACATACCTTTTAATCCAAGAAAGGTAGCGTACAGCTTGTTGATGGGTCCATCACCGATTGATGTTGGCGTGTCTTCTAATGCACGAAGATAGTCTTTTTTAACGTACTTGCCTGCAAGCGGACCAAACTTCATTCGCATTGATTCAGTTATTTCTCCAGTTTGATTAGAGCCAAATCCTATTCGACCATACTGATCAAGACCTTCTAAAGTAGGAGGCGGGGCATCTAATATGAACTTGCTTTCTTGCGGCAAAGAGTCGTTGTATTTAACAAGGTTTTTAAAGTAACTAGCAGAAGCTAGTTGCTTAGATATAACATCGACAGTTTCAATTGCTTTGGTTCTAAGCCCGATTCTCTGCTCTTCTATTCCTCTTTGCCTAATAACTCTGTCATCATATGAGTCACCTTGCCGAGTGATTCTTCCAATAACATCAGATCCGCCTGAGTATTCACCTAAGAAATCTCTGATTGCAGGAAGATCATCAAGTTTTCTTCCTTTCAATACACCCTGTGTAACACCTCTTAAAGTATCATCTTCGAACATCATGTTCGGCTTCATCTTAGCGTTCTGAAAGTTTACTGTGCTTCGTATCGCATTCAGTTGAGACATTGCGTCTTCGTTTGAAATCTCTTTCCCAGACTGTCGAGCTGCCTCTTGAATCTCTTCTAATGCTGCGCCTATTTGCTCTTTGTTAGGAATGTATCCATCTCTAGACTTAATGGTTCTATAAAGCCTAGTTCCGTAGTAACCAATGTTCCCATCTTTTTCTGAACCAATGGTTTTTATTAATTGTTTTTGAAGTTCAGGATCAAGAAACTGGTCTTCTACAGATAAACTTTTAGAAAGATCATCTATACTTTCCCTAAATCTAGTAGCAGAATTAACTAAACTATAGTCTCTTTCTCCAAACAAAGACTTGACCTTGTTTGATTTTAATTTTTCATCAAAGCTTTCTAGAACATCTTTGCCTCTTTGCTTGACCAGCTCACGGCTAAGTCCTTTTTGTGGCTCGGCAAACATAAAATCATTAAGCGCATTTAACGCTGCTCTTTCATCTACTTCATTTAAACTTCCAGACTTTTTTAAAGCTTTAAAAGCACCGTCTATTTCTTCAAAGTTGTTTCTTGCTAACTGATTGCTTGCCGCTACGTCTTGCATCTTGATTGCGTCAAGTTGTTTAGCAACTTCATTAGGCATTCTGCCTTTGAAGGTTAAGTTATTTTTTAAACTGTTATATGTTTTATCTATAACTCTTTTTCTAAGCTGAGGGTTTTCTAAAGTTTCATCGACTCCAGTCAACCTATACAAATTCTCTCTATCTTTAATGGCATCTAAAGCGCCTTCAGCTTTCTTTGCTACTTTTTGAGTAACATCTGTCTTGGCAAGGGCGTCTGCTCCAGCGCCTACTCCAGAAGCAACACCCTTCAACACAAGCGGCGCCCCAAGCAAAAATCCAGCGCCTTCTGCTGCTACTTTAATTCTGTTACCAAGCTCTGCTCCGGCTCTTTCTGAGCCCTCCAGATCTTCTGTGTCTATGCGCTTCGTTGGGCCACCATCAAAAAAGTCACCAAGAGTTTCAACATCAGGAGTCGTAGCAATAACATCTGCTGCACCGAAAGCACCAAGCTCGCCTGCTTTGCCTAACTTGTATGCGCGAGCAGCCTTTGCGGCTAAACCACCTGGAACAGCAAACTGAGTTATGAATTTAGCAGCTTCTCCTGCGGTAGTTGAAGTGCTTGGCTTGAACTGAGCGTAAAACTCTCTTACCTTTTCAGCCTGATTACTATCATCCGAAAAGTAATCGACTAGTTCTGCTGGCAGACTAGACAAACCCTCGACGGCACCAACCAAACCAGAGCCTACACCTCGAGCAATCTCCCCTGCGACACTGACATCTTCCTCGCCAAGTTGTGCGCCACGCTCAACAGACATGGGATTATTGTCATAAAAGACTTGAGCCTTCTGTCTAGCAACACTTTCATCTTCAGTATCAACTTTTACTGAACGACCGTCTGGAAGCCTAACCTTTATCATAATATTATTTCATTGCCATCTGCGTCTTTCGCAGCTTCTCCATCCACAGCTTCTCCTGCTAACAAAGCTGCTGTACGCTCTAGTTCTTTCATTCTTTCAGGACTTGGCACCCCTCCACCAGCCTGAATTTCTTCTTGAATAAACAAAGTTAAGTAATCTTTTTTAGTCTTTTTCTTCTCTCCCAACAACAAGCTTAAGACTTCTTCATCTTTCATTTCTGGCTGAAGCTTCTTGATGAGTTCAAGGTTCTTCATCATTGCAGTCTTGCCAGCTTCTTCTCCTTTGCGTATAGCAGCTTGCTCTACATCGTACTCTCTACCACCTTCGTAGAAATCAACAAACGGATTGCGTTTGGTAAATCCAGCGGTTGGTTTCGCGACCTTCATTAGGCTGGCTTGAGTTCTTGGATCTGCAAGATAATCCCCAATCCTTGAAAATACGCTTGGATCTGGAGGAGGAGGAGGAGGATCGCCATCGCCGCCTGTACCGCCTGTATCGACACTTGCCGATGTCACTGCTGGATCCGTGACCACTTCTTCTTCATCTTCTAAAAGGTTTGGAAGAAGAACTCCTAATCCGGCTACTCCCCCCACGCCTGCTGCTAAAGCTCTATTTCTTGTTAATAACGGATTTGTCGTTGGTGATTCGGCTAATGTCTCTATGCCACCTCTAGCTGCGCGTGCACCACCTGCTGACGCTGCAGCAGCTCGCTCCGCAGAGGAAGCCATTGGTATTACATTTCCAGAGGGATCAAGTGGTATTCCTGGATCTCTCATTGGAATCTCTCGGGGTCCTAAATCATCTGCACTTCTTCCAACGTCTCCAATATCTGCGTCAGGAATATCATCAAGAGGACTTCTTCCTCCAACGCCAAAAGATTCCTCAGCACTTCTAAGGACATCATCTTCAAACTCTGGAATATCATCACCAGCGCGTCTTACATTTCTAGGAGATACAACGCCTCCCATATCTTCGATGTCTATTTTAGATCCAACAACGCTCTGTATGGCATCTTCTGGAACATCTAAGTCTCTTGCGTCTTCAACTTCAATCTCGCCCCGCCTCAAAGCATCAAGAGCCTTTTCTATATAATCCCCACCTACCCTCTTGATCGCAATAATTCCATCGACAATACCGCCCCTACTAAACCTTGGCAAAGCAGCAATACCGCCATTCGCAAAGTTACCAGCGGACATAACTTGGTCTGCGAATTCATCTCCGTATGACTGAGCTACTCTAGCTCTTATCGCATCAGCACCTGGTTTTTGTCTAAGGTTTCCAATAGAACTAGCAACTTCCATGACCTCATCTGAATACTTAGGCTCTTCATCTGCAAAGATTCTTGGCACCTCTCCGGCGAGTCTTACACCTTCAAATGCACCGGCAGCCTTAGCACCTTGACCAGTTGCTTCTTTATAAGTTTCAAATTTACGCATTTGATTAGCGAGCTTAGAGCCTTTTATTCCAGCATTAGCAAGCTTTGCTATAGCATAGGCAGGAGGAAAAGCAAGCAGTGACATAGTTGCATAATCTAATGGATCTTCTGGATCAAATATGATGTTTGTAATATCTCTTGCGTTTAATCCTGAACCCGGTTCAGTTTGCTCCATAGAAAAGAAGTCTTCGGCAACTAACCCGCCATCTTCAAAGCCACGGACAGGCGCAACACCAGCCATAATGCCGCTACCTTGTCTTGTCTGCGGCGTTTGAAACATAGGCCGTTGATATATGGTGTTTAACATTCCGCCTTGATTCATGTTCCTAGCCTCCGACAAAGCAATAGCCATAGCCTGCTTCGGGTTTGTTACTTTCTTTCCAGATCCGCCTGACTTGAGAGTACCTGCTTTGTACTCTTTCATCACTTTGCTTATTTTTTTATTGCGCTTATTCATGTTCCTTGATTGTTTTTCCAATCTTTATAAAGATCGTAACCTTGACCTGCTAAGCTTAAAAATTGAGCTGCTTTACCAGCACCACCCGGATCTTGTTGTCCAGATACGCCTCTCGTTGCAGTTCCATAACCACTTTGATACTGCGGTAAGTAGCCTGACAACCCACCCAGCATTTGCTGACCACGCTGTAGTCTCATGTATGGTTCGTCTGCCATCTGAGTTGCGGCGGTATATTGAGCACCGTAAGCACGATCCTGTATGCCTCTACCAGTCTGTCCAAGCCCAGCCATGGTTCCGATCTGACCTGTAAGCATGTTGTAACCTTGCTGACCAAGTCCTGCAATACCGGCTGCACCAGCACGTTGAGCAGCTGTACCCGCTCCATAGGCTTGAAGTGCTGTACCGAATTGATCTTGAGTAAGTCCGCCCAATCCTCCTGCTGCGCCTTGCATTCTACGCATCTGATCTTGGTAGCTACCCATGCCCATTTGCTGAGCTTGCCCGTACTGAGATGCCATACCTTGGCCAATGTCTGCTCTTTGTCCAGCAGAACCAAGCCTTGCTTGAGCACCGCTTAGTCCAAGCTGTCCTCTTTGACCAGCTAATGCGCCGATGTTCTGTCCGGCTTGCATGCCTAGCTGACCTTGTTGTCGAGCAGTGTCAAATGCTTGTTGACCCAACTGCGCTCTAAGTTGCTCAGTGCTTATACCCATTTGAGCAGCTTGATTAGCGATGTTTGCTTGAGCCTGTTGGCCTTGAGTTCCTATCTGAGATCTTTGGAAAGCACCAGTTTGGCTCATCTGTCGGCCTGCTTGTGTAGCCGCTTGTCCTTGCTGTGCTAGTTGAGCGCGTAACTGATCAGTACTAATTCCAAGGTTAGCTGCTCGCTCTGCAAGCTGAGCCTGATTCATCTGTCCCGTCATACCAAGCTGACCGCCTTGGAATGCGCCAGACTGAGCCATTTGTTCTGCGCTAAGGCCAAGGTTTCCTTTTGCTTGTGCAGCTTGAAGCTGTGTCCCAGCGCCTGCTTGACCCATAGAGGAAGTTAGCTGGCCAAGGTTTTGCTGTCTGCCTTGAGCTTGCTCAAATGCTTGCTGAGCCGCTTGTGCTGCCTGTTGATAGCCTTGTGATCTTAACTGAGCACCTGTTCTCGCTTGTTGCTCAAGTATGTTTCTTCCAATTTCTGCTTGCTGAACACCTTCTCTTGACCCACCAAAAGCACCTGACTGAATTGCACTCGCCTTTGCTTCTTGTCGCTGCTTCTTGCCAAGTCTAGCAATCTCTTCTTGCTCAGCGTCAATAACTTGTTGAGTGAACGGGTCCATAAATTTGCTAATAGAAGAAGGATCAAACTGGGAGCCAGTTCCTTTTAAGGCTCCTATTCCTTGCTGTGCATACTTTCTAGCCGCTGCCCCTGCACTTGTTAGATCTCTGCCAGCTTGGCCTGTCTGCGCCCTGGCTCTTGCAGTTGCCTCTAAAGCTCTTTGTTGTGCCGTTCCAACTTGACCGCCTATACCGGAAGCTGCTTTTGCAATTGCAGCCTCACCTTGTCGAGCACCGGCCCCAGCCTGTCCTCCAATTGAGCCAAGTTGTTGAGCTAATTTCTGGGCTTCAGAAAGACCTTGTCTTTCTTGATACCTAGACTCTGTTTTTGCTTGAGAAACACCTGTACCTATATTAGACGCAGCCCTTGTCATTGCGGCTTGGCCAATATCGGCCTCTCTACCTACTTGTCCGCGAGCTTCAAGCGCCATTCTTTGCGCGGCTGCAGCCTCATCAGCAGAGCTTCCAGCGCCTTGCCTGATCATTGACTCTGCGCCCCTAATACCACCTTGAGCTTGAGCTATTTCTCTTCTGATATCTTGATCGGCACGATTGGTATCATAAGCCGCGCCGCGCATCAAAGAGCGGCCTTCTTGATCTAGAAATTGCTGCCCCATATTAGGGTCATACTGACCAAGGCTTTGCATGTACAAAGCTCGAGCCTGTGGATCACCAAACACACCAGCACTGGCGGGATCAAATCCTTGAGCAGCCTGTCGATACAATCCTTCTGCTTCAGCAAGCTGTCCACCAAATCCGCCTAACCCTTGAGCCATGTTGCGAGCTTGGATCTCAAGCGGAGATAACCCCGCTATCTGCTGAATTGGTATGGGTATCTGTTGGCCAATTAGGCCAGGTTGATCAGGTGTGCCAAAATAAGTCGCTAAAAGATTTCTAGCTGTAAGCTCAACTGCTGGATCAGAATATGTTTGTTGAGCACTTGGTAGAACATAAGCTTGTTGCTCATCTATTATTTCAGTGCTGCTCATTACGACATCCCCGTAGCTTTTTCACCCATCTTTTGCAATGCGTACATAGCTCTTGCGCCCTCTCTTCGCTGATCTTGTTTGCTGTTATCAGCTCCCATCATATCACCAATACCGCGCACTGCTTTAGCGTTAACGACAAACTCACCATCGCTTAGCATGGCAGGAATATCATCCGATGTTTCTGTACCTGGTCCTTCTATCTTACCATTTACTCTAGGGAATCCACCTTCTGATAAGGTTGCAATACCGCCTTGGTTAAATCCAATCGACTCTCCAGAAAAATTTAAATTTCCTATACCGCCGATACCTAAACTTCCAAGTCCTCCGATCTCACTGATAGATCTTTCAAACTCTTTTTTATTATTCTCCCACTCTTCTAAAGCGGCTTCATATCTTTTTAGAGAAGCCATCTGTCCTCTTCCACTAAATGGAGGATAGTCGGATCTTTGAGGCTTAGGGTAAATCTCTTCGTAATAGCTTTCGCTTTGCATCTCCCTATCTGGATCAGTTGGGTCGGTTCTGTCTGGAGGAAGACCGCCGTCATCTGCTGGCGGCTGTCCTCTATCATCCGCTGGCGGCTGTCCTCCGCCGGTATCAGGCTGCCTGTAATAAGTTGTTAAAGGTCCGCCTTGCATAGGCGGTGCATCAGGGTAGTTTGCGTACTGAGCGCCTGGAGTTCGCTGATAGTTCATTGCATATGGTGTGATCTCACCAGATGGCAAAAAGCTTGATATGTTTCTGTACCTAGTATCCATGGTTTGCAAAGGACTTGGCGCAAATCGATCAAAGTTTGAAGGATCATCGTAGACATTGATTGCCGCTCTTCTTGCTGATTGCTGAAGATCTTTCGAGCTAGGGTTTGTAGGGGTGCTCACGTTATTGCCTCCGGTATCTGGTTGCGCTGGCGGTCTGCTTGGCCATGTCGGTATATATATGGGATCTGTTTCTTTTGAATCGTCAATTACAGGACCTGTTGGATCTGGCGATGGACTTGGACTTGGGCCTGGACTTGGACTTGGAGAAGGCGTAGGCGTAGGCGTAGGGTCCGGCGTAGGATCAACTGGATCTGGTGTAGGCGTAGGTGTAGGCGTAGGTGTAGGCGTAGGGTCCGGTGTAGGCGTAGGTGTTACAGGCGGAGTTGGCTCTGGCTCTTGCCGACCCCCACCGCCATCGCTCCCACCACCTCCAAAAATAGGAGGAAGCGGTATGGGAAAAGGAAATCCTCCGTCTCTGCCACCACCTGGCAGTGGGATATTAATCCCTCCAAGACCTCCAGGATACCCACCTATTTGAATATCTCTACCACCAAAGTTTCTTTCGTACCATTCTCTTAGTCTTTTTAGAAAACTTTGCTGATCTTCGTCTGGTTCTTGTTCAGGTCTAGGTTCTGCTTCTGAGTCTGACTTTGGATCTGGATCCGTAGATACAGGAGGTGTTGAGCTAACAGGAGGTTGATTGTTCTCTCTGTCTTTGTTTTGTTGAGCAAAAATTGCTAATGACCTTAAAAACTCAAGACGTTCTTCATCACTTATCTCGCCATCACCATCCGCGTCAAAGTCTTCAATTTTTGGATATTCTGAAGAATCAATATTTGAAAAGTCAATATCAATATTAGGACCGCCTTGGCCCGTGCTTGCAAACTGAGAGCCTGTTGGTACTCCTAAAGTTCCGCCAATGTCGCCAAGGCCAGGCAACCCAAAAACAGATCCAACAGTTCCTCCAAGACCTCCGCCTATACCTAAACCTCCTAATCCGCCTCCAACATCGCTAAATGATCCTCCACCACTTATGCCGATGCTGTTACCGCCTCCAATACCGCCATGACCTCTAGTACTTCCTCCAAGAAGACTTCCTAATCCTGAACTAATCATCTAACACTTCCATCGGCGTCGAGCTTGACGCAATCTAGAGTTTGGATTCCTTGCCGCTTTTGGAAACTGCTTCATCTGTCCAGCAGATCGAGCGCAGTATGACTTTCTTCTAGCCGCTCTCTTGCCTGTAGGCTTGCTCTCAGTAACAGCGGTCTGCAATTTACTACCAGGATTAGCGCGTCTATGCGCCTTAACCCCAGCTTCTGTCATGCCAGCGCCCTCTTTAGTCTTACGATAGTTAGGCTTACTACCAGAAGTAGTGCGCCTAATCGGCCTGCCTCGATTCTTCTTAGCAGCACCGCCTACCCTAAAGTTTTGCACATGACGTTTAAACATCAAGAGTACCTTGTCTTCTTTCTTCTATCTGCCATAACAGAGCCACAACCTCGATGGTTTCTCTTGGTAAAAAACCCACCATCTTTTGCTGTCCTGTACCGCTTGGTCTTGTCAGCAATACTTTTAGGTTGCGATGAAAACTGCTTGCCAGCTTTTGTATCTTTTCTTTTAGCCTTAGTCGTTGCTGCATACTCTTGGCTTGACAGCGCCTGTCTTGCTTTCTTAGGCAAGTACCGCTCACCCGTAGCTTTAGGCCCTTGAGTAGACGGCTTACCGGACTTAGTTCCCCAGTCCTGTTTGCTCCACTGAGACAGCTTATTACTGGACTTTTTCTTTGGACCAGAGTAAGTACCACCGGAACCTTTGTAATATTTTACAGCAAGTTGCATCGCCCTAGCAGAGTGCTTACCACCCATCTTAGCCTTGGCTCTAGACTTAGCTGCTGCCCACTTTTTTGGGTCTCTTTTAGTTGCTGTACCTGTCATTAGTTTATCTTAGTCACTGGTCTTTTGTTAGGCAACATGTTAGAGAAGCCTCTTGGCTTGACATATCTTACTGTCGGCTTCGTTCTTTTTGTCTTTATACCATTCATTAATTAATCTCCACGGTTATAGAACCATTGGTTATAACCTGTACCGATCCAACACTTGTTGATCCCTGCAACCCAGCGGTCGATGGTGTCGATATATTTACAAACTCATTACCAGTATAGACTTGAAGCGCCTCTATACTTAGATTCCATATGACATCTCCGGCTTTAAACTGAAGTACAGAAATACTTTCATTAGTAAATTGAGGAGTTGCGCTAGGATCAAATGCGTTTAAGTTAAGCTCAAGCAAGCGTACAGTCTTATTAAAAACGCTAGGGGTAACTTTATCTGGATCAGATAATGGCAACGATGCATTAAGAATTTTAGCCATTATCGAGTCCCGTTAGGCTGAATATCTAATCGAGTTCCTCCAATCCTAAAACCGACATCCAGTCTTTGAGCGCTTGTTCCATCGTCATCAGATTCAAACCTAAGAGATGCTTGTCTTGCCCTAGCTCTCATATCAACTTTTGTTGTGGTACTAGTAAATGAAGTTGTTTGATCTGTAGTAAAAGAATCCCCAGGATAGTTTCTAGTTTTAATTGCAACGTTAATTGCCTGACCCGTGTCAGTTCCCTGAAACTTAACATCAGGAATAAATCGTTTAACGAACTGAAATTCTTGGCCTTCTGCAATAGCGAAGTCTGCGCTTTGCACATACACGTTGTCCATTGGCTCGCCATCTGCGTTATAT
>WLWH01000388.1_pt1 | contig 36424 bp, 52 predicted proteins | sample 6712741 | NCBI WGS metagenome assembly WLWH01 (sample SAMN12718694, study PRJNA515312) | sponge metagenome | isolation source: marine sponge | host: Mycale hentscheli | place: New Zealand: South Island, Marlborough, Capsize Point | collected 2003-05-01
GCTTGCGCCACTTGTAATAGAGTATTTAGTAGTACCAGTTGTTCCACCAGGGGCAGAACCAACTTTAGCTATTGGTCTAAGACCGAAAGCTTGATCTATGTTAGCCATAGTAGTCTCCTAAATTTTTCAGAGACATAAATGATCTTACTCATTAAGATTTCTTATTGCCTCCAAATGTTACTCTGCTTTGCCTTTCCTGATGGATTGGCATAGCTGGATGCTCTTCTTTATGGAGATCATTTTCTATAGCATTTGTCTTTTCATTAGTAAGATTACGGAAATATTCATCCCGGTCTTCTTTAACTTCTTCAGGACAACGCATTAGTAATAATCCGCCAATTCCTATCACACCTTTATATTTGCCGTCAGCGATAGAAGGTAAATCCATTCTATCGGGATATTCATCTGATTTAACAAATTCATACCCACTTCGTAATCTGCCGATAATATTTTTTTCATCATTCATACCACGATATTCAGCTCTTACCCACCGATGGTGATAACCTTCAGGTGGTTCAGGTGCTTCAAGGTTCGAAGGAGGAACCCATCCCCTTTTTCGAACATCCTTTTCACGGGTTTCTAATTTGCGTGAGGTCTTATTTATTTTAGTTTCAGTCATTTACGCCTCCTTCACGTGTTTTGCGTACTCTTCAAGTGGCACACCAAGTTTTTTTGCAATAGCTATCTGTGAAGGTGTGAGTCTCACAGTTCTACGTCCAGATTTTGTCGATCTATTAGCAGAAGCAACCGTTTGGACGACTCGGCTACTCTTGTCTTTATTCCCCTCAAATTTATGAGGAAACTCTTTTTGAATTCGTTTGTCAAGCTCATTATAGTAGTCATCACTCTTTCCGTCAAACCCTTCTTGATTAATTAATTCTTCATGAAAAGCCATTGCAGTAAAAGTCATACCTTTATCTTTTCCAAACCATTCATTTCTCTCTGCCCATGCAACAGCTTTTTGATCTGGTTCTGCTTGTCTTTGTTGTGTTTGAGGCTGTACTTGTGCTTGAGGTTGTTGAACAGGTTGTGCTTTTTCATTAGTTCTTTGAGCTTCAGTCATTTTTGCTCGCTCTTCTTCTATTGTAAGTTTAGCAATAGCTTTTTGAGCATCTACTTGTGCTTTTGCATCTCCACTTGTTATGGCTGCTGCTAAAACAGCTTGTGCTTTATCTAATTCAGAACCAACTCTTTTTTTATATTCTTCCAAATACCCATCATCTACTTGTCTTACTTTTTTTGTTATGTTTTCATTTTCTTTTTTTAAGGTACCTGCATATTTTAAGGCTTCATCTTTTTGTCTTTCAGATTCTCTTAATTTGTAAGTAAGTTTATCTATTCTTTTTTGTACAGCAGCTGAGTATTCTTCTGCTTCTTCTTTGTTATCAGATTTTTTTTCTTCTACTTGTTCCTCTAATTTCTCTTGAGTCTCAAGTATTTCATTTTTATTTTCTTCATCTTTTACTTCTACATCTACTGATTCTCCAGAAGTGTCGATAGGAACCATTTTATCTTGGTCGATAGTCGCTTGTGGTTGCATAGAATTCTCCATGTTACATTATGTTGGCTGGCAAAATATCTCTCGGATCATCAACGACTGCCAGAATTTCATCTTCGTTAATAATACGTAACTCACCACCGTCAATCTTTACTCTAGATCCTGCATAACGAGTTATTATAACCCAATCACCCTCTTTACACCAAGGACCATCAGGATATCTTTCTTTATCTTTGTAACACAAAGATCCAGTCTTTAAGACCTTACAAATATTTGTTGTTATTTGTGATTCTTCTACTGTTTCATCAGTAAGAATAACACCACCTTTTGTTTTACCTTTTAATCTAAGAGGGAACAAAACTATTCTCCATCCAACAGGTTTTGGAATTTTTTCTAATTCTTTTTTTTCTTTTTCTTTTTCTGCACCATCCCAAACATGTTTTGGGACAATTAATTTAGGTTTAGTCGTCATCTTCTAGCTCCTGTTTTTTTAGCAGGTCCGTGAGTTCCTGTACTTCTTGTTTAAGTGCATCAAGTTTCCCAGTCAGATATCTATAATCATCCCAACTTTTACACAAGCCACCTAATATAGCTTCTTCTACTTGCTTTTGTCTAGCAATTAATTGTTTTTTATAATATGTGAAAAAATTTTCTAAGCGCATGATTTCATTTGATCCGATAATTTTTTACAGCGATTTGGAGTTTGACGATTCCATTTCGAGTCTAGCATCTCTAGACTTGCCCCTTCAAAATTTCGGTCCTGCAGGCATTTCCACATGTTACGGAACTTGGACACGCCTGATTTTCCAAGTTGATATACCATTTCGGTAATGGTATGCTGCGCAGTTGTAGGCAAATCAGCGACACCATGTTCTTCCATGAGTTGCCTTGCTTGACCTATTGCTTTTTGTAAATCTTTATCGAATACGTCTTGTAATTCTTCTTTGGTATATGTTTTACCATCTTCAAATTTATCTTCATGCACCACTTTATGGCCCCAACCTATTGTGCGAAATCCTTCCGTGTCTATGTACACATGATCTTTAAAACCTTCTGATAATTTTACGGAACCCGCTAATTCGTCATATGTCATTATTTTTTATTTTTTACAGAGCCACCTTTTTTTAAAAAACCTATCTTGTTTCTTACTTTTTTAGGTAGTTTTTTTAAACCTTTATTATCTTTTGGAACTTTTTTTAAATTTTTTTTCATTTCGTTAATCCTCGTGCTTTTTCAAAACTTCTCATGCCAGCGACTCCGAGCATTGAAGTGACCACGGCCAGAAGAGGCCCAGTTTCTATGGATGGAGCAGATATATTCATTCCAGAAAACTTTGCATACCATTCTATACAAGGGGATAAAATGAATTCAAACATTAATGCAAAGGCTCCTACCCATCCTATAGCTGGTCGCCAGCCAGCAACAAATACGCTGCGATGGCTGGCTTCTTTTGCATTAACATCTAATTGCTTTTCTGCAAGCTTTTGTTGAATGCGTTGCATCAATATTTTTTTATCTAATTTTTCTTCCTCTGATGTATGAATCTCATCGACAACTTTTGCGATAGTTTTTAAGGCTCCGCCTTTACCGCCTAATAGTCCTCCAAGAGCTTGTAGCACTATGCTGCTCCGCCTGTCATCCAACTAATTATCCAGATAACAACGATCGCTACAATAGCGGCCTTGATCCAATCTTTCATCTGCCAGTCACTCCACTCTTTAATGTGTGACCATAGATCTTTTAGTAAGTTCATAGAACCTCCTTTGTTAAAACAGGAATTATACTATTTTACGCCTTTAAAAGCTACTTTTTTAATTTGTGCATTGCTTGTCTGACCTTTTGGACCACTACCTTTATTGTCTTTTACAACAAAAGCAGGAAATGTCATTGCAGCATCCGATCCAACTTTCATTGTTGGAAAAGGGTTTTTTGCAGAAACAGTAGTCATTTTTGCATTTTTAAATTTCATTTTTTACCTCAATGTATGGTTGGTTTATCATCATTTAATTCTTGTAAAGCATGTTCTATAAATAGTAAAGCATCCTCTTCTGCATAACCTTTTCCTGTAAATAATTGTTTTATTTTTAATACTAAAGCTTCTGCCATAATAAGAGCAGATGTTTCGTTTTTCACGTGAAAACTTACAAATTTATCTATATGATCTAAAAATATATCAAATACTTGTTGAGAAATTAATAATTCTTTTACTGGTTGATTCATTTACCCCGCCTTTATAAATTTATTACCATCCTTATTCATCTTTTTCAAATTAACATTTGCTCTAAGTTGAGCAATATCTTCAGATGATTCAATTCTTGCTTTATCTATAGTATCTTTTTGTTGTAGTTTTTGTTGATCAAATCCTAATTTTTGTTGATCCAACTGTAGTTTAGCTTGATCATTCATTGCTCGTTGTTGCAATTCTTGTTGTTTTAACTGAACAATAGGATCTGGTTGACCTTCTCCACTCATTTGTTGTTGAAGTTGTCTTACTTCTTGCATGAACTGTGCTTCTAGTTTAGCAATCTCTGATTCTTTCATATCATCTAATTTTTCCGCTTGCGCTGTTTGACCCATTTGTTTCTCCGCTTGTTCTACTTGCGAAGAGACCATTTCTTTTGCTTTAAGTGTTACATGTTCTAAAATATGTTTATTTAAATCAATTCCTATTTGTGGCATTAATTGGACAATGGGAGACATACCAAAGCTAATGTGGGTTTGAATATGAGCATCATGATTTTGTCCTTCGTAGGCTTCTATCTTATCTGAATCAATAAGCTTTTGATTTTCTTGTGTTGGGCTCATTGGTTCTGGTTTTTCTAACTTCATTATTTTATCAATGTCACTTACACCAAGTGCCTCATACATTCTGATGTAGGCTTCTTTTACATCATGTAACTGTGGCGCACTTGTTGCTAATTGTAATTGTGTTTGTGCCAATTGAATTCGTTGCGACATAGAAAATATATTTGGATCAGCAACGGGGATAACATCAACTCTATCATCAAAGTCTGATTGTTTTATACTTCTGTCTCCTCCAACTACTTGATAAGGATATTCCTCTGGTAAATAACTTTGAATTACTTTTGCTAAAAGTTTAAATTCTTTTTGCATTGAGTAATACATTCTTTTGTGAATACTACTCATGATACGCGAACCGCGTTCTAATAATGCAATAGTCGTTCCAACAGGTGCTCCTTGATTTGCATCACCAACTTGCATGTCAGCTATCTGAGCAAATCGTTGACCCGCTTGCACAACAAAACCTAATAATTGAAATAATGTTTGCGATGGCTCCTTATAAGGAAGAGGCATTAATCCATCGCGGATCGCGCCACCCGGTGCATCAACATCCCTAAACTCTCCAGGTTGTAATGGGGAATCATCATCTTTAATGCGTAAACCACGTGCTTTGAAACCTGCAGGTAAATTTGATAACGTTCCTGCATCAATTAACTGACGAAGAGCTTGTGTCGCGGTTCGTGATAAACCACCAATTAAATGTATTAATCCAAAACCATAAAAACCTAATCCCGGTAAAAATTTATAATGGACAAAGTATTGTTTCTTTTTAAATGTTTCATCACCTTCATCATAGTTTCTACGAATACATAAAATTTTTCCTGATTGTTCATCAATAGTTACAATGTAAGGAATTTTAATACCTGTTGGTTTTCCTTTATCGTCTTTATTTTCAAAACCCTCTATGTCTAAATCTACATGAAACTCTAAAAGAGTGTACATGTTTGTTTCTCCTGTTGCTTGTATTCCTTCGACTTGATTAATTTTTGATTTTATATCTACACTTGAATATGCTCCATCATCCGGGGACGGTGGACTAAGATCTACATCTAAGTAAAAACCTGCCACTTGTTTTTTGCGAATATCATTTTCTGATTGTTTCACCACATGTGTAATGCGATCACAAGAATCTAAATCACTTGCTGTGTAAGGAACAACAAGATCTTCGGCTGGGACAAACTTTGATACAGCACGTTCGAGCTGCCCATCGTAGTACACTTTTTTAAAAGTAGAACCACTAAGCGGTAAATAAAATAACATCTGATCGAGCTCAGGTGTATACTCTTCCATTACATTGGTGATTTGAAAATTCATAAATTCTTTAACGCGTTGTGATTGTTGATACACTTCTAATGTTTCTTTGCCCATGACACGCGTTCTGACCGGGCCACCTGAAGGCATCATTTCTTTAAAGGCTGTAGAACTAAATTGTGTAACTGCTTCTGCTAATAAAGGGTGTGTAACCCCACTTGCTCCTTGAAAGGGCTGAGATCTTTCATCATATTTAAAGCCTAATAGATCTAAACCTTTTGTATATGTTCTCGACCATTCATCTCTAGATGTTTTATCATTTTCATATTCGTCCATTAATTGAGAAGAAATATATTGAAGATCTGAGTCTTCCATGTCTTCCGCTAGATTGTTATAAAAATCATCGTTCGCGTCCAACGGTTCGTCAGAAATGACAGTTTCTTCAGAAACTATTTCTATATCAATCGGGGATTCATTTTCAATAGCCGTCTCTAATGTATCACCGAGCACGGCTTCTAGTTTTTTGTCAATGTTATTTTCAGCCATAACTTTTTATATCCTATTCACTAATACAAATCTAGTCCTTAGTAATACTCATAGGTTTTGTATTCTTTCAAAGGATCTTGATAATCATCTTTTAACGAAAGAAAATTACCTTGTCTATAACGCATCATTGCTTGAGTCATACTATCAACAAGGTCATCATGCTCTCCATATGGAAAAGCAGCGCACTCTTCAATCATCTCTTCACTAAATTTTTTCCCTTCTGGAGCCCAAACTTGTCCAGCTTCAAAAATTGGAGAAATAGAATTTACTCTTGTTAATTTGTCATTCCCTCTTGAAGGAGAATAACTAACAACAGGAATTCCCACTTGACGCAGCTCTTGTATCAATGGTTGTCCACTTGCTTTAGCTTCAACAATAATCGTTTCTGGTTCCCAATAATTATACTGCTCAAGAGCAATCTTTTTTAATTCTGGAAACTCCCAACGATCCTTCACACAATCTAATAATATAATATTGTCTTTACTAAACTCTGTACGAAACACACCCCAAGTACTAATTGCACTAAAATCTGCTGTTTCCTTTTTACTAAAGGCTGTATCATAACTTTGTATAATGTGACGCAGCTCAGGTATTTCTTCTCTTTTCCACATTTTCCACCATTCGCGTTTAATGATTGCTCCTTCTTCAGAAGTTGGTTTTTGTTGGTACTGTGCTTCCCATGACATAACAGGTAAGTTTGCTTGGATTTTCTCTAACTCTTCTTTTTTCCAATACTCTGGCCAAATTGGACTACCACTTGGTAGTATTGCTGGGAACTCTATAACTTCCCATTCATCTGCTTTTACCTCTGCTTGTTGTCTTATCAATCTCCCGGTCAAATCTCTTTCAGACCATCTTGTCATAACAACAACTATAGCTCCCCCGGGCTGAAGTCTTTGTCTTGGTCCAGACACATACCACTCAAATGCATTATCAAAACTTGTATCAGTTATACTTTGCTCCGAATGAGGGTCATCGATGATAAGTAAATCTGCACCACGACCAGTAATAGCACCACCGATACCAGCACCAAAATATTCTCCCCCATGATTTGTGTCCCATCGTCCAGATGCTTTTGAATCTGCTCGTAAATACACTTCTTTAAAAATTCTTCTGTACTGTTCATCATTCATGAGGTTTCTCATCTTTCTACCAAACCTATATGAGAGTTCTGCTGTGTGTGTTGCTTGTATTATTTTTGTTTTTGGTTTCTTACCCATGAGCCAGGCGGGAAACAAATACGAAGCAAACTCAGACTTAGTGTGTCTTGGTGGCATATTAACAATTAATCGTTTTAATTTACCAGATGCTATCTCTTCAAACTTTTTTGCTAATACATTATGGTGATAACCATCGATAAATTCTGGCCAGACCTTTTTGACAAAGTGCATAAAACTACTTTGTGCAGCTTCATCGTCATCATGCATAGCAATTGCTAGCATTAGCTTCAATTCTTCATCAGAATAGTTTTCAAAATTATTATTATTGGATACCATAGGGACTCCTAGGGCCTTTTTATACTAAAAAAGGGGGTACCCCCTAGAAAAATCGTTTCCATATGAAAAATTCATGGCTGAAAATTTAAAACATGGTCACAAGCGCTCTAAATAAAAAAAGGTGCCTGGATCCAGGTTCTCATAATCGGCTGAAAACAGCCATTTTTATCATTTTTTCTAAGTACCTAGCCATTAATCGTGAACAATGGCCAATTTCTGGGGGTTTTTGAGATCTGGTACGAAAATAAAAATTATCGTGCCTTATAATTGGCTCATTTCCTAGGTTTTTCGGCTCGTGTTTCGTGAACCTTTAACAAATAACTATATATAGTATGCCAATTGTTCGCTGTTGGGGGTTCGTTTACCCCTTTTAAAGCTAATTCCTTCACTTTTAACCCTTCATATAGAAAGATACACTCTTCATGAGGGGTGCTTTCATATTTAGGCACATAAACAATAATATAATTAAAACCTTGTTTGATATTCCACAACCTTAAATTCGTGGCTATTTGGTGGCTTGAGAGGTTTATTTTATTCCCTTTTGCAACTTTAACTTCTATCAAAATAGTATCCATTTTTGACCCAATACACAACAAATCTGGAAAGCCGTTTTGTGTTGTGGTTTCAATGCGAATGAAGTTATAAAAAGGTATGTTTTTCCTAATTAATTTAATAAAGTTTTTCTCTAACAAATTATAATTATTTACTATCTTTTATATTATTATCTTGGGTTACTTCTAAAGGCTCATGATCAATAATTTTTGTTTGATCAATTACATCTATTTTTTTACTTTGAATTTCTTTTAATCTTTTTAATAGTTCTTCTCTTGATAAGTTTTCAATTGAATTTTCAAGCCTTATAGTTGGATCATATAAACCCCCAACTTTTCCCCTCAATTGCTCGGCATTAATTGAGGCTGAAAAGTGTTTTTCTTCTTCGGCTTTTCTTCCTAACTCTTCAAGCCTTGATAAATGCTTATCCATTGAAACAGAATATTTTTCCTTCAATTCTGTTTTCATATCTTGAATAGCCTCGGCAACTAATGGATATTTATTTGGGTCTTGTAATTCATAAGCCATTTTTTTTGATACTGTTTCACTATATCCAGATTTTCTGGCTGACTCTGTGGCTGATTGTTTCCCTAACAAAGTATAATTAGAAAACTCATAAACAAATCTAAGCTGTTTAGGGGTCAACTTTCTTGCTTTTCTTTTGTCTATTATCTCTTTTTTCATACTGTATTAATTCAAATAGAATTAACATTTTTCTTTTTTGGTATCTAGAAAAAAATCCTTGTTTTCTGTTAACTAATTTAAAATCTATTACACTACTATCAATTTATTACACTACTAAAAAAGGGGTAGTGTATGACGATTTAAAAGAGAAAACTAACAAATTTTGTTATCTATTACACTAGTACACTTCTTTTTTAAAAAAATTATTTTTTTTTTTTTCATCTTCAAAAGGTGCTGTAGTAGTGTATTAAATTTTTTTGTTATCAGACAATAAAAAAGGGGCATTATAAAAAACGCCCCACGAAACACGAAACACGAATAATTATTTATTTAACTTCTTGAATATCTATTATATCAATGTTTTGATCTTCTAACTTCATTTGATCCCCTCCCTTTTGAAAAAATTGATTGTAGGCTTTCTCTCTTGCTTTTTCCAAGTCTTGAGCCTCAACAATCTTTGAATAAGTTTCATCAGTGTTTAAAGTAACTTTGAATTTTTTCCCCTCTTCTCTATTCTCTTTGAGGTTATAAAGTTCTTGAAGGGTTTTATTAAAAGCCCTCACCATATAAGATAAAGGCATATCTAAAAGGGGTATAAATTCCCCTTTAGACTTCGAAAAGTAGTCGTTTAATAGTTTCCCTTCTTCATGTTTATTAATGTCTTTAGGGTGCTTAATTTTTGACCTTATACTTTCAATTTGCAATAGATCTTGAGTAGTTATAATTTTATCGTTTTTCATTTTATATTTTCCTTTCTTGGTTTTTTATTATTTCTACTTCATCATCATAATAAATTTTAGACATTTTAATTTCTTGATCAAAATCTATTTTAAACTTATCACAATAATGTTTTAAATCGCATAATACATCGGCAACCCTATAATAATTATTTTCATCGTCCTTTCTTTTATCTTCATTAGTGGTTAAACCTAAAAGCCTTTTAACTTTGTTTATCCTATCTTTATTAGTAAACATTTTATATTTTCCTTTCTTCTTCTTTAAATTCAAAGCCTAGTTTTTTTAATATAACTTTTCTTTGATCATTTATTGATTTATCCCCTCCAAATAAATCAACTATTAATTTAGAAGTTTCACAAGTGGGGTACATTCTCTCAATTCCGTAATCTGTTTTAAAATGTACTATTAATTTATTATTTTCCATTTTCTTTTATCCTTTCTATTTTATTCTAGTTATCTCACAATTATCAGAGACAAATTTTATTGGTAAACTTTTTAAATCATCATCATTTAAAAACTCTATAACCTCATGCATATTTTTAATTTCTCTTTTTTCCTTTATATTATTAAGTTCAAAAAGTTTTAAAGGATACCCAACCCAAGAAATATGGTCATCAAATAAGTTTGATTTACCATATTCTTTTAATAAAGTTTCCTTTGAATGAATTGATATAATTTCGTCCCCATTCCACGAAACACGAAACAAGGGGCATTTATATTGATTTAAGTATATCTCTTCTTCAAAATTTATTAACTTTTCATTACTCATTTTATTTTTTCCTTTCTATTGTTTTTCTAAGGCTTTTAATTTTATTATTTAAAGCCTTTCTATTTTCAAAAAGATCTTTTAACTTCTCTTTAAATTCTTTGATTTGGTCTTTTACTTCTTTAATATTACAAGTGTTATCTGTTCTATCTTGAAGAATAAAACTTAATTCCCTTTCTAGCCTTTCTTTTTCTGTTACATCTCTAAAACGATTTAATTTTTCATCAAATACTTGTAGTTTAAATCTACTATTCAACATCATTTTATTTTTTCCTTTCTTTAGTTATCTAAAACAAAACCAGAATAGTCCTTTTTTGCTTTTCCTTTTGCTATTAAGCCAACAATACAATTTTTCGGATCTAAAAACCTTAAATCAGTTTCATCACCATTAATGACTTTAAAGCCTTTGTATTTTTTAGGAATGAAATCACGAAACACAGCCGAAATATTACCCCCCTTTTCTAAAATATCAAAAGCAAGGTTTCTATTATCTTCATTCAATGAATAAGTAATAGAATAATTTGAAGGATATTGACCATTGCAATATTTCAAAGCCCTTTTATAAATTTTTGAATAATCATAGAAACTTATTTTAGGAAACTTTTCAAAGATACCAAAATTTTCAAAGGATATGTCAGAGGTTCCATTTAATCTAATACAAGGTTTAAAATTTTCTCTTTTGCATTTTTCAGAAAACTTTTTAATTTCTTTTATTAGCTTTTCTAAAAAGCTTTCTCTCTCTTGTATAAACCACCTTGTTTTATTTATTCTTCCAAGTTGCACATTTGAAAAAATACCCATTCCAGATGTATATAAACAAGATTTTGAGCAACCTTTTGAGGCCATTGAACAAACATTAAAACCACTTTGAATATGTGGGGCAAGATACAAAATAGCTGTTTTATATCCTTTCTTTTGCCCTTTTACTGTTTTTGCGTTGTTATCATAATTCAATAAATTGCCTTTTGTTTTATTAAATATTAATTTTTTCATTTTCTTTTTTCCTTTCTACTTTCTTAATTAATTATTTTGTTATTTCACTCCAACACCACCCCATAGAACAAGGGTTAAAAACTTTTATTTTTTTCCCTTCAAATAATATTTGAGTGCTTTTAATTTCTACTTTTCCCCCTTCTTCTTCTGGATCATATAAAATAATAGTATCATCATTTATAATATGAAAAGTTGGGTTAAACTCTTCTTTATTATCCAAATTATCAGAATAAAAAGGGGAATTTTTTATAAGTTCATTATGCTTTTTAATTCCTTCTAAAGTCATATAAACAATGCACCATCCATTCCAAAATCGATGATTATGAATATAACCCTCAACAAAGTTTTTAGGATAATTATCATAACTATCTAAATAAATTTTTCCTTTGTGAAATTCTTGTCTCGGTTCTTCATTTGTAAAGATAATTTTTTTATCTTTTACATCATTTAAAAAATTTTCATTTGTTAAACTTATTGTTTTTACAAAACCCCCACCATAAGCACAAAAATATAGTTTATTATCCTTTATTTGCTCAATATTTCTATAATATGAAAAATCACTATTACATAAATATTTTTTATCTTTTATTATTTCTAGAATATTCATTTTTAATTTTCCTTTCTTAAATATTCATTGATAAAAGTTTCAACAACTTTGAAACTTTGTTTATTGTCTTTAGGTATTATTTTTAAAAGTTTATCATTTTCATGATAAATATTAAAACTGTTAGAATTTTCAATTATTTCAAAACCCCTATAAATAAAATATTTACTATTATTAAACATAAAGTTTTATCTTCCTTTCTTCTTGCCTTATGATTTTATATAAATGATTGTCTGTAAATACTTTTCTAGCAAGATCGAAATTAATATTTATTTTTTCGGCAACTTCTTTTGAAAAACATTTTTTCCCATGAGAAAAAATATAGGTATTAAAATCGTCATCTGGATGAAAATTTATATTATTATCAATAAGCCATTTTATAAACTTTCTATATTGGCTTGTTTCCATAATTTTAAAAGTTGGAATTTCTTTTATAACTTCATTCATTTTTATTTATTCCTTTCTATAAATTGTTGATTAGTAAAAATTTCTTTAGTTCCATTGTGATAATATAAAACAAAGTAAGAAATAATTTTATTTTGTTTATACAAATCAAATCTTTTTATATTTTTAAAGATCATTTTAACCCCTTTAATAATAATGTTATTTTTAAAACTTCTTGCTTTTCCCAATTTCTAGAAATTCCAGAAGTGTTTTTTTCTTCGTTAATGTCATCAATTAAAATATCTAAATTATCTTTTAAATGTGGGGCAACTCCTAAAGTTACTAGAACATAATCAAGACAACTATTTTCAATATTTTCATCGATTATTTTTCCAGATTTTAATAAAAATTCCCTTTCATTTTTTCTGGTTATTGCCTCATATTTTTCCATTACCATTTTTACAAATTCATCTATGCCAATTTTTTTAAAAACTAGATCATAATTTTCTTTAATATATAAAAGTTCATGATCATGAATTTCTGAAATAAAATCTTTGTTATCATTGCCAATAAATTCATTTGAAATTTTATTAATTAATTCGTTTAATAGTTTTATATTCATTTTATTTTTTCCTTTCTCTATTTCTTTATCCATTTTAACAAAATTATTTAATTCCCCTTTTTCAAATTTACTTAACTTTTTAAAAAAACGAAAATTTTTATGCTCTTCTTTTTTATTAATCATTTTATTTTATCCTTTCTAATAAATATAATAAAATACTATAATATATTATATAAGCTTACAATACATATTATATATATAACCCTACATAATAACCCCCTATGATGACAATATAAGGGTTTTTCTAAATTTTTGGCTTTTTTCCTAGATTTTTCAAGTGTTCTTCTTTTGTTCTTTTAAAAATTTAAAATTTTTTTATTTTTTTTTTATAAAAAATATTCTCATTCCAGGATCTGAAAACACTATTGGGCTGAATCAGTTTGAAATCTTTTCAATACTTGATTTGAAAACACTATTAAGGTAAATCAGTTTGAAATCTTTTTGGAGAGAAAGCATGAAATTAAGACATTTAGACCTTTTTTCTGGAATTGGTGGTTTCAGCCTGGGCTTAGAAGCAACAGGTGGATTTGAAACAGTTGCCTTTTGCGATATTGAGAAGTATTGTTTAGAAATTTTAGAGAAAAGATATCCCGGCGTTCCCCGGTACACGAATATTAAGGAGTTAAACCATGACACAATCAAAACAGATGGAATTTTTCCAATCGACATCATTACAGGAGGATACCCTTGCCAACCTTTCTCCGTTGCAGGTAGAAAAAAAGGTGAAAAAGATCCAAGACATCTCTGGCCAGAAATGTTTAGACTTGTCCAAGAGCTGCGACCGACTTGGGTTATTGGAGAAAACGTTAGTGGACACATTAAACTCGGTCTCGACACCGTTCTCAAGAACTTGGAGAGTGAAGGTTACGCCGCAAGGACGTTTAGTATTTCAGCTTCGAGCATCGGTGCGAACCACCAAAGAGAAAGAGTCTGGATTATTGCTAACTCCGAACGCAATGGACTCCTTACCTCCAAGAAGCGAGGAGGCTTTGAAAAAACAATATCAGAACAACAGAAAAGGGAGAACAACACATTCAACTCTGAGGGAGCAAGTAGTATACCCCTCTCCTCAGAAAATGTGGCGAACTCCAGACAACATGAAAGGGGGCTCGAACCTTCCGGGAATAAAGAAGGCATTGGACGAGGGTCATCTGAAAAGACCAAGTGGTCAACCAATGCAGATCAGACTTCAGGATCAAGTCAAGGAGGAGAGATTGTGGCCGACACCAAAAACATCGGATCAATACTCAGCTCACATGAAGGAGAACAACAAGGGAATTCCACACGATGTAGCGAAGGGCAATCTGAGGGGGATGGTCAAACAATGGCCAACACCTCAAGCGAGCGAACATCACGCGGGGAGACCAGGCGGGAAGATGCAGAAAATGTTGGGCAATCATCCAGACGTCCGTGGGACGGGTGGTGGGACATTGAACCCAACGTGGGTAGAGTGGCTAATGGGGTACCCAAAAGGGTGGACAGACTTAAATCACTCGGAAATAGTCTCGTCCCTTCCATTCCCTACTACATCGGACTCAGTATCCTCCAAACCTATGAAGACGAATTGGCCAACACCTCTGAGTAGAGACTGGAAAGATGGGACAAAAATTCCTCCATCAGTTCGAAAAGGGACAAAAGGTCATTCACTTGCAACAAAAGTTTTGGAAGAAGAAGAAAGGTTAGAAAAAAATGATAAGTGAAATTTTATTAGGATTAATTTTAATTGTTTTAATTTTTATTGCTGTCATGGTTTTTGCCATTGGAGATAAGATATCAGAGAAATGAAATTTTGGCGAACGCCTACAGCAATTGACTCATCGGAGAATGCAGAACGATATGCAGCTCGTTTATTAATGGGAAAGAAAACACGATCATCTAATCACCGTGTTCAAGAAACTTTATCTATTCAAGTCTTTAAAGAAATTTTAAAAGATAAACCTGATAGAGTAAAAGAATTATTAAAAGATGAAATGACCCATCGACCACGGCTCCCGGAACAAGAACCATTTGTGAAGTATTTAAAATCACAAATCAATGCAAAGAAATTAAGTGAAGTAACTGGGATTGATTACACTACCGTCGAACATTGGTTTCGCTTTACAAAATATTTTTCATACCCAAGTAAAGAACATTGGAACATTATTAAGACACATTTCAACGAGATTAAATATGATGAAGAATTAAACTATGAGGAAAATAAGGAGTGGAAATAGCCCAGAAAACAGCCATATTTGACATGTTTAGTAATATAATGTAATAAAATATTATATTATATTAAAGAAAGGAAGAAAATGTTTAAATTTTTAAAAAATATTATGCAGCCAAAAGAAATAAAAGAGCCTAGTGATATTACATTTAAAGATTGTATTAGATCTATATCAGCGAAACACGGATCGCGTGGCTCGTTACTTCAAAACTTATTAGTGTCTTATGTTACCGATGAAGAGTATGAGCATGAAGAGTGGAGAATAAATAGTTTAATGAATGAAGAACCAAGAAAGGGAGAACATGACTAAAATATTAAAATCTTTTGATTATAAAAAATTTAAATTTATCAAAGGTAATAGGGCCATAAACGATCGCCATGTTAGCGGTTTAGTTAAAAGCATGGAAAAGAATGGGCTTATTACAAATCCTTCGTGTGTTAACGAAAAGTTAGAAATCATTGAAGGTCAACATCGTTTAATGGCTTGTGAGATACTGAATCTTCCTTACTATTATTATGTAGTTCCTGGTGCTACTATTAATGATGTTACTATTTTAAATCAAAATAGAAAAAACTGGGGCTTTACGGAATGGATGAACCGCTATTCTGAATACAATAATATGGAATATCAAATATATAAATCATTGTATGAGAAATGGGGCTTTGATCATTGGAGCACTATCTTTCTTTTGTGTCGTACAAAAGGATATCGTAGTCGTGCAGGATTAAAAGATAAGTTTTATGATGGCACATTAAAAATTGAAACGTTGGAGCAAGGTAAAAAATGGGCGCAACGTATCATGGATGTCGAACCATATTACAAAAATTTTAAAAGACGTGCTTTCATTCAAGCAATGATCCGCGTGTTTCATGATCGTAATTACAATCATAAAATTTTTATTAATAAATTAAATATGGTCAGAGATAGATTATATGACTGTTCAACAGTCGGTTTATATCTTCAACGTATTGATGATATTATGAATTATCAAACACCTAAAAATAAAAGAGTAAATTTTGCGATGCAATGGGGCGATCCTGAATCTATCTTTTCAGATAAAGCAGCTTAGGAGGATCAATGAAAAAAGTTTTTAATTTTTTTAGGAAGAAGGAAAGAAAAATTGATTTAATTAAATTTCACCTTATAGCTAATCAATACAATGGTGTCATTGGTTGGCAAGCAAACGATCTTGAAACATTATATCCTGCAATTGGTGTGTATAGCAAACCAGTTAAAGGAGAAGACACTTGGCAAAGAGAAGGAGAATTAAAAAAATGAATCCTTACTCCACGCATTCACACTGCACCAATTGTTACAAAAAATATCATCATGATGTGATGGTTCAAACGAAAAATGCAGTAGATCATTACTGTTTAAAATGTTTTAATTTAAAGGAGAACGAAAATGAAAAAGAAAAAACAAACACACTACAATCAAATGATTACAGCGAAGACCAGAAAGTTGCTCGAGAAGCTTTGTAGAAAATCAAAACTTTCTAAACCTATGCAATTAGAAAGACTTTTAGAAGAAGCAACTGTTTTTTTTAAAGTTAATCAATAAAAAACTTTGGATCTTCTGTGACAGGCCCTAAAATTTTTCTTAGGGCTTGTAGCCCATCTAATAAAATACTTTCCCATTCCTCTTTTTTAAATACTTTGTTGAACTGAGGATTATAAAATTTAAGAGATACCTCGCCACATTTTGAACACTGAGATATTTTTCGAATAGGACTATTAGGTAAATTCATACCACTCCTTTTTTTGCGAAGTATAATATTTTATAAGAGAGAAAACAAGTATTTTGGTGGAACGGAGGAAAAATAAAAGGGAGTTTGTCCCACCAAATACAAGTAGATTATAATAAAATAATTTTGAAATTCAACGTAAAAGCTCTTTTACCCAAGAATCTTCTTGTAAAAGCTTCTTATACTTCCATGTACAGTACTCTTTACTGAAGTCTCCACCTAAAAAATCGTTATAAATACAGTCTCTTAAAAAAATTTGGTAAGGGGAATAATATCTCCAAATACAGGTACTAATTATAATTGCAATACAAATTAAAATAGTTTTAATCAAGATTTATTAGAGACAAACATTGCTGATTCTAAACACCAAGTATGTACAAAGATAGGGTTTAACCCTTGAGCTTCTGCTGCACTCTGTAAATCATTTTCTATATTCACACGTCTTACTTCGCACTTCGTTTTATCAAACCATAACTCTGCTGTATGTTTTACTGAAGGCATTCCAGGCATAGATATCATTGAAATTAATAGCCAAATTTTAATCATTGATCGATGATAAGATAGTTTTACACCACAATTCAAGTTCTTTTTCCGTCATATCACCTTTCATAAGGTTGTATCTGTAACAAACAAGCTGAATATTACTTAAAGTATATAGTTTTAAATCGTTATTAATTCTATCAATAGACACATTAGTGTTAACTTTTCGTTGCCCTTTTAAATGTGTAAGTAATACCCCTGTTTTTGCGCATTTATAATTTTGTTTTTCAAACAAGTATAATAAATCATCTACGGTTAACTTAGGATCAACAGGATGTCTAAATCTATTTTTTCCGTTTTTTGCATCTTTTAACCAATGATTAAAAAATTTACGAGGATCTGCACTTATTGCAGCTTTATCTCTGTCACCTTTTCCACTAGTCCAAACGTGTTTATTGTGTCTACTTGCACAAACCTTGCACCAAGACTTACGTCCATCTATTTTATTTTCTTTTTTTCTATCAAATTGATTTAAGGGCTTAACTCTTTTACAACGAGTGCAGCTCTTTTCTTTTATAATCAAAATGGAGGCTCTCCTTTAAATGTTACAACTGGTTTACTCTTTATGAATTTTGTAGTTTTTAAAGCATTCTGAATCAAGGGGCGGTCCATAGTACACCGCGAGGGAATCTTCAGTGCCCTCTGTCCATGTTTGGTGGTAGTACTTATTTTCATTGATTTCCCCTTGTGAGTCACAAACCTTACACTGCTCAATGGCTTGTTCTGCCTCGAATCTAATTTTAACATATCCGTTTCCTTTACAATTGTAACATATCATCACCAAGACCTTTGATGTGTATCATAATACTTTGTAATCTTTTCATGTCTTCTTCTTTTAGTCTTTGCATATTTAATAGGTTCGTGACCCTTCTTTAATTTGTGCCTATACATAGCTCCTATTACTGAATTTTTACTGCGTCCAAAAATAGTACCTATCTGTGAATATGTATATTTTTTCTTTAACTGCTCAATCAGTTCTAAATCTTTATCTGTATATTTTTTTTCAATTCCACTTCTCATGCATATCTCCTATACTAACCATTTTCTTACTTCTTCTGCTAACACCGATGTAGCGAGATTTATTTTATTTCTAAGAGCATAAATAATTTTTTCATCCACTGTTCCTTCAGCAACCAAATCAATATAAGTAACTTTATTTTCTGTACCAATACGATGATTGCGTGCCTCCGCTTGTTCTCTTATTTCTAAATCATAATTATTAGAATAAAAAACTGTTAAATTAGCTGCTGTTAAAGTTATACCACGTCCCCCGGTCATTGGTTGACCTATAAAAAATCTTGTCATTGGATCTGTTTGAAATCGTTCAATGTATTCTTGTCTTACATTCTGAGGAGTGTCACCATAATAAGTGACCACGGATCCCGGCCCATATTTCTTTGATAATGTTTTTTCAATTTCTTGAATGTCATGACGATAATTCGCCCAAATGATCACTTTTTCACCATGCTCTTCTAGAATAGCACATAGTTCTTTAATACGATTGTTAGGTAATGAAACAACTTTATTATCATCGGTAGCCATATGGCCACACACTATTTGATGAAGTCTTATCATTTGAGCGAGCACTGACGTAGTCGTCAATGTTTCTTCCTTGAGCTGCACTAAAGCAAATTTTTTCATTTGCATGTAAGCATCAAGTTGTTCCGTGCTTAATGGAACAGATCTTTTCATCCATACTTGCTTAGGCAAGTCTAAGGCATCTTTTTTTAATACCCGGTAGGAAAACTTTCTTAATTTAATATTTAATTCTTCTAAGTTTTTATAGCCCACTACTTTATTAAAAGAACGACCCCCAAAAGACAATCGTTGCATCTGACAATACCGAGCGCGAAAAGTATATATAGAACTAAATCCAAGCAACTCATGATTTAAGAAATTACATTGAGCGTATAGATCTTCAGGAGAATTAGTAATTGGAGAACCTGTCATGATAACACGATAACGTGCAAGTGATCCTAATTTAGTTATAGCTTTCGTTCTTTGTGCTGTTGAATTTTTAATTACTGTGCTTTCGTCTACAACCATCATTGCTTGGCGAGTTAATAAAAAACGATCAGCAAATTTTTTACCACGATCCGTGGTGAATGCATCAACATTCATTATTAAAACATTTAAATGTACTTTTGCAGGTTCTATTAAAAATAAACTTTGTAATTCTTCTTCATGCTTTTTTGTTTTTTGACCTGTCCATACAACGACATTACGATCAACATGTTCTGGCATATGTGTTTCAATTTCTTTTACCCATGTTCCTTTTACACCATTAGGGCAAATAACTAATAAACCAAAAACAAATCCGTTATCATATAAGTAAGAAGCACCATCAATTAACACTTTTGTTTTTCCACAACCCATCTCCATAAGCAATGCGAATTCATTTTCTCCCCTCTTTAAATGATTTAAAAAGGCTCCCATTGCAGCTAATTGATGGCTAAAAGGCTTAGTTTTAAAGCTATATTTTATGTTACTCATACTTTCTAATTTTTTTAATAACATTTTTATTGTGTTTTTAAAATAAAAATAATATATGGTATTTAAGAAAGATGAAAGACACAGAAAAAAAAGCAAAAGTATTTGTGGTACAAGAGGTATCTAAATTTAATATTATCTCTGCACAACAATATGGACAACTAATTCCTTTATATGAAGAAGGGAAACAAATTATGTTGTCGCCTGGCCCTGCAATTCGTAAAGCTAAAAGTATTATGAAAGATTTTAGTGACGATGATTACTTATTATTAATTGGTGATCCAGCTATGATAGGTGTTGCTTGTTCTGTTGCTTCTTACAATAATAGGGGAAAATATAAAGTTCTTAAATATGATAGAAGAACCTATACCTATTATCCTATACAGATAGACTTAAATGAAAGGAATAGTTATGAATGATAAAGTCGATTTTACAAATTTTCAAACTGAAGAAAAAAAAGTAGATATCAGTGAAGTATCTGATGTCTCTGAAGTTTCAAATCAATATTTACATATTGAATCTGAAATACTTAACTTAGAAGAACAAGTTAAAAGAAAAAAACAAGAGCTGCAACAAGCCAATGACAAAATTGTTGAACTCATGACACAACGGGGAGTTAAAGAAATTAAAACTGTTGAAGGTGACTCTGTTAGTTTTAAACCTTTTTATAGAGGCACTATTACTAAAGAAAATCAACCTGAAGCATTTCAATGGTTAGAAAACAATGGACATGGTGATTTAATTAAAAACATTGTTTCAATAAAGTTTGGTAAGGGTGATAATGAAGTAGCTGATAATCTAGTTAATGAATTACAGCAAAGAGAATTATACCCAGATCAAAAACGCAAGGTCGAGCCTATGACCTTGAATGCCTTAATTGGTGAACAAATAAACAAAGGTAACGATATACCGATGGAAACGTTTAGTGTTTTTGTTGGTAGTAAAGTTAAAATTAAACGAGGAAAATAACAATGAACGATGTAACGAGAAAAAAGAAAAATGAAATATCGACTGAAGTCATTGACTTTTCTTCCCACGCTGGTGTTGGGTTTGAAAATGTTAATGCTGGAGAAATGGCAATTCCATTTTTAAAAATTGCTAGTTCTCAAACTCCTGAAGTTAAAAAATCAAATGCAAAATATGTCGAAGGACTTGAGCAAGGAAATATTTTTAACTCAGTTAACAAAGATTTTTATGATAGTATTTCTGTCATACCTTGTGCTTTTAGAGTACGCTGTGTTGAATGGTCTCCACTTGGAGAAGGCTCTGGTTACCCAGAAAAAATTTATACTCCAGAAAACTGTCCTCCTCTTACAAGAGGTGCAGATGGTGAGGATCATTATATGATTAATGGTGCAATGAGCCCTACATATATTGTAAGAACTGCTGAGTATTTTGTTTTACGTTTAAATGATGATGGGTCTTTTGAAAGATGTCAAATCATTATGCAGAAAACTCAATACAAAAAATCTCGTTATTGGAATACAATGATGATGAATCAAAAAGTTCAATCCAAAAATGGATCACTTATGACTCTTCCTATGTTTGCGAATGTTTATAAAATGGAAACTGTTCTCGAACAAAATAAGAAGAATGATTGGTGGGGATGGAAAATAACACTAGAAAAATCTATTAATGATTTAAAAAATCCATCTTTTATTGTGGGTGAAGCACAAAACTTTCATGAATTAGTCAGCTCTGGATCAATTGATCCAGCACCTGAAGCTATGGTAGATGCCGAGGAAATTGTTGAAGTCAAGCCTCAAGCAGCTCATAGTGAAATTCTTGGCTAACATTAAATTCTAGGGGGCTACGCCCCCTTTTTTAATTTATATGATTTATGAAAGTAGAAAAATTTAAAAATATATTTACGGGTTTAGACCGTGCACATGGAGAGTATCGCTATACTGATGTAAAAGCTAATGGAAAAAAAGATGGTAAAATGTTCACGAAACACGAACCACCAACTCTTCATATGTATGAAAATCATTTGGAAGGTAAAGAACCTGCTCTTGGTATTGTACCAATTCGTGACGATGCAACATCTTCATGGGGATGTATTGATGTAGACGAATACCCTTTGGATCATAAAAAAATATTATCAAAAATAAGAGAGTATAATTTACCATTAATAATGTGCTCATCAAAATCTTTTGGTGCACATATTTTTCTTTTTTCAAAAAAACCTCAGTCTGCTGCTTTGTTTCAACAAAAACTTAGAGAGATAGCTTCTTATCTTGGTCATGCAAAAGCAGAAATATTTCCTAAACAAACACAACTTGCCAATGAAAGAGACACGGGTTCTTGGTTGAATCTACCTTATCATGGTGAAACCCGGTACGCGTATCTCGATAATGGTGAGGGAGCTACTCTCGAAGAATTCTTTGAACTATATGATAAATATGTTTGTGACGATATCAGTAAGATAGCAATACAGGTTAAACAAGAAGTCATACCTGATGGACCACCATGTTTACAAATATTAACGACTCAAGGATTTCCAGAAGGTACACGCAATAATGGTTTATTTAGCATAGGAATTTTTTATAGAAAATCTAATCCCGATAATTGGGAGGCACTGATGGAAAAATATAACATGGATTATATGGATCCGCCTTTAGATGCAGGGGAAATTATTACCTTACAAAAACAAGTAAGGTCAAATAAAACAGATGGTTCTCCTAAGTATTCTTATCGTTGTAATGATCGACCAATTTCTTCTGTGTGCCAAAGAGCTTTATGTAAACTTAGAAAACATGGCATAGGTCAATCTGATTTTGATCATCCAGAATATAGTGACTTGTCTGTTTTAGGTGATGAGTTATGGTTTTTAAATGTTGGAGATAGAAGAATAGAAATAGATGATATTGATGTTTTATATAGTCATCGATTGATTAGAAAAACTGTCGGTAAACAATTATTAAAATTTGTTCCTTCAATGAAAGATAAAGATTGGGATGAAATTCTTTCTATCTTGTTTGAAAAAATTAGACAAGAAGAAGCTCCTTCGGATGCATCAAAAGTTGGTGAGTTTAATGATTATCTAAAAGAATTTTGCACAGGTAGAGGCGAGGCCTATTCCATAGATGAGTTAGACATGCAAAAAGCATTTACAGATAATGAGAAAACAAAAGAGTTTACAATCAATGAAGAAAAAATTGAAGCTAACCCAACTTATTTTAGATTAGTAGATCTATCAAAATGGTTAGAAAATAGTAAGAATTTTAAAGTAAAAAGAATTTGGGTTGTTCAAAGATTAAAAGATCTAGGCGGGTTGAATATTACAGTTTCTGTTAGAAAAATACAAACAAGAGTATGGATGTTACCTGCTTTTGAAAAATCTACAGAAGAAATTGATCTTCCTTCAGTGCTTACGGAGAAAGAGGTATCAATAGAAGATCAAGTATTGGGAGGTAAGAATGAAAAAGAGGAGATTCCGTTTTGATAAAAATTATTTTAGGTCCACCTGGAACAGGAAAAACAACGACATTACTAAATATTTGTCAGCAAAAAAAAGAAAGTGGGATAGCTTGGGACAAGATAGGTTTTTTCTCTTTTTCCAAAAAAGCTGCTTACGAAGCCAGAGACAGAGCCAGAGAAAAATTTCAAGCTAGTAAAGATGATTTAGTCCACTTTCGTACATTACATAGTTTTGCTTTAAGCCATCTTCCACAAGATGAAAGTAAGTTAATGAAATCAAAACATTGGAAAGAACTTTCTCAAAAAATTGGCTTTAATTTAGTTTTTGATAATAACGATCAATCAATTTATACAAATACAAATTATCGTTATGCTAATTTAATTAATTTAGCTCGTTTAAAAGATATTTCTCTTAAAGAAGCATTTGATTTTTATAATGATGAACAATCAATAAAGTGGGAGAGATTGGATTATATTGATAGATCAATAAAAGAATATAAAAAAAATAATGAGGTGTTTGATTTTACTGACATGATTGTTGATTACACAAATGACACATTTTCAACACACTTTGATGTACTCTTTATTGACGAAGCACAAGACATGCCTCGCATTCAATACAACATGGTTGATAAACTTATTAAAACAAGCAAAGAAGTTTACATTGCTGGGGATGATGATCAAGCTATTTTTAGGTGGTCTGGTGCAGATATCGATAAATTTATTAATTTAAAAGGAGATGTTACTGTTTTAAATAAATCTTATAGATGTCCAAAAAGAATTTATAAATTAGCGAATTTTATTATTAGCCACATAAGAAAAAGAAGACCTAAGATTTGGGAACCTAAAGAAGAAGAGGGTAAAATTTATAGAGTTGCGGCTCTTAAACACATAAATATATCTAAAGGTAATTGGTTAATTTTAGGAAGAACGAAAAAAATTAGAAATGAAATTATAGAAGATACACTTAAAGATCTAGGTTATTGGTATGGAAGAGGAGAACATAGACCCGTATCACGAACCATAATTGATGCTATAGATATTTGGGAAAAATTACAACAAGGTGAACTAATAAGTTTAAAACAAACATCAACACTATATTCAAAAATTAAATCTGAGAAAAAGAAAAATGGTATTGGTATCAAAAGAGGAGGCAAATCTTTTAAAGGTTTAAATGAAGATTCTTTATTAAGTCTTGATGATCTTAAAAAAAATCATGGACTGTTATCTGATGGTAATTGGTATGATGTTTTAGATAACATAGATGCTTATGAGATCGTTTATTTAAGAAGACTTAAAGATCTTGGTGAAGATTTTAGTAAAGAACCAAGAATAAGAGTATCAACAATTCATCAAGCTAAAGGTGGAGAGTGTGATAATGTAGTTGTTCTTTTAGACTTAGGTAAATTAGTTTATAAGTCTTATACAAAAGATCCCGATGATGAACACCGGGTATTTTATGTAGCTGTTACAAGAGCAAAACAAAATTTGTATATTGTAGAGGCTCAGAAACAAGAAGGTTATAGAATGTATGGTGATGAAAGATGATATCTAAAGAAATATTAAAAGAAGCATCAGATCTCATAGGCGGAGAAAGAAATAAAGATTATGGAGACAAACTTAAAAATCATCAACGTATAGCTGATTTATGGTCTATTTTTTTAGAAGTAAAAATAGAGCCAGAGCAAGTTGCTATTATGATGGGTTTAGTAAAAATAGCTAGACTAATGCATTCTTCTAAAAAAGATAGCTTTGTTGATTTAGCTGCATATGCAAGCATAGCTGGTGAAATAGTTCAACGGAAGGGTAAAAATGACTAATGTTACAGAAACAAATTTTTTTCAACCAAAACCAGAGTGGATTCCTCCACACGAATTACCTGACATTTTTGATGCAAAAGTTATTGCTTTTGATTTAGAGACCTATGATCCAGAATTAAAAAACAGTGGTCCAGGTTGGACAACAAAACAAGGGCATATAATAGGCATTGCTGTAGCTGTTGATGGATGGAAAGGTTATTATCCCATAAGACACGAAAATGGTTTTAATTGGGATAGAAGAAGAGTCATTAACTGGTTTACAAAATTAATGAAAACAGATGCTATAAAAGTAGCTCACAATGCTCTTTATGATTTAGGTTGGCTTTATGCAGAAGGTATTGAGGTTAATGGGCCAATAGTAGACACAATGATAATGGCTCCTATAATAAATGAAAATAAATTTTCTTATGCTTTAAATGCTGTAGGAAAAGATATGTTGAATGAATGGAAAGATGAAAACATATTAAAGCAAGCTGCTACTGAGTTTGGTGTAAATCCAAAAAGTGAAATGTATAAATTACCAGCTATTTTTGTTGGCTCATATGCTGAACAAGACGCTGATTTAACATTAAGATTATATCATCACATGATGCCTATAATTGAAAAAGAAAGCCTTAAAGATGTTTACCATTTGGAAATGAGTTTACTACCCATAATATTTAATATGATTAAAAAAGGAGTAAGGGTTGATGTTCAAAAAGCACAAAGTTATAAAAAAAGTTTTAAGAATACAGAAAAGAAGATATTGGATAGTATATTGGCAGACACGGGTATTGCAGTTGATGTTTGGGCTGCAGCAAGTGTGGCGAAAGTTTTTGATAAACTTAAAATAAAATATCCAAGAACAGAGAAAACTAATTCACCTAGTTTTACAAAAGATTTTTTACTTAATCATTCTCATCCAATTGCCAAAAAAATACAGAGTGCTAGAGAATATAATAAAGTTCAATCAACATTTTTAGATACAATTTTAAAACATGGTAAGACAGGAAGAGTTCATGCAAGTATTCATCAAATGCGTGATGGAGAATCAGGTACTTTAACAGGTCGTTTAAGTTATTCTAATCCAAATTTACAACAACTACCTTCTCGTAATAAAGAAATTAAAAAACAAATAAGAGGTTTATTTTTACCAGAAGAAGGCGAGACATGGGGATCTTTTGATTACAGTCAACAAGAACCACGGATCGCGTCACACTATGCATTTGTTCTTGGATGTGAAGGATCTGAAAAAATTGTAGAAGAATATACAAAAAATCCCAAAGCAGATTTTCATAATATAGTAGCAGAAATAGCTAAGATCGAAAGGGATCAAGCCAAAACTATTAACTTAGGATTGTTTTATGGAATGGGTGTCAATAAACTTTCTAATGAACTGCAAGTAGATGTTGATGTTGCAAGGGAGATTTTAAAGGAGTACAATAATAAAGTACCTTTCGTTAAGGATTTAGCGACAACGGTAACAAATTACGCCAACAGTGAAGAATATGTCACAACACTCAAGGGAAGAAAATGTAGATTTGAATTGTGGGAACCAACCACCTTTGGCGTATTTAAAGCACTCCCAAAAGAGCAAGCAAAATTAAAATATGGAAAGCATCATCATTTAAAACCTGCAGGAACATACAAAGCCTTAAACAGATTAATACAAGGTTCTGCTGCTGATCAAACAAAACAAGCAATGATAGAATTACACAAAGAAGGTTTGACTCCTTTAATACAAATTCATGATGAGCTCACTTTAAGTTTTGACGGCTCTGAAGAAACAAAAAATAAAATTATCTCAATAATGGAAAATGCTGTAAAATTAACAGTTCCAAGTAAAGTTGATTGCGATGTAGGAAAATCGTGGGGAGATGCAATCTAGTTTAAAGAAAAGAAAGGATAAAATGAACTTAGAAGCAAGGTTAATAAGACTAAAAGGTCAACTAGGTGAAAAAGCGTTACGCGAACCACGTAATGGTAATGATGTATTAATACGAATGCAATGGGAAAGAGTAAGAAAAATTTTGGTAAAACGATACGATAGATTAGATTAGTTTTCTAATGCTCTTTCAAGCAATATCTCTAATCTTATTACTCGCTCTTTTATTTCTGGTATGTCTTGTAATATTATTGCTTCTAGTTGGGTTTGTTTTGACTCGACTGCTTGTAATCTTGTTGACATCATCCCATAAGTTGCTCCAGCAGCCACGAGTATTAAGCCGAACCAAATAATGTTTTTAAGACTATTTTCCATTAGAGCACTTTATTAAAGAATAACCCTGCTGTTGGATTATTTCCTCCTACATCACTTATTTCCCCGGTCAGCGTCCCACCAAAAAGTGGTTGCGAATAAGAAACACCTCTATTTTTTAAATCTAAATCTATTCCTTTACCATCATCTAAAATTTCTCGATACTCATTAACTTGATCTACAATAGGTGCAATATTAGGTTGAAAATTACCAAACAAATTAGCTGTTTGAATTTCTTTAGGAAGAACTTGGTTAATTCCTGTATTTTGTGCATTTATCATTGGTGGAAAAGCTTGTTGTGTTGGTACAATATCTCTTAGTAATTGATTAGCTTTCATAAAATCACCTGATGTAAGTTGATTTGTATCTTTTAATCTTTCAAAAGTTTGTGCAAAATTAGGTGGTAGCACATTACTTGGATTATTTAAGGTATTATAAAAAGTAAAAGTATCTTGAGCATTTTGTACTTTAGTATTTTTATAAGAAGTTTTTTCATCTTTTATTGCTTCAATATTAGTTTCAGATGTATCCTCTTCACTAATTGGACCTACTTGTAATCTTCTTTGTATTGCATCAGGATATCCTTCAATGTTTAAATTACCATAGTCATAACTACTTGACGCTTTTGAATAAGGATCTTCAAAATTAGTTTTAAAAACATTAGTTATTTTATCTTTTAATGTACCAATACCTGTTTTCGCTGTATTAAAACTTTTAATAATGTTTCCTAATAAAGTTTTACTAATGACTTTTTCTGGAAGAGTCATTGCCATTTGTGTAAGAGGAAAACGATTTGCATATGTTTTCATTCTTTCAGGTGTAGATGTTCTAAAATTTTGTATTTTGTCCTGATACACATTCATACCAGGTCTAGTTGGTGAGGGCTGATTCTTAAAAATATCTTTATTATCAACAATATTCTGTAACCTCATTTCATTTGTAATTAAATTATCTGGTATATTAGGTAATTGAGCAGGTTGAACATTTCTCGGAGGATTTTTGTCTAATCGTGAGTTGTCATCGATACCTCCTCGTATTTGATAATTACCTGAATTATCTTGATAGCCTTGTTGAATGGTTTTACCACCCATTTTAACTGTGCCGTGATATCCTCCGTGTGGCATTATACTACCATCTGTTTAGGTTTTTTTCTTTGTGTCATCAAAGAGGCTATTCCTCCTTGATTAGCAAACAAAGGCATACCAACTGATTCTAATTTTTGTTGAGTTTCTGGATTTATACTAGATCCTACAGGACCTAGTGTTGGCTGTGTTGTTGGTGCTGAAGCATCAAGTGTTACCGGGGAATCCATAACATTAGCCATAATATCAGAATTTGGTTCAGGTATTTCTATAGAAGGTAGCATTGAAGCATCGTCTATGTTCACATCAATTAAATTTTCTGAAGAAGTTTCTTCGTTAATTGAATTAATAAGAGCCTCAGTATTATTTTTTTTCTTATTGTCCTCTAAGTTTGGCAGTGTCTCTACTTGAGGAGTTAACATAAACTCTAATCCATCCAAATCTTCTTCTTTTAATATACCTTCAACTACAGCATTTGTTGCTACAGATTTGGCATTTTTTTCACTAAAAAATCCTTCTGTTACACCTACTTCAATCATATTTAACAAACTACGTGATATCAATCCTTTTGCTTTACCTTCTCCTGAAGAACTAGCTAATTTTAAATTCATTAAATTATGAACAAATTTTGGATTACTGAAAGCTCTTGCTATAGCATAAGGCCCTCCTAAAATTAAACCAGATAAAGCAAGGTCATACTGAGTATTTCCTGTTGGAGAACCAAGTGCAATAGCTACTGCTCCTACTCCTTGTAATGCACCAAATTGACCACTTTGAAGAAATAATGTTCCTCCTCCAGTATCAATACCTTTTTCTTGTGCTTTAGCTAAACCTCTTAAATATTTTCTAAAATTAAGTATAGCTTTAGGATTTTTTGACATAGGATTATTCATGAAAAGAGGCTCCATAATATCTTTTCCTTTACCTCTAAAATTATCTAAAGCTCCTAAAACTCCTTTAGCATTAACTGCTCCTGTAACTGCATCGACATTGGTTGATAACACATCAGTTAAAAAAGAACCTTGAATTTTTTGTGTCATAAGTTCAGCAGCTTCTCGAGTAATAAAATTATTATCTACTCCTTGTTTTAATAAACCAAAAAAAGCTTCTACTCTTGCAGGTTTACCTGCAGTAATAAAATTCTTAGCAATAGAATTAGTCATATCTAATCCTTTTTTAGTAAATCCTTTTGATTCACCAACTAAAAGACCAGTAATAAAATCCATGTTAAATGTGTCAGCACCTTTTTTATATAAACCATTTGCTTCAGCATATAGTTTCATAATTTTATCTAATTCTTTTTTTGAATATTTTTTTGAACCTTCTTTATTAAGAGTTTTTGCCAAAGCTTTCATTGAATCATCAATCGAATCTTGCGTGGCATCCATTAATGCACCAGCTATTTTCTGAAATTTTGGACTTCCTGCTACACCAGTTTTAAAGATACCTGTTTCTGATAAGAAATAAGATCTCATATTGTTAGCAGTTTCTATATCGACTTTACCATTACCTCCTTTAAACTGTTTAAGATATTTTTTAAGAGCATTAATATTTGGATCATTAGGGTCGATAGGTCTTCCTCCTACTCCTTTTCCATACAAACTTTTTATTTGATTGTTTAATACTTTTGTTAAACCAGATATATCTATAACTTTAGAATTTCTTCCCACTAATTTAGAAATTTCTTTTGAAACATTTTTATACGCACCTTCAACAGCTTCATCATAAAAATCTTGTCCTTTTAATAAAAAGTTTTTCATTAAATCATCAACATTTTCTTGACTAGCTCTTTTCATAAATAGTGAAACCATGTTAGCTGTAACATTGTCTCCTGTTCCTTCACTAAATTCTTTTGCTAAAAATTTGCCCATTTCATTTTGAATAACTTCAACACTTTTAAGTCCTTGTTTTTGCATAGCGCCACCACCAAAAATTGATAGTTTAGCAATTTGTTCCAACATATCTATTGTTCTTGATGTAGATAATCTTGCTGGTGTTACCGTTGATCCTCCAGCTTCAGCTATTTGTAAAGCTATTCTTGAAGCATCTTCAATATTCTCTCCCTCTTTTCCTCTAAATATTCTTCTTAAATAAGGAAAGACTTTACCTATAACCTGAAATGCACCCTCTCCAGCAGCTTCTCTTAATCCATAACCAAGTGCTTCTTTATATGAATCTGAGAATGGAGCTGATCCCCCGGTGCCACCCATAAATGCTGCAATTGTTTTTGCATACCTAGGATATTTTTGAACAAATGCTGCAATCCTTGCGGGTAAAGTTGCTTGTCCATATACTGGTAAAAATGTAGGTAATACAATACCTCCTGCAATAGCACCAATTTCTTTTTGAACATTTTTTTTTGTAAAAAAATTTCCTGCTTTTTCGGCACTAAGATGAAGTTTAGCATAATCCATATCAGTTGCTTGAGTTTGATTTGGAGACAATATTGTTAACGCACCATATATCATCTTTAGATTATCAAATTCTTCTTGAGTTATTGGTTGCATAGGATCTGGAATTCTTCCTGCTTTTCTTTCAGAATCGACAGCAGCTTGCGTGTCTTCATCTAACAGACCAAATCTTTCAAAGTTTAATAATCTTTGTATATCTTTACTTTGATCAGCTAAATCATCTAAAGTGCTAAAATACTCTTTTCCTGCAACATCAGTCATATTAACTACCTTTTCCGTGTAATTTTATTTGTTCTATAAGAGATTCAAAGTTTGTTGTTTCATCACCTCCATACAACATATTTTCAGGTGTGACTTCTCCTAAACCTAAATTGTTTTTATCTTGGAAGTTTTTAATTGTTTCTGCATTAGAAAGTTGTGTTAATAAATCAATATTTACATCTATATAAGGTATTGCATTTTCTATCATATCATCACCAAATAAATTACCTGCAATTTTTGATTGTATTTGCCATTCAGCATCATAATTTTTTAATCGTTGAACGTACATTTTAGCTGCTATTTGAAGGAAATCTGCTTTAGTATCTCCAGATAATCTTCTACCTTCACCTCTAGTTAAATTATTATAAGTTTTCCAAATAAATTCTGGGACACCACCTGCAGTTTCTGCTGTTGCAAATTCTCCCTCACGAACAACAGAGTTAGGATCAAGCATTTTCATAAATTGATAAACAAAAGATATATCACCTGCACCTGTATCAGCAGTAGCAGATACAACAAGTTCACCCATTTTATCTTGACTCTCTACTGTTGATTTAACAATAGCGGAATCATACCATTTATTTTTGTAATCAACGACAGCATTTATTTTTTGCCAATCTTTTGGAGGGTTATTTATTTTAAATTCTAACTCTTCTATCTTTAACATTTGTTCAATTGCATCATTTGTAAGTTTATCGTTTAAGAAATTTAATTCAATCTCACCTTTATCATTAACAATTCTTTGTCCTTCAGTATCAATTACTGTTTTCTCAATATCTTTTTTTAATTTCTCAAGGTTTAATTCTTTTTCCTCTGGAAGATATTCTAAGTTAATGACTTCTTGAGCATTAACAATTCTCTTATTATTATTTTCAAGAATCTTAGCTGTTAGATCTTCACTAAACCCTTCCTCTGCATATTGATTTTGATAAGTTTTATATTCGTTTTCAAGGTCAATAGATTCGCCTGTTAATTTAAGATTTTTAATTTCAGCTTCCTTTTCTTTTAAAAGAAGGTAGTTATTATCGGTATTGAAATCATAGTCTTGCTCAAGTCTATCTATTTCAGCTTGTAGTTTGTCGCCTTTAAGACCTTCAAGTTCATCAGCATATTTAGTTGTAATAATTTTTTGTTTTAATTCTTCTCCCGCAATATCTAATTGAACGAGTGTTGTCTCCAATTCTGCCTCTAATTTTGGACGAAGGGTATCATTTCTGATACCTTGTTCAATATTTGTTAAATTAATTTTGTTAAGTTCTGCTGTCAGAGTCTCTGGTTTAAACTCAAGAATTACTTCATTTATAGAGTTGTTTATTTTTACACTATCTATCAAAGAATCTTTATGTTGAATGTCTTTGTTAGCCATAATATCAGCATATTTTAATTCTACTTCTGAAAGAGCTGTTTCCGTTTTTAGTTTATCTGTTTCTGCTATAGTTTTACCTATTCTAGCTTCAACTTCAGCAATAGACTCTGGTGAGTACAAATCTTTATTTGCTAATACTTCAGATTCTTTTCTAAATACTTTTTGTAAACTTTCATTTACATCTGGTGTTTTAGGGTCATCTCTTAAATAAACTTGCATTAGAGGATCTTCTTTTGTTTTCATGGCCTCTGTTAAAGCTAAGTTTTTAATTTGTGATGTTTGTTTTGATGTCAAAGCATCATAATTTTTTGCTATTTTACCAATAGCTGCAGTTCCCTCTGGTACTATGTCTTTTAAATCAGCTCCTTGAGCATAGGCAAAAGCTAAGGGAGAAACAACGCTTGTTAATATTTCTCCAATCATTTGATCTTTAGTAGGTCCTTGTCCTCCTAATATTTCAGAAAATAATTTATAATTATCTTCATACTTATTCATGATTGCTTGATTTCGTGTTCCTAAAGGAGTTTCCATATCATTTATCATGTCTAATAAAAAATTAGCAGTTCCCGGATATTGAATAGTATTGTCACTTTCGGTTGATTGATTCATTCCAAAGCCCTGTTCTTCTTCAACACTTACACCAGAAGAACTAGTGCCTGTAGAATACTTTGGGATTTTGAGTACGGCTCCCCCTTCTGCAAATTGTGCAATACCTGTACCCATCATTTCTGGAGGCATATTTTGTCCTTCAACTTGTGCAATGCCTGTGTCGGCAGCTTCTGTTTCTAACATTTGCATAACGGGTTGAATTAAAGCTAAAACACTGTCTGGTGTTTGTTGAGCATCTTCTTGACCAACAAGTTGAGCTAGTTCATTGCGTCTTTCCTCTTCTGATGCATTGTCTCCTCTTGTTGATTTCATTAACTCATCATAATCTTGTGCACCATCTATTTGTGCTCTAGACTGTTCTCCTTCTTGAACCATAGCAGATGCTTGTTGCTCACCAAAACCATCCAAAATACCTACATTACCCGCATCAACTTGTTCACCCATCATAGGAGAACCTTCTTGTCTAAATCGCATTTGACTTAATTTTTCTAAACCATTTGTTTCTCCACCCATTGCAAAGCCTGGAAACAGTTCACCTTCTCTTACAACAGAGCGTGATGGTGATAGTTCCCCCTCTCTTACAACAGAGCTAGGGTCTAAATTTTTTAAATAATTTAGTTCACTTGAAGGCATTAATTCACCTTCTCTTACAACAGAGTTAGAAGGATTCATTTTTTTAATTTTTTCACCTTCTCTTAAAACAGAATAATCATCGGGAAGTAATTCACCTTCTCTTACAACAGAGTTAGGGTTTCCTCTTTCAATTAATTTTCCTTCATTAATAGCAGCTTCCATATCATAATTTAAAGTAAATACTCCAGGGTCAAACTCAAATGGGTTTAACAATCCATTAAGAATTAAAGTTATTTCAGCATCATCATACCCTTTATCTCGGTAAAAATTTATATCAGATTCTTTTTGAGAACTTGTGCTTGGTTCAGCTTTTCCAACAATATTTGAAAGAGCTTCCATTAATTTTGAAGCAATACCTTGCTCTCCTTTTTCTGATGAACCTTCCTCACGATTAACCACGGGCATCGGACCACGTGAAGGTGGCATTGCAGATGATCTTCTAAATAATGGTCTATTTAAAACGGACATTAAAATACTCCTAACTTTTTCAAACCACCAATACCTGACAGCATTCCTACACCAGTTCCTATAGCTTGTTGTAGTGGACTAGCACCTGTGCCTCCTCCACCTATGTTCATTACCTGTCCAGATGTTGGAGCTCCTTGATAAATATCTGATAAGAAACCAAGTTGTTGATATGGTTGCATTAATGGCTCTAATAAATTTCTTCGTTTAATTTCTTCTTGTTGTTGATTAAATTGTTGCTGTATTCCACCAATATTAAGTAAGTTGGAAGCATCTTGTTGTCCCATACCTTGTGCTTGAGCACCTAAACTAGCGAATTGAGGGGCTAAAGAACCTATTCCTAATGCAGCTAATCTTTCTCTCTCTAATTGATTTTGTACTCCTGCTTGTGCTTGACCAAAGTTTTGCATGTTTAATTGTGCTAATGCACGTGCTCTTGCATCTTGTAAATTTCCTCCAAGTTCTGCTTCTTGGACTCCGTAACGAGAACCACCAAAAGTTCCTCCCAAAGTTGCTTGACTTGCTAATTGAGATTTAGCTAAAGCGCCTTGCTTATCTAATTCTGACATCGTTGCATCAATAACAGATTGTTGAAAAGGATTCATGTAAGCATCCAACTGTGCTTGAGTTGGCGCTCCTCCTATCCCAGACAATTTATCCATTGCTTGAGTTGTCGCTTGTTGAGCTTGCGTAAGAAAAGGTTTATAAGCTCCGATACCTTCTCTCGTTAACTGTAAAGCATCTTTTTGATCTTGCGTTAGACCAGCTAAAACATATTCTGGAATTTCATAACCTTGTTCAGCTAATGCTTTAGCTGAATCCATAAGCCCTAATTTACGAGCTTCTATATCGGCGGCTTCTCTATTTATATACTCTTGTACTTCAGCCATTATGCTACTCCTCTTGATTGTTCAGAAAGTGTACCACCTTTTTCTAAATTTTTCATCATTTCATACATTTTTTTTGCACCTGATCTTCTATCTCCACCACCTGCATTACGAACTGCTTTTGCTGTAAAGACAAATTCTCCATCACTTAACATTGCTGGTATATCATCACTTGTCCCGGTTCCCGGTCCATCAATCTTCCCTGTTTTACGAGGAAAATATTTTTCTGAACCATCTGCTAATTGAATAATACCACCTTTATTTGCTCTAATAAAATCGGTAGGTAAATCTGATGTAGGCATTCCGTAATAATCTTGCATATCTTCCATGTAATAAGGTTTTGTACCAATACCTGCAACTTGAAATTGTTGTGGGTCCTGATAATAAAATGGATTTAAAGCATAAGGATCTCCAGGTACATATTCTTCTTCTGCTCTTTTTGCATCAAAGTAAGTCAACACTGGAGCTGCAACAGTAGAAGCAAGTAAACCTTTTGATAAAAGATCACTTCCTTTCTTTTTTGTACCTTCTTTTATAGATTCTTTAAGCATTAATTCATTAACATAACTTGCTGTTTTTTCATCTTCTAAAATAGCTGGGTCTATACCTTTGTTTTTTAAAAATGTTTCTGCATTTAATTTACCACTAGCTTCAGACACTACTTTACCTGTAGTATCTGTTACTCTTGGAAGTAATTTATTTAAAACATTGTAGTTGTCACCAAAAGAAAATTTACCGCCGATACCTTTACCTGCAAATTGCTGTAAAGGACCAAAGCGTCCTGCGACTGAACCAATACCATAACCTAGAGCTGCATTTTTAAGAGATTCTTCAATTGATTTACCAGCAATAAGACTTCCAATACCAGAACCAATACCTGCTCCTGCAGAACCTCCAAGTAAAAAACCAATACCTGCTCCTGCTATAGGAGCTACTTTTTTAACAGTGTCTTTTACTTTTTTAAAAATTTTACCAACAAAACCACCAATTCCATATCGAGGTATTGTTTCTAAAAATTGTTCGTCAATCATGCATAATCCTTTAATAGCAACTGTTTTTTGTGTTGAATATGCAAGGAGGCTAATCTTGAGAAGTGAGCCTAATTATTTATATGATTATAGGCAAATTTCGTGTAATGTGCAATCAGAAATATGACCTTTGACATTAAGAAAGTACCAATGGTCCGTGTGACGTGGCTCGATGCTCGTGATACAGAGACAGGTTGGCTAGATATAAAGGACGTTATGAACGCTCCTTTAGCAACATGTCAAGAAGTTGGTTGGTTAATTCACAATAATAAAGAGAAAGTAATCATTA
>WLWH01000391.1_pt1 | contig 36206 bp, 60 predicted proteins | sample 6712741 | NCBI WGS metagenome assembly WLWH01 (sample SAMN12718694, study PRJNA515312) | sponge metagenome | isolation source: marine sponge | host: Mycale hentscheli | place: New Zealand: South Island, Marlborough, Capsize Point | collected 2003-05-01
GGAGCCGTAATAGGTGGCTTCTTTATTACAAGAATCTCTTCGTCTGTGAATTGGTCTACGACTCCCGATGGCTCAGGGTAGTTCTTTGTAATGTCTATAACCCTTGGAGCATTGTAGTCGTCAGTAAAGAACAGTTGGTCCTCAACCATATCAATACCTGTTATTAAATATGTAGGGTTGAAGTTTAATACTGAGGTGCTGACAACATGATAGGTAAGAATGTCATCATTTACATTTAGCGAAACTATCAAATCCAATGTAGCCCCTGCAGGATTAATACCTGTAAAGCTTCGGTCATGAACAAACCAATAGACTGTCTCACGGGTTCCATCCTCATAAGCACCAATACACTTAGCGTTGGGGCTCAATGGAGTCCCATCAAACTCTAATGTAGTAAGCCTAGTGTTGCCCTTTGAGTTCTCAACGGAGCCTATCTCTGAAGCCTCTGTTGAACCTAGTCGGACATTCAATGCGTCAACGTACTCCCCATTAGGCAGTAGCCTTTCGTCAACAGACTTGTTCATCTTGCCCGCTATAAAATGTCTCTTCATGTTAGCCATCTACTTAATCCATTTGTCCCGACCACGAAGGTTCATCAATAACCTTCCGGGGTGAATATTACTTATACGTATCTTAGCATTCCTAAGGTCTGCCGCTTTCTTCTTTCTTGCCCTGTTTACTAAATACTCCTGTGTACCATACTTTGCATTAAGAACAGCAAAGGTGATATATGAATATATATACTCCTCAAACATCTTGTTAACCTGAACCAAGGTATCGTCTCCCCCCTCCATTCCATCAGAGACATACTCTAATATACACGACTCACCTGACATAGATGAGTCAAAGTTTATTACACCTGCGTGCTTGTCTATCTTGAATGTGGGGTTAGCGTTAGCCGTCTCTGTATTAAGACCGTAGAACGCCCCTATACCGTAGTCAAAGAACCAATAGCCATCGTAGTTGTACCCCTCTAAGCCATTAAACTGACTAGCATTGTTTAGGTATATACTTTTTTGCGTTCCTGTTATCCTGTCAAAGTCTAGGTTTGAGTTCTCCTCCTTTAAAACATTTCCCGCCTCATCAAATAACATACGGTAGTTGTTGTCCTGTAGGTAGGATGTGGCACTGTTTACTTGAATGTTTTCAGTTAAAGGTCTTATCAGACCATCCTTATATAGAGATACCCTAACCCAATTCACGTAGTCAGGAGGTAAAACAAATCTCAGGCTATCAGAAACATCTAGCTGTAGAACCTTTATCTCCTTGAACGCATCATAGTTTAGCTCCTGTATACCACGCTTCGCATGGAACAAGACCTTGTATCTCTCCTCGTTGTTTACCATAGAATGATTCCCTGAATACATCAGCATATAGTTGTTGATGATATCGTACAGAGAGATGTATTGGTATGAACCCCAATTAGCATCCTCAGGGTTGTTGCCCCCATTCTCGTAGTATTGGTATTGTGTTATATATGACATTATTTTTCTTGTTGGTCATTCATTGTTTCCTCAGCCTTTCCAAACTGTACCGCTTGCACCTCTCTTATTGACATACCCGCATACTGAAGAATCTTATTTACTAATCCCACTTGGTCATCAACCGCTAGCTCAAAGTCTTGGAAGTCAGCCTGTGACGAATCAAACATCGGCTCACCATTTGTGAGTGTGATGTATGTCCACTTCGGGTCCTTAGGATATCTTATATACTGACACATAATACCCTCTGTCAATGTAGATGGATGTGTTGTAAGTATACTGCCCTCCTGAGTGTATGCAGGAAACAACCTGTTAGGTGCGGTCAGTGTTGAGTTGTTAAGCATTGTTATCTTCCCCTGAGTAACCTTCTCAAGCTCGTTCTGTTTTGGTTTGTATATAATATATCCTGAAGCGTTTACTGTAAATATATCTGAAGACAATACTAAGTTGGTAGCACTCAACACCTGAGTTACTGTTGCAAATGTTGGATTAACAGGTTGAAGATTAAATATAATGTCACCCACCTGAACCCCATCCGCTATAAAATCAGCACCACTATCCTCAAGATTACTTGCAACTACAGCAGTGCTAGCACCACTTGTCACTGTCGTCTCATAACCCAATACCTTATTAATAAGATAGTAGTCATCACCTGTATACAATTGAGCAGGCAGGAAAAAGGTATTGTTAGCATTGTGCGTAAGATATTTTGTCTCTGAAAAAAACTCTATAACCTCCTCATAGCTTCTCTTAATGTCTGCATACCCTGTACCCGACTGACGAGCATTCTCCTTCTGTATCTGATAGTTGTAGCTATAAAAATAGTCATCGAATATATCTAGCTGTGCCTGCTTTGCAAATAGATTGAAATCAGATGGAGAGATATATCCGTAATTGTTTTTATTAAGAATAGATAGAACGGTATTTCTAACTGAGTTTATCATCTTTTATTTTCTTTACACAAAGATAAGCAAAAAAAAAGAGGGCTCGTAAAAGCCCTCCGTTTCATAGTCTAGCGTAAATATTATGCATTGATAATGCTTACAACTGCTTTTGGTAATTCAACATCATAGACAGGTCGAGTCCAAGAAGTTTGTAAGGCTGCTGCAACAGCATCCTGTAAGGCTATCTGAACATCAAAAGCAACACTTGGTGCTGTCTTTACAGTAGTAGTTGTACCGTCTAAGTATTCAATTTTACAATCAGCTCCCGTAGCTGTTGTAGTAGTAATCGTTTTAATACCATTGCAAGATACTAACTGACTCCCCGCATATGCTGTTACTGCGGTTCCTTTAACATTTAAAAATTTTTCCATTTGTAAAAAGTATTAATGGGTTAATAATACCACAAAGATACATAAAAAAAGGGACCCTATTAGAGTCCCTTCTTGTTTGAGTATGAATCAAACTTTCGTTATGAGGATTACAAATGTACAAATAATATGCCAACTATGCAAATCATAGTAGCTTCTCTAAGAATTTTAATGCATCAATACCCTCATCGCTTTGGAAGTAGCTGACAACCGTCATGTATGGGTCGTCACCAAATGGTACGTTAAGCATCTTCTTTTTATTTGTCGTGGTACTGAACCATACCTCCTTCTGATTCTTTCTAAATTGAAGTAGTCCTACCTCAAAAAATCTTCTCGATGTAGCCTGTAGCTTTAGCTCAGGGTCTCTTACTACGTCTAAGAAGTCCGCAGGGTAGTTACGAGCATACATGAGAACATCTCTCTTCATCTCTGCTGTTGAAACCTTAGAGGTGTCTATGCCAAAGATTACTGAAGCAATATTCTCAAGCTGTCCTAAACTTAATTGACGAGCCTCGATAAGTGCGTCAACCTCTAAGTTTAAAATCTCTACATCCTCAGATGCATCCTTCTCATCATTAACCTCTATGAATGACTTTCCATACATAGGGTGGTGGTGTAAGAACTGCTGTAATACTTGGTTTCTTTTTTCTACATGAAGAAATCCATCTTCAAATATAATAGGTTCTACAATGGCGTTGCCGTCCTGCTCATCCTCAAAGGGAGTCTTCTGATTGATAGCATATCGAAGAGGTCGGTTTATTCCCTTGTCTTCATCAAACCATAGTAGTGGATATCTTTTTGTGTTGCGAGATGGTAACATAAATGTTAACGGTGCAACATCTCTTGTGAGCCGATAGCTCTTGCTTGTGTATTTTTCTTTTGTTTTCATTAGATATAATTAAATTTTAAAAAATAGGGAGTGCCCTAAGACACTCCCTGTATGGTGTCAACCTATTCTTACTCTTGGAATAAGAAGAAGTTGTTAGCTCCTAGAGTACATACCGCTCTCTCAGAAAGGAAGTTAACCTCCATTGCATCTAAGTCAGAAGTACGAGCCCCTCCTGCAGAACCTGTAATCCAAGTCTTGTATCGTCTGTCTTCAGTCTCTGAAGCTCTGTAACGTACATGAAGGAATGGACGCTTAGCGTTCTTTCCAAGGATTTGGTCATACACAGTAGTGGAACCTGCAGGTACTAATAGTCCGTTTACACGTCCTGAACCTGCTCCTGTTGGTAAACCACCTCTCATTGTTGGGTCGTTTAGGTATTTCCAATCAGACTTGTAGAAGTCATAACCTCTACGGAATCCTGTGAAACCTAAGTTAAGTGCCATCTCTTCGTCATTGTCAAACAATCCGTAAGATGTACCACCCGCTCCATAAGAGTTCTGAGCTGCTAACATATCGTCAATATCGAAACCGAACTGACGGTCTAGGAAGATTACATTCTCCTCGATAGAACCTTGCTTGTCAAGACGTGAGATGATAGCATCAAAGTCTGCCAAAGCTACAGGGTTTCCACCTGACCATACGTTACCTCTGTTCTCTACAGAATAGAAGATACCCTCTGAACCTTTGAAGTTTACTCCAATTGCACCTGAACCTGCCTCTGCAGGTACTGCCTCAATCATTGCTGTCTCAAGGTAGTCGTCAAAACGTAGACGAGTCTCGTGCTCAGACTTCAGGTACCATAGGTATCCGTTAGCCCCGTTCTCAGTTGTTACCTCAATCCATCCAATCTGTGCCATATCAGAACCTGATACAGAGTATTTATCTTTTAAGATGATTGGAGAGTTGTCAAGGATGATGTCGTCAGCCTCTAAAGACCCCTGCATTCCGCTTGTTCCTTTCTTGAACTCAGAACCGTAGATGAATACTGATACATCGTCGCTACCTGCTCCTGAACCTGCCGTAACAAGACCGCCCGCCTCATAGAAGGCTACGGTAAAGGTGTTCGCTGTTGGGACCGCTGTTACGATACCCTTATTACTTCCACTTCCGTTATTCTGAACAACCATAACCGTCTGTCCTACTCGGATAGCGATTGATGGTGTGCCTAAGGCTCCTGCTGTTGAACCTGCAGGTGTTAGGTTGTCATTCACTTGGAACGTAGCGTTATCAGCATTTACCAATGCCGCTGTTCCTACGTCTGTGTACTTTGTGTGTAGTCTTCCCTGCTCTGCCCATTTGATAAGGTCTGAGTTAGAAGGCATCTCTGCTCCTACTAATCGTAGGAAGGATGCGATTGTTCTATTACCATAACGCTCAAATTCTTTCTCGTAAGTATCAGGAAGATACTGATTCAAGAAGTTGAAGTCGGTAATGTAGTTTGTTGCTGTGGGAATCTGCGTTGCAGATGGCTGCAAGTCAAATCCCGGTGTTGCGTCTACTGCCATTTTCTTTTTCTTTTTTTAAAATTATTTTTTCTTTAAACTTCTAATTTTCAAGCCTTTACCTGAATCAGGATTTATAGCTCGAATCTGCATACCCCCCTTGTTTGTTACCTCAGGTGCTTTACGCTCAGACATATTAATGTTTTTCATCTTGCGTGTAACATCCTCAGTAGCCGAAGCCTTACCCTGCTCGTAAAAGAACTGAGCAAACTTCTCAGGGTTTGATGCGACTGCTATCGCCTTATGGTATCCTTGGGCATCGGAGATTAAACCGTCCTCAGTCATAAACTTATTTATAAAGTTCATTACATTAGACTGCTCCTTCTTCATTGCGTCCACGGACTGCGGTGAATATAGAACTGAGTTACCGTCAACAGAGAACTCAAAACCTTTGAACTCTCCTCCAAAGACCTCATCGGTCTTTTCAGTAAACCACTGTCTTCTACGCTCACCCTCTACCTTTTGGGTGTCAGCAGATTTTATATATTGCTCGTAAGCCTCAAGCTTTTCAGTATCGACTTGTGAACCCTCGCTAGCCCTTGACTCAAGTGGCTGCTTGTATTGTTCCTTCATCTCATTGAAGTAGCTCTTTGCTTTTGCAATCTCTTTCTTCTTTGCTAGCTTGATTTTTTTGATATCCGACTCGGCATCTACATCCTCGTCATAGTCAAACTCATCTAACATAATCTCTATGTCATCATCATCCAACCCATTCTCTGTGGCTTTATAATAAGACTCTAGCAAATCATCAGGGTGCATCTCATCGAAGTCTTGCTGTAACTTAACAAAGTCTTCAAATCCACGCCCCGTCTCTTGTTTGTATTTTAGATATGACGCTACGTCCTCAGGTAATTCCTCTGAAGACTCTCGCTCAGAAACCAACTCATCGAATGAGTTAATCTCTCTGCCATATCTTTTTCCAATATATGAAAGAACGTCTTCCTCATTTAACTCTGAGGATTCTGTTTGTGCTTCGCCTTCCGGCTGTACACTCTCTTGCTCTTCTGTGGTGGTGGCACTCTCAGTGCTTTGCTCCACTCCTTCCATGTTAGCTTCTCCTGCTTCATCATTTAATGACTCTTCATGCTTCTCAAGCAATTCCTTCTCTACTTCTTGTACAGACTTAGAGTCAGGAGACTCTACCGCTTTTACTTTAATTTCCATTTGATTTAATTTTTACAAAGTTAGTTATTTTTTTTAACCATTTTATCGAGGCTCGAACTCTGCCATATCAAAGCCATCTAAGCTGTCCTCGTTAGACTCAAAGGTCTGTGGAGGCAGGTTGTTCTTTCTTTGATTGATGAGCTTGGACTGCTGAGTGTTCTGCTGACTAATTCTTTCAGACTTAGCCTTCTCTCTTTGGTCCTCTCTACCCTGCAACGCCTCCTCTGAAATTCCTCGTAGCTGCATATTAAAGTCAAACTCTGTCTGCATAAGCTGACGCTTAAGCTCAGCCTCGTTCTTAAGCTTCTCAATCTCAAAGGCAACCTCTGCCTGTTTGATTTGCATCTTAGACTGAGTCTCTGCCTGTATCTTCTGCATAGCCGACTCTGCTGCCATCTGCTGAGACTGTAGCTGTGTCTGTTGCTGCATGGCTTGCTGCTGCATCTGCATCTCTTGCTCTCTCTGCTGAAGGGCTTTACGCTTCATCTTCAAGAACTGATTAGCCATCTTTATGTTTCTAATCTCACGAATGTCAATGGCATCCTCAAGATTAATATCATTCTTAGATAGTGCCATCTGAATGTTCTGCTCAAGCTGAGCCTTCTCCTCTTCATCGGGACTAACCTCTATGAATATACCAAAGTCATATAGATATAAATCGGATATCTCTCCAAGTATACTTACATTATACTTACCTATCTGATTTATAAACTCATCCTTAAAGTCTGAATACTCTAATATGTCTGCAATACGATAGGTCAATGACTCAGCAAGTGTTCTATATATATATAGACTACCATCTAATATATGTCTTGTTGCCGTGTTTGAGTTTAATGCTGCTAGCTTCTGTACGCCAACCAAAGAGTTTGGGTCAGGGGTAGAGCCGTCTCTCGCCTCATTCAATCCTGTCACCGCCCTTATCATATCAAGGTAATGGTTGTAGTTGTATATAAGCATCTGAGCCTTCCCTGCTCCTGAGTTAGAGTTAAGCTCCTTGATAGGAACCTTGCCCTGATTATAGTCTCCCTCCTGAGTGTAGCTTCTACCTATAACACTACCCGTCTGAAAGTATAACCTTAAAGCATCCTCAGGGTTATATGCACTACCCGTTCCAAGGTCAACCTCACTTAGTCCATCAGCGTCAATATACACACCGTCAGGTACAACACGAGATATTACCTGCTGTAGCTTAAGGTGTGTCATCTGAATCAAATCAGCAAAAGGAATCATCCTTCTAACCAATGACTCAATGTTTCCCTTATACATACGTGGTGCTACTGCAACATAGTTTGGTAGAGCGTGCTGACTTGCAGACTTTGGTCGTACCATGTTTCTTGCAAGCTCCCACTTTAATATAATGTTTGTTCCCATAACCATAACGCCATCGTACCAAACATCAATCGTCTTCTCTATCTTCTCAAACCTACCCTCATCCATCATCTCTTGTGGTGGATTGAATTGGTCGTCCTTCTCTATAACCTTTGCTCCTCCACCCTCAAGTATCTTTTTCTTATAGACAATCTTCTTTGTTGTCTTATAGTTAAAGTACATCAATGTACAGGTGTCCCTATAGAAGATATCATTGTCATAATACTGAGCTACATTATAGTAGTCGTACCAACTCTGACCGTATTTAGATATCTTCTCAAGGTCTTCTCTAGTTAATGTTGGGTCTATCTTTAATAACTCTGTAAGCGGAAGCGTCTTAATCTCTCCCCAATAGAAGCAGTCCTTAAAGTGTGGGTCCTCGGTGTAGCTATATACCACGTTGGCAGGGTCTACATATGACACCTTCACGCCTGAGCCCGGTAAGAACTCGTTCTTGGCTACGCTAACACCTAATACTGTAAGGTCATAGTCTAGTCTCTTTCTAATATCCTGATAGTGATTCTCTGAGAATATGGTATCAATCGCCTCCTCCTCTGCTATCTCTATAGCAGGCTTGTAGTTTAGATTCATATATAATGCTAGCTCCTCATCATTCTCAGGAAGCTCAGCAGGGTCCATTGCGAATGGGTCAACACCCGTCTTCTCCTGTATAGTAAGGAGAACCTCTTTAGCTGCCATCTGACCCTCTATAATATCTTGATACTTGCTACGCTTTGCCTGAGATAACGCATCCTCAGAGTATGCCTTTACCCTAAACAGTCTGTCTGACATTCCGTTAACAACGATGTCCACAAACTTAGGGAGTATAGGAACAGGTGTCCAATCCAAGTTAAGGTACGACAGGTCACCGTCTACAGCTAGCTCTGTTTTGTACTTTGCAATAGACTGCTCTCCCCTTGCATATAGTCTTAGCCTATGAAAATCTCTCATCTGACTATAATACCTACAAGAGCTCCCGTCTCGTTTAAACCATTCATACTGAATGGCTTGACCTACCTGTAATCCAAATTCTTCCGTTGCCTTCTCAGCGTCAGATACAAATTGACTTGGGAATCCTGCAGATGAAATGTTTACGTTTACCTCTTTCATCTTTTAATTAATTCACTTATTGTTCCTTTATTACTATACCTTGCAAAGTTAATACTTATTTTCGACTCTTTTTTCTCAGGCAGGTATGCGTTCTTTTGCGTAGCCATAATAGCAAGACCTGAGCTTATCGTTGCATCATACCTTGTCCTATTGCTGATATCAAACTTTGCCCAATCCTCAAGGGTTCTAGCAAACATCATCGACCCCATGTCGTCCATATCCCTATACGCACCACTCAAGTCTAGTCCCACATACTTCTCTATGTAAGACTCAATAGCTGAGGCGTGAGACTGCTTAACATCCTCACTTGAGTTAGGTATACCCCCAAGCTCCCTCTCTGTCTTAGAGAGCTTGTTATATTGCTTGTCGGGTCTATTGATACTAAACCCCCTGTACCCCCTGTTCTTAAAATGATACAGCAGCCTAGGTTTATTATTCTCTACAAGTATTGGCATACCATAGAACACACAAGCCATCAGTACCTCCTCAAAGAATATCTCTGCGGTCTGCGGTCTAGCCACGTACTCTAAAAAAAATTCATTAGAGGGGGCTTCATCCATGTTGAATTTAGTCAATCCATGCAAAGCTCCGTTAGAACCACCCCCTCCTACTGTTCCTGAAATATCATATGAGTCACAACCAAAGGCTCCGATATGCTCATTGCCGGGATACTTAATCCCTCGCTTATCTATTACCGCATTCTGTAAACCCTTTTTCGGTGTCCAACTAACCAAGAACCTTCCCCTCTTATCGGGACTCCATATCACCTTACTATCCTTTATGCCATCCTTCCAATGAAAGCTACCCCGTGTTAGGTGATGCTCTCTTATTAGTGAGTCGTTATAATCAATCTGCTGATATATCTTTGTTAGATTAAACAGAGACTGCTTGCTCTCATCCCTGAATGCATGAGACTCTGTGCGTGGGAACTGACGATAGAACTCGTTCAAGGCATCAGGGTCATTCTTTAATGAATCAACCTCAGCCTCCCAATAGTCAATAGCCCCGTTATCAATCATCTCACCATCTACACCAAGTATCGGCTTAGTAGGCTTTCTTAGCACAGGCATTCCATACCTATCAATAAAGCCCTCCATATTCCATTCCATAGGAATAAATAAATTATATAACCCGCTCTTAGTCTGACCGTTAGCGTTTCTCTTCATTGGATTAGAGTCATTGTATAACTTCTTAAACTCCTCCCCTCCCTTATTCAATGCGTTTGAGGTTGAGCCCATCATACACTTACCTATAATCTTGCTACCTAATCTAAGACAGGTCTTTGTAACCCGCCAATTGTTTAGTATGTTATTAGGCTTCAGCCACTTACCGCTCTCGTCATGTACCAACAGTAATAGCTTTTCACCATCATAGCTGTTGTCATCTGTGTTCTTCCAATCTATTGTGGTGTCAAGTCCCTCCATCTCTGAATCATCAATGGTGGACATATTCTTCTTTGTAATCTTTGATGCAGGTATCCTAAAGGCAAGCTCAGTCTTCGGCTTATCCATACCGTCCTGTATCGGTTTAAAAAAGAATGGTAGACGCTGAGATATAGGGACAACCTTATCGGTAAACATCTTCTTTGCATCACTACCCGTCTTTGATAGTATGCCTACTCGTGAGTCTTTTACTAATGTACCTGTGTTCACACACTCCGAAGAGGACATAAACGAGAAGCCTGAGCGTCTAATCTTTAAATAGTCTAATCCAAAGCATCTCTTGTCTGCCCTACACGCCTCCCAATATATATATAGTATTCTGTTAGCCTCCCTAAAGTCAGGGTATCCAACATCAATATTGGTCCACTGCAGGTACATATAGTGAGCACCTGTCATATATGTCTTGACACCGTTATTGATAAACCAATATCCCTCCTCCCTTCTATCAAACTCCTCCTCGATATAGTCTACCCAACGATTCTTAAACGCTGAAGGCATATCATTCCATTGGAATATTGACTGAATCTTATCAAGCTCCTTAGAGATTTCCTTACGCTCCCAATAATCTTTACCCTTTGATATTTTATCAGGGGCTAAGGGCAAGGCAATGCGGAGTCCATTGATACTCACAACATCTCCTATCTGTCCTGACTTGGATATTACTACAGCATCGTACTTGTCATTATACCCATAGGTCCAACTCTTTACCCTGTTCTTATTCTTTACCACCTTTGATGGTATGTAGTCCTTTAGAACACTGTATAAGTTATTTTGACCTTCTCTCTGCAAATCCTTGTTTTGTATCTATCTTTGTTGCCCCACGCTCTGAGACCTCTATATTCTGTTTCTCACCCTCTATCTTTGAGAGTATCTCGAATGCATCAAATATAGCTAACTTTTTTGTAGCAGCAGCATTCTTTAATCTATCTGCCGCTAACTCATCGTCAGGGTCAGGCTTTATAATGTCCTCCTTAGCAACCTTTATAAGCTGCTCTACTGCCTGCATACCTGCCTGTATTATTCTGAGTTTAATATCCTTTGTCTCCATTATAGTTTTATTGTTACCTGATGGTCATACATACGATAAAGCTTCTCTCCATCAACATCAAACTCATACTCGCTGTCAGGTTTAAAGCATACAGTGTCGCCTGAGCTTATCCCTTTTGACTTTAAGTATTCATTGGGGTACACCATCTCTCCCATCAATGGCTCTTCAGAGAACGGCTTAAACATATAGGAGTCCTCTGCAGGAATTGGCTTAACAAAGCAGTATCTATCGTATGAGTTCCACTCACCATTGTGTTTATACATAAAGAACTGCTCCTCATCTATAAAGAACAGGTCATCCTTAAAGAAGCTCTTTCCACTCTGCCTCCTTCCCTTCATGTCGTTATAGAACTTAAATACGTTGTGGTGTACCAACAGCGTGTCACCAATCTCGATTGGTCCTGTATATCCTATTGGTGTCTCAATGACTGTAGCATAGCGACTAGAGGACTTGTGGTCCTCCTCAGAGGTGCTTGTAATAAAGTCAATCTCTCCTATCTGTTTTGTGTTGTTGTATCGCTTGCCGTTCTTTGATTTTGTTATAAAGTAAAACGGTGACTTCATTTAAAAATTTATATTGTATTCAATTGAAATTGGCATTGTTCGGGTGAACTCCTTCCAAAGCATCACCTCGTCCTCCTGCTGAATCCATATCTTAATAGACTCATTCTCAGGATAAAATTTTATTAGATGTATTGTGTACTTAGACCCTAATATCTCCTGACCCACAATGTAATGCATGGCACTACCTTTGTAATCGGGTCCTATAGATATCTTTCTAATGTCCATTATACTACGATTCTAAGCTCTCCTGTTGCCGTCTTGTACACATCATTAACAAGAAGGTCTCCCGCTAAAGCTGCTGCATTGTCAGCAAATGTTCTTAGCTGTGGAAGTTTAAAAAGCCCTGTGGATATATCTGTCTTTCCCGCAAATGTTGCTGCACCTTGGGTTATATCCTGCTCAGTGTATGTTAACCTAAGACTCTCTGACGCTTGACCTGCGGTTCCTCCGAATAAAACACTTGATGGTGTGATGTTCGGAAGGGCGTTAGCTCTACCTATTGCAGTAACCTCAATCCCTCCATTAGCTGCTGAGTTTCTTGATACTATCCCTACGTTCTGAATAAGTGCTGTTCCCGTTGGAGCTGTCTTAGTAAGACCCCCTCCTGAAGCTATGTAAAGAATATCCCCTACGCTTGGTGCGGGAACTAATGTTGATAAATCAATATCTGTCAAGCTTCCTATAGATAACGCTGTGCCATTGTCATTCATAGCGTATACTGCGTCTGCAACACCTATTGCAGGCATCGTTGCTGCTGATGCTGAGTCTGCTTTTGACACCTCTAACCTTGACTGACCTACGTTGTATCCTGAGATGTACAAAGGGTCTCCCTTAGCTACCGCCTCAGCATATCTGACGGGCAATTCAAGCTTTCCAACAGAAAGTTCCTGCCAAGTAGCTTGACTACTTGCATCAGAAATAAGAGCTTGACCTAACGTGCCTAAAGAATCTGAATTGTCTTTTACTACACAAGTTAGTCTAACCGAATCGTTTACAACTAATGGTCCATTCATAACCATAGGTGCTCCTGCTGCTGTTGTAAAATTTCCTCCACTAAAATCGTATCCTCCAACTTGGGTGATGTCTCCTGTAAGTACAAAGTTTTGAGTCGCAGTGTTTCCTGCATCAAGAACCTGCTGTAATGTTTTATCAATGTTAGCTTCAATCAATGTGGCTAAGTCACTAACCAAAAAATTCTTAGTTGAATTAGCGGGTGTCGCTCCTACTGAGGTTCCTATTAACTTGTCCGATAGTGTTACCGGGCTTGCATTGTTGTATGTACTTATCTTTGACATCTTATTCTTTTTTCTCCGTTACCTCTCCTGTCTGAATATTAATCACAGAATCCGCTCCGTATTTTTCTATTAGTTCTTTTTCGTGTTTAGCGAAGTGCTCCTTTAGGTTCTCAATACCTTTAAGTATAGAGTGTTTCTGTAATTCTACATCAGCTAAGGACAGCTTGGCTTTGTTAAAATCTTCGTGCAGTCCCTGCAGAAGTATTAACTCGTTCTCATTTAATTTCATTGTATTGTATTTTATACAAAGATAGGAATTATTTCTTTCTTGTTTTCTCCCACGTTCTTCCGCCAAAGTATGCAGCGATAACCGTAAGAAGCAATACCTCTAACAGGCTCACCCAATTATCCTCAACCTTGAAGTTTATAAAACCTGCATCAATAAATATCAACAGCATAGTGTTAACAATTAAAAATATTAGGACCATTGGTCTAACATTCTTTGACAGCCAAGAGTCTGAACGCATATCTGTACGCCACCTCTCGGTAACATTCTTCTGCATATCAGCCTCGGCACTGATAAAAATCTCTGCCATCTCTTTCTCAAACTGAGCCTTCTCGTCTTTGGTCCTTACGAACCTATCAACAAGTCCACCAACCTGCTCGGCAACCCCTGTGCCTTTACCAAATAATCGTGCTAAAATTTCTTTCATTCGTTCTCTATTTTATTTATCATTTCAATATGTATCTTGGCAATCCTGTCTCTACCGCTCTCACTCATTAAGAGATTACATTCCCTCTCGTTTGTCATAAAGAAGTTCTCAGACAGTATCGCAGGCATGGCTGTGTGTATCAGCACATAGAAGTTTGCCTCCTTGTCAACGTCTCCATCAGAGTATGTGTCCTTACGCATATTGTAGTTAGGAAACTCTCTCTCTGCCTCGTTGAATAATAGCGTAGCAATGTCGTCAGACTTGGTCTCACCCTCAGAGGTGTACACCTCCCATCCATTTGCCGACTCGCTTGTGTATCCATTGGCGTGAACGCTTACATATATACAGGGCTTCTCAGACTCTCGATATATCTCGTTTGCTTTCTTTGTTCTCTCCGATAAAGGAACGTCCTCCTGTGTGTCTACAAGATTCACATAGTCAATGTTCTTAATCTTACAGTAGTCAACAAGTCTATCTACAATAGCCCTATTAAACTCTCCCTCAAAAAGCTGAGAGCCGTCTGACCATATAGGACTACGCTTCCCCGGTGTCTGATACACACCATCGATTATTCCACCGTGACCATTATCAAATATCCATAGGTACTTTGACTTAGATGGTAGCGGCTGTCTACAGCATTTACAAATCATAATTATTTTTGAAGTTCATAGAGACGCTCTTCCATTGTATTTAGCTGTCCCTTAATATGTTTTATCTCTGACTTAATAAACTCAATCTCACTTGAGGTCTTTATTATTGCAGAATCAACCTTAGTGTCTCTTGGAGGAAGTAACTTAGCATCCTCAACCTCAGCATGAAGTTTAAAGTACATACTAACAAATGTAGCGACAAGACCGACTATGAATATAAAGTTTCGTGGTGATAGATTTATCTTCGTGTCTTCGCTGAGTCCCATTTGTTATTGTGTATTTTACATTTATATTGTGAGATGACGTGCTATAAAATCTTACCAAAGTGCAATTATTCCTGAAGCTGAGGTTGATGTAGCTTTTACTCTTGTTACCTGAACAGGAATAAAAGAGCCCGCCAAAACACCTGTGAACGTAACCTCATCACCACCTGCAGTAATAACATCAACGTCTCCTGCAACCCCAACGTACAGCACTGCTCCATTATTCGGAATATCGGGGGTGTTATATAGGGTGTACGCTCTTGCTACTGAAACCGCTGTTGTTACGCTAAGCTGAGTAGCACTATCTACTGCTGTTACGGTTGCAACTATAGGTCCTCCTGAGTATATAATATCTCCTCTTTTTACACCTGCTGAAATAAAGTCTTGAGTAGTATCAATAAGTTTTCCTGCTGCTGCTCCTGTAGTTGTGCTGCTAATACCTGCTCCTGCGGGATTTGGAATATCTATAGTGTCACTTGTATATACTACTAATGCTCTACTTGCTTGTAATTTTTGGTAAGCCATCTCTATCTTTTATTATATCTACAAAGATAGTATTATTTTTTTATATGTATAAATACTTATCCGAACTGCTCGATGAGCATATATGAGATGTATAGAAGTATCATAGCACCTACAGCCTTCACCCATAGCTCAGGGGCGTAGAACATTGTGCATGCTGCGAAGTAGCCTGATGCGTAGTATAGCACAGCTAATATATTCTGATGGGAGTTGTTATCACGTTGGGACATATTTTTTATTCAGTAGGTAATTCGTTAACTTCAAAAGTAGTAGGCTCACCTAATATTGACCTAACCGACTCATCAAAAATAATATACCAAAATACAGGGCTATTTTCTGTGGCTTCGATATAGTCTACCCAATATATAGTTTCATCTTCAGGAGATTTAGGTAAGCCATAGAAGTCTGCACAATCTTGTCTTGCTTGTATTGCATCTGCTTCATTCGTGTATTTGTAGCCTGTTACTTCCATTAGTATATTGAATAATAAGTATTAATATTAGTTTCGATATTGGATTTATTAGTGCTTTGTGTACTTGGATAAATTACTATTTCTTGTAATTGACCATTCAATGTTAAAGCCGTGTTTTGTCTACCGATATAGTTTAAAGTAAAATTACTGCCACTTGCCAAATTACTTATTGCACTACCGTCTTTTGCAACCTCATAATTTGTGCCATTGTAATTAAAATAACCTAAATGTGTATTCGTGTCTTCTCCTGTAATTGATTTAACTGCTCCATCATAAATCCCCAAACCATTAACACCTGTAAACGTACCACCATAAAAATAACCTTTAGTAACCGAATTGTCATATAACAAATAGTGAATAGCATAACTCAAAGTGTCTATTTTTGCTACCGTAAAAGTTGTTATTGGTGTTATACTTGTGAACGTCAAACTATCTTGATTTTCTAAAAACATACTTGGCTTACTGTTATTAGTTAAGACAGTCCCACTTGACACAATTTGTGGCTGAACCGTAGCCGTTACTTGTGCTGAATTATTTGCGTTACCACTTTGGTCGTACCAACGTGTCACATACCCGTCATTAGCACCCACAAAACTTGTTAAACTTGTAGTGTCAAGTTCATTACCTGTAAAGCCTATATCTTGTTCTGTATTATCACTTGAACGTCTTACTCTAATAGCTGAACCACTATAAGAAGACGAAAGCTTACGCAAACTATAAGCCACAGAAGCACCACTATAAGTGTCTAAGAGTAAGGACTCTGAGTTTTGTACATTTAATATTGAACGATATAGACTTGACATTACGCAGGCTGTACAATCCAATACTCAACTCTCGTACCACCACACCACTCAGCGTAGATGACATTCAAAGCTGTTGTGCTGTATGTCCCTGAGCCCATAAGGACCCATCCTGCAGGGACTGTCGGTGCTGAACCCTCTAAGTGGTAAAGCTTCTGAACGATTCCCAACTGAGCACCCGTAAGGTCGTTGGTGATGTTCCCTGTTCCTGCTGAGGCTGAGGTGTTGTATATCTCGTTCTCTGTGAATGACACCTCTACACCTGTTACGGCTGTAGCACTCTGTGCCCCCGACTGAAAGTCAGCGTATGTGTATATCGTTCTTGCACTGTTAGTCTGAGAAGAACCTCTCTCTGTTAAGTCTTGTGTGGATGCTATCCCTACAAACTGTTCGTTACTTGGAATTGTTGGCATTGTCTTTTATTTTATACAAAGATAATAATTTTTAACTTGGCACGTCAGTGGATGGTTGTGTAGGTGGTGCGGGTAAAGTGTTTGAGAATCCATTATTGCCTCCACTTCCTTGGTCTGTTAAGACCCATTCTCTTCCTGTATATGCAGCAGCCTCACCCATTCGCCACCAAGTAGTTGGATTGTATGTACTTAAATCTGTTGGTATTGTACCACCTATTGCACTTGCATTTGCACTTTGGTCTGTGTCAAAAATTGCAACCTCATCTATTGAGCCACTAAAAAGATTTAAATTATTCCACCTTGCACCAATTCGTCCATTTGCATTTAATAAAGTTCCGTTACTACCATTTGTATTAGAGTTGTCCAAAACTCCATCAATATATATTTTTAAATTTGTTCCATCATTCACACCTAAATAATGATGCCACAATCCATCATTTGTAGTGGTACTTGCAACTACATCTTTGTAGGCATTTGCGGTATCTTTGTGATAAAATGCTATTTTACCCGCCGTTGAATACATACCATAGGCATCAGAGCCAACATTTAATGCTACTCTATAACCTCCGCTATCTGTAAACTTTAACCACATACTTACCGACTTATTTCCTAAAAAGTTTAATGATGTACCTATATCAACATAGTCAGTACTCCCATCAAAGGTGAATGAATTAGTTGAGGCGAAGGATGAGCCTTGTGCGTTTAATATGGAGCGGTAGTTGCTTGACATACTACTCTTCTATTGGTGGCTCAGGTTCACTCCAAGCAGGTGTCTGCATCAGTGCGTTGCAGTCAGCCCAACTTAGTATCGATGCAGGGACAACCGTGCCGTCCTCAATGAAGTGTGGCGTGTGATGCTCGTCCCATTTAATTAGGAACTGTGAGCCGTCTAATGAATATCTTAATGATGTAGGACTTGTGGGATATATATCCTCGTCAAAGTCTACGTTAGCCAAGTCAACAGTGTTGATTACTCCGTACTTAAAATCTTGTGGGTATATGTGTGACATTATATCTTTTTTTACAAAGATAATAATTTTTATGTTGGTACGTCAGTGGATGGTTGTGCAGGTGGTGCAGGTAAAGTGTTTGATAACGCATTTATGCCTGCACTACCTTGGTCTGTTAAGACCCATTCTCTTCCTGTATATGCAGCCTCTTCGCCCATCCTGTACCAAGTTGTTGGTGCAGTTAATCCGTTGTCATTGAGATTGTTTGGAACACCCCCATTATAGATTGTATCTACATTTGATTGCGTTCTAAAGTCTGTTCCACTCCATATAGCAACCTCGTCTATTTTACCACTAAAAGGATTCCAAAATCCTTGAGAATGTTCGCCTATATATAAACTTCCTATTGAAGCACTGAATGACGTTATATTCATATTAACTGAACCTGTTTGGTCTACTCCATCAATAAATATTTTCCCCCTATTTGCAGAAGTTAATGTTCCGTCATAACAAACTAAAATATGCGACCAAGTATCTGCAGTAAAAACTCCCGCGTTACTAAAAATATAAGTACCTGTATCTTGTATTTGAAACCTTAATCTATTTCCGTTGTCTATTAATACTTGAAATTGTGAATCACTTGCACCTGTATTTCTTGGTGTATGTAATATTACACCTAATAGATTGGTTGCAGTTGGTTTTATCCAAGCACTAAAAGTTGCTTTGCTTTGTCCGTTTAATTCTGAATAAGGTGAAACAACACTCTCAATATAATCAGTATTCCCATCAAATGTAAATGAGTTAGTTGAGGCAAAGGATGAGCCTCCGCCTGAGCCTTGAGCTCCACCACCGCCACCGATGGCATTTGATATTGAGATTTGCATTGGCATTATTGAAAAGGGAATCTACGGTTTAAGGCATCACGCCTCTCATTGCATCCGCAACTTTTACCCGTGGCTTTAGATATCTTATCAACGACTGACTTAATACCTGTAGCCTTGGTGAATTTCTCAATGCTATCGCCAAGACCCCTGCTTTTTTGAGGGGTCTCTTTCATAGCGTTGAACTTTTTTCTTATGTCCTCGAATCTGTGCAAAAGGTTTTAATTTATTCCATATTTCGACTTTAATTGATTTTTGGCAGCATTAGGGAGAGTGTTTAAATAATTCTTAGCAGCCTTAGGTCCCACCTGTTTTGCATTATGATAGTTTTGTCTCAATCTTTTCATATGAGTATCAGATAGTGTCCCCGTACCTCGTGGTTTGTCCCCTGTGTATTTATACGTTTGATTCCCCGTAGATTTATCAATCTCCGTATCAATTTCTTTTCTACGAATGGAACACTGTGCTTTAGTTAACTGAACTGATGAAAGCACCTTATGGTTTTGAATAACTTTCTCTACACAATTCTTATCTATAATTGTGTGTTTCTTTTTCTTCACTTTGTCACCCGGACCATTTTTTTTTGTTTGCATTTTTGACATAACTTGTTTTTTTATATTTTAAACATTAATTTACTAAGGAACTTATTCCAAGTTCTCTTACACCACATTCCAAATGCGATGATTTTATTTCCTAACCAAACTAAAGCTTTACCCATTCTTTAATTCTTAACTATTTTTTTAACCTCGTTTGCAAGATTTAATCCCGTTACAGCAGCACCTAAAATTTTTGCACCGGTTTCTTTTCGTCTTTTTGCTTTTTCTTCCTTGGATATACTTGATTTATCTTTTATTTTCTTCACTTTTGCTGCTCCTCCTGCCTTGAGTTTTTGAACTTTGTTATATCTTTTTTGCTCTTTAGGAGTTACTACACCGTCTTTGTTATAGTCTGCAGGGTCAAAATCCCCACTCTTTGCTAATGGAGTCGCAAGGTCTCTTTTACTTCTTCGTGCCATAGTTTAATATTTTTTTACAAATATACTAATATTTTCCTTTACGATTTTTTGGTGATGACTTCGTGCTACCACCTTTACCCGCCCATAAACTTTTACACGCCCAATATCTTGCGGTAAGTTTTGACTTAGCGGTGTCACACTTGTGGCGAGCTTTGAATGACTTGCGAGCTGCAGAAGAATAGTTGTGACCATAGCCCTTAGCACCAAAGTGAATAAGCTTCTCCTTGCCACCCTCACAGGCTTTCACCATTCTCTTCTTGCCGGGTCTATCTGAAGCGACAACCCTGTTGCATTTCATCTTACTCTTCTCAGCCATATTTAATATGAGGATTTCATTTTTTTCTCCATACCATATCCGGGGTTGTTTTTCATAGACCCTTTCATGGTCTTAGCGAACTCACCCGCCTGAGCTTTACCCACTGCGTTGTATGGGAATGTTTTTGTTTTCATCTTTCCTGTGTCTCCACACTTGTACTTTACTGTTGGCATTATTTCTTTTTTTTAGGTTTCATTGATTTAATCATCTTCTCAATCTTGGCAGCCTGTTAGGCGTGCATCTTTGAAGCTCCCTTTAGTTGCTTCACAACTTCTTTCATTTGTTTTTCGTTCATCTTTTCTTTCCTTTATGTAAGCCATGTCTTGCGTGTTGCTTACCTTCCTTGGTAGCTTTTCTTTTTATTCTATTAGCTTTCGCTAATTTAGACCTGCCTTTTTTTGTTTTCTTAAGCTGAGCTATTGTATTTGATGGAGCATAAACCTCCCCGGTTTCAGATGATTTCTTTCCTGAAGGAGTTCTCCATTTTTGTTTGCTCCATTTACTTAGACTATTCTTAGAAGACTTCTTGCCCGAGTAACCGCCACCCGCAGCCTTATATGCCTTAACAGCAGCTTGAGCCTTTCGTGCTGACCACTTACCTGCTGCCGTTCCATTAGAAGCTTGTTTTGTAATTCTACTTACAATACGTTTCCATAATGCAGGTTTTGTTTTTTTAGCGGTAGCCATAGTTTTTTATCTTTGTTACAAATTTAATAAAATTATGGATAAGGATTATTTGAAGTATTGGAGAGTGATAAGATATTTTATCAAGTCAAAGTATGGTCTAACACAGGAAGACCTTGATATGTTACTGTTCCTCAAGACTGAGGATTACTTTGATAGGGACAAGTTCATGGAGTTTGATGAGCTTATGAGTTGGAACAAGAACCGCTTCGAGAAGCTACGTCAAGACGGATGGATTGAGGTGTTCAGAAAAAGACTAAGAGATAGGAAGGCACTATACCAACTCTCATACAAGGCTCAGCGTATGCTTACCTCAATATACAAGAAGCTTGAGGGTGAAGAGATTCCCACCTCACCATCATCAAACAAGATGTTCGCAAAGAATGTCAAGTATAATGACAAGGTCTATAGGAACTTTATCAAAGAGATGAATTCCGCTATAAGACAACAACGACATCCCTCTCAGAAATGATTGTGTACGGCTCCTCATTGATGAGCATGGTGTAGCCTGACCTCTTGTCGTAGTATATCATGTCACCCTCACTAATCACCTCAACCTCAGTGCCCGGCTTTACAACCTGACCCTTCTTGTATCTGAATCCGCTTGCATCCTCTGCAGATAGCAACAGACCTGATGTGGTCTTAATCTCTTCGTCTATCGTCTTGATGACTATGTTCTTTCCTATCGGTGTCATTATGAAAATGTTTTTTTTAATATTCTTTTTTTTCTTTTATGCTCTTTAGCAACCTTAACAACTAACTCATTAATTATTTTCTCATCAAAAGCGAAATCCACAATATCATACCTTAAGCTAAAATTAATATTAGGAATCTCTGTAAAATATTCATACGAACCTCCATCATATATCAAGTAACATTCTGCGTTTGTTTTTTGGTTTGTCATTAATTCACACTGAACCTCATACTTGTTCCAAGAGTCATCATTTGTTTTTTGCCTAATAATATCGCTTGCCTCTGTTAGTCTTATAAATCTACTATCCATATTCTTTAATGTTTTGATTCAGGCTGACCACAGGTGGCACACCATCTTTCTTCTCCCATGTTCATATCGTCATAGGTGTAGAAGAAATTGCATTTCTCTTTTGGTTTATATAGGTTACGTATCAATCTCCCTAGGAGTGTATCGTCATTAGTATATAATCTAAGAATCTCTCTCCCTAGGTCTGTATCGTTAGGGTATTTCTTCAATAGAGCTTTTATAAAAAGTCTCTCTATATAGTCAATATTTTTACTCTCCTGCCTCATATGTTCTAGCCATTGTTATTATTGCGTTGGTTGACAATATTGTCACTGCTACACTCACTGCGTTCTGTAATGCACTCCTTGTAACTTTTACAGGGTCAATGATTCCCATCTTGAATACGTCACCGTACTCACGGGTCTTGACATTGTAGCCCTCAATTATCTTCTCATCACACTTACCCTCATACACCTCATCATACTTCAACCCCCCATTCTCAAGTATCTGACATATCGGAGCCGTTAAGGCATATTCTAAAATTGCGTGAGCAATTTTTTTAGCCCCGTCCTTCTCATCCTTGGTTCGAATATCTATAGACACATTGTGAAGTGCTATGCCCGCACCGGGAAGGATACCCTCTACCAATGCTGACCGTACTGCACATACCGCATCGTCAACCCTATCGTAAAGCTCCTTCTGTTCCAAGTCAGTGTTCCCACCGACATACACAACACCGATGCCTCCCGTAAGTGACGCTATCCTTGATAGCACGAAGTCTTTCTCCTCAGGGTTCTCAAGTATCTCCTTCTGCTCCCAAAGCTCAGAGACCCTCTGCTCAATCGCCTCAGCGTTTGACTCCTCATCATCCTTGAGGATAACCGTTGAGTCACGTCCAACTATCACCTTGGAGCAATGACCCAAATCATCAGCACTGATTATGCTGAGGTCATCCCCTGTCTTCTCCGAGAAGTATGTAGCACCAACACTCAACGCTATGTCCTGCATCAGCTCATGCTGCTTGTAGCCAAACTGCGGTGGTATAATATTACATATCCCTAGGTTGCTCTTCATTACATTCGCTGCCAATGTGTTTACAACATTAGTACTGCACGGTGCAATGATTAATAATTTCTTGTTCTCCTGTATGATTGGTTTCAATACATTCTCAATCTGTAGGATGTTTGACACCTCAGCGTCTGACACCAAAACATACACGTCCTCCATGACACACTCGTCACGCTTGTGGTTTGTTATGAACAGAGGCGAGGTATACCCCCTGTCAACCTTTATCCCATTTGTCGTCTCATAATATGTTTTCGAACTCTGTGACTTCTCCACCGTCACTATCCCACTATCGCCAACCTCAGCATGAACGTCAGCAATAATCTTTCCTATAACCTTATCGTTGTTCGCAGAGATAGTAGCGACATCCAATAATCTTTTCTTAGTGACCTTCTTAGACATCTTCTTTAGCTTCTCCACAACCTCATCGGTAAGGGTAACCATCTCACGTAACACCTCCGTCCTGTTCACTCCATCCGTCAGGTACTCAAGACCATGCTCCACTAATGCCTCTGTTAAGACTATTGACGTGGTGGTCCCATCACCCGCAGTTGATGCGGTCCTGTCCGCAGCCTCCTTCATCATACGGACCGCCAAGTTCTCCACCGGGTCAAGGAGGTCAACAGCCTTCGCTACAGTTACACCATCCTTAGTGACCGTTATCCCATGGGTGTGATGTGGCGACTCAATCAATACCGTATTTCCACTTGGACCTAAGGTGCTCTTTACCGCACTAGATATCTTGTTGATGCCACTGATAAGTTTCTGCTGTCCATCCTCACCGAAGTTGAGATGCTTGGGTGTAAACCCCATCTGATTGTTGCTCATATGATTTAATTAAATTGTTCTGCAAATATAATATATTATTTCGAACTAAACACACCGTGTCGGAATGTCAATATTTTTCCTCCCTATATATATATATATTTTCTACCTCCTTTATATTTTTTTTTCATCTACAATAGCTTTTTGAAATCGACATTTTCGACACTACTATTGATTATCAGTTAGTTAACTATTTATTTTCGACACTAAATCGACATTAAAACGACATAATAGTGTCGATATTATATTATTATGTTAAATAGAAAATATAAATAATAAAAAAAGAGAGACCTCAAAATGAAATCTCTCTATCTTCAGACATCAAAAATAAAATCCTAGAACATATCTCCCATATCCTCACGCATCTCTGCAAGTGAAATACCGTTGGCAATAATATCAGCCTTCTCAGAATTACACTTCATCTTTCTTAACTTAGCAGCCTGCTGAATACCCGTCATGCCATCAGGTCGCTCATTCATTAAACGCCCCTGCTTCACATATAAGCCCCCAACATCATTGCTCATCTTTGGGTCCCTGTTAATCTTCTTCATAGTAAATTGGTTTTAAGCAAAGATACAAAATTTTATCAGATGATTAGAGGCTGTGGGTTCTATATGGCTACACGCTCACTACCCCCTCACAGAAAACGCGATGATTTTGCCCACCCCCCCTACTGAATTGGTCGGTGATGTGTGGATTTTTTGAGGTTTCCAATCCCCTACACCCCTTACTACCACTACGTTGTAGCGTATGCACTACCTAGTAACACCATGCACCCCTATGTCATAGGTCTACATATGTAGACCTTGCCCCTACACCCCTTGCCCTAGGGGAATAGAGAGGGATAGGGAGGCACACCCTCCCCTTAACCCCACCCCTACCCGATATTATGTTAAATAGAACGTAGGAAGCTATCCCCTCTGTAACCCCCGTCATTGCTAGGTTTTTAAAAAAAGTTGACTAAAAATTAGTTTTTATCGAATATGTTTCTGTATCTTTGAACCAACGATGAACGAATCGTGAACATTAAATTGACATATTGAAAATGAATTACCGAAGTTAATCAAGGCTCCAAGGCAATGCGAACGCACCCTATTAAGAGTACGAGTACATGGGAAAGGGCTAGATACCCGATGATAGACCTCATGAGGTCTTATAAGTACCAAGTTAATTTACACGGAACGGAACGGCAGTAATAAGGCAACTGCTTAATCTTGTCGAGGCATTTCGGGATTCATTTTTCAGACTGAGAAAAGTAAGCACGATGTATTGGAAGTGTTTAGCAGAGGGTAAATCTGTGGGGTGTGGTCAGTAAGTGAAAGACGCACATTCAACATAGATTGAGAGTAAACTAAGCTACGGCAGGATACAAGACAAATTAATAGTTTAAGTAGGAATAGTGCAAAGCCTATAGCGAGATTTTCAAGGTAGCGAAATGTAAGCCGTAAAAGGTGGGCATGATGTGGTTCGATTCCACTCGTTACCTCTAACCAATAAAAAATAAATGTTATGACAATTACAAAAAGCCAACAAAATGTAAGTTTAGACAAGGTAGAATTTGATAATGGAATGGTATTCTTTACGAAACATTACCATTATGAGAATGGAAACCTTGTAAATATAGACTATTCAAGGACAGATACTAGAAGCCATATATCTATGCAACAAGCAATACATATTTACAAAGATGAGCAATCGGTCTTGAGGGCAATAAAGAGATATAAAGAAATGGCAAAAGGTTAACTGAGGAGTAAAGGTTTCAACACCTACGAAATGCCGAGAGGCATCTTAACCAATAAAAAATAAATGTTATGAGTTTAATTAAGAAGGAGGCATACAGAGTTATGTGGGTAAACAAAGGGTTTTTTCCCGAAATGGCAGAAATTAATAGTGATGGGTTTCATTCAGAAAAGGATGCACAAGAATATGCAGACGACCTAAAACAATCGTTCCCCAAGGAAGATTATTATGTAGAGCAATACACCTACACCGAATATTTAAATGACAATAATGGTGGTATAAGTGGTGGGATTGATGGGTGGGAAGATATGTATCCTCAATGACGTTCTAAGGTTTACTGAAGAGGATTCAATATCCGAAACTGCCGAAAGGCAGTCTAAACCAATAAAAATAAATGTTATGAGTAATTTAAATGAAAAAAGAGTAAAGACGTTATTGAAAGGTAACGCGATTGTGGACAAGGCGATTGAGTTGATGAAAACAGAAGGTGCTAACAAGTCATGCACCATCCGTTCATTCCATAAGACTGCAAAGCATATGGTTGAGGTAAAGACATTACTATCAAGTGCAAAGTTCAAGAATGAGATGAAGAAAGCCGAAATCAAGGGCATGGAGAACATCAAGGTACTTGTCCCCATTGCATTGGGCATCTCATACTCAAAGTTCGCTAGGGAACTACAGGTCGCAAAGGTCACTATCACTCAACTAGAGGCTTTCATCAAGGCGGTGAAAGGGGATGAAGACATCTCTGTAAGCAAACAAGGTCTACTCTCATTCGTAAAGGGCAAGAAAAGAGCTAAAACGCCTACACCGAAAGCAGAAACCAAAGGTGGTGGAGAAGAGGAAGCCAAAGATGGTGGAGAAGAGTCTACACCGAAGTCAAATGTTGTCGGAGTATTCGAGTTGAAAGGGGTTAAGGTTGAAATCATTAAAGGTGCAGACGGAGTACGAAGTGTAAACACGAATGGGGCAAGCCCTCAAGATGTTGACAAAGCTTTCTCAACCTTTCAGACAATGATTGAGGCACTACCTACAAAGGTCGCAAAGAAGTAATCAACACCACCAAGAAAGGTCTACATATGTAGACCTCTCAATACCTCAAGTCAGAGACGGCTTGGGGTTGAGGTGGTAGAAACCAATAAAAATATAAGTTATGAATTATTACAATTTAGAAAGTCCTGCATACTGCGAGGCAAAAGGATTAAGCAAAGTATTTAGAGCTTATGCAGATAACTGCTCACGTGAGGATATTATGGAAGTGGGCTTCAATGCCAATAGTGGATATGTTTATATCGCTTTAGAGAATGGAATCTCAATATGTTCAATGCTTGGGCAAGACGTTGAGTATTTAGTCACTGATTTTGAGGATGGTACGGAATACTTTTTGGACACGTATGAAGAAGCCGAAAAAAAATTAAACGAATTAATATAAACCAATAAAAATATAAGTTATGAGGAAGACAAAAGTAATAGGATTAAGTGATTGTGGACGATTTGATATCATCGCAATCTTTATAAATGAGATTGAGATATTTGGAACACGCAGATTCAGACGCATCATCTAAGGTCTACATATGTAGACCTCCTCAAGTGCCTCACATCGTAACTGATGTGGGGTTGAGGTGGTAGAAAGAGTTTGGCATGGTTATTGAACGTATGTTAAACGTAGTATGAACAATTAAATAAATAAGTTATGAAGGAATTAATTTTTATGTGGATGATTGCTAGTGGGCAAGTCCAACCGATGAATGAGCAGAATGATGGACATGATTTGTATGTCCTATGCATTGAGAATGATGAGGCAGAACGAGAGCAAGACAAGGTGTTCTGCTTTGACAATGCGTACAAGGAGGAGATACTTGAGTACATTGAGACAGGTACGTTTGAGTACAATGAATTTTTACTAACTGAAAACAAATAGACATGAAAGATTTTAGAATTGTTAGGGTACATAACGTACTGATTATGGTACACATCATTGAGAAAGGTAAGTCGGACAAGATATATGCATTCGACTCATACGATGAGGCTTGTCGATTCGTACTGAATCACAACGGATTAGTAAACCAATGGGACTTGATAATAGCACAGATAGATTTATAAACCAACGAGGTCTACATATGTAGACCTCTAATTTAAAACAAATAGACATGAAAGTTAAAGAACTTAAAAAAATCCTTAATCAGTTAGAGGAAGAACATGGAAACATAGATAATTGCGATATCAATTATAGATACAACAACGACTCTGATGTAATCAGATTAAATTATCTTGAAGAAGATTTGTTTGATTCGGTTACTAATAACATTTTAGATAGTGTTGTATTTATAAATAATAAAAACAAATAGTTATGAACACACAAGAGAACAACAAGACGATAGCACAAGTTATCAAAACACAGCAGAATAACAAGATGATTGCAGAATTCATGAAGCACTCACACCCATTCTTACCATCGAAAAGTACGATAAATTATACAGCAGAAGATTTAGACTACGATAACGATTGGAATTGGTTGATGCCTGTAGTAGAGAAGATTGAGAATTTAGGATATGAATTTTTTATAGTGGAAAATAGAGTCGAGGTGGCACATAACACAGACCATTCAATAGAAACAATCATTGACTTAACATTTAATGGGGGGAAAAAGGGTGCAACATATCAAGGAGTAGTAGAATTTATAAACCAATACAATAAGGATGAAAGCATTGATTAAGTTCAGAATGAAAGACGCATCAGATTGGTATGTAACCAAGGTGTTTGCAAACAAGCAACACATGGACAACTATATCAGTTTGATATGCAGAAGAAAGGACTGCTTCTTGGATGAGGTATGGTACGAAGAGAATAAATAGTTTGGCATGGTCTTTGCACTGATGTTAAACAGAGTATGAACAAGGGAAGCCGAAAACTTTACAGAGTAGGCACACACATAAATCAATTCGTTATGAGAAGCAAATTAGATTTCACACTACAATCAATTACTATTATAGTTTTGATTGCACTTGCCACAATGACAACATACAATGTTGTTGTGTACGGAGCAAGTAATGATGAGTTAGTTATTACTACTCGTTAATTTATAAATCAATGAGGTCTACATATGTAGACCTCTAATTTAAAACAAATAGAGATGAGAAAATTATTAACAACAAAAAGAATGAGAGAAATCATTGGTGATTTCATAGAGCATTGTAGTGAACAACAAGTAAAAACATTTGGATTCGATGAATCGTTTTGGGAAACAACTGAAGGTTGTGAGGAACATTGGGAAGATGATGATTCAAAAGAAATGAAGAGTAACCTTATTGACAATTACCTTATGCAGTTTGGGTATCACGTAATAGAGGAAGACGATGAGAATGCTTTGAGTAAGGAGGATTTAATAAATGAATATTTTAAAAACAAATAGTTATGGGAACATGGAACATACCACAGACGTATCCTACTAAGGATGGGATACAAGATACAATTATTACTAACCAATAAAAGTAAATAAATATAAACAAGTAATGAACAAGTTTGGCACGATGTTTGCACTACTTGTTCCGAGTATGAATAAATAAAATAAAATCGTTATGAAGAAACAAGAAGCAATCAACAAAGTAAATGAGAGTATAGGTTCAATCTATACCAAGGAGGATGTAATCAACATCATCAATCAGATTGAGGACACACAAGCAGAGACACCATCATTCGATGGGCAAGAGATAGTCAAGTCGGTAATGAGTGAGTGGCATGATAAGGTACACGATATATTCCATGACCTTGCGAGTGAAATTAATAGCAATGATATCGTAGACATGAGCGAGTGTGAGTTCTCCCTTGAGTATGACAATAGAATTGTATTGAACGGGGTGTCATTTGAGACACATGAGATAGAGAGTAGGGTTGATGAGTGTAGAGATTCATTGGCTCAGTTTGTATCCAAAGCAATCGTGGATGCGTGTACATATTCACAAACATACTATAACATTCACGAAAAGAAATCTAATGACCATCAAGATGCACTTGACAAGGCTTCCGAAGAAGCCTCTACAGAATTTATAGATGAGCAGAATGAACAATAGGATTATAAACCAATGAGGTCTACATATGTAGACCTCTACTAAAATCAATAGACATGAATGCAAAAGAATTAATTGAGCAATTGAAAAGCATTGCAAAAACACACAACGTAAACCTACAAGATATTAGTATTAACTATAGAACTAACCTCGATAGTTTTGTGGAACAAGTAAACTACATTGAAGAGGATTTGTATGACAAAGAAACAAACTCAATACTTGAGAGTGTAGTATTATTTAATGATGAAATAGAATTATAAACCAATGAGGTCTACATATGTAGACCTCTACTTAAAACCAATAAACATGAATTTAGATAGCAAATTTTACAAGCTACTCAATGAGTACGATGAGTTAAAGGATAAGATAATGGACCACGATGACAACTACCACGATGGAATGTACTACGACATACAAGGATACTCTGAGACGTATGAGTATGAGCTAGAGACTGATGAGGAAAGGACTAATGAGATAGAGACATTACACAAGCAGGTAAAGGCTTGTCGTATGCTTCTCAAAGCGTTAGAGTCATTGAACTACATATACTGCTAGACATGGAGAATACAAGAGAGCAGTTCATACGCATAGCAATGGCGATACTCAAGAGTCAGTATCGCTTCAAGCCTCAACGATTGGCGATAGCATCAAAGATGTATAGCAGATGGAGAGAGAGGAACAAGATGTTGATTGACGTGAGGTCAGACAAGTCATTGTATGTAACGATAGGTAGGTACACCTACTACATTGACGATAGTACCAACGAGCAGATTATAAACAAGTGGAAAAACAAATAGAGATGAAAGTAAGAATAAGCACAAGAGCAGTCTACCATAAGGTAGCAGAGGTAGAGATAGATGTACCCAATGACATACACGAGGATGAGATACAAGAATATATAAACGACAACGAAGAGTTGTGGGTTGATGAGATAGACAAAAAAATAGCAGACTCTGAACTATTGTTTGGGAATGGAATGGATAGTGGTGATTGGACAGACGAAGACCAAGACTCTGAATGGAGATACGACATTAAAGGAATGAATTATGGAGGTCACTTATGAAAAAGAATAGCAGTAACATAGCAGATTGGATTGAGTATTGGGACACCTTTGACATAGGGTTATACCTAGCAATATTAAAAGCAAGGAAATGATAGAGCATTGGCAGAAGAAACTAGGACTAGAGGAGTGGACGATTGACACAAGGCAGATAGACCCTGCGTCAGTTACCTACCCCGATGACTGCGTAGGCGATGAGAGATTCTTTGTAGGCATCATGCCTCAAGAGGAGTCATTATACGCTACGATATTCCACGATAGACCACTGACCGAGGAGGACATAGTGCATGAGCTACTTCATGTAAGGTATCCAAGTGAGTCAGAGGAGTGGGTCAACAAGGAGACAACAAAACAGATGACCATAACCGAGATAGATACTCTAACGTGGAACGTACCCGATATACTAACCGATGTGTTCAGTAAGTACGATGAGGATGCAGACCCATACAAGGAGGCAGAGCGTTTAAGAACACTCGCACTAGAGGTTGGCTACGACTTTGATTATGGACTGAGTGGAGAGCCAACACATTATTGGAAATTAAATAAATAGATATGAGTAAAAACAAAAAGAAGAAGATTGAGAGTGGGGTACACCCACAATTTACTAACATCCTTGAGTCCTTTGCTAATGCAATGACGATAGGAACAAAACCAAAGAAAGATGAACGCAGAACTATTTAAGAGGTATGCAGAAGATGTCCAAGAAAGATTTGGACTAAGCAGGGAGCAGATGTTTGCCAAGAAGAAACAACAAGAGTACGTAGACGCAAGGCAGATGTTGTATCTCCTATGCGATAGGAGTGGAATGAGAATCTCATACATCGAGAGGTATATGAAGGAGATAGGACACGACATCACGCACTCAACAATTATTCATGGCATACAAAGAGCAAAGAAAGTAATGTATGAGGATGATGGATACAAGAGAGTCATCTCAAAGATTGAGGTCGATGCAGTGTAGCCTACATGAGGTGTTTACCCAAGCGAGTAAGGACCACTCGTCTTGCAGGTACGAGACCTCAGACTACGACTCATACCTATCTCATGGAATAAAGATAGTAAAGGACAATCGCACACAACAAGTCACGATAATGGATACAACCATGAGTGAATACTACGAGGAGATAAGCGATGAAGACTACAATTTATTTCGAACCAAGGGTTGGTTGTTTGGGATATATACACTATCTTTAACGAACCTTAAACAGAGGATAGACCAACTGAATGAGGGGATAAGGTATGAGGTTAATCAGAATAAACGTAAGAAGAAACTCCTTCAGTTAAGGGAGGAGAGGGAGCAGGTCCTTAAGAGATACTATAAAGTAAATCAATTATTAATTAAATTAAATAACAATGAGTAAAACAAATTCAATTTACAAGACACTATCGACCATCAATGTAAGAGACAAGGTCGAGAAGAAGGGTGGACTAGACTACCTATCATGGGCAAACGCATGGCATATGCTCAAGCAGAACTATCCTAACGCACAACGTATCATATACGAGCATGACCACACGGGATTCAACTACTTCACTGACGGCAAGACTGCATGGGTAAAGGTAGGCATTGTGGTAGATGACATCGAGCATATTGATATGCTACCCGTTATGGACTTTAGAAACAACGCCATTGTAATAGACAAGGTAACATCAACCGATGTGAACAAGACAATACAGAGGGCAACGACTAAGGCTATCGCTATGCATGGACTAGGTCTGTCGCTATGGACCGGTGAGGATGTACCTGCAGAGGAGACAAAGACAAAGAAGGCAACACCAAAGAAGAAGGTGGTCACACTTGATGACATCCCTGCAGATAAGATGGATGATATGCTTATGTACGTAGCAAAGAACAAGCACCTTGGACTCAAGCAGATTGTAGCAAACATCGAGCAGAGATACAACGTGAATAAGAAACAAGAGAAGCAGATTGCAGACGCACTAAAATCATAGGACATGGATGAGAATGTAATAGAACTTCTCCGTGATGACAAGCAGTATTACGGAGGGGTAGGTAAGCAGTACCTATCCAACTCAGACATCGGTACGCTACTGAAGAACCCCGAAATGTTCGGGGTCTCTCGTCCCGACAACAAGAACTTTGCAGAGGGAAGATACTTCCATCAACTTATCCTTGAGCCTGAGAAGGCTAAGGACGTGGTGTGGGTAGACTCGGCATCAAGAAACACCAAGGCATACAAGGAGTTCATTGAGGAGTCAGGTATAGAGGTGGCACTACTACGCACAGAGAAGGAGACCATCGAGGCATTGGTAGACAAGATGAGAAGCAACCTTGACTTCTTTGAATTGATACACGCAAAGGGAAACATCTTTGAGATGCCTAACATTATGACATACTCATCTGTAGGTGATGACTTAGAAAACCATTCGCTTACTCAATGGAAAGGTAAGGCAGACATCGTACACAAGGACTACGTGATAGACCTAAAGACAACGTCAAGCCTAGATGACTTCAAGTGGAACGCAAGGAAGTACAACTACGATAGTCAGGCATTCATATACCAAAAGCTATTCGGTAAGCCGATGATGTTCTTGGTGATAGAGAAGAAGACGGGACGTATGGGAATGTTTACCGGTGGAGATGACTTCTATCAGAGAGGAAAGGACAAGATGCACAGAGCGATAGACGTGTACCATAAGTTCTTCTCTGATGAATCAACCATAGACATTCAGAACTACTACGTGAAGGAAGAGATATAACATAGATAGCTTACGCATGGTGTTTCCGATGTGTTATGTGTAGGCTTTTAAATCATCATCGGAGAAAATAAATTTCTAATATGTCACAAGACGAGAAAATTTTTGCTAATGGTTTCTCTTTTAAGAGGAGAGACAATGCCCCTGAGTTTGTAGTGGGCAGACTATCACTTAAGGTGGACGATGCTATGGCATTTGTCAAGGAACACATGAAGAATGGTTGGATTAATTTGAATGTCAACCAAGCTAGAAGTGGGAACTACTACGTAGAGCTAGACACCTACGAGGCAAAGTCTGAGGAGACACCACCTAAGAAAGAAGCTAAGGAAGAGGGCTTGCCCTTCTAAACCTAAGTGTTTATTGGTTAAACTAAAGGGGAGGACACTCCCCTTTTTCTACCAATCAAGTGTGTCGAATGTCAAAAATATCTCCCTCTATATAGAGTATATATATTTCTTATTATTTATTTTTTATTATCCCTACGATAGAGAAAAAAAATTGACATTATCGACACTACATCTGATAATCAGATAGTTAAGTATTATAAATCGACATAAAATCGACACAGTTATGACATCAGACATCACAATATTCAAGAATATAAGGGAGACAGAGACCCCTTTCTACCGAGGTGTAGATAAAATCCTTGAGAGAATCAAGGACGGCTCATCAAAGGAACTAGTAAAGAGGATACGAGCAGAGAAGAACAAGTCAGATAGGAATGAGATAAAGAAGAACCTACCTGCAATATGTTTCAGTGGCACGTTCAACAAGAGGAACGACTCATCAATCGTTGAGCATAGTGGACTGATATGCTTGGACTTCGATGGCTACACCAAGCAGAAGGACCTGCTTCAAGACAAGGAGTCAATCAGTAAGGACAAGCACACATACTCTGTGTTCATATCCCCATCGGGTAATGGCTTAAAGGTATTGGTTAAGATACCTCAGGACGTGGACAATCATGTGAACTACTTCAACTCATTAGAGAATCACTACGGCTCTGAGTACTTCGATAAGACCTGCAAGAACATAAGCAGGGTATGTTACGAGAGCTACGACCCTCTAATATTTATCAATGAGAACTCAAGCGTATGGGATACCATTGAGGAGGTGGAGTACACCGAGTACGTATCACATAGGGACGCACCAACGATACCAATCACTGACGAGAACAAGGTGGTAGACATACTTGTGAAGTGGTGGACAAAGAAGTACCCAATGATTGAGGGGCAGAGGAATCAGAACGTGTACGTATTGGCTATGGCTTTCAACGACTATGGAATAAACAAGAGCCTTGCAGGGTATGTACTCAATCAGTTTGAGAATGCAGACTTCTCATTGGAGGAGATAACAAGAACGATTGACTCGGCATACAGAAACACGCAGAACTTTGGGACAAAGTATTACGAGGACGAGGAGGCTATCAATACCATCAAGCAAAGTTTACGGAGGGGTGTATCAAAAAAAGAGGTACGCCATCAGTTAGAGGAGTCGGACTTGGATGGTGCAACGATAGACTCAGTAATGAATCGAATAGAGGATGACCAATCCAAGCAGGTGTTTTGGTCTAAGAATGATAAGGGAACTATTAAGATAGTACACATACTCTTCAAGGACTTCTTGGAGGACAATGGGTTCTATAAGTATTGCCCTGAGGGTAGCAAGAACTATGTGTTCGTGAAGGTCACTAACAACCTCATCGACCACACCTCAGAGAAAGAGATAAAGGACTTCATACTAAACCACGTAATAGACTTGGATGACATGGCGATATACAACTACTTCGCAGACCAAACAAGACTGTTTCGTGAGGAGTTCTTAACTCTTCTCTCAACGATAGACATATACTTCATTGAGGACACCAAGGACACTGCATACCTATACTATAAGAACTGTGCAGTACGTGTAGGCAAGGGAGAGATTACCCCTATAGACTACTTGGACCTCGGTGGGTACGTTTGGAAGGACCACGTCATTGATAGGACCTTTAAGATATGTGATGGTAGCGATAGCGTATACCGAAAGTTTATATCTAACATCTGTGCAGGTCATGAGTCAAGGGTTCATAGCATGGAGTCAACGATAGGGTTCCTACTACACGCACACAAGAACCTATCCTACTGCCCTGCAGTGATACTAAATGACGAGGTTATATCAGACAACCCTGAGGGTGGTACGGGTAAGGGAATATTTATGAACGCACTATCGCAGATGAAGAAGGTGGTAACGATTGATGGGAAGTCATTCACATTTGAGAGGTCGTTTGCCTATCAGCTTGTGAGTGCAGACACACAGATACTTGTGTTCGATGACGTAAAGAAACACTTTGACTTCGAGAGGCTGTTCAGCGTGGTGACAGAGGGACTGACCTTGGAGAAGAAGAACAAGGACGCAATCAAGATACCCTTCAGTAAGTCACCGAAGATTGCAATCACTACTAACTACGCCATCAAGGGTGCAGGGAATAGCTTTGCTAGGAGGAAGTGGGAGCTTGAGCTACACCAACACTACGACAAGAACTTCACACCATTGGATGAGTTCGGCAAGCTAATGTTTGGGGATTGGAGTGATGAGGAGTGGTGTGACTTTGACAACTACATGATAGGATGCCTTCAGATGTATCTTAAGAAGGGTCTACGTAAGTCTGAGTTTGTAAACCTCAAGGTACGTCAGTTGTCTGCAGAGACAACGCATGACTTCATTGAGTGGTGTGGTCTGTTGGATGGTCAGGGAGAGAATAGGAATCTTATACCGGGTGTAAAGTTATACAAGCAGGACCTATACTTTGATTTTGTTCAGGAGTATCCTGACTACGGACCCAAGGCAAAGATGACAATATCAAGGACAAAGTTCTACCAATGGCTTGTGGCATACTCTTTGTTTAAGGAGGGACTCCAACCTGAGGAGGGGAGAGACTCAACAGGTCGATGGATAATAATTAAGAAGGCTCCAAAGG
>WLWH01000393.1_pt1 | contig 36168 bp, 12 predicted proteins | sample 6712741 | NCBI WGS metagenome assembly WLWH01 (sample SAMN12718694, study PRJNA515312) | sponge metagenome | isolation source: marine sponge | host: Mycale hentscheli | place: New Zealand: South Island, Marlborough, Capsize Point | collected 2003-05-01
AATTGGGCAGAATAATTAAAAACAAGCGATATGGTAAGTGAGATTAAATTAGAATTTCCTGAATTCATAACGCATATTCCTGTAAGTAAAAACAAATGGGTCAAAATTGGTTACAATAAAATCCATGCATCTGTGCATTATACAACTAGGGCAGCTCTTGTAGCTGCCATGCATGGATACATTGAAAAACATATACCAAATAATCTAACGATTAAAGCCCCCGTTGAAACAAAACTAACAGTGTATGCACCCGTAAATTATGGAGTTATGAAAATGATAAAAGATAAAGTAACAGGAAAAAGGAAGACGAGTTGGAAGCCAGCTGCTGACGGTTATAAACCTAATTGGGATATAGGCAACTTAGCTCTTATATGGTTAAAATGTCTAGATGATGTATTAATAAAGAAAGGGATCCTTCCCGACGATACAATAGAATTCTTACAAAGAACTACATACGAATTTGTACCTGTAGCAAACTTTAAAGATAGAAAATTAGCGTATCAAATAAAAACAATTAAATAATGATGGATTACAAAACAATAAGTGCTCTTAACCAAAGCACTCTAAAACAAATATTGGTTAGTCCTAGATCGTATGTTGAAGCAAAAGAAAGACAGCTAGCAAGAGTAGAATCTACTGAACAACATTTTGTATTTGGCTCATTAGTAGATATGATGCTTACTGAGTCTAAGGAAGAATTTGATAAAAAGTATGCAGTTGTACCTGATGATACAGGAGTGTCTGAGACTATTGGTAAAATAGTTAAAGGAGTTTATGATGGAAAAAATAATAGCGATGATCTTGCTTGGGGTGCGTTAGAAGACTATCCTGAAGAAATATTGCAGTATTGTAATTATGAGTTGTATCAATCTAGATGGAAAGACGAAACAAGAATCAACAAAATTGTAGAGCAAGGTTCTCAATATTTTGAAGTTCTTAAAAATTGTGGAACTAGAACTATAATTACAGAATCTGAATATGCTAAAGCAGTTAACTGTGTTATGGCTCTTAGGACTGATAAATATACTAGTAAATATTGTCAAAAGAAATCCAATGATCTTGATATAGAAATCATAGATAAACATGTAGTTGTGTTTGAACATGAAGGTTTAGAATTTAAAGGCGAGTTAGATAGAATTATAGTTAATCATAAAGAAAAGACTATAACTCCAATTGATTTTAAAACTACTAGCAAGTCTGTTCTTAACTTTGAAAATAGTTTCTGGCATTTCAGATATGACTTTCAAGCAGCTGTATATACTTTAGGTTTGACTAAAGATACATCAGAAAGGCTTAAAAGTTATTATGAAGATGGATATAGTTTTAACCCTATGTTATATATTGTAGTAGAAACTTTCTTAAAAAATTCACCTATGGTATTTGAGATAAGTAGAGAAGCTATTAATACAGGTTTATATGGTAATATAGATAAAATTCCTAAACTTAAAGAAAATCTAGAAGGTTTTTATCAAGCAATCAAGCGTTTTAAGTATGCTACTGAAAATGATGCTTGGGATTATCCTATGGAATATGATGTTAAAGGTAAAACTATAATACAACTATAAATGAAATTTACAAAAACTGCAACATTTTTGTTTCCGCTGCTAAACGTGCCAAAGTCTTTGTTTGATTGTCATATACTAGATAGCTGGGGTCGACTTAAACATAAGTCTAGATTCCATAATGCTTATCTAGCCAATACTACAATCAGTAAATACGAAGAAGAAAATTATATATACGTTTTAGCAAGAGGCTATCGAGATACAGATTTTGATAAATTTTATACTACTATACAAGCATTTCCAAATTTCGTAGATGATTACGATATTAAAGATTGCTGTGTGTTTATATTCAGTATACCTACAGATTTTGCTGCAGATTATGATCTGATAGTAAATGGTAAATATTCTGAGATAACTGCAAATAGTAAAAAGCTAATACTAGCTAACCACTATTTCTCAGGTAAAGCTTATACTCTGCCTTTAATTCTTAATAAAGCTATTGTTCTGAAAGATAGTTGGGAAGAAAGACTAAGTAATCCTGGGTCTCCTGCTTTTTTATATGATCAAGAAGTATGGCCTATTATTAATAGTACAGCAGAAATACTAACACATGAAGTAGTTAATAGCTATTCGACAAACAAAAAACTAACACCAACGGGGGGCTTCTTTGAGTAGTCCCCTTGATTGGGATGCAGTTTAGATTATATTAATCTGAGGGTCTTAGAAATAGGACCCTTTTTTATTTAAAAAAATGACAAAACTTATAAAAAAAATTAAAAGAAAATCTATGTTGATCCGCCCCTCTGGGAGGTCCACAGATTTTATTAGTCCTAGTTTTGGCTATGGCTGTTTATATAACTGCAGTTACTGTTATATGAAAAGACATAAACCTAAAGGACTAGATGTAGCTGAGAATATAGGAGACATTCTTACAGCTATAAACAATCACGTTTACTTTACTCCTGTTGATAAACCTAATCAAACACATGCTGTATTAACTACTTATGACATTAGTTGTAATGAAGATTTTGCTTTACATGCTAAGTTTTATGATTGGCGTAAAATATTTGATTTCTTTAAAAAACATCCGCTAGCAATGGGATCCTTTGCTACAAAGTATGTTAATCCTAATCTTATAGATTACGACGCTAATAAAAAGATTAGAATTAGATTTAGCTTAATGCCACAAAAACTATCTGACATACATGAACCAGGTACTTCTAAAATCATTAGTAGAATAAAAGCTATTGATGCATTTATTGACGCGGGTTATGATGTACACATAAACTTTAGTCCTGTTATTGTGTATAAAGGATGGAGAGCTGATTACAGAGAGCTATTTGAAATGGTTAACGACTATGTCGATTATAAAGATGAAGTCTTAGCAGAAGTTATCTTTTTGACCCATAATCATAAAAAACATATAGCTAATCTTAAAGATCATTCAGAAGCAGAAAAAGTATTATGGATGCCAGAAATTCAGGAAAATAAAATATCACAATATGGTGGTGAAAATGTAAGATATAAACTATCTTTAAAGAAGAAATTCATTGAGCAGTTTATAGCTCTTCACGACGAAGTAATACCGTGGAATAAAATTAGATATATCTTTTAAAAAAAATTAAAATCATGCAAGAAAACAAAAATGTTGATGACACTAATATTGATCTAGTAGTTAAAGGAGAGCACCATGCTCAAGATTTTAGTAGAGAAAAAATGTTTAATATTAAAAGCAAACAAATAAGCGCTATAAAAGATATAGAAGCAGAAATAATAGCTTTAAAATCTAAACTTACAGGTGATCTTTTTAAAGATGCAGAGACTCATAGCGAAATATATGCTCTTAAATTATTACTACATCCTGAAATTAAAAACAATCCGTCGTTAGATGACGACGAATGTCTAGCATGTGGGTCCTAATATAGGGCCCACTTTATAGTGGAAACTTGTGAGAATCTACTTGACACAAATGAATATCTCCGTTTTCTTTAGTATTACTACGTTTATATTGTATAGTTAATATACGACCTCCTGTAGGTTTAACAGGAGCACCACGTTCTATATGCCAACCTTTACCTCCAGTACCATACTCTTCTTTATATGTTCCTGTGATCATCATGTGAAGTTGTTTTTGTACATGCCTATAAGAAAATGATCCTCGTACACAAACATCTCTAACATCATTTCTAGCTGCATTCTCATGTATATGACCCATTGTAAATACATCAAAGTCTTCATACATTTCTAAAGCTCTAGTAAGATTAAGTGCGCCTTTCGTTACTACACCGCCTCCACCTGATCCGTGAAAGTATTTTATTTTAATAGTTCTTGTAGAATCTTTTACAGTTTTCTTAGCTCGTACTACTTGATTTACTACAAACCAACCACCATAACCACCTACCATTACATTACTATGGTTTTTAAGATTAAGAAGTTTTACAAATCTAGCTAGTATGTCAGTTTCTTGCCACTTGATAATAGCTGTCTCGTGATTACCATATCCTATAACTGTAAGTAAATGAGAATAAGGTGACCACCATTCTACTGCTGTTTCTACAATACTATCTAAATATTTAGAGTTATTGTGCTCAGGTCTTATATCTGATTTATTTTTTCTTCTATCTCCTTGACCTTGCATTAGACAAAACATGTCTCCATTAATGTGTATAGGAATAGATTCTTTTACACAGTAATCTAAATCTTTTTTTAATAGTTTCCAATCACATTTTGGATTGTCCCAATGAATATCTGAGAACATAGCAATTTGTGCTTTAGTACCCTCAAGTTTTAACTCGTGAATATTACTCGCATGCTTTATAAGTTTCATATTGATTTTTTTTAACGCATTATAAGATACAAAACTTTATTTTAAGTAAAAAATTTGGCGTTAATTCCATCCATTATAAGCCTCTTCTTCATTTTCTAACTCTTCTATAGCTTGTTGGTATATATCTTCTTTTTCTTGTTCTTGATAAGTATCCCAATCTCTTGCTTGACTAGGTAATAAATTATTTTTAAGCCATTTTGTAAAAGAATATTGTTTTTCTGGATCACTTTCTAACATTACTATACTAAAAGCCCCTTTGTTTACTAATTGCTTGTAGAATTTATTTTTTTCTTCTGGATACTGTAATTCATATATATTTTTCCATCCAAAAGGCATTATTCTTTTTTGAACCCATTTCCATCTTTGTGTTTGTCCCTCATACGGCCCACTTTCTACTTCTTCACCGTTAAACAAATATCCTAAATCAGTTATAGATTTAAGCCACTTTGTACCTACTATAGGCTCATCTACTAAATCAGTCATTGTTGTAGGACTCCAAGGAGCTTTTTGTTCCATCAAAACCCTATTCATAATTAGAGAAATAAAATGAATAACAAAATTATCATCGTCATCATCATCTGCATATTTCTGAGCAATTCCTGCTAAGACTGCTGCTATAAGAGTAGCTAGTAAATCTAAAGCAGTTTTTTTAACTCCTCTTCTTTGAGCTTTACTTAGTTGATCATAAGCTGCCCAACCTGCTGCAAGTCCTTTTCCGTCTTGAAATTGTTTATATATAGCAGGAATATACTTCCCAAAAAATGATGTATAATGGCCTATCTCTTCTTCTCCTGTAATCCAATTTGTTTTTTCTCCTTGAAATTTAGCATCTATTAAGTTAACAAACCAACCACGGTGCATTAATACAAAATCTCCTGCAGAAGTTCTAGCAAGTTTACCTTTATCAGTTTCTCCAAGTAATCCGTCAATGTTGTTACTTACATATTCTATTTTTCCTCTAGCAGCATTTAATAATCCTTCATTAATATATGGCTTAAAATCTTTTTTAATTTTTAAAGTACCATTAACTTCTTCATATGCATTATATAAACTTTTTTCTCTAAGAGATTCCCATTCTTTTTGAACAGATCTTTCATGAGCTTTATCTACTGATCTAGATTTACCATAATCTACGTTTGATTTTTTTGCAGTTTTTCTTAAAAAGTTTTCTTTAGTAATAAATGCTCCATTATATAATCTATAATTATCATAAACGCTTAAAGTAATTCTAGATTTTAATCCATAATCTCCTGTAGCATATGATACATACATAAGATCTCCACTAGCAGCTTTTCTGACTAACCTAGATTTATCACTTTCATATATCATAGAATCTAAAGTAACTATACCCATGTCTTGGTTAATCAAGTGCATTTTACTAGTCTGCTTTGTAGAACCAATTTGCCCTATAACAGTAGCTATTTCTTTTAAAAATTCTCCTCTAGCCCAGTTTTTGCTTTCAACAGTAGTATATAAACCTGTAGAATCTTCTATAATACTGTCTACACTTCCTTTAATATAACCTGCTAAACTAGTAGGCACATTAAACGCAAGGTTATTGTTTCTAATATAGCTAGCTATGTTAGCTGTTATTTTAGTAAGAGAAACAGTTTTATTTGTGCCTGGAATTTTAACTTCTTTGGTTTCTCTTTGTTGGCCATAAACTAATGAGTCAATCATTTCTTTAACAGTAGCATATTCCATAGTTGCTTCTGATGCAACTTTTTCTTTTATATTTCCTCTCTTAGTTTTAAAATATTTTTTATCTTCTAAAGAATTTAATATGTTGTTTGTTTGAGGAGAAATTTTAGTCATTTGATAATAATTTTCTGCCATTTCTGCAAACATTACAATTGATCTTCCTATATCAGTAGATAATTTAGTAGGATCTGCTAATTCTTTAGTAAAAAATATAGGAACTGTGTCTCTATCTAATTCTTTTAATTCACCAAACTGAGTATCATCAGCTTCTATCATTACTCCTTCTTGAGCTACTTGTTTTATTCTACTAAACATATTTCCATCTGCGCTAAATATTCTATCTAACGTACTTTTCATAACTGATGGGACCATATATAATAATTGATCTGTTCTAAAAGCTGCAGGAAGTTTAGCAATAGCTTCTCTTTTAACTCTCATTATTTCTTCATAGTGAAGTCTAAAAACTTCGTCTTGCATTTTTTTAGCAAAATCTTTGTTTTTATATTTTTGATTAGGTACTTGCTTATACTCATTTTTTACAAAGTATCCTTGTTTTTTCTTATTTTCTAAGTCACTTTCTTCTACCCAAATAGGATCAGCATTAGAATTTTTTTTCTGAACCATTACCTGAGTTCTTAAATTTCCTTCATCATCTATATAATCTTTTTTAGCAGCTATTTTAATAGTTTCGGAATTTTGTCCATACCATTTTTCCCACATACTAGAATAAATCTCAGACTGCTCTTGTGTAAAAAAGTTTTTATTAATTAAAGAAGGATCTCCTTCTCCAGTTTCTTCATTTATAAAACCTAATGCTTTTGCTACTTTTTTTCTATACTCTTCTCTGTTTTTAAAATAATCGCCTCTATTATATTCTGATTCAAAATAATGAGTTATTTTACCGTCTTTCTTTTCTATAAGGTCTTCATTTTTATATTTAGTAAAAAATAAAGTTTGAGAATTTAAGACTCTTCTAGCAGTTTTAACTGAAAATCTTTTAACAGTGTTATAAGCATTATAAATAATTTTATGTACTGCACGTATTATAGGTGATTTAGCGTTTTTAAAGTTACCTGTATAATATTTAAACCAATCCCACATACTTGTTTGAGAGGCTTCAAAAGCTGCATCTTCATCATATTCTTTATCCATTACTTCCCCATCAGGAGATCTATTAATTCTTGTAATGTTTTCTTGAGCTTTTTGTTTTATTAAAGGTTTTAGTCTAGTTCTAGATTGAGCCAATAAATCTCTTAATTCAGAAACAGCTTTTTCTATATCATCTATTTCTCCTTCTTCTTTGTTAAGAGTAGAAACTCTAACGTCTTCTACTAAACTGTTTATTAGACTACTATATCCATCTAAAAACTGTCTATAATTTTGTACAGCTGCGTCAGAAAGTAATACTTCTTTTTTTTCTGCAGCATCTAATGTTTTAAAAATGTCATAAACAGATTCTTTACTATTAAGTATCCATCTAGCAATTCCTAAATCATATTTTTTATTTGCTATATCTAATTCAAGTTTATCTTTTTCTTCTTCTAATAAAGCTCTTGCTTTTTTACTGCTTTTACTTCTAGTTTCTTTTTGAGCTCTTTTTATTATAGCTATCTTTTTTAAAAGTTGTTCTTGTACATCTTTTAAAAATTCTTCTTTTTTATTTAATTTTTTCTTATCTTCTTTTTTTTGTTTTTGATATTTTATATCTTCTTTAGTAAATTCTCCTTGCCCTCTATACTGTTTTAATTTATTATATTGTTGAAACTTACCGTAATCTCCTATCTGTTCTAAATTTAAAATATCTTGTGCTAAAGGAATAATAACTTGTTCTATATCATTTCTACCTGCAGTATCTAATCCAAGAGCATAATCTAACCAAGCAGTAAAATCTTGCCATACTTGTTTGAGACTTTGCCAAAAACCAGAAGTTTCTTCTTTAATAAGCTGATCTGTTTGTTTAAACTGATTAACTATTTCAGCAGCTAATATTTTACCTAAAGCTTCTTTTCTAAAATCTTCTTCTGTTTCATAAATATCTTTGTACTCTTCTTTTACTTCTGCATAAGTAGCTGTATCTACGACTTGCTCTAAAGCTTTCCTTACAGTAGGAGGGCCTAAAATATATTCAGATTCGTTTTCACTTAATAACTGCATTTCAATAGCAAAGTGAGCAACTTCTTCTGCCATAGTATCTATATTGGCTCCGTCAGCAATTGCTATAAGAGAGTTCATAAAATCAGATACTCCCAATGCATTCTCTTCAAATCTATTTGGAAATCTTTCCATAACAGATTTTAAAGATTCTACAGCAACACCATGTTTACGAGCCCAAGCAGCAAGTATTCTGTCTAATTTAGCATTTGCTTTTTCAGTATTTTTAGAACTTATTTGTCTAAACATACCGTTAGCATATGGAGAATAATAAGTATCTTCTTTTGCTATTACATTAGCATTTTTATAACCTGCTATATAATAATTACCTTGATAACTTTTACGCAGTCTCCAAGACTGATCTCCAATCATATCAGACATTCTTCTAAGTTTGCCGTCTATTCTTATTACATCATTTTCTGAAAGGTCTTGCTGATAGACTTCTTTAAAAAATAAATCTCTAGCTTGCTTAATCGCAGCTCTTCCTCTACTAGGACCTCCTTGATATAATATTTGAGAAGGTTTTAGTATTGATAAACCTAAATCTTTTAATGCAGGAAAGTCTTCAGTATTATTAGTATCCATCCAAACTCCTACTTTAGCAGCAAGAGTTAAAGGATTGATATCTGTTTCTAACAATAGTTTTTTAAACTCAGGATGAGATTTATTTATACACTTGCTCATTAGTTACATTTTAAAATATTCTGTTGTTCTGCTAAAGATAAGGCGTTCCACTCACTTTCTTTATATAATTTTGATATTATTCTATCTCCAGAAGTTACTGTTCCTTCATAAGGATATTTATTTTTTCCTACTTGCGCCATTAACTGATCAAATAATTGTTTAAGAACTGGGTCATTGTTTATAGTCTTATTTTCCCACAACCTTTTCATATCTTTTTGACTATAAACTTTAAATTCTCCTTTATTTATTTCAGCTGCATATTTTCTACCTTTAACTTCTACTGTATATAATTGAGTAGTATCTTGTAATACAGTGCTTTCTTCTGTATTTGAAGATACAGGTGCTTCGCCTATTGGAGGGACAACAGGAGGTACTTTACTATCATTTTTAATATTATCTGCTACTTCTTTATTTACTGCTAAATCAGCAAGCCTTTTAGCTTCTGTTGTTTTTTTAATATCTTCTGGAGAAGGCTTAACAGATTCTTTAATATCACTTAGTGCATTAAAGTCTAAAGCAACGTTATTTATTCCTAAGTTAGGAACTCTAATATATCTATGTAATAAAATTTCATTATTATAATTATCTGTAATTGTAATAGAATCTGCTAATTTATAAACACTATTCGCATAATGGTTATTTTCTTTTGTATCAAATGCTCTAACATATTCAATAGGATTATCATCTAAGTTTCTTAAATTTTTAGTAGCCTTGTTGTCTCTAATAAGCAAGTTTCCTTGTTTATCCTTAATAATATTATTACCTCCGTAAACGTTTTTAGATTCTTCTGATAAATTTTCATAAGTAGTTTCATCTGTATTAAGATCTGATTTATCATCTAATGTTGTATTAATTTTAGCAGTAGGAATAAAAGAATGTCTTCCTGAAAAATTTCTTATAAATTGATCTATAAATCTACCATTATATTCTCCGTCGTAATTCTTACTAAACAATCTTTTTTGTAATAATTCATTTAGAGTCAATTCTCCTCCCCCGTCTTGTACCTTTAAATCATCTTGTGTAGCTTGATATTCGTTTGTAAAAAACTTTATAGGAACTACATTAGCGAATGTATTAGGACCAAAATTAAATCCATTAGAAAAGAAAGTATATTTAATTAGATTTTTGGCCATTTCTACATTCTTAGGATCAGTATCTAATAACATTCTTTCCCAAGAAGCAGATAATGCTTCTATATCAGCAGAATCTTTTCCTGTTTGATAAAACTCTATCCTAGTTATTGGAGATCTTCTATCAGGGCGAACAATATGTAGCTGATCCATTAGAGGTTTAAAAGGAGAGCCTTCTGGTAAATTTCTTTTAAATTTTAAAAGTTCTCCAGGTAAATTATTTAAGATATCTTTTGATTGACTATGATTAAAAAATTTAAATTCACTAGCAATATAATTTAAATAATTTGAATTGACCATTTGACTTTCTTCAGCAGTTAATGTTCCTGAAGATTTAAAATCTGTAAAACGTTCTTTTATTAGTCCTAAATTAGAAAATATAATATTTGTAGGGTCTGTTTCGTCAAGGTTACCAATAGTTGGAAATACTTTTTCATATACTCCTATAGGTTTATATAAACCATAAAGAGTAAATGCAGGATTCATTCTTTGTCTAGAATTTTTAGGAAGAATTATTTCATCTAATCCTAAAATTTTACTTCTACTTGCTTCTTCATCTTTTATAACTCTTCGTTGTGAGTTTAAAAATTCCCAGTCTCTAGCACCAGTTGAACCATATGCTGTAATAGCATCTGTTTTTGCTGCCTGAACTCCTCTAGATAGTTCTTCTCCTATGTCATATAATTGTTCAAATAAAGCAAGAGCTGTTTTTTGTATTGCTGCAGATTTTGCAGTATCAGATTTTTGTAAATTATTTTCTAATAATTCAGTAGTTAATTCTTTAATAGTAGGTTCTTTAACTTTAGAATCTTTAGTCATGTTATTACTAAGATCCTGCAGTAATTCGTTTTTAATTATTGCTAATAATTGAGTTCTACTCATAGAACCTTGCTGGTTTTTAATTCTTTGAGTAAGTTCTAAAATTGCAGGTTGGTTTATTAAAGCAAAAATAAACTCCTCATCTACCCCCAATCTATCTCCTAATGCTACAATATTAGCAGTAAAAGTATTAAAATTTAAGAAAGCAGAAATAGGTTCTTTTGCATTATCAACAACCGCTGCTAATTTAGTTGCTAAAGATCTTGAAATACGTTTATTTGATTTTGATTTAGTTTCATATAAAGAATCGTAAGTTTCTCCATTAAACTCTAAAGCATCTTTTAATCTTAAATTAGTATATTGAGCTTTTGCGTGATGAGTATTATGGTTTGCCATAATACCAATAAGATCTGCTCCATCCATATTACGTCTAAATAGTTCTAATTGAGTAGAAGGATATGCTATATTAAAGTCCCTATCTTGATCTAGTTTATCTGCAGCATCTCTTAATTTTTTTCCTGTTAACTTGGCTTCTTTAGTTTTGCCTGCTTTTAATAATCGTACTCGTGCACCCATTTCTTTAAGAATATCAAAGTTACCTGGGTTAATAATTGCAGGAGCTGTGTGTTTGTTTTCTAAAATAGATTTTAAAATATTTATTTTATTATTATCTCTAGCGGCTCTTGAATTAAATTGAGTAATTTCTAATTCTTTTCTCATCAGAGCTTTAGCAATTACATCTATAACTTGTTTCTTTTTTGCAAGAGCTTCTTCTAGAGCTTCACTTTTTTCAGCTAAATCCTCATCGTATTCTTCTTCATTTAAAATATCACGAAAAGCTTGTATATTTTCTTTTGCTATTTGTCGTAAATCTCTAGCATCTTGTGTACCTAATTCTTTTGACTCTTTAAGGTCTTTTTTAGCCGCTCTAATTAATGCTTCTATTTCTCGAATACTAGCATTTTTATTTTTAGTAGCTAAAGCTAGTTCCCTAACAACTTCTTCTACTTTACTAATAAAAAAAGGTTCTTTTGTTATTAAAGGACTCTTTGTTTGTTCTACTAATCTAGCTAATAATATATCACTTCTAAAAATACTTTCAGCTAAATCTTCTGCTTGTTCTTTATTCTCAATAGTATCATAGTATTTTACTATTTTTGGAGCATTATCTATAATTCTAAATTGTTTAGATAAAAAATATAATTTATCAATATCAAAGTCAAGCCCTGCGATAGTAGTTACTTCTGGAGGCATTATAATAGTGTTTGCCATAGAAGGAGGAGTAAACCCTATTACTTCTATATTAAACATAGAATATTTATCTTCTGTTGGAATCCTGTTAGCTATAATTTCTAAAAGTTCAGGAGCATACATTTTTATATATTCAAAATCAACTTCTCCTTTTTTATTTTTTGGAAAAAACTTTTTAGAAGTATGAGGCATTAATACTTGCCAGATAATTTTACCGTCTTCTATTTTTAGTTTAGGATGGAATTTTTCATCTACAAGTCCTAAAGCACCTTCTTCTGTTAAAGTACTTACTCCATATGAAGGAGTGTTAATTAATCCTCCTCCTTTAATTTTTTGTTTTACTACTCTATTTCTAAAAATAGAATGAAGTAAACTTTCTGTTTGGAATAAAATTCTTGGATGGAATAATGGAAGAGCTGTAGTAATTGTTTTTTTAGTACTTCCTAAAATCTCATCATTTACAGTTACTTCTACAGGAGCAATAGCTGCAAGATACTGGTCCCCCATATTCCTTTCTAAGGCATGTTCTCTTAATAAAGGAATTAGTTTATTATAATTAAGAGTACCGTCTGGATTTACCATTTCTTTCTCCACGGATTCAAAAGATTCTTTAAGATCGTCAAAAATAGTATCTTGATACATCTGAACTATTTTTTGACCAGTAACAACAGTGTTTTTTCCTCCTATATTTAAAGTATAATCTCCTTCTAAATTTATGTCTGAAATAATAAGAGTACGTAATTGAGATCCAAAATTACTTCTTTCATCTATATGGTGAGCAGGAGTTTCTTGCTGTTTTCTATAATCTGATCGATCTAATTGGAAAATTTTCATTCCTTCGTAACCAACACTTGGTTTATATCCGTCATCAGTAAATTCATAATGAGTAAATCTACTGTCTGAAATATTTTTAATTCCTCCAACTTTTACTGCAGATTCAAAAAATGCTACTTCATACTTTTGATCTTGCATGTCATTGTAAACAGCTGCTAATTTAGGATATACTAAGTTGCCTTTTTTATCTTTTTTAAGAGCAAAAGATTTAGTTAAAACAGTTTCAGAGTTTTTAATTTGTATAGGAACTTGTGTACCATCTACATCTAACTTAGTAAACATAAAAGGTTTTAATGGAGATGCTGGTGGATCTATTATTCTTAAATCTTCTATAGTCTCATTACCATTTTTAATTCTTTCATATGCTTTATCATGAGCTTCTCCCCATTCTCCTAAATCTTCTAAAACTTTTTTACGGAAATCTAAAGAAACAAGAGTACCACCATCAGATTCATTATTTTGCTTTTTGCTATTACTACTTGCTTTTTCTTTCCACATTATTTTTAATGCTTTCTTTTCAATAGGAGTCATGTCTGACCCGTCAACAATATCATAAATATGTTCTAGATTTTCTTGACTAGTAGGAACCATACTATCTTCTAAAATAACTGCATCAAAAGTACCTGTGCCTGTAGTATAAGTACCAGGACTAAATATTTGTTTAAATCGTTTTTGATAATCTGTAGTTCCTTTATAAAAACTAGGATCGCCTGCAAATAAAACATTAGTCTGCATTTGGTAATAAAAAGTATTTAATAAATAATCTATAAATACTTCAGTCTGTTCAGCAGGGTCTTTTAATTTTTTATCAAGTACACCTTCTGTAAAATTAAGTAATTCTGTATCTTCACTTACTGAATCTATAATTCCTGATTCTATATATTTTTTAACTTCTTGTTTAAAAAATCCATCTTTCTTTAAATTAAATTCTAAAAAGTTTTCAATTTCTTTTTTTATTCCTTTTTTAGTTTTAAGGTTTTTTCCTGGAACATTATTTAAAAAAGTAAGTAATTGAAATCTTAATCCATTTTTATCAAAATTTTCAGCTAATAATAATGGATGTGTTGGATTATCTTTTTTAAGTTTTTTAATATATTTTATTCTTTCTATTTCACCTATAGCAGTTTCTGTTAATTTTTCTACAATTTCTTCTTTAGTAAGACGTTTAGCTTTTATATAATGAGCTGTAGGAGAATCAGAAGGAATTCCTAGTTTAATCATTATATTTTTTCTGTCTTTATATGCGGCTGATCTTCCATAAAAAAGTCCTATACTAGTTGCTTCCATTTCTATATCAGACATTCTATTATAAGACACAGCTTTATTTTGGCCTTTTCTAGTAAGTCCATCTAATATAACTGAGCTAAATACATTTCTTAAATTTTCATCTTCTTGTAAATCTTTTAATAAAGGAAGATTACTAAGTACTTTATCATTAGCTATAGATTCTATAAAAGCATCCAGTTCTTCTTGATTATTAAACTTAGAAAGCATTTTATTTATTTGGCCAGAAAGTATAATATTATATTTACTTTTTCCACCAACTCCTCTAAAACTAGAAACAAGTTCAGCGTCTAATGCAGGCTCTATTAATTCAGCTAATTGTTCTACTAAACTTTTACCAGACTTTTTATCTTTAGTATACTTAATGTCTGTTTCAGGCATTAAACTAGTAAATGGATTTTTTCTGATAGTAGAATTTCTTACATATTTAGGAGTATTTTGAATAGTTTTATTTCCATTTTTTAAAGTAATTTCTTTTTTCTCTAAAGTCCAAGCCCCTGACCCAGTCAACTGTTGTCCCATTTTTAAAAGTACTCCTAATAAATTTCCTATTGCACCTCTTTTATATCTAAATTCATTTCCTCCTGATTCATAAATTTTTATTAATTGATTTTTACTAATAGGAATATTTACTTTAGAAAGAGTTTTAGATAGTTCTTCAAAAAATATACTTTCTTTAAAAAATTTTTCGTTTTTTGTGTTTACTGTTTCATCATTACTAGTATTTTTTAAATCAAAAACTGCTTTAAGTTTAATAAGAGAATCAAAAAAGTTTTTTGCTTCAGAAGCAATAATATTATCTGTCCAATTTGATGCAGCTTTGTCTGTTCTAAATAAAGAATTATTAGTAGATAAAAAATTAGCTATTAAATCTTGTGATATAATATCTTTAATTCCTTTAGCATTGGAATTAAATACTCTAAATTCTCCATTAACTTCGTATACACTAACAAATTGTGCATAATTTTTACTACCAAAATTAGTCCAAAATAATGTTCTTAATTTAGGATTATTATTAAATATTTCAATAATATCTTTTTTCCAAGGCTTGTTAAGTTTTGAAAGTTTTTCGTTAAATTCTTCTAAAGTATAACTATTAGCTACTTGAGAAACTAGAGCAGCAAATACTGTTTGAGGATCTTCCACATCTTGTATACCAAAAGGAGTTACAGCGGGACCGCCTTTAGAAGTATATTTAGGTACATTTGCAAAAAAACTAATTAGCTGTTGTCTCATTCCTTGTTTAGGATTTCTTTCTATGCTATTTATTTGCGCTACCATATCACTAGTAGTCTCTCCTTCTTCTATTTGTTTTATAGCTTCTTCTCCAGTAATTTGTCCTGTCGAATCTTCTTGCCTAATAGAAGCTTCTGCATTATATCCTCCATAAGATATTTCAATACCTTCATTTGATTTTAAAAATCTAGTAAATTTTTCAAGTAAATCTGTAGATTCTAAAAACTCAATACGTCCTTTATTATTTTTTCTAACAGCTTTTTGGTTATTAGTTATTATTTTGTAAAATTTACTATAGCTATGCAATAAAGAATTATATTTACTTACGGCTTTCTTATCTCCTTTAGCTTCTGCCTTTGCTTTTAAATTTTTTAATTTACCAATGTCTCTAACAACACTAGTAATAGCATTAGTAAAAAGTACGTGTGGACCTGATCCGCCTTTAACATTATTTTTGGGGTCTGCTTTTATTTTTAATTTATTAATAAGTTCAGGAACACTAAGCTTGCCCTCTGGATCTATTTGCTCTCTAAACCCTTGAAGTGCTCTTTTAATTTTTGAATTAAAAAATCTTAGTGCCCATTTTTGTTCTATAGGATTAATGTATTTCCTATTAGGAGCAGTAGTTCTTTGAGACTGTCCTATAGATTGCCGCACAGATCTTTTTAATACAGTATTTTTAAACTCAATAGAATCAGAATATACTCCTAAATTTATATTTTCAAAAAGATTATCAATATTTAAGACTTTGTTCTTTTTAAAAAATACTTTAAGCATTCTAGATAAACCTTTAAAAAAAGCATTAGTCTCTTTAAAAGTTTCTTTACCTGCTAAAATATCTTTCTTTTTTTGGTCACCAGTTCTTTCGTCTTTAACAACTTGTTTACTTATAGGTTTAAGTTTATCTACTTCTTGAGTTTGTTCGTAAGACATAAACTTGTCTGCTAAAAATTCTTCTAATTCAATAAATGTAGGCCTAACATATTGAACTTTTTTAGTGCCGTTTTTTAAAGTAACCTCTTTTCTTGTTAAAGGAATTTCTTCTTGATACTTATAAAAAATTTCGTTTAATATTTTAAATCTTTGTTCTAAAGGAAGAACTAAATTAAATATAACATGGAATGCTTCATGAGCTTCTGTACCTGCAGGAGCAAGTTCTTGTATTAAAACAGCTGCTGTAGTAAATAACCCATATAACTCATCACCATGTTTTAAAGCTTCTTCTAATTGCTCAAAAGATTCTTTAGGTAAATAATTTTTTATGTTTTCAAAATTTCTTACAATTCTTACTGTACCACCTTTTCCTGATTCTCTTTTAAAAGATTCTCCTAATATTCTTTTAAGAGTTTCTAATCCTTTTTCTCTAGCCTTTTTAGCGTCTTCTTTAGTAGGAAGATCTGCTTTAGGGCCCATTTTTGTTTTAAGATTAGGGTCTGCAAAGAAATCTCCATCATCATCATTAAAGTCATCAGTATCAATATCGTCTCCTGTCTCTTCATTATTATCTACAAGATTCTGTTCTCTAGCGCTTTCTTTTTCTAAAGCTTGTAATGTTTTATTTATACCTTCTTCTGCTATCTCAGCTCCTTTATTGGCTTCTTCTGCTTCTTGTTCTTTAGCAACTGCTATAGCATTTTCAATATCTTCTAAAGAACCTTCTTTAAATATATCTTCTGTACTTTCTTCTGTAGTTTCTTCTGCAGTTTTTTCTGTACTAGTTCCTTTTTTTTCTTCAGCTTGAGTAGCTTTAGCAGATCCTAGTAATTGATCCATAGATATTCCAAGACCAGCTAATTCTGCATCATCTGCAAATTCTTCATTAAATAAAGGACTTTCTTCTTCTTTAGTAGAACTTACATCAGGATTAGCAATATTTGAACTTTCTGCTGATTCTCCAAACTCTTCGTTAAATACTGGAGTATTTGATTTATCAAATTCTAATACTTGTTGTTTATAAGATTCTTTTTCTTCAGATGATAATTGATATGTTTCTAAAAAGAAAGAACTTGAATGAAAAAAGTTTCCATTGTCGTGAAACAAATCTGTTTTAATAGCATTGCTATTTGCTACTTTTTCATTATAACCATCGGTATTAATCCCATAATAACTTATTTTTCTAATTCTACCTCCTAAAAATTCAAATAAACCTTTTAAATTAGAACTAGGATACGATAAATTAAACACTTTAACAGTACCATCATCCTGAACTTCTTCCCATTCTAAATGAAATTGTTCATTTTCTCTGCTATATGTAACATTAAATCTATATAATATATCTTCTATAATACTTCTAGATTCTTGTATATCAGAAAGATCAGTTAAATTTATTAAATTTTTTAACTCTTTTTTAAGAGTTTTAAAATCATTAGTATCTTTAATTAAATTAGTAAACAATCTTACTGGATAATAACCGTATGCAGAAGGAACTAACATGTAAACATATCCAGCTTTCATACTAGCAGTAAAATCTACTTTACTATTTCTTATTATTTCTTTTATTTCTTTTGATAATTCCCCTTGTCCTGTATGAATATTTTCTAATTGAGTATCTCCTTCTGAATTTTGCCCCATATTAATACCTGTTGTAGTCTTTATGACAAGCATTAATTTATTATTTTTATCGCCACGAGCATCTGCAGCTTGTTGGAGTAAAGTGGCTGGGTTATTTTTTAAAGGCTGGCCTCTTTCATCCTCTTTAATACTTCTACCAATATTAAGGTTTCTTTGAATCTTTCTTCTAATTCTTAATTCAATAGGCTTTTTAGTAATAGATGTTTTAGCTTCGTTTTTAATTTTAGAAGAATCTAATTCAAACTCTTTTAAAGAGACTACTTGATCATTTACTAATTGATCTATTAAACCATTTTCTAAAATAGATTTAAACTCTGCTTCTGTTCTAAACGAACCGTCATACCAATATTCACAAGCCATTGATTAAATTTTATCAAATTTAAGGATTTTAATTAACATTTCTCTTTCCCTATAAATGCGTCTCCTTGCATAGTAGGATTAGCAGTAAGTTGTTTTATTATATCTTCAAAGTTTTTATCTATTACTTTTTCTCTAGCAGTTTGTTCTACTTCTGTTTCAACTTCATTAGTTTGTTCTGCTGAGTCTTGTTGAGCTATTGCTTTATCTATAACAGCCTGTCCTACAGGAGAAGTAACCCCTCCTTTTAAAACTTTTCCTGTTTTTAAATTTGTTATTGTTCCACTACCAACATTAAAATCAACTGAATATTTAGTGCCTTTGTAAGTTACAACTTCAACATTATTAGTTTGTTCTAAAGCAGCTATTTCATTTTCATATACAGCTATATATTCTTCTAATGTTTTAATTAGTTTTTTACCTACCTCATCTCCTTTCTTTTTATTATACGCAATATCTTTTTTATGCCTTTCTATTTCACCTTCATAAATTTCTTTTAAAAATAAGTCAGTAAATTCTGAAAGCGGATCTAAAATTTCTTCCTTGTATTCTTTAGTAGGACCTTGATCAGGTACTGATGTACTATTTGCTTTTTCAGATACTGCAAAAATTTTCTTTTGTATATCAGTATATTGAGGATTTTTTAGAGTTTGTTTTTTACCTTTAAAACTAGCTTCTTTTATTAATATGTCTACTAATTTTTGTGGAATAAGATTTTCTTTTTTATTTATTTCATCAAAATTATCTTGAAGAGTAACCTCGTCATAAGGATCTAAATCATTTCTTTTTACATACATTCCTTTAGGAACAACTCTTTCAAAATTTAAATCTCCATCTTTTCCAGGTTTAATTATTAGTATTCCTCCATCAGGAGTTTGTATTCTAACTTTAGTACTTAAAGACGCTGTAGTTCCTGCAGAATCAATTTTTAAAATATTTTTATTAATACCTAATTTCTTTTTTCTAGCTTCTATTTCTGTTTCTGGCGAAGTAGTTTGTTTTAAAGCAGCTTCTGATGGAGTAACTCCTTCTGCCAATAAAGACTCAAGCGCTTTTAGTTCTTTATTTAAAACAGGAATTAAACTAATAAGATTTGCATTAATTTGTTTTGTTTTTCCACTTGCATTTATATTAGCGTTTTTAGCAGCTTTAGCAGCTTTTATTTTTTCTTTCTTATTAGCAATCATTTTTTCTAATACAGAAGTATTATAATTACGTACTTGAGTTAATTTTGCTGTAAATATAGCGCCAATTAAATCTCTGTTTGGTCTTTGTCCTGCTTCAGCAGCTTGATCAATATCTTCTAAAAGTTTTTTAACAGTTTCTTTTGATTCATTAATTTCTTCTTGAGTAGATTGTTTTCTTACTTTAACACCTTTTTGTTCAGTAGGTCTAGGAGAAGGTAAACCTTTTTCTTCACGTTCTTTAACTATTATTTTTTCAAGTTCTGCCATTTCATCAATAGCATCGTCCCATTCTTTAGTTCCTGGTTCAAGCTCCATCATGATGTCTTGAATACCGACATAGATTTCTTCTGCTTCACTCATTTCTGTTTCAGGACTAGTAGTTTCTTTTCTATCTTTATTTAGTTCTTCAACTTGTCTAGTAGCTTCTTCTTTTGGCATAGGATTATATGACTCTCCTTCTCCTGGAGGATTCATAGGATCTACAACAATATATTTTGTTACCATTTTACCACTTTCAATCTCTTCTTCTCCAGGTTCAAAGTCCTCATATTCTTCTACTGTAGCAAGTTGTACTTCAGGTGTAGTAGTTTGTTCTTGTACTATTCCTTCTTCTTTAATAACTATGAAGGTAGAATCATCATTTTTGTTTTCATCTTGAAATTTTTCAAAATCTATATTTTTACCAAAATCAGTTTTGATAAAATCATCCATAGCTTTTTCTGTTTCAATAAAGTCTGTTGCTAGAACTAATGTTTGTCCATCTTTTAGTTCTACTGTAAACCTATCTACTTTAGGCGAATTCATCATCGGTTTACCGTCTTTTACACTAAACATATATGCTTCATCAACACTAGCATTTGTAGATAAACCATGAGATTGAATTACTTTACCATTTTTATCTACTACAAAAAATACAGTATCTCCTACTTTTTCTATTTCATATTTATTTGGAGCTACTTTTTTTGCTACTGCTGTAACTGCACCTGTAGTTACTGACTTATAACCTTTATTATCAGATGTTTTAGTAAAATCTGCTCCTTTAAAACCAGCTAACAAATAATTTAAATTAATTATTCTCACCCAAGCTGTGCTAGCATTTTTATCCATACCTAGAAAATCCATAGCTTCTTCTGCAGTCATCTCTGGATTTTTTTGAAACTCTTCATATAATAATTCAGTTCCAGTTTTTACTGGTGTACCTTTTAGCATATTAACTATATCAGAAGAAGCTTGTCCAGCAGATTGACTTGCTACTCTATTCATTCCTCCCATACCGTCTGCTAAAATATATAATCCATTTTCTGTATCTACATAAACAGCATCCTCATTTTTGTTTTCTCCTACTTGACCTGCAGTACCAAAAGTTATATTATCTTTTGTTTGTATAGTAGGCTCAATTGATTGAATTATTGTTTCACTAGTTTCTTTAGTTTCTGTTTTAGGAGCAACAGTAACTTTTATTAATTTACTATCTTGAAATCTTTCTTCTGTTTTTGAAATTCTTACTATTCCCTTATTCGTATTTATTGAATCTTTGGCCGAAGGAAAGAAAATTTCTACTTGATCAAATCTAACACCGCCTGGATCTACAATAATATTCAGTATTTCTCCTCTTCCAAATTCTGGATGTATAATATTATCACCTTTTTTAAGTGTTTTAAGTAATTCTAAATCAGATGCTATGTCTAATATTGTTTCTTTAGCTTTCGCCTCAGTAACAGTAGATTTGTATCCTGAATATTCTTGAGTAACAGCAGTACTTTCTTTGCCTAAAATAGTTCCATCTTTATCAACTTTCCCGTTGTATAGCGCTTCTCTAAGAGCTATTGAGCTTGGGTCAGAAGTTGCTACAGGAAGCCTTCCTATAAATACGTCTCCGTGAAAAACATTAATTCCTATATTAGAAGCATCATTATTGGCCTTGTCTCCATATTTATCTTCACTAAATTTAAATGTAGCTGTTACATTATTTTTTTCTAAATATTCATTGTTTAACCAATTAGGAGAATTAACCAACTTCATATTATATCCTTTAATATCAGGTTGATTAGAAGGATTTCCTTTTGAGTCTTCCCAAATAAAAGGTTTGCCTGTATTAGGATTAATTTTTACAATAATATTTTTATCTTCATCAAAAATTAATTTCTTTTCATTTATTGTAGGAATAATACCTTTAGTCTCTTCTTCAATAATTTCATCTAACATTGAATCTAGAGTAGTCGCTTGTTTGTCGTCTTCTTCAAAACCTTCATTACTAGGCTCTGGAGTTGTATTTTGTACTTTTTTATTTCCAGGATTAGTTAATGCAGTAGAAATTTCTTCTATTATATTTTCAAAATTATTATATATAGTAGTGAATGCTTGTAAAAAATTATTTTTAAATTCTTGATCGTTATTAAACTGATCTATATTGTCTAAAGAAAATTTTAAACCACTAGGCATTTGATCTCTATTATTTAATACTTCAAAAATATGCTCTATTAAATTAGTGTTTTTACCGTCTTTTAAAAGTTTTACAAGTGTGTCATAAGATATACCTTCTTCTTCATCTAATTTTTTAGATAAATTTTGTAATTGTTCTGTAATTTTTTCAGAGTTAGCAGGCAACTCTTCTTTAAATATTTGTCGGTAATTATCTAGAACTGTTTTTAAACTAGCAGCATCTTGTTTTTTTTCTACTGCTTCTTCAGCTTGTTTTCTAACATCATCTAATAATTCTTCTTGAAATCTATTTTCTAATTCTGCTTGTAGCGTTAACCATTTATTAGCTCCTTTTTTTGTAAACAAAGTAGAATAGATTTCTGAAATTTTTGCTTTTCTAGATTTAATTTTAAAAATGTCATTAACTAAATTTCTAATCTCATCTTTATTTAAATTATAATTTTCAAAATTTTCTTCTTTTATATTACTTAGTATTTCAGAAATAAAACTATTTAGCTTTTTCTTTCCTTCTTCTTCTGCAAAATAAATTTTATCTCCTTTTTCTAAAGCTGCTAAAACTTCTTTATAATTTTCATCTTTTGATAAAGCATTTAAATTAACATTAGGAGCTAACTCTCTTAATCTATCTTGTAATTCTTTCTCTCTTTTTTGTAGATTATTAGTAGTAGAAAGTAAACTAAATACTTTCTTTTTAAAAACATTTTGTTTTCCTCTTATATAATTCCTAACAGCCGCTTCTGTTTCAGGCTGATCTTTAACTGCATTTTTAATATCTTGAGTTGCAAATTCTTTTATTTCATTTAATCCTGTGTAGTCTTTAGCAAAAAATCGATCTATCCAAGCCCTCTTATCGTTAAAAACAGTTTCTGTTGTATCAAAAGCTTTAACAGTTTGGTTTATGTTTTCTTCAAAAGTTTCTAAATTTTTCTTTTTAGATTCTTCTGTAAATTGATAATCTCCTTCTTTATGAGCAAACTGCTCATTAAACTGTTCTAGACTCATTTCTTTAAGAGCTTCTATATCTTGATAGACTGTATCTAGAATACCGTTTTGCATTTTATTTTCTACATAGTTATGTAGTTCATCATGTTCTGCGTTTTTATAATTATAAACATCTCCTTCTTCTAATGCTTTTTCTTTTTGTTCTTGTATAGTAACATTAGCTCTAAAAGCATCAAAGTTATTTTTTAATACTTCATTTGTTTGCGGTCCGTCATTGTAAGCTTTTATCGCAGCTTCTACTTCACTAATTTTTTCGTTTACTTCTGACACTGCCTCATAAGCACCACCACTCCAACCTAAACCGATTTTACCACTTGCTTTAGTTTTTACCATAGGAATTCCTATGGCTCCCATTAAAAATCCTAATGTAACAGAATCTATTCCTTCTACTGATTTAATATATTTTCTAGAAGCAGATCCCATTGCTTGTAAAAACCCAATAGAAGAATCTACAGAAGTATCTGAATATGGAGCTGACCAATAATCAGCATATCCTTTTTCTATAACTCCTTGAGAAAATTCTTCAAAAGCTTCAGTACCCCCTGATTTTAAACTAGGAAGTGCGTATTTAAATACAAGTTTTTCAAAACCTTTTGCTTTAGAGAAGTTACTTACTAATTTTCCTCCTTCCATAGTAGCTCCATATAATGGACCTGTCTTAGAAAGAATTTTTTGACCCCCTCTATAACTTGTTCCAAAAATTTTAGGAAACTGAATCATGTAACTTGCTCCTACTAAAGGAATATTAGTTAAATAAGCAGCTTTACCTGCCATTTTAGCACTATATCTCATTTCTGCTAACATTCCAGGAGGAATTTTTTCAGATACTTTATCGATAATTTCTTCTTGAGTAATTAATAGATTTCCAAACTCATCTGTATTTTCTGAAATTAATTGTTGATATTCTGAAAGTAATGCTGAATTACTTTGTATATAACCAAATTTAGATTGCATTAAAGTATTGTCTTCAGTATCATTACCTATTAATGCAGATTCATAAGCAGCAGAACGATACATAGTCCCAATTGTTCCTGCTCCTTTTGTCATAGCATTTGAGACTTTAATAACTCGCCTCATAGATTCTATATCACTTAATTTATCTAAACCTCTTATTACTCTATATCCTTTTGCAAATTTTTGAGCTCCGAAAGCACCTGCTCTAAAAAACCCTCTAGCTAATTTACTAGCACCTGCATGAATACCTAATCTGCCTAAAATTACTTCTGAACCTACAGCTCCTGCTACGAAAGAAACAGTAGGAACAATATCGTCGTTAATAGACTTAAAAGGATGACTAAATAATCTACTAAAGAAAGTTTGTTGTCCTACTACATTACCCGCATCATCAAGTTTTTTTCCATAATCATACCCTCCGTAAACGACAAATTCTTTATTTATGTCTTCATCCATTTCTTGAAAGAAGTCCATTGCACTATTATTTCGAATTTTACTTCCATCTAAATTATAAAGTGCAGAACCTACTCCATATATAGGAGCTATTAATCCTGCTCCTATTTTTGCAGTAGTACTTCCTAATAATTTAGCAAAGTTATTTCCTAAAGAACTTACCCAACCTTGATTTTCGTCTAAATCATCTACAAACTTTTTTAATTGTTTTGGGTAATTTTGTTTTCTAAAACCCGCATAATCAGCAATTTCTCTATTAAAAGTTATACCATAAGTATTAGGATTTAATAATTGAGTCATTTTACTTCCATGCTCTTCTATATATTTAGCACGTTCATTAGGATCAGGAATTGCTATCGATAAATCTACAGGAGTAAAAAGATTTTTAGCAATAGGATCCACCATAAAATTAGTGCCCTTAATAACATCACTAGTTACACCATTAATGCCCGAACTAGCTAAATTAGTTGCAAAATTTTGATCTTTACTTTTAGGAGTTATGTAAGCATCAGAAGATGTTATCTTATCTTTTGAAGATTCTAATATAGGATTAGTTTCAGGTTCTCCGTCAGGATTGCTTGTATCCATTCCTTTTAAACCAGCGAGTTTTAATTTTTTTTCTATAGATTGTTCAGCCATTATTTTATAATGTTATTCATTCTTTTAGGATCTCTATAAATGCTAGGATTTAAATTAGCTATAACTAAAGGAACTCTTCTGCCTCCTTTAGTAGTATATTTTAAATTATTTGCAGCACCTGTACCAAAAGTTAAATCTAATTTTGCTAAAGCAGTAGGAAGATTAACTTGATTGCTTATAGTAATAGCGGGTAAATCTACTTGTTCTACTATTTCAAAATCATTTGCATTTCTTATTACTTCTGTGAACTGTACTACAATCTCTCCTTCAGAAGTTGTTTGGTATCTAGAATTATATTCTCTAGTAACAATATTTCCATTAGCATCTTCAAAAGGTTCACTAACTACTCCTTGATTAGAAGATGTTTGTCCTATTTCTGATTCTATTCCATTTAAGGCTCTGTGTTGTAAAGTATTGGCAAATTTATTATAACTAGAAGCTATTTTAGCACTAGAAGCCATATAAAAAGGAGCGTAATTTGCTCTTTGTTTTTCTATAAATTCTATTCTATCATTTTCATTTGCTATTGTACTAGCGCTTTCTATATAATCTACAAAGTTTTCAGTAACCTGTTCTACAGGCTTTTGACTTAATCCTTCAGCACTTAGGTATAAAACTTCAGGATTATTTTTAGACATTCTTTTTAAATCATCATTAGAAAATTTTACTTCTGCATTTTCTTCCATCGCTTCTCTAGTCGATTTAGCAATAGGAGTAGTTCCTTTATCTACGTATTGTTCCCATTCTCTAAGATTTTGATTTTGATCACTAAGAGCGCTTTTTCTATAAAAAGCCATAATAACATTATTATTTTGATCTACACCTGCAAATCTAGGATTGTCTGTTCTATAAGCATCTAATGTATAAGAATGCTTTAATCCTGCAGGATCTAAAGGAACACTTTGTCTTGTAGAAGGATCCCAGAAAACTCTAGCATTTTGAGAACCTCTAGACAACATACTATCGTCTACTAAAGATTTAAATTGTCCTGATGAAAAGTTATCAGAATTCTCATCAATAACTATTTCTGGTATTTGATAAAATTGTTCTGATCCTAATGTTTTAGACTTCCTATAATCTCTAAAAATTTTGTTAACTATAGCTTCATTAGGACTAAAATAAGATTTTGAATTTATTCTATCTACAGCTTCATCTACTTTAACATCTAAAGAATTAAATCTTTTAAATAATTCTCCTCTTTCCTTTTTAAGATCTTCAGATATTTCTTTATAATTTTCAGAATCATTAACATCTGTTCTATAATATAAATACTCTTCTAATTTTTCTTGTTCTGTTGAAGTTAATTCGTTAAAAGGTTTACCCATAAAAGCATTAGCAGAACTTTCTAAAATTTCTTGATATTCTGTATCAAGCTTTTTAAGTTCTTTAGTATCATCATTAGTAAATTCTTTTGCATCATTATTTACTAAAATATTATTGAGAAATTTAGCACTACTTACAGTATTACTATTAAAACCTTCTTTTAATTCTTTAACACTTTTTAAAATTTCTTCATCAGATAATTCTAGACCTTTTGTATTGTCTTTTATAATCTGAACTAACTCTTCTTCAGATTTATCTTGCAAATAGTCAGTAACTAAATAATCTAAATCTTTTAACTGAGAAGTTTTAGTATATTGCGCTTGATATTTTTCTCTTCTATCAGCTGTTATTTTAGCTTCTAATTCTGCTACTTCTTCTTCACTTAAATTATCATCTAATAATTTTATTTTATTATTTTTTATATTATCTGCTAATGTACTAATCCTATTGTCAAACATTTCTTCATATCCTATAGTAGTTTTAGCAAATTCATTATTTTCTGATTGTATAAAAGCTATAGCATCACTTACTTTATTTTCTTCTTTTTGTTGAGGATATGCACTATTTCCTCCAATAGTTTTATTATTTTTTAATGCATTTAAAGCTCCTTCTGTGTAATATATACCATTTATCATTTGTCCAGAACTAACATTTTTTTCATATAATTCTCCTACACTACTAGAAGGTTCTATAGTATATGTTTCTTGAACTTTTTCTCCATTTTCATTTATACCATCTATTGTATATTCAACTGCTTCAAGCTGTAAATTTTCTTCTTCTACTCCTGGGGCACTTCCTCCTATACTAGAAGTTTCTCTATTAACATAAACAGGATTTATTTGTGTATTAATACTTTTAATTGCAATAGCTTCTTTTATTTTTTCATTCTTTTTACTATTTCCTCCTGAAAAACTAATAGCTCCTTCATTAATAAAGTCTACTACGTCAGCTCCTGCTAAAGCAATTTTATCAAAGTATCCCATCTGCTCTGCTAAATAAATTCCTCCAGCTTGTTGTTCTATTGCGTCGGAGTCATTACTTTCTAATAAAGAATAAAGTTCTCCCATCTTTACTTCATTTTCTTCTAAAGTTTGATTTAACGTTGCTTTTTGTTCTTCATTAAGATTGTTATATTCTTCTTCGTTATTTTTTAAATCTGTAAGACCTTCTACAATTTCTTGTAATTCAGGAATAGCTCTTTTTATAGCATTTTTTGAAAAATAAAGAGGATCTTCTTCTTCAGACATTCCTTGAAGCACTGCTTTTTTAGCTTGATCATTTTTCATAAAAAACTCCATTTGAGCTTCTTCAGCTTTCCAATTTTTAAACCTATCTCCTGTAAGAATAAAGTTTCTTATAGATCTTTGAGCGTCTCCTATTTCTATAGATTTAATTAATTGTTGACTTACTTGTCCTGGATCAGCATTTGGATTAGTATTTAAAATAGCATTTAATTGTTGTGAAGGGTTTTCCATGTTTGCTATTTGTAAAACTTTATCCTCTAACTCTTTTTCTAAATTAAAACTTTTAGGACTAAAGTCTCCAGTATTATAAGTTCCTGTTGCTTTATCATAATTAGTTCCTTTAAATTTATTTCTAGCATTATAATCCCAAAGCTCAAAATCTTTTTCAGTCATGTTTTTTCCATCTACTCTGTCTCGCATAATTTTATAATTCTCTTTATAAGAATCATAATTACTTCGCATACCTGAAAGCTCTTTATTACTAGTAAAGAATTCATTTAATTGTTTAAGTTGCCGAGAAGCTTCTCTATAGTTTCCTGATCTAACTAAATTTTCTGAAAGTTCTTTTGTTTTTGCGTCTAAATCTACTAATAATTTTTTAGCACGTTCATCATCTTGTGACATTCTAGATAAAGCATATTTAGTTTTATCTATTTCTGATTTAGCAATATCAAATTTTTCTTGCATCTTAGATAAAGGCGCAGCAAAAGATTCTAATCCTAAAGGCTTGTATTCAGAAGTATATGGTGTAGATATTGGAGTTAACATATCTTATTTATTTTTCTTTAGTTTTTTATTTTCTTTTCGTTTTTTTAACAAATCGCCTAACTGTTGTACTAAAGTTTTGTAATCTGGTTCTGCAATATCTTCTGCTCCCATTGCAGCATATTTTAAAGCAAGTTCGTTAGCTTGATTAGTAGTTGCAATTTGTTGAAATTGTTCAGCAGCAGCTTGTAAAGATTTTCGTTTAGCTTCTTCAAAACCTAATTGAAGTTCTTTTTTAATTTTTTCTAATTTTTGTTTTTGAGCGTTATTAAGTTTTTCTCCTTCAAATTCTAATTTAGCATTAATAACATCAATTTGTTGAATTGTTTGTGCTTCTAAACTATTTGTTTGTTGACTTACTGCTAATAAATTACCAGGATTACTTCCTACTTTATTAAAAGACCTTTTAATTTTAGCAGCATTTCTTCTAATACTATTTACGCTTTCACTATAATCTAATTTAGGAGTTTCTATTTCTTGAAACTCAGGTTCAAATCTAGGATCATATTTATCAAATAATCCTGAATATAAATTCATCATAGGGGCAGCCATCTTAGCAGCAAATTGTCCTGGAGTTTCTTTAAAAGTAAAATCTCTATTTATGTCTTTTTGATCTACATCTACATCAACCTCATTATCATCATCATCTTTATTAGGATTTACTACCCCTCCTTTAGGAATAATTTCTGTTTTAGAAGTTTCTACAGGAGTAGTGACTTCATTAGGAATAGAATTAACGTCTGTACTAGGAATAATAATTTCTTGATTACTTTCTGGCATAGTTAATAAATCTGGAGGCAATATAGGCAACCTCTTTACTTGTGGCATATAATCTGGATTCTCTGGCATAATATTAACTGCATTCTGACGATCTAATTCTTCCTGTTCTTTGAATTTATTTATGTAAGAAACCATTGCGGGGTTTTCTTCTAATGCAGGATTTAAAACTTCATTTTTTATAGTTTCTATAGGATTAATTAATGAAGTAGGAATATTACTATTCTTTTTAAATCTTTCTGCAAAAGCTTGTTTAATAGCTTCTTTTCCTCCATACTTATTAACCATGTCTGTATCAGCTAATAATTCTTCTAAAGAATTATAAGTAACATCTTGTTGAATAGTAGTTCCATCAGGATTAGTTATACTTTTCTTTAAAGTTAAAGGCCCCCCTGTATTATACAAACGTCCTCCCATATCATTTTGAGAAGCTTTTATTGCTTTATCTGTTGGGTAATTTGGGTCTCCTGGTTGTAATGGTGCCTCACCTCTTGCTCTTTTATTATGCATATTAGCCCAAAGACCTGGTCTACCTCCTTTTCCATAAGAACGAGTTCCCATATAACCTCCAGTAGCAAAACCTTTATTACCCTGAAGAGTCTCTCTTTCTCTTTCTAAACGTGCTTGTTCAGCTGCATATTCTTCTGCTTCAGTTTGTGCAGCATTTTGAGTCGAAGCGTCTATAGCTTGAGTACCCATATTAAGTCCTAACTGCACAGCATCGTTTTGAGCTATTTCTCCTACTTTAGCAAATTTAGCTGCCCTAGATGCTTTAGAAGCAGCATCAGCGGCATCAGCTGCTTTTGCCCCTGCACTTAGTGTACCTGCACCTGCACCTGCAGCAGTACCTGCAGCTCCTGCTGCACCACTTGCATCTCCTACAAGCAATCCTGCAATTTGTCCTGCACCAGAAATTCCTTGACCTACTTTACTATAAGTATCATTTCCTGTCTGCTTTCCTACTGCTCCAAGAGTTTCTCCTATTCCTTCAGATCCTTCAGATATTGCAGCACCTGTAGTAGCACCTCCAGTAAGAATTGCTCCTCCAACAGCGCCTGCAGCATTTGCTCCTCCTCTTATCATATCTCCAGCATTTCCATCTGCATCAGGACCTATACTTTTAAGTTTTTCATATCCTTTATCTGTAAGGTCATCTGTTAAACCAAAAGTTAAAGTATCTAAAAGCCCTTCACCTAATCCGTATAAACCTGATCCTATACCTGCAACTATTTCACCGCCTGTTGCCATTTGGTTCATATTGCTCATACGACCTCCGAAGTTATGCATAGCACCGCCACATCCGTAACACATCTTTCCTCCTCTACGCATTTGAGAAGCAAGTCCTTGATTAAGATTAAGATTTTGCTGCGCTAATCCTCCGCCTAAAATACCTCCCATATTAAAAAACTGATTCATTCCTTGCATAGGATTTAATCCAGCTTCTTGCCCAGATTGCATTAAGTTGCCACCCATTTTATTTTTTATATTATTAAACATTCCCGTAAAACCACTAGGATTAGGAGCAGGATTTGTTGTTCCCTGTAAAGATTCTAAATAAGCAGGTCCCATATCAGTTAATTCATCTGTTATGCCTCCTGTTACACCGAATCCTTCGTTCATACCTATATTTGAACCTGCGCCTGTACCCGTATTAAAATTCACAGACTCAAGTATTGGTTTTGCAGGATTGTAATACATATTTGAATTTCCTAATTTACTTGGAGGATCTCCAAAACCACCTAATGTCATTGAACGCGACATATAGCCTCCTGTTTTACGTGGTACTAGTAATTTATTTCCATCTTGATCATACCCTGGAAACGGCATTGGTTTATTAGGATTTAAAGGTTGTGGAGCAGCAGTAGGTGATTTTATTCTCTCATTGCTATATTTATTAATTAAATCACTATTCATGTTTTCATCTCCTAATATTCTATCTAAAGATCCTCCATTTAGAGGGTCTGTAAAACCACCATTACGCATCATACCTTCTTGTTGGCCCATAGCCATATCTTGCTGTTGTTGCATCATAGCCATTTCTTCAGGAGATGGTTGTCCTCCGCCTGCTTGTTGTTCAGCCATCATTTGCTGTTCCATCATAGCTTGCTCATCCATAGGAGCTCCTTGCATTTGGCCTCCCATTGCTGGATCACCTTGAGGACCGCCTTGTGGTTGTCCTTGTCCCATTAAAGCAGGAAGAGCGTTAGGATCTAACTCTGCAATTTCTTGTAACTTTTCTTCTATTCTTTTTTGTTTAAAAGCTTCTTGAGCTTCCATAAGATTCATTAAATCTTTTTCATTAGCAGCCATTTCTATAGCGTCTCCCTCACGTTTAGATTTTTTACGACCTGCCATTTTACTAGCATCTGCAAAAGTTTTACCTACCATCTTAGGACTAAGGTTAAAAGCTTCTGCTAATTCTTTATCTACTTTTAATGAATCAGAATAAATATAATTTTCAGCATCAAATTTAGTTTCTCCCTCTTCTACTAAATTCATTTGCCCTTCAGGATTCATTCCTTGTGGAATACCTCCTAAACCATTTTCTTCATGACGACCCCCTTCATTAAATTCAGTAAGTTGTTCCATAGGCATAGCTCCTCCAGCTGCGTACTTTTTTCCGCCATATTTCATGTTAGATAAAATATTATTTTGAACACTTGAGGGAAGTGCTTTAAATCCTTTGTTGTTAATACCTTTTTTCATTTTTATACTTTTTTATAAAGTTAACTTATTTTTTTCGCATTTGAGACATATACCATTTCATATATGCATCACTACGTTCTTTTTGCTTTCTACCTTTTCTTGTATTAGGATATCCTTCTCCTTTAATAATATTACCAGAACTTTTATTTTCTAAAAGTCCAGGTTTTATAACAGGCAATTTAGGTACAGGTACGTTTGATTGCTCATAATTTTTTATAAAGTTTGAAGCAGAAGCCTCGTCAAATCCATAATTGTTATATACACCTTGCTTAAAATAATTATAATATGGACTGTCTCCTCCATACCTAGTAACTAAACTTTGTGAACCGTCTGCATTTGAGGTACTATCTACCTCACCTTTGTCAAAGTTTTTTGCCCAAGAAAGACTGCCTCCTATTTCTCCTGTATTATATATTAAGTCTTTCCCTACAATATCATTTTTATCCTCTATCCAATTACCGTTTTCGTCAAAAGCTCCATTATAAACAATATTTTCTTCTTTAAGTGTGCCTACTCCTTTATTATGTTGCTCGTTATTTGCTGCTGATCTTTTTATAGTATTATCTGCATTTCTACCTCCAATCATCCATCTATCTCCTGCTATTATAGGTTCTCCTACATCAACAGCACTCATTCCTAATTTTGGAAATTGACCCATATAAGTAGCGCTTCCTGTAATAGTAGGAAGCTCTGCTCCTGCCTCTTGTGTTGATGTTCCTCTAGTATTTCCTCTAGAAGACTTTTTAGTAATATGTGTTCTATTATCTGTTTTACCTGTTACTTCATTTACTTTTCCAAAATTAGGATTTATTACTCTAGCAGTTGGAAATATATTTGGCCTAAAATCTGTATTTTTATATGTTTCTCTAAATCCATCAGGAGCAGTATTATTTTTAAAAGGTAGAATTTGATTAGTAGTTCTATCTTCTTTTGATTCTACAAAATAAGGAATAGTAGTTTGGTTTACATAATTTTCATCACTTGCTTGTTCGCGAGTAGGTTCTAAGCAACCTGATGATCCTGCCATACAGCCTGCAAATTGACCGCCATTATTACCAGTTTTTAAAAAATTTACTACATTACTAGGCAACCATTCTTCATTTTTTTGCCCCACTAAAGCGTCTGTTCTTTCTGCTATTTGTTTTTGTGCTAATTCAGCCCTTTTATTTTCCATGTTATAAAAATCTTGAGCCATTTTTAATTGGCCATATACAGCTTCTTTAGAAGTATTATCTGTTCCCATAAATTGTTCTCCTATATGACTCATCATACCTGTAGTATCTCCTTTATACGGAACATTAGTAACGTTAAAAGAATTAGTATTGGGATCGTATATTTTTAAATTTCCTGTCTCTCCGTCTACATTAAATTTAATTGGATTTTTAGGATCAATTCCGTCTAACGGACCTCCAGGATTAAAATATCTAGGATACATAACTCCTCCATTATTAAAACGGTTAATATATCCTCCTGCTCTTCTATCAACCCCAAATAACATTCCTTGTCCAAAAGAAGGATTGTTATCTTCCATAATAGATGCATTCATTATTTCTTGCAATTGATTTTCTTTTTTCATTTGTTGTGCCGCTATTTGTGCATTTTGTTTTTCTGTTTCTTCAGAAAAAATTTGAGTTTGTGCTCCTTGAATATTAGCAATATCAGGATTTATCATTTGGCCATTACTTTCTGTAAGATTTAAAATACTTAGAGTATTTTCATCTAATTCAGGAACTTCTTGTAAAGTATTATTTTTAGTAACAGCTTTAGGAGTAGGTTGATTTTCAGCTCTTGATTGATATTCTAAAAAAGCTTGATCAGCATTGTCCATTTGCTGTATTTCTAACTCATTTATTTTATTTAACTCTTTTACAGCATCTGCTTGTAATCCTTTAGTTAATTCTTCATTTTGATTATAACTTTCTTGTGAAGAATACCAGTTAGCAAGTTCTTCTTCGTCTCCTCCACGTTTTAATCTAGGCCTAATTGTGCTTCTAACAAAAGAAGATAAATCAGAAACATAATTTGGAGCTTCTGCATATCCTGCAGCTTTAACTCTAGCAAAATGTTCGTCAGCAGTTTTAGCAGTTAATACTCCTGCTTTAGCATATCTTGGATTAACATCAGGCAAATAAAATTCTACTTGAGCTTGAATGCCTTCAAGAGGAGTTTTAAATACTCTGTAATTATATGTTTTTCCTGTCATAGGATCATTTTCTACAGTTTCTATTGGCCCTGTCCAAGCCTTACCCGCAGTAAGCCCTCCAAAATTATTTGTTCTTTTTGTAAGGCTTGATCCTCCCCAACCGCTTTCAAGAATAATTTGAGAAGTAATTCCTTCTGCATTTAAATCCATTCCTTCAGGAATTCTGCCAGAAGCTTTTAACTTTGCTATATGATTAACTACTTCATTGTAAATTACATTTAATCTATTAGTTTTAGATAAATCTGTTAATTTAGGAGGATCGTCTACGTTAATATACATAATTTAAATTTTTATAATTCTGAGTTTTTATTTTCTTATTCGTAATTCTCATTTTCTTCTTGACCTGCTTTTATTACTTTTGCTGTTTTACTTATTTTTGCTGCAGGAGAAGCTAATTCAGCTACTTTAGGAGCTATTGTAGATTCTACTTGAAGTGCACCTACTTTATACTCACCTCCTATATTTTTAAAATAATTAAATTTATCTGCTGCAGTTGCATTCTGCAATTCAGTAGTTTTTCTAATAGGGTCAAATGCAAATTTATTAGGTAATAAATATTCTGATTTATTTACAGGAGCGGTTCTTAATAAAAATCTATTAAATTGATCTCCTTTAAATAATTTAGAATCCCAATAATTATTAGGACTTTTTACAAGTTCTGATATTTGGTTAGCTCTATTTTCTCCAAAGTTTAATTTTATCTCATTTATATAATTTGCCATTTCTGGATCTTTAACACCGCCAATACTTCTTTCTACTGCTACTTTTTCAGCATCAGTAATTTTTTGACCAGCTTGCGCTCTTTTCTGAATGTTCTTTAAACTATATGGTTTTAAAGATGCTTCTGTTCCAGTAAATCTTCTAAAATTAGGATTTATTGTAGGATCACTATAAAGGTTAAATTCAGGATTACTTTTATCCTGATACCATTTTCCTTTTGTGACATCTACTTTTGGATTTGCTTTTACGTTAGAAGTAAGATTTTTAGTGTGTGGTTTTTGAAATCTATAAACACTTTTTTGTTTTAGTAATTCGCTCCATCGACTAGGTTTAAGACCAACTTCTTTTAGTCCTGTTCCTAAAGTTCTTACTTGAGGAATATTAGCTATAGCTTTTCCCGCACCTACAACTTTAGGAATAACTGTTCCTGCTGTTTTTAATATAGTACCACTTGCTCCTAAAAAAGGCAAAGCAGTTGCGCCAACTGCCTCATCAATTGTACCTAAATTAGCATCTTCTGCAACATTTTTCCAAGATTGTCTCATCCTAGAATTTTCATCTGATAACTGATCTCCTAAATAATAAGCACCATATCCTTCTAATGCTAAACTAGGAGTTAAGTATTGTAAACTAGGAAGAGCTCCTGAATACATTCCTAAAGCATTTGTACTTCCAATAAATGGTTGACTTAAACTTCCCCAACCAGCTCCTACTCCTCTAGCAGTAGAAGCTAACCCTGCATTAATAGGACCTGATAACGCTCCTGCAGCTCCTATCATAGGAGCAGCCATAGCAAATTTATTTACCATGTTTGTAAAATCTTTCCAATCTTCAGATTTTCCCCATACTCTTCTTGCTTCAGCAGCATCATAATCTTTATTAGGCCCTTTTCCTTGAGCCATAAATGGGTCATATTCTTTTGCAAAATTATTATAAAAACTCATAAAAGTATCTTTACTAATGTCACCGTCTTTATAAAGTTTTCTTAAATTATTATAACCTGCCGTACTAAAGACATCTTTTAATTTTGAATCTCCCCAATATTTAGGCATATATTTTTTAAGATTTTTTAAAGCAGCTTCTGCTTTAACATATCTATTTTTTTCATCTTTTAAATTTTCTTTATATGCATTTACATTTTGCTGCATTGCTCCTATTTCACTAGTAGGATCTTGTTTTAAAAACAATTTTCCAAAACCTCTATCATTATAATATTTTATAGTAGCTCTCTTTAATTGATCTAATTTTTGACGAAGATTTCCTTGTAATTTTTTACTTTCTGAAGATCCATATACTGTAGTTTCTGGTAAGTTAACTTCTTGTACTATAGCGTTAGGATTTTCGTCAATATATTTTATAAGTTGTTCTCTAGTCATACGCCCTCCTCCTTCAAAAATTCTAGGAGG
>WLWH01000398.1_pt1 | contig 35885 bp, 51 predicted proteins | sample 6712741 | NCBI WGS metagenome assembly WLWH01 (sample SAMN12718694, study PRJNA515312) | sponge metagenome | isolation source: marine sponge | host: Mycale hentscheli | place: New Zealand: South Island, Marlborough, Capsize Point | collected 2003-05-01
ATAACTTTTCAGCCTGTTCAACAACTTCATCAGAAAGCTGTTCTTCAAAAATCCCAAAGCTGTTAATAGAAACAACTGGATTTTGGTTTGTACTTACAATAACATTAATTATTCTCATCTTTGTTTTGTTTTGCTATTAGATACTGGATATATAAATCCTTATCAAAATTATCCCAATGTTCCATCCAATCTGCTATGTTAGTTCCCATAATATTTAGCTATTTTATCTAATTTTTTACATATAGTAAGAATTTCTTCTCCTAAACCTCTAGTCACTGCAGAGTATCTACCTGCCATTCCTGAATACTTAAGAACAGTATCTTCTACTGTCTTACCATCTTCTTCAATTACCTTTACTCTATCCTTTAGATAGTTGGCTCTAAACTTTAAAGTTTCTATTGCTACCTGTAGCTCAACTTTATTTTCTAAATCTTGTTCTTTACTTCTCATTAATCTAATGTATTTGCGTACAACAGTATTGCTGCTAGTACCATTCCTATTACTGCGTATATCATCTCATTCCTGCATTAAAACAACTACGTGAACAGTAGTCATTTTCATTCATTACTGGTGCTCCACATTCAGAGCACTCCCAACCTTCCCAATCTTCAGGCATTTCAAATTCATCTTCAGGACTTTTCATTTCCTCTAGACTTTTTAACTGGCTTAACCTTAGATACCATTTGCATTTTCTTTTTTACTCTGTTTTGTTCTATAGGTGTCATACGTACATATGATCCTGTCTTCTCAAAGAAGTTTGTTAGTGTTCCTTTTTTCATTATTTTTCTATTTGTTCTATAAATTGTTTAAATGCTTCTCCCATATCTATTATAGTCTGTGCAAACTCTTTATGATCTGTTTCAGGATGTTTTTCTACTGAATTGTAAGCAGTGCTTGTAAGCTTTTCTACTTCTTCAATGAATTGATTTCCTGCTCTTTTGATTTGCTTTCTATATAGTTTTGGGTGTTTGTACTTAAGGTCTTCCATAAAGTCCATAAGCACGGGTAATACTGCTAGAATACATGCTAGCTTTTGTCTTTCACTTATCTTCATATTCTACTAATTGAGTAACCTAATTCTTTTGCTTCTTTAGGATGTGTCTCTATCCAATCATGACAAGCTCTACATACTGCTAAAAACTTTGTTTCATCTGTCAATAAATTACCAATGCGTCCTTGCATGTGGTGCACGTCTGTTGCGTGTGTGGTGCAGATGTTTTGGAGTTTAGCGATGCAGAGAGGTGATGATAGTAAATAGCTACCACGTTTCTTAAGATATTCTCTTTCTTGCTTAGCACGTTTAGGGGAGCGTGGGGCAATAGGTTTTTGCTTCTTGGCTGGTTTTGATGTCAGATTCTTAGCCTGCCAACAATACTTGCAATATCTACTACCCTCATGATTCTTCCAAATCATTGCTTCCCTTTTGCACCCATCACAAACTTTTAATTTCTTTTTCATGTGTTGCCTTGAATTCTTTAGAGAGTATACCTTTCTCTACTAACTTATTGATTATATCCTTCTTCTCAATTCCTAAATCTTTAAAGCTAAGGGTACTTATAAACTTAGGATCTGGTTCAGAGTAATTAGTTACAATGTCATCAGCTAATCTGCTACTATTAAACAATCCAATAACACTATTGGTAATTGCTATTAGCTTCTCTTGCTTCCACATGTTTAACTCATCTTGTGTTCTCTTATGAACTTTCTTAATCCTTTTCTTCTTCTGCCAATGCATTGACTTAAGTTCATCTAAGTCATACATCTTTAGACCAAACATAGCACGTTTGTATATAAAGTTTTGTTGTTCAGTATAAGGGTCTTGTTCATACTGACTATAACGCTTTCCTTTGTAGGAACTTCCAAACTCTTGAAAAGATGAGTACTTACCTTTGTAGTTAGTTCTATCTTCTCTATTCTTTATTTCTGATATCTTGTGTGATTTTTTCATAGGGTGTGTTTTTTTATATTTACAATTCTTTTTTCTATTATATTACGGATAAAAAAAAAGGAACAGAAAGAACTTAATCTCTCTATTCCTTTTCATTAAACTCTAATCTCTGTATTACAGAGCAAAGTCATCATTAGGCTTCAATGCTGAAGTCTCTTTCATCTCAGCATATGCTGCTTTGATTTCTTCACCATTTGTATGTTCTACTGAAGTATCTTCTGCACTACTAGATAGTGTAAAGAAGTTCTTTCTGTAGATAGGCTGCCCATCTTGGCAACATACAATTCCTGATGTACCTGCGATTTTATAATCACGCTCAGGATCATTAGGATTAAAAGCAGTAAGTGATTCTTTACAAATTACTTTACCTTCTACTTCTGCTCCTGCTTCCCAACCAAAGCCCTTAAGGTCTTCTATTGTTCCTGGGATTAAGGCTGATAATCTTTTTCTACGGGCAAACCCGCTGTCATCAATTACCATTCTTGTTTGTTCTACACGGATATGACCGTAATCTGGGTTGTTAGCTGATCTAACAATAACGCTACCTGACTTGTCAGTAGCTACTACACATTTTGCATCCATTTTGATTTTGTTTTTTTGGATTATAACTGTTGAGGCATTTAAATACATACCATACGTGTGCCTCATACACATATAGTAATATCTTTATTAGGGTATTCTAATAACTTTTTATCTTATAAAACTTTTTGATTATCTTATACCACAAGCGCAAGAAACGGTTGAGGAGTAGTAATGACTAACTTGTCTTACTAATCTTTAAGATTCTCCCAATCTACAGTAAGGTCTATGTCATCATCTTCATCTGACCTTATCTCTAAATCTGTATCTTTAATGTCTTTATATTTACCCGGCTTACTAAAGCTTGGAGGTTCTTCACCATACCCACTGTTTATTAGCTGGTGGAAACTGAGATCACTGATCTCTAGAAACTCTTCAGTGGTAAGATAAATAACCTTACCGTTAGGCAATTGGTAAATCATAAATATAGTACATTACTTCAAATATAATATATTTACGTTTAATTAATATACATAGTTGGCTATAATATAAACCAATCTATTAACGCAGGCATAATTTGTCCGCATAATATAGCTATGATTGCTATCTTTAAAAATTTATTCCATCTCTCCAAGTAATTAAGTCTTGCCTCAATATTACCTGTTACCTTTATATACTTATCTAAGTATACATATTTTGGTCCTGTCTTTTTCATATTGTTTTTTTAATAAATAAAAATGCAAGCAGTGTCTAAGAAGGAACTATTAAACTCTTTCTTATTGACAAACGTGACAGCTGCTTGCAATAATGTTTAAGGACTCTCCGCTATGATTTTACGGAGAGTACCCTTAGTCTGCTTAACATCACTGACTTTACAGTGCCCAAAAGTGCAGTGTAGAACTTAATCTTCCTGATATTGGATTTGTTTTAATGCCTACGTATGCGGTGTCTCCCTGGGTCTTACATAAAATTTTTTATTCCTAGCACTACTGCTGCTACTATCCATATAGATATTGTTACATAGAATAGTATGTCTGATAATTTTTTTCTGTCCATCTCTCAAAGTAATAACGCCATGGGTCATTATAATTATTGCTTTATATCAAATAAAAAAAGACACTCCCCGTAAGGGGAGTACCATTTAAAAAAAAAGAATATAGCCTAAGCTACATCTTTTTCCACGGTATCATTAGATCCGTATGCATCACAGGTAACATGTCCTGTTCCGCAAGCAAACGTAATAGCCATTACAAATAACACTGCTATTACTTTAATTACAATTTTCTTCATGGTCTTGAATTAAAATTAATACTAAATTATTGAGTCAACTCAGTAGCTTCTGTTGCCAGGCTGCTACTACGCCCCGAATCTTATTCAACTGTAACTCTAGATAAGACTCCTTAACATCAAATCAAGTGATCCCACTTAATCTGATATCTTGGAACGTTAACTGTTCTAAGCATGAGTTGCTCTGGTGTCACCACCTTTCCACTCAGAACTGACGTTAAGATAGACGGACTAAATCCGCTAACTAATCCTATACCTTTGTCACTAGACAAGCCAGGTACATTACCTCTTCTACCATTGACATTCCAGAAAATCAATTCTGGCATATCATATATAGAAGCATTGTATCTCTCCCGTACTACCTCTAAGTTAGTCTTATGATCTGTAGCCTCATTAAATTCCATATCAGAAATGATAAGAATCTTTGTAGGCATATCATCAGGTGATAACTTATGTTCTTCAGCTTTGTCTATCACTAGATCAAAGACTGCTTGTAGGTTAGTACTAAAGCCCCATGTAGACTTTTCAAGTTGTTCAAACCTTGACGTAGCACTATCTCCATTGAGATACTGCATGACAGGGTCATTACTAAATGAAATAAATGCATCTTTAAAGATACCTTCATTTCTTTCAGAGATATAACAACCTAAAGCTACGGATACTGCCATAGGCAATCCCGTCATAGAACCTGATACATCACATACAGGAATAATCTTTTCAGAATTATCCTCCATGTAATTAGGTAAAGCATTCCACTGTGCATCAATTGCCTTACATCTGTCAGCATAGCCTTCATAGTAAGAAGCAAGTGTCCCCCAACTTTCAAACAAGTTATGAGGATAAAGCACTGAAGCGTTTATCTTGGTCTTACCTGCTAAGACATCTTTAATGTAGTCAGCAAACCTTTCACCATCATTCTGAAAGAATGTGTTTCTATGTTTGTTCATAGCATTAGATGGCACAGTCTTGTAGTCAATCTGACTCCATTCCTTTGCGCATATCTTATGCTCTACTACATTAGTCTTTGCTACTAAGTATTTCCTAAACTCTTTTGGAGTCATGGACTTATACTTATGCATTGCAGAAAACCAAGCACCCTTACGTGGATACCATTTAGCTAACAAGTTAGCATCTGGTGATTCCTCAAGCTGTACGGATAACCAATCTATACAGTTACGTGTAGGTGTCTCTTCTATTACAAAGATATCCTTCCACGTACCATACTCAGGTATACGTATTGCAACCTCATCCCATAATTCAGGATAACGCTTCTTAAGAAATTTACCAATGGCATGGAAACCGTGGCGTTCTCCTGACCCACCTCTACAATCTCTTGCCCATAGCAAGATCTTCATAGCGGTATCAGGATTCTCTGCATATGCTTTGTTAAACGTATGAACTATAGCTTCATCAAGCATAGATCTAGTAGAACCTGCAACTGCAAAGTAGTCTAGGCAATAATTCAAGGAGGTTTCATGTGTTACAGCTCCATTAGCTGTTTTTCCTGTCTTGATTCTTGCAATATCAATTAAATTTGGCATGTGATTTTGGGTTTTTGATTTTAATTAATAACTAATAAAGACCTGAACAACTGATACCTCTTTACAGAGTCACAGTATACACCGAACAGGTCTAACTTTTAGTGGGTGTTCACTTGTATACTTAGAGTGCTTATCCGTTATGGCTGACACTATCTCAGAATAGTCAGTGGTATTGCATGAGTCATTGCTCTAAGTAATAATGATTAGGAGACTATATTGCTATAGCCTCCAAGGTTTAACGTCAGAATGATACAAAGTTAGGAGTTAACTGTGTGCCTTTGAGTCCAGAATACTAGTGATACACACAATCAACCTATCAGGTTATGCATCTTCTGACTTTCTTCACTTTATTTGTTAGTATAAGGTGCTGAAGTATTCTTTCTTACTCATTTTTTATAATACGTTATAGCAGATTAGTCTTGGATAATCAGAGTTCTACCTACTCACTTTTTCTTAAATCTTTTTTAGGTGCTGATCTAATCTTCTATATAACGTATTACAAATGTACTAATATTATTATAAGTCTGGTCCCCATTTATCAAGGACGGCAGAATTAATTACGGGTCTTAAACTCTCAATACTCTCTTTGGAATAACCCAATGGTTCCAAAGCTTCCTCACAATCTTTCATTAGATTGTGTACTATACCTGCTCTTCCATTTGCCAAGGCACGAAAAGCATCCATCTGGTCAACATACTCAAGAAGTTTAGTGACTAATTTAGTATAGCCTTTACTGTCTCTTAAATCTTTTGTCATAGTTTCTTTTTTTAGTTAATTATCTTCCTCTTGCGATATCATTCATCCACTCCCAATCTGGTTCAACATCATATCTCCGATCCATTTCATCTTTGATTTTCTTGAGTTCCTGGCGTGCATCTAAAGCATGCGGGTGACCTGAATGTTCTAAACCCATGACATAAGTATGATAACTATTGTATAGAGCAATAAGCTCTCCTTCTGTATAACCACTAAAGTCATACAAGTCATTATTTTCTTTAAGTCCAATCATCTTTAGTTAAGATTGTAGCTATATAAATATATATATATTAGAGTATAGTAGTATTAGAGGTAAGGAAGATATAAAGATATGGTGGTTAGTGATGTCATCTTAGTAAACATATACCCACAAAATTCTTTTTTCCTTTAATTTTTTGCAAAACCTCCAAGTAATTACGTAATACTATACAAATACTTAGCTTAATTAATAAAAAACCCCATAACATTACTGCTATGGGGCTATAACTCTTACTTACAGATTACCTAAGTCCTCTGAAGCAGGTGTCTTTGTAGCTGGAGTGCTACTTGGCTTAGAAGCAAATAAACCTCCAACCAACTGTTCTGCTAACTTACTAGCTACAGCATCTCCAAGCGGAGTACCTGCATACTGCTCAGCTATAGAGACTGCTTCATCTATAGTCTGATTGTTAGCAATAATGTTACCCTTACTAGAAGCAATAAGCTCACACTCTTGTCCAGCAAACTGAACTGTAAACCATAATGGCGTTTCACCTTCCATTACTAAATTGTCTCCTTGCAAGTCAGCGTAAGTATCTAACTCTTCTGCTGTTCCTGATACTGCATATACATGCACTAAATTACCGTTATCTTTACGGTACTGTCTGATTTTGTTCCCTTTCATCTTTAATTCTTTTTAGGGTTATAACTTTTGAGTCACTTGCTCCTATTATCTTTAATAGGTACACAAGCACACCCTAGCAAGAAAAAGTTGAGGAGAAATAAAAAGGGGAGTGTGCGCAGCACACGTGTGGGGGGTATACTATTTTTTACTAGACTTACCATTCTTCCCATTACGGGCGCGGTTAGTGCTACGCTTTTCTCTTACTAGCTTGCCGGATTTAGTATGGCTAACGTCCTTACCCGGTATACTCTTATGTCTAGTAATCTTGTTGAGCTTAGCTCTATACTTTCTCCTCTTAGTAGAGGAGTGGTATTTAGTATCATAGGCTTTCTTCTTATCCCGTGCAGCTTTATTCTTAGCAAAGTATTTAGCTGATCTACTCTTACCTGTAGACTTGCCAGCGTTCTTGTTTCTTCTCTGTGGGACCTTCCGTGTTGCCATAGTATAATATACAAAAATTTCTTGGGATCCACAAAGTAATTACGCAGTTGGTGATATGATGATAGTAAGCTAATACAGCTTTGCTGATATGTAGCGTGCTCAGGCAGACACATAAGTCTGACTGTTTTAAAACGTGAACGCAGAGAACACCAAGGAAAAAGTAAATGTAAAACACTACTCCCACTGCATGCAATACGCTCATCGCAATGGGAGATAGTGAGTAATCAATCCCCCAATACCTGCAGAGTATTGAGGGGAGCCCGCTAAGACCGTAAACGTTTCTTGTTAAGCAGGTGTCTTATGCCTACAGGGTTCACTAACGCAGAACCCCAAACAATTCATTACTTACTGCGTCCAACACGTCTGTTGAAATTTGTAAGTACAAGAAAAGGTTGATTAAAAAAAAGAAAAAAGAAACTCCTGTGAGGGAGTTTCTTGTGTGGTTACAGGGAACCTAGGTCACCTTCCTCACCCTCAACAGACTCTGCTGAAGGTGTAGTAGCAATGGGCGTTGTCTTGCCAAAATCACCCATAAGGCGTTTAGCAAGTTCTTGAGCCATGGCAGTCTTGAGTTCACCCGCAGGCAATTGCTCAATCTGCTGAACCATACTATCCATTTTGGAAGTATCAGCGTATGGCTTACCTTTAGAACTGAACGCTATGGCTTCAATGCCAACTTTGTCAGTGAACCAAAGGTATCTACCGTCATCATGAACACGTAGAAAGTCACCCTGATATTCCGCAAATGCTTTACGGTCATCAGTGTCAGACATGTCAATCTCTCCAACGGCATATGTATAACGCGTTGTAGGTTGGTTTTCCTTGTTCATTTTGGTGTAAGTACGGATTAATTCTGCTTTCATAATAAAAAGATTTAAGTTTAAGTGAATAATTATGATTAACAATAGAAAGAAAAGGTTGAAGAAAAAAAGGGGATATAAAGGGGATTTCTCCCCTTTACACGTGTCATTTAACTACGTAACCGTAGATGTATTCAAGTCTGCAAAACTGTGCTAACTTTTCATACTGTTCTTCTTCTAGAAGTTCCCGTTTCATATCCTGAAGATACTCAAGAGCAAACTCTTGTGTGTCTTTATTGGTAGCGTAAGGGCTATCACGCGGATATAATAGGTCTTTAAAAGCAATTGATAAATTGCGTTCAAGTTGTTCATCTGTGAACGGCTTGTAATCTTTGTAATCTAACATAGTAGAGGTTTTAAGGGTTAAACAATAGGCGTATACCCCCCGTATAGGGGGTATAGCCGTATACTCACGCTTGGTCTGACTCCACAGGAGTTGTTTGACCATAAGCGTCACACTGAACATAGCGTGTAGCACATGATGTAAGTGCTAATACAGATAGGATGATTGCTCCTGCAAGGAACAAGCATCTGATGGCAGAAATTCTTGTCATGATATAAGTTTTGTGATTAATACACATGAAAGGAAAGGTTGAAGAAAAACAAGGGTTGCGCAGCAACACGCAGTCTGAACACGCAGTAATAGTAGATGATAGTAACAGCGTTAGCTTTACTATAATACAATTAACGTAATGACAATGGAGTTAATTTTTAACAGCGTGAACCTTTAGGTGAACACCATGTGTGGAACACCAGATGACGTTAGTCATCTGTATTCCTGTGTTTCTTTTTCCTGTAATATTTTTTCTTATTACGGTACACCTGTTTCTTACAGGCTTCTTGAATTTCATGTTGGGTTACTTGTACTGTCTTCATGTTTTCTAGGGTTTTATAAGTTAACAAAAATTTCTGCACACAACCTACTATTGTTCAGTTGTGTGCTCACTTGGTTCATGGTAGCGACCCATAGGCATTTAGTGGAGCCCTCTAAATACAAGAAAAGGTTGAACAAAAAAGGGTACACCGTTAAGGTGCACCCTGTCTTACTAGAATGGTAAGTCATCAGTTTCATCAGCAAATACCCATGAGTTATGCTCAATAGCAGGCTCAAGTGAATCACGTAGACGTTGTATTTTAACGTTAACGGATGCAACTTTCAAACCATGCTTAAGGTTGTGAAGGTCAACATGTTTCACGCAACCTTTCACACGGACAGCGTCAGCGTTAAGGGCACGGTCAAACATTAAATCAGGGAATTGCTCACGTAATATACGCATATCAGTCTTTGAGCACAAAGATTGCATGTTAATAACAAAGTGAAAACCGTGACTAGTAATACCAAATGGAATCATAATATAAAATTTAAGGGGTTAATACAATGACAAGTAAAGGTTGAAAGAAAACAGCATAGACACATAAGTCTATGCGTTTAAACACGTGAAGCCTGATCTAAGGCTGAACACCAAGAGAAAGATAGGAACCCCATAAAGGGGTTCCCATAATGTTAAGGCAAGTAGACGTTTATTTCTAGAGAAATGAACGGTATCATAATCTGATATGTTCTTAAGATTACTCTTTTGTTACCGTCAATCTTGGTGCGTTTGTATGAGAAATACAAACCTGCACCTAAGAATCCACCTGTGTTAAGGTCAAATACTCTAGACTTTCTTTTTGTTTTAATAGTAAATAAATGCATAATAAATGATTTTAGGGATTAATACATAAACAAGAGAAGGTTGACTAAAAGGAAAAAAGAAGAGAGGACAAGGTCCTCTGTTCTTTTAATCATTGTCATTATCTCTGATAATGTCACTGATGTTTCCGTCTGTATCATAGATACGTTTAACGGTTTTACCATTAGAATACTTGATGTATTCAACAACAGTTAATACTCCATTGATAATCTCAGTTGCTAGAAAATTTCTCATAATAATTGTTTTAAGGGATTTACAATAACAAGAGAAGGTTGAAGAAAAGAAAAGTAAAGGGCTTAATTGCCCTTTACGTATTCAACATGTAAACCACCAAACATTTCATTGTATTGAAACTCTCCTGTTTCAACATAGTTTATGATTTCTTCTTTGTAGACGTGTTCATAGACATGTTCTACTTCTTTTTGTTCATTGAGGACATAGAGATAATATAATTCTCTGTCATCATTTGTTTCATTCATTGGTTCAACTATACCACACATGAGTAGAGTTTGGAAGATAATAATTTTTAACATTTCTTTTGGTTTTGGGAGGTGTGATGATAGTAACACACCTTTGATTAATAAATAGCATAGAGGTGCTTTACACCTCCATGCGTTGTATGTTAGTTAGAACCTGTTGATTCTTTAACACGTTTGCTATTACCTGTGTAGGTGTGTTGCTTGTACTTGTTCTTACCCATAGCAAAGGTGAGACAATAGATTGCTAAGCCCATTATTGTGAATACAATAGTGACTGTGTTCTCAATGTTACTTGAGTAAGCAAGACCTGCTAGCATTTCAAATGCTAACGCAACTGATAGGATTACATAGTAATCATTAGATAACTTTTTCATATTAATTTATTTTAGGGGTTATACAATTGAAAGAGAAGGTTGAAAGAAAAAACAAGTGAGTGAGGTATTAGCCTCACTCACGCGTGTTAGAACTTCTCAATGATGTTCTCTAAAGTTGTTGGTTTGTTCTTTCTAACAATCCAATAGTTACCATTTTGGTTGTAGACCAAGATGTCTTCAGTACCCATGAAGGAAACTCTAATGACATACTTGTTTTGAATGACATCAGTGTTAACCTTATTAAGTCCAAACTCTCTTCTAAGTCTAGTCTCAACAAAGTCTTTGTCACACTTCAACACCATGTGGTATCCTTTGTCTAAAGGATAGACAAGGTTAGACGCAAGTGTATCATTGTATTCTACACGGTTAACAATTTTAGTTCTGTAAGATGAAATAGTATTTTTCATGTTTTATAATTTAAGGGATTAATACAATTGCAAGCAAGGGTTGAAAAGAAAAGAACATAGGCTATAAGCCCATGTCCATGTCTTTCAATTGCTCAAGTTCTTCTTGTAACTCAGCAATCAAACAGTCTAGTGTTGCAATACTCTTTGGACAATCTTCCATGTCAAGCATTAGCCATTCTATTCTACTCTCTAGTTCTTTAATTAAATACATAATGTTTAGTTTAAGGGATTACAATAACAAGAAAGAGTTGAAATAAAAAGAACTCCAATAAAGGAGTTCTTGTGTGTTATTGTTGTCTATACTTCTCATGGTCAGGCAACATTTGTGGAGCCCACAACATAATACCACACCATACACCTAAGACTACATAGCCTGTGTAATAGCATAAGACACCAAAGATAATACCCGTGATTATCATTGTCCAATAGAGGTTAGTAAACTTTCTCATGATTTCTAAGATTTAGTGATTAGTACAATTGCAAGAAAGAGTTGAAGAAAGAAAGAGAATGAAAGTATTAAGAGAGTGAACGTAGTGAACACAGGTGAGATAGAATGATAAGGGCATAGTGATAAGCAAAGCTTATTGGCTTGCCCTTTATAGACAAAGTTGTCATGACAATGACATGCTTGTCTGTGGGTGGCGTGCGTGTGCCTCTGTGTGTTGTGTGTGTGGTGTGCCAGGTCTGTGACGGTGAGGCACAGGGCAAGGCACACGTGTGTAGGGAAACCTTCTGTAGGAAAAGCATGCTTTTTGTTTGCGCAGCAAGAAAAAAAGTATGAGCACCTGCGTTAGCAGGGGGTAGCCCTGAGCGCAGCGAAGGGCGGGGATGCTGTGTATATATAGTCTTTACACATCAACATATAGTATATATTATTTTGCCGTACAGAAATATTCATCTTATCATCTAGAATTGAAAGAAATGTATTATATTATATTATGAGAAGTTTATTGTTTTTATTTCTGTTTATACCTATAGTCTGTTATGTACAAGTTAGTGAAACGTTTGATAGTTTTAATGGTCCTGGTGAGTGGGTTAGTCCAGGGGGTAACACAGGTTCTCATAGTGGTGAACTATGTTATAACGTTGTTGGCAACTATATGGGCAATCAGTGGTATATGTTTGAATCACCTGTATATGATTTTAGTACATGGAGCACGGTGGAGTTATTTTGGTATCAAGAAAGTGATATCCGCAATGGTGACAGCTTTAGGATATACATTTATGATCAGGGTTGGTATGGGTATGATATATCTGGTCTTACTGGTTTCTACAGTCTTACTATTAGCCCTACTGCAACACTTATAACTTTTGATCTTCTTACATTTGGTTCAGGATCTCTTAATGGTAAATATTCTCATGTTGGATTTTTAGATATATATGATCCAATGCCACTGCCTGTAGAGCTAACTAATTTTGAAGCTACTGATACAGAAGAGGGGGTACTTTTAGAATGGGCTACTGATTCAGAGAACGGTAGTAGTCACTATAGTATATATAGATCACAAGATGGAGACTCTTGGAAATTCCTACAGGATGTTCCTGCAGCAGGTTTTAGTACAAGCAATATAGAATACACATATATAGATCGTACTAGTTTGGTTAATCATATCTACTATAGATTAGATCAAGTTGATATGGATGGATTGATTAAAGAGTATGGTCCTGTAAGTGTATATCGCAGCGCGGTGAAAAATTTTAAAAGAACAAATCTTTGGGGACAAGACATTAATGAAAATTATCAAGGGGTTATAATAATTAATGGAAATATACAATATCAACAAAAGAATTACTAACTTAGTCTTGCTTATGAAAGAAGAAATAAAATTTGTACATAAACAAATAGCATTACCATTATTCCCAGTATATTATGATATATTCTTAATTGATGATTTATTACTAGCACCTACTATAATTACTAGTAAGTATCCTGGCATTGATATGATAACAACGCCAAATGGTTCATCAATGACATGTGTTGCTATGGATGGTTTAGGTAATAAAGGAATTTTAGCATTGTTTTCATTAACTAGACAAAAAGAAGATCCAACAATAGAGGACAGTATTGCATTTGAATCTTCAAATCTTGCTTGGCATATATTAGATATTCTAGAAATAACAGTTGACCTTGATAATTCTAAAGTTCATTCATATTTAGTTCAAGAAATTCATAAACAAATTACGAAGTTATATAAACAGTTTGAAGAAAATTTAGATTCTAATGATATGGAGGGTGATTCAAGTTCAGATGACTTAGGAGATATGTAAAATATTATTTGTATATTTAAATGATTTTGTTTTCAAGGATTAATACAATATAGGGAGGGTTTAATTACTCTCCCTTTTTATTTGTATTGTAATATATATTTAGTATATTATATTGTATACAAAATTTATTAAAATGTCTATAGCTAACTTAAATACTCAAGGGCAACGTAAGAGTAATCACCCTTATCAAATAAAGAATTTACAAGCTCTTAAAAAGATTTATGATTCTTTTAGTCCTCCTGTTATTCCAGATAATGCAATAGGTACTATTATAGTAAGAGGTGTTGCTGGTTTGTCAACAGAAGAAGGAACATTGTCTGAATGTAGATCTATATCATTTGCAAATACAGGAACTGGTGATATAGAAGTTGATGGTGTAACAATAAGACCAGGAGAAAAAATATCTTTTAATGCCGGTTTAAACAATTTTTTAAATGATATTAGCTATTTAGCAGATGCTACTGGTGCAGAAGTTTTAATAATTGCAACAGGCGGTTCTATAACTAATCCATAATACTAAGATGTCAGGAACTAAAATAACTAGGGATCTCCCTAACAATGCATATGAAGCAGCAGTAAATGCAGATAACCCTTCAGCTTCAAATCCTTATGCTACAGTAAATGAATTACCTGCTCCATCATCAGGTAATCAATTGATATCTGGTGGAGCATCTTATTCAGGAACAGGAATGGTGTTTAATGTTTCTGTACTTGTTTATACAATAACAGGTATAGAATACACAACTGCAGCAACTGATGTAACATTACTAGTTGGAGATCCTAGTAATCCAAGATTTGATGCAATAGTGGCATCTATAGATGCTAATGATGTTCCAATTGTTGAAGTAATTCAAGGCGTACCTGCAGGAACACCAAGTACACCAACACTTGAACCTGATCAAGTATTAGTTCAATATGTTTTAATAGGTGCAGGTGCAACTAATCCAAATATTACTACAGAGTATATTTATAGAAATGATCAAACTTCAGATTGGCAAGGTTCTACACTTGGTACTTATCCAACCTGCACTCCAAATCTAGATAATACTGCAAATTTTATATCACCAACCCCATCTCCTGTAGCTGGCGGTGCTTGTGTTTTATCTGTAGCTGGAAGGGGTGGTGTAACTAATGCAAGAGGTACTAGATTTGGGGCTGGTGTTCCAGTAAGTAGAGAAGACTTTAGTGTTTTAAGCTTTTATATAAACTTTCCATCTCCTGGTTGGACACAACAGGGAAAAGGTGCTCTTTATGTAGCGTTATGGGGAGATAATACTTTAAATAATACTGCTGCTAATTATTTAGGATATATCCTAGCAGGGAATTATTGTGACCAATCTCTTATGGATACATGGCAACTTGTAAATATACCTACAGCAGAATTTGTTCAAAATCCAGGTGTTACAACTATAGGTGGCTTTACTATTTCAGGTTACCCTAATATATGTACTCCTGTTGAGTTTGCTTTAGATGAAGTGAAGCTACAAACTGGCTTTGGACCTTCAACCAATATAGCAACAATTGATGTATTAGAAAATGATACTCTTGTAGCTCCTACAGCAAAACTAAACTTTAAAGATGGAACTGGTACAACAGTAGCAGTAACAGAAAATACTTTAGATAATACAGTAGATGTAGAAATTAATTCAACAGGTGGATCTAGTCTATATAGTGCAGATGGTACAATTCCAGTGAATAGATTAGTCCAGATTCAAAATGGATTGATCTGGTCAGGTTCTACAATATTTAGAACTACTAACACAAGAAACATAAAAGAAGTTATAACAGAATCAGATTTAGGTACTACGTTAGCCGCTAACACAACTTATGTTATAAGAGGTAAGGTGACTGTAGCTAATTCAATAACTATAAGTAATGTTGGAACAGAAGTAGTTGGTTTAAACAGAGAAATAGATGAAATAGAATGGACGGGTGCAGGCAACTTATTTCTTGTTACAGATCAGAGCTTTACTTTGGCAAATTTAAAAATGTCTGCTACTACTTCTGGTAGTAACATTATTGCAGCAACAAATATTGCTGCTACTGGTTATAATTTTGGAAGAAGTGAAATTTTATCAATAACTAACTGTCAATTTAGAGGTACATATAATGTAATAACTATTGAAGGATTTGATTTAGTAGATATAAGTCAATGCTTATTCTTTTATGTTAAAGCTACATCTTGGGGATTAAGATTTAGAGATGTTTCTAAATTGCAAGTTACCTCTTGTGAATTAATCAGATGGTTTGATGAAACAAAATTACCTACTCCTCTTCCTGCTGATTTTGCTACAACAGATATGATTAGTATTAGTTCTGGTGCTGTAGCTGCTGGATTTGGAGCAGTTAATATAAATGGTTGTATTATTCATCCACAAGAAACTCAAAACGGAATTGCTATATCAGCAGGAACTACAACAGGGTTTGGTACTATATCTTCTAATGCTTTTGTAAATGTTGGTCTTACTACCGGTAAAGTATTCTTACCAGAAGCATCTGGTTTACCTGATTATTCAGCTACACAATCTTTAAAATATGATATATTTGCTAATCAAGGTTTATTAAATTCTACTTCAGGTATTATTTGGACAATGTTGAATAACAATGGACAAACAAATACTACGCCTAGTGGTACTCCTGTAATAATGGCTGTTAATGGTGCTTCTGCGGTTAAAACTATACAAGGTGCTGTTAGATATGATCTTAACACTGGTACAGGACGTGTTACATATACAGGTTCAAAACAAGTCTATGTAAGTATACATGCAACTATGACATATGTAAAACAAGGTGGAGGTGGTGCTGATTTATATACTTTTGAATTTTATAAAAATGGTACTCTATTACCAGGAAGTGGTACAAGCGCAGATGCTCCTACAGCAGATCCGCAAAACTTAACTATGACTTATGGTGTGTTGATGGATCAAAACGATTATATAGAAATATACATAACTAATGATACTGCAACTGATCCAATGTTAGTTAGAGACTTACAATTTCTTATAAGAGAGTAATGCATGCATTTCCAGGAGATACTTATGGTGAAATAACAGAGAAAGGAAGTAGAAAACTTATTGAAACATTTCCTGAATACTTTAATGATCCAGAAGGAGTATTTTATGATTTAGGATCTGGCAATGGTGATTTAACTATATTTATAGCTAATAACACACCTTTAAAGAAAGTTTGTGGGATAGAACTACACACAACTAGATATAATACTTCTAAAGAGAAATGTGATAATCTAGATATAAAACAACTTTCATTTTTGCATGAAGACTTTACTAAATCAGATTTATCAGATGCAACAGTAATTTATTTTGACAATTTAGTTATACCTAGGACTGTGACAACTAAAATTTATGCAAATATTCCAAAAGGTTGTTTGGTTGTAAGTACCAGAATTATTAATAATTGGGAATTAGGTAAAAAATATAAACAAACACCAGTAATAGAAAAGTCATATGCTAAGAAAAGAACAAATTGGTATATAGTTAAAGAGTAAAAAAATACGTATATTAAGGCAAAAAATCTAAAATGAAATTAATTGAACACGCTAATAATATTCATGAATTAAAAATAGAGGGTACTAAAGTACAAATTGCAATGTTGTCCGATTTACATTGGGACAATCCTAAATGTGATTGGAAACTATTAAAAAAAGATTTAGATTATTGCGTAAAAGAATCAATTCCTATTCATATAAATGGAGACATGTTTTGTCTAATGCAAGGTCAAGGGGATAGGAGAAAAAATAAATCAGATATAAGACCTGAACATAATAACTCTAAATACTTAGATAGTATTGTAGAAACAGCAGTAGAATGGTGGTCACCTTATTCACATTTACTTACAGTTATAGGATATGGTAATCATGAGACTGCAATTATTAAATGGCAAGAAACTGACATACTAGCTAGATTTGTAAAACTTCTAAATCTTAAAAATCATAGTAACGTTATGACTGGTGGTTATGGAGGTTGGTTTGTAGTAAATCAAGTAGTAAGAAAAAAACCTACTACAAAGGATTCTACAAGATCTATTAAAATAAAATACTTTCACGGATCAGGTGGAGGCGGTGTAGTAACTAAAGGTGCACTTAATCTTACTAGAGCATTAGAAATGTATGAAGACTTTGATGTATTTACTATGGGTCATATTCATGAGAATGCAGCTAGAAATGATGTTAGAGACGTTTGTGTACAAGGAGCATCTTCTTATAGGCATGTACAAAAACAACTTCATATGATGATCACAGGAACTTATAAAGAAGAGTATGGTACTGGAAGTAAAGGGTGGCATATAGAACGTGGTGCTCCCGTAAAACCTACAGGAGGACGTATACTAACTATAGAGTATAAACGTGTTAATAATAAAGAATTAGGAGATGTTCATTTATGTCAAGTAGATTCTATGAAATTTCCATTGTAAATCTAAATAATTTTTGTATATTAATATTGTCAATTGGCGTAATGAAGATGACGGGCTAAAGATAGAGCTGCTCTGATTTGAATACTCTAGTGCAAAGATTGATAAGAAAACCTTCAAGCTTTCTTGAGAGTTGACCGCAAGGAAGGCTTGATTTAAAGTAAGAAGGTTTTTTTCTAAGTAATAACTCTTATTTTGTTATATTTTTTGTATATTATAGTATATATATTTATAAGAGTACAATGGAAGTTTCAAGTTTACAAATAGGTTTTGATGCATTAATTGCATTACTAGTTTCAATAACAGGTGCGTTGGGTGTGTGGTACTCATTAAAAGGAAAAGTCACAATTCAACAAATGACTTTAGATAGCTTATCTAAAGACCTAGAAGAAATGAAAGTAGATAAAAAAGATAATCATACCCTATTGCACAAAAGAATTGATGATCTCAAAACGCAAGTAGAAAGAAATAGAGAAAAGAATGATAAGTCTCTATCTGATCTTAAAGCAGAAATGGGTCAAATGGAAATAAGAATTATTAACGCAATAAATAGTAAGTAATGAGAAATAGTAAATTATTAACACAAATTGCTGGATTAAAAGAATATTCTGGTGGAGGAGAAAATCAACTACCCTCTGGTAAAATGACAGCAAAAGAAAGAAGGCAAGATAGAAGAGCTACCAGAAAATACAAAAGAGCTAAAAAAAGAGCTGGTGGTAAAGGACCAAATACTGGAAATCTTTTAGATAAAAATGATTAATCATTATGAAAAAAGGATGTAAATTATTACCAAAAATTTCTGGATTGAAAGAATATCCAGGTGGAGGAAGTGTTATGAAAGGATTTATGTATCAAGCTGGAGGATCTACTTCAAGGTTTGATAATAATCCAAAACTTAAAGGGAAACAAAATACTCTTCCAGACATGGTACAAGCTAATATTATTAAAGGTAAATAGTATTTAAACATTTGATATTTAAACTTATTTAGTTATATTTGTTTATAGTATAACTAAATAAGATTTATTATGTCACAAGAAACCAACAATCCTAATACTGAGGAAAAACAGTATACCCCTGAACAAATGGCTCAAATGCGTAAAAGTATGATAGCTAATTATAAATCAGAAATAACCTTCTTAAAAGCTCAAGCTGAGTATGAAAAGCTTACTGCTGACATTGAAGAGCATAAGACTAGACGTTATATTGCTTTAGCGCAAGCTAGTCAACTGTTTGCTAAAATGGAAGAGTCACAAGAAGAGCCAAAAGAAGAGCCAAAACAACACAAGGCTAAAGTTAAAAAAGAACGTAAACTTAAAGTAGAAGAAAATGTATAAAGTAGGCTGTACTAATAAGCCTATGACAAAACTTATACAAGAAGTTGTAGGTTCACCAATTGATGGAATATTTGGTCCTCTAACACAACGTTATGTAATCAATTGGCAAAGTGCTAATAATTTAGTAGCTGATGGTATTGTAGGTCCTAAAACCTTAGATGCAATGGGCATACTTGATACAGATATTAAAGAACATCATGTATTAATACCTGATGAAGATTTAATTTATGAAGAGTACCATTTACCAGAAGGACAATATATTAAACAGGATTATAAAATCTTAAATGATTATTTATTTATACATCATACTGCAGGATGGAATAATCCCTATAATACTATAGATCATTGGGCTAGAGATAAAAGAGGTAGAGTTGCTACTGAGTTTGTAATAGGTGGTCAAAACATAAGAACTAATGATGATACTTATGATGGTTTAATACTTCAAGCTTTTCCAGAAGGATGTCAAGGTTGGCATATTGGTAACTCTGGATCTTACTATATGAATAGACATTCTGTTGGCATTGAAGTAAATTCTTTTGGTTATTTAACTGGTGATGGTAAAACATATACTGGACAAAAAGCAAATAAAGATCAGATAGCAGTATTAGAAGAACCATTTAGAAAAAAGAAAAAGTGGCATAAGTATTCAGATGAGCAACTAGTTGCACTCAGTAAATTAATACTATTTATTTCAGGAAGAGATAATATTGATATTAGAGAAGGTTTAATTAAATGGATAAAAGAATATGGACCAATAGCTGCATTTGAATTTCAGAAGAACGCTTATGAAGGAAAAGTAAAAGGTTTATTAACTCATACTAATGTAAGAAAAGATAAAACTGACATGTTTCCTCAACAAGAGTTAATAGATATGTTATTAAGCTTATAATTTATTAATATGGCAAAAGCAAATTTAGTACAAAAGAAAGTAAAACTAGGTTATAGAGATATTATACAATATCAAATTATAACACACTGTTTTATGGAAAAAATTAAGTTAAGTGATAATGAACTAGAATGCTTAACATTACTAGGTGCGTATGGTAATACTGAATTATCAGTATTTTGTAAATCAGCAGTTACGGAAAAAGTATTTAAAACTCCACAAACTGTTAGAAATTTTTTAACTAAAGCATATAAGTTAAATTTAGTTAGTAAAGAAGGTAATAATAAAAAACAAATATCACTAAATGAACAATTAAAAGTACAAGCTTCAGGTAATATAATTCTAGATTTTAAAATGATTTATATTGTTACCTAAAAATAGTAAACATTACGTTATACCTACTTCTTTAAATTTAGAGTTAAATCCAGAATTAGTAGAAGATGTTATTAGTTTTTACTTTGAGTCTTTAAGAAAAACTTTAAGTAATTTAGAATGTCATAATATTCAAGTTGAAGGTCTAGGTGTTTTTAAAGCCAAAACAAAAGAGTTGCCTAAGTTAATATCTAAATATGAAAAACATTTAGATGTTTTAAAACCAGAAACTTTTAATCAAATGGCAATAAAAAAAGAAGTAGAGGAAAAATTAAAAGCTGTAAAAAAACTAAATGATTTAATTAACAGTGATAAGGAAAGAAAAAAAGAATTTTTAAAAAAGAAATATGGCAAATAAATTAACACAAATTTGGAGAGAAAGAAAAAAGATTTTTGAAGGAATTAAGAATAGCCTTATATATGATAAGTATATTGAAAAGATTGCAAAACAAAGAAATTATATATGTAATCAATGTGCATTTAAAGGTAATAAATGCGCTGTACCTAAATCAGGACCATGTTGTAATTCATGTGGTTGTAGCTTAAAGTTTAAAACTAGATCATTATCATCAGAATGTCCTAAAGGTAAATGGGGAGCTGTGTTAAGTGAAGAACAAGAAGATAAATTAGATAACAAATTTTATCAATAATGGAATTAAAATTTACAGCTAAAGATCATAAATATGAAACTCCAGATAAACCAGATTTTAAATGGTTAAGTGTTACTAGTGCTATAAGTTTATTTAAACCTCCGTTTGATAAAGAAGCTATTGCTAAAAAGTCATCTAAAAATAAAAAGTCTAAATGGTACGGAATGAAACCGGAAGATATTATTAAAGTATGGGACGGTGAAAATAAAAGAGCTTTAAGCTTAGGTAGTTGGTATCATGATCAAAGAGAACAAGAATTAATTGCTTGTGATACACTACAAAGAAATGGTATAGATTTGAATGTGATAAGACCTATAGAACAAGATGGTATAAAGCTTGCTCCTGATCAGTCTTTAGTGTCAGGTATATATCCTGAACATATGGTTTATTTAAAATCTGCACAACTATGTGGTCAAGCTGATAGAGTTGAAGTTGTTAATGGTCAAGTAAATATATATGATTATAAAACTAACAAAGAGATTAAAGTTAAAGGTTATACAAATTGGGAAGGTAAAGTAAACAAATTATCAGGTCCTCTTAGTCATGTTGATGATTGTAATCTTATGCATTATACATTACAATTAAGTATTTATATGTACATTATTTTAAAGCATAACCACTCATTAAAACCAGGTAAATTAGAAATACACCATATAAAATTTGAAATAGAAGATGAGGATTCTAATGGTTACCCTATAGTTGCAACAGATGCAGCTGGAGATCCTTTAGTAAAAGAAGTTGTACCATATAACTTACCTTATATGAAGAAAGAAGTTAACAACATAATTAAGCACATTAAGACTCACCCTGAAATATTTAAAAAATGATTAAACTCCTTGACGTAGAAAATAATATGGTTATTCCTACGGTTCACTGTAAGACAATTAAATGGCTAAAAGTAATTGAAGATAACTACCCAAAAAATTTTATTAAAATTTATGGTTATATCTTTTATATGTCATGTCCTAGTCAAGAGAATCCTTACTTTAATGTTCCAGTAGATAACAGAGAAGATTTAGTTATAGATGATTTAGATATTGACTTTTCTTTAGAAGATGATGAAATAATAGAAGCAGTAAAAAAAGCAACTGTAATGTATCAAACACCTACTGTGAGAGCATACCAAGGTATTACAACAATGCTTGATAATCTTACAGACTATATGAGTACAACTCAAGTAACTGCTGGTAGAGATGGTAATATAAATTCATTATTACGTATAGCAAAAGAATTTGATGCAATAAGACAATCCTATAAAGGTATAGCAAAAGATCTTGAAGCTGAGCAACAGGCACATGTAAGAGGTGGTCAAGAATTAGGATATGATCAAATGTAATTATGGAGTTTTTAGAATTTAATAAAGTTATTCCAACTTATAAAAATGGAGAATGGTGTGAAACAATATTTACAGATATTCAAGATTACCGTGACTTTGTTAAGTCTACATTTAAAGAACCAGGTAAATATGATCTAGATGAAACATCATATCTTTTTAATGAACAAGCTTTAAAGTTTAGAGAACAAGGTGATGTTTATTGTTTATCTCCATTTAGAAGCAAAGACTTTATAAAGTATTGGGATGCTGAAAAAAAGAAATCTATTAATGGCGTTATATTTCATAACAATAATAAAACTTGGTTTTTACCTAGAGACTATTATTTTTGGATAAACTTCCTACCTATATATGATAAAATTAAAAAGAAGTTTGATTTTCCACAAGTTTGGGATGTTCAATTACATATGGCTTTATATGAAGAACTAGCAGAGATACATTATACTCATTCTAGTATATTAAAGAAAAGACAGATTGCATCATCTTATTTTCATATGGGTAAACTTATTAATAGAATATGGTTTGATGAAGGAGCTATTCTTAAAATTGGTGCTTCATTAAAAGATTATATAAATCTACAAGGATCTTGGAAATTTTTAGATGAATATAAAACATTTCTTAATTCTTCTACTGCATGGTATAGACCAATGAATCCAGGTAAAGTTTTAACATGGCAACAAAAGATTGAAGTTACCCAAGGAGGTAAAAAGAAAGAAGTTGGTCTTAAAGGTATGATGCAAGGTATGTCTTTTGAACAGAGTCCTACTAAAGGAGTTGGTGGACCTTGTACTTTATTCTTTTATGAAGAAGCTGGTATAGCTCCTACTATGGATACTACTTTTCAATATCTACGTCCTGCTATGCAGGCAGGTGATATAACAACAGGAATGTTTATAGCTGCTGGATCTGTAGGTGATTTAAAAGACTGTGAACCATTAAAAGAGTTTACACTATATCCTAAGCAAAATGGTATATATGCTGTTGAAACAGATTTATTAGATGAAACTGGATTAAAAGGTGAATCTGGATTATTTATTCCAGAACAATGGGGTATGCCTCCATATATAAACAAGTATGGTAATTCAGAAGTAGAAGAAGCTTTAAAATCATTAGAAGAAAAATTTCACAAGTGGAAAAAAGAATTACGTCCAGAACTCTATCAATTAAGAATATCTCAGCATCCTAGAAATATAAAAGAAGCTTTAGCTTTTAGAGAAGAATCTATATTTCCATTAAACTTAGTAGATGATCAAAAAAGAGAAATAGAAGATGGTTCATATCCATATGAACTTATTGATTTGTCAGAAAAAACTGATGGATCTATAAAAGTTAGTAAAACTAATAAACCAGCAATATCTGTATTTCCAATAAAACTAAATGAAGATGATAAAACTGGATCTCTTGTAGTATGGGAGCGTCCAGATAAAGATGCACCTTTTGGTACATATATAGCTTCTATTGACCCTGTTGGGGAAGGTAAAACTACCACATCAGAATCACTGTGTTCTATATATGTGTATAAAACAGCTACTGCTGTAAGAAGATTTAGAGAGGATGGTGAAGTAGAAAACTTTATAGAGGGAGATAAAATTGTTGCCGCTTGGTGTGGTAGATTTGATGATATAAATGAAACACACAAAAGATTAAGTTTAATAATAGAATGGTATAATGCCTGGACATTAGTAGAGAATAACATTTCTTTATTTATCATGTATATGATTGGAGAAAAGAAACAAAAGTATCTTGTACCTAAAAATCAAATGCTTTTTTTAAAAGAAGCTCAAGCTAACAAAACTGTATATCAAGAATATGGATGGAAGAATACAGGTACTTTATTTAAATCACATTTGTTAAGCTATCTTGTGGAATGGCTTAAAGAAGTTATAGATGAAGATATAGATGATGATGGTACTATAACTAAGAAGCATTATGGAATTAGACGTATACCAGATAAAATGGCTTTAGTGGAAATGCAAGCTTATAGAAAAGGGGTTAATGTTGACCGTTTAGTTTCATTAGCATCATTAATAGCTTTTGTTAAAATTAGAGAAGCTAATACGCAAAGACCTATTAAAGTAGAGAATGATGTGTCTGATAACTTGCAAAAGTCACAAAATTTGTATAAATTAAATAGAGGTGCATTCCGTCATATAGGTAAGACTAAATCTAATAAGTTTAGTAAAAAAGGAAGATCACCATATAAACATATAGGAAGAAAATGAAAATATTAAACGCATTAGATCTTAAGAAAGGTGCTAAAGCTGAGCATAATAGATTATGGGCAGTAACGCAACCTTTGCAATTCATACCTAAAACAGAAAAAGATAGCCAATGGACATCTTGGAACATGGACTGGTTAGAATGGAATGGTTTAAAACAACTACGCAGAAATGCTAGAAGGTTGATGAAGAACTATAAACTAGCTCAAGGTATAATTGATAAAAGTGATTATGTAGTTGAAGAAGACAATGAAATGAAAGACATTGTGCAACAGTTAGCTACAGATGATGAGTTTGATGCCCTTGAATTAAAGTTTTTTCCAATTATACCTAATGTTATAAATACATTGGTAGCAGAATTTGCTAAACGTAATAAGAGAGTTACATTTAGAGCTGTTGATGAACATACTCATAATGAAATTATAGAACTTAAAAGACAAGAAATTGAATCAGTACTAGTTAAATATGCTGAAGCAAAGATGATGGATGCAATGATGCAACAAGGTGCTAACTTTGATGATCCACAAGTTCAACAACAAATAGAACAAGCTACCAGTCCTGAAGCTTTACAACAACTTCCAGAAATACAAGATTTCTATGCAAAAGACTATGAAGTTATAGCAGAGAAATGGGCTTCTAAACAACATCTAATAGATGAAGAAAGATTTAGAATGGATGAGCTAGAAGAAAGAGCATTTAGAGATAAATTAATTACTGATAGAGAATTTTGGCATTTTCAAATGTTGGAAGATGATTATAATATTGAAGTATGGAATCCTGTACTAACTTTTTATCATAAATCTCCAGATGCCCGTTATATATCACAAGGTAGTTGGGTAGGTAAAATAGAAATGAATAGCGTAGCTGATGTTATTGATAAGTATGGATTTTTAATGAATCAAGAACAATTAGAATCATTACATAGATATTATCCAATTAGTGCTGCTGGATATCCAATTGCAGGTCAGCAAAATGATGGCTCATTTTATGATGCTACTAGATCACATGAATGGAATACAAGTTCTCCTTCTTTAGGTATGAGACAATATACGTCTATGAGAGATAACTTTGTTTATAATGGAGGTGATATTGTAAATTGGGTTTTAGAAGAATCTGAAGATTATCTTTCAGATAGTTCTCCGAATATGTTAAGAGTTAGTACTGCATATTGGAAATCACAACGTAAGATTGGACACTTAACTAAGATAAGTGAAACTGGAAAAGTAGTTACAGATATAATTTCAGAAGAATATAAAATAACAGATAAACCTGTATATAATAAAAGTCTTATAAAAAATAAGACAAAACAAAATTTAGTATTTGGTGAACATATAGAATGGGTTTGGATTAATCATGTATATGGAGGTGTTAAGATAGGACCAAATGCACCAACATTTTTAGGTCAAGAAAATACTACTGGTATTAATCCAATATATTTAGGTATTAATCAAAATAATATAGGACCTCTTAAATTTCAATTCAAAGGTGATAACACTTTATATGGTTCAAAACTTCCTGTAGAGGGTAGAGTTTTTTCTGATAGAAATACTAGATCAACGTCTTTAGTTGATTCTATGAAGCCTTTTCAAGTAGGGTACAATATGGTAAACAATCAAATAAGTGATATACTTGTAGATGAGATTGGAACTGTAGTAATGCTAGATCAAAACACATTACCTAAACATTCTCTTGGAGAAGATTGGGGTAAAGGTAATTTAGCTAAAGCATACGTAGCAATGAAAGATTTTAGTATGCTACCGCTTGATACTTCTATTACTAATACAGAAAACGCTTTAAATTTTCAACATTTTCAACAACTTGATTTATCACAAACCGGTAGATTAATGTCTAGAATACAATTAGCTCAGTTTTTTAAACAACAAGCTTTTGAAGTAGTTGGTGTTACACCACAACGGTTAGGTCAACAACTAGGACAAACAAATACAGCAACGGGTATAGAACAAGCTGTATCTGGATCTTATGCTCAAACAGAAATGCAATTTATAGAACACTCAGATTATTTGATGCCTAGGGTTCATGAAATGCGTACAGATTTAGCACAGTGGTATCATTCAAATAAATCATCTGTTAGATTACAACACATGACATCACTAGATGAAAGAATGAATTTTGAAGTTAATGGTACTGATTTAATGCTTAAAGAATTTAATGTATACTGTACTACTAAAGCTAATCATAGAGATATTTTAGAAAAGATGAGAAATTTAGCAGCTAGTAATAATACCTCTGGCGCATCTATTTATGATTTAGGTGAAATAATGCAAGCTGATTCAGTTGGTACTCTTACAAGCACTCTTAAAGCTATTGAAAATAAAGCTTCACAAAAAGCTCAAGAAGAAAGAGCTCATCAAGAGAAAATGATGAAAGCTCAAACAGAAAGTGCAGAGAAACAAAAAGCAATGGAAATTGATTCTGAAGAACGTGAGGCAGAAAAAGATCGTAGAAAAGATCTTATGGTTGCTGAAATTAGAGCATCTGGATATGGAGCTATGCAAGACTTAAATCAAAACTTGCAATCTGACTTTGTAGATAATCTTGAAAAACTTAAAAAAACAGAGCAATATCAAGAAACTATAAATATACAGCAGGAGAAGGTTAATATTAATAAAGAAAATCAAATTGAAAAAAATAACTTGAAGAGAGATGAAATGAGTCTTCAAAGAGAACTTAAAGATAAAGATTTACAGATAGCTAGAGAAAATAGAAATCAGTATGATGCACCGGTAAAAAACTCTAAAAATAAATCAGATAAAAAATCATAGCTATATAGTAGCAAAATATTATAGAATATATTAAAATAACAAACTTAATAGATTTAATTTTTGATAAGTTTGTTGTATATTATAATAGTTAGTCATTAATTAAACCAATAAAACATGAGTAATAACAAAGAAAATGTAACTACTGTCCAAGAAGTAGATCTTGATATAAATGAGATAAATGCAATATTGGATATAGGAGCTGGAACTGATACTGTTATGTTAGCAGGAGAAGAAAAAGAAAAAGAAACCAAACGTGGTATTTTTTCTGATATTAAGCCAGACACAACGTTCCTTGACAAAGCAGATGAATCTGCTACTGATAAACCTAAAGAAGAAAAATTAGTATCCAAAGATACTGAGGATAAGTCTAATGAAGAATTAGAAACTGCTCCTATAAAGAAAGTAACAAAAGAAGAAATAGATAATACTTTAGCAGCACCATCAGATGATGATGATGATGAAGAAATAGAATCTAAAAATAAAGGAGGAAGACCAACAGCTTTAGTTAGTGCTGCAAAAAAGCTAATGGAAAAAGGATTATTAAAACCTTTTACAGATGAACAAGGAAATGATGAACCTATTGAAAATTACACAGCTGAAGATTTTGAAGAATTAATTGAAGCTAATTTTAATGCTACACAAGAAAATTTAAGAAATCAACTACCTTCTGAATTTATGCAAGCATTACCACCTGAAATGCAACAAGCATATGAATATATTTCAAAAGGAGGTACAGACTTAAAAGGTATGTTTGGCGCATTAGCTGCTAGTAATGAAATCAGAGATTTAGATATAAATACTGAGAATGATCAAAAGCAAATTATTAGAGCATACTTACAAGCAACTAGATATGGTACTCCTGAAGAAATTGAAGATGAACTTTATTCTCTAGAAGATAGAGGTGATCTAGTTAAAAAAGCAAAACAGTTTAAACCTAAACTAGATGCTATGCAACAACAACTTGTTAATGAAAGAGTTGCAAGACAAGAGCAAGAGAATAAAAAAAGACAACAACAATCTCAAAAATATATTGAGAGTGTGTATTCAGCATTAGAACCAGGTAGTTTAAATGGTTTAGATTTAGATAATAAAACACAGAATATGTTATATTCTGGATTAGTTCAATCTAATTATCCATCTATATCTGGCAAACAAACTAATATGTTAGGTCATTTACTTGAAAAGTACCAATGGGTAGAACCAAGACATGATTTAATTGCAGAAGCTTTATGGTTATTAGCAGATCCAGATGGCTACAAGACAAACATTAAAACTAATGTAGAGCAAGCAACAAATGAAAAAGTATTGCGTACATTAAAAACTGAACAAGCAACTAAAAGTGTTTCTACAGAACGTGAAGAGTCTGTAAGTAGAAATACTTCAAAACGGGGGAAAGTCCAAAGACCACGTAAAAATTTCTTTGGTAGATAAATTAGTAACTTAATTAATAATAAATACAAATAAAAACCCGTTACAATGGCAACACCAAGTTTTAACAATGGGCTGTTTCTGAGAGATACATCTTATCAGGCAAGCTCACACATTGATTCTTACCACTTGGCTAACATGCTTAAAGACGCGGAACCTACTGACATGGGACCAGTTGATATCTGGGCTATGACGCAAAAAGTAGAGATGCCTCTTTATCAAATGTCTAGCTTTGGTGGAAAGAACGTAATTGAAGTGGATAATATCCGCGGTGAATATACATGGCAGACTCCTGTTTCACAGGACCTTCCATATATCACTGAAGATATTGAACCCAATAACAAACAAAAAGGTATTGATGGTACTACCTTTAAAATTAAACTGAATACACGTGACTTTGGTCATGGAGACATCATTACTTATGACAAGTATAATGGATGTGAACTTATTGTATCTTCTGAGGATGATATTCTTCCTTTAGGAGATGGATTTGTTTACACAGTTTCTCTTGTTAACAATGACTCTTACAAATTCTTGGATGGTGAGAAGTTTTTAAAGTCAGGTACTAAATACTTCAGAAAAGGTTCTGCAAGAGGAGAGTACGGTGAAAGATTTTCTGACATCACTACTAAAGCAGGATTTAGAGAGTTCTATAACTATGTAGGTGGTGCTGAAGCTCACGTACATTATTCTATTTCTTCACGTGCAGACATGCAGATTAAAGGAGGAATGAATGCAGATGGTACAGTTCCTGTAACTGAAATCTGGAGAAACTTTGATAAAAACATGGATCCTTCTGTATCTACTATTGAAGATATGGTTGGTAGTATGGGTAAAGACTATGTTAAGCGTGCAATGGCTAATGGAGATCTTTCAAGAACTTTCTTGACATCTTTAGAAGCAGCTCACTTATCTAAAGTTGCTACTGATATTGAAACATACCTTATGTGGGGTCATGGTGGTAGATCACGTCAAGATGGACCAGATGATATCCGTTTATCTGTAGGTCTTTGGAAGCAGTTAGATAACTCTTTTAAAAGAGTATACAACAAGTCTTCTTTCAATTTGGAATTATTCCGTGCTGAACTATATAACTTCTACAACGGTAGAGTTGAGTTTACTGGTCCAGATCCACAACGTAAGATTATTGTTCAAACTGGTATGGGTGGAATGAGAATGGTGAATGAAGCTATTAAGCGTGAAGCATCATCTCAAAACTTTACATTAAATGCTGAAGAGTCAGGAATTGGAGCAATCACTGGAAAAGGTATGAACCTTGGATATGGATATGCTTACACTAGTTATGTGATTCCTTTCTTAGCAAATGTTGAGTTTGTTATTAACCCTGCGTTTGATAATGTTCATACTAATGACATTGAGAACCCAGTTATTGATGGACATCCATTGTCTTCTTATTCATTCATTATCTTTGATATTACTGATAACACTAATGATAACATCTATATGTTGAAATTAGCTTGGGATAACCAATTAAAGTGGTGGTATCAAAATGGTACAATGGATTACATGGGACGTTCTCAAGGCTTCCAGTCTTCAGGACAGTTCAATGGATACCGTGTATACATGACGCAAGTTATGCCTGCAATTTGGGTAAAAGACCCAACTAAAGTTCTTAAAATTGTAATGAGAAACCCTATTACGGGAGGTTCATTCTAAGAATAATTCATAGACAATATGGGGAGAGGACGCTTTCCCCTGAGTCTTTTAACATTTTAAACCAACAAAATAATGGCAAAGAAAAAAGCCCCACAAGAAAATACACCTGGTGACAGTGCAACAGTACTAGGTACTCCAACTTCAACAAAAGTTACACCTGAAATTCCAGATTCAGTAGCATCTAAACCTTTAAATAAAAAAGATCCTCTTAAAGATATGTTTAAAGGAGCAGGTAAAATTACTGTTAAACCTTTTACTCATGCATTTAAAGAAAATATGGGTTTAGAAGATTATGGATTTGTTGTTTTTCCTGGAATATACCACGAAGAGCAATTAGCAGCTATTGAAAGAAATGGTGTGGTTAGATATATAACTGGATTAGATGAGTTTGCTCCTGAAGTTCAGAACATAAATATTCCTGAAAAGAAAGAAGCTGTTATATATAATATTAGAACAGTAGTTGCACATTTAGAAAAAATGCTTGCAACCAATGTTATAAAAATAACTGATGAAGATTTTTGGAATAAAGTAAAATTATTACGTCCAGACAATCATGACTTTTGGAGTAAAATTTCATTAAGAGTTAGTAATGAAGCTGTTCATTTAAATCCTACTGAAGATCCCTATGATTTAATTAAATATATTGCAATTGAAGCAGGAGGTTTTGATCTTATTGGTAAAAGTTTTGATGATTCAATGGCACAAGCTGTTTCTCCTAAATTTTACTTAGATAAAGCAGTTCATACTATATCTTCTAGAACATCATATAAGAAATTACGTAACAAAGCTATTGGTATATTAGATTCAATGTCTAATAAAAATACTAAAAAATTATTATATGTTACTAAAGCTATTGATGCTGATAGTGTTACTTATAAGAATCATACACCATCAGATGTTCTTTATGATGTAATGGATGAATACATAAATGGTGAAGGTGTAGAATCTAATAAGAGTAAAGCAGCACAAAATTTTATTGACATCTCTAAACTAGACATGGAAACATTAAAACTAAAATCTTTAGTTAAAGATGCTACCTTCTATAAAGTAATTTCATTAAAAGTTGATGGTATGTTATATCATAGTCAAACATCTACTATGCTTGGTAGAAATGTATCTGATGTAGTAGAATATTTTAAGAATCCTCTTAATGAAGATATGTTAGTAAAATTATTAGACGAAATAGAAGGTTATTGGAATAACTAAATTTAATTAATTTTATAATTAAAAAGAGAGGTTTTGTTATCTCTCTTTTTTTTTGTATATTATTATATGGCACGTAAATCAACTAAAAGTAAATCACCTGCTCCAAAAAAAGACGCTTGTTACAGAAAAGCTGTAAGTAAGTATGGTGCAAAAACTTCAGCATACAGAAGTGGATATATGGCTAGATGTAGAAAACGTAGAGGTAAGATAAAATAATGGCTGTTAGAAAAACAAAAGCAGGTACTAATCTTAAACGGTGGTTTAAAGAAAAGTGGAAGGATGAAAAAGGTAATGCTTGTGGTTCTAACAAAAATAAAAAAACTAAAAAGTGTAGACCTACTAAAAGGATTTCTAAAAAGACTCCAAGAACATGGGGATCTTTATCTAAGTCTCAAAGGGCTAAAGCTATAAGAGAAAAGAAAAAAGTTGGTATGGGTAGAAAAACTTCTGCAATTAAAAAAAGAAAAACAAAAACAAAAACTAAAAAATAAATAAAATGCAAAACAAAAAACCTAAGTACAACATGGGTACATCAGTCCCAGGTATGAAAATGACTAAGTCAGCAAAAGATGCTAACGTTCTAAGAATGATGGCTGATAAAGCTGCAAACAGCAGAGCTATGGCTCAACAAATGTTTGAAGCTGGTGGAATGACTATGATGAATAATGATGCAGATATTCAAAATGCAGGTATTCAAAATGAATCTACTGCAACATGTGGAACTGCTGGAAAACCTAAATGTGGTTCAAAAAGATCAGCTAGAAAGCGAAAAAGAAGAAATAAAAGACGTATCAGAAGATCACGTTATTAATGGATTCTAAAAAAAATAAAGATGAGTGTGATCTCATCTTTATTTATTGGGAATAATGGCAGCTAAAAAGAAAAGCAAAAAGAAAGGAGCAATGAAAGGTTGTGGCATTAAAAATGGCTGCAAATCTAAGAAAGGTGGTCTTACGGCTAAAGGACGTAAAAGCATTAACCGTAAGACTGGTTCTAATCTTAAAGCTCCTCAACCTGGAGGTGGCTCTAGAAAAAAGAGTTACTGTGCTAGATCAGCTGGTCAGATGAAAAAGTTTCCTAAAGCTGCTAAAGATCCTAATAGCCGCTTGCGTAAAGCAAGAAGGCGTTGGAAATGTTAATGGCAAAGAAGAAGTTAAATATAAAAAAGGCAATCAAAAAGCCAGGATCTCTTACTGCTACTGCTAAAAGAGAAGGCGGTTATGATGTAAAAAATAAAAAGATTAAAGCTTCTTGGCTAAGAAAAAAAGCAAAAGGCAAAGGTAAAACTGCTCAACGTGCTAGATTTGCAATTACATTAAAAGGACTGCGTAAAAAGAAAAAGAAATGAATAATGCTACAATACAATTAAAGGTCAAACAAAGACTTAATAAATTAGCTAGTTTAGACTATGACAATTTTGAATGTTGGCAAATTGTAGAAGCTTTTAATAAAGGTGCTGTTGCTTGGTGTAGAAGGAACTTACATGGATTAAATGTTAAGAAAACTGGTGATGAGCAATCTAAAAGACGTATTGATGATTTACAAGTACTTTTAATAGAAAATAAAATTTCTTTTATAAAAAGAGATCTTTATGTAGAATCTCCAATTTTACCAGGTAATTATTTTGAGTGGAAAAGAATAAGTGCAAAAGCTAATGACGAGTGTTGTGCTGATAACCGCAATATGGTTATATACTTAGCTGAAGAAGCAAACGTAGATGAGTTATTACGTGATAAAAATAAAAAACCTAGTTTTGATTGGGGAGAAACTTTTTGTACTTTAAAAAATAATAAATTAAGAATATATACTAATAATGAATTTGTTATTGAAGAAGGTAAACTATCTTATTATAAACAACCAAGAAAAATTCAAATTAAAGGATGTATAGATCCATATACTCAAGTAGAATCTACTGAAGATATTGAATCAGAATTCAAAGATGATATAGTTGAGTTATTTGTAGATGAAGCTGTTAAAATTTTAGCAGGTGATATTGAATCATTTAATCAACAACAAGTAGCTACTGGACAAGTAGAAAATAATAACTAATAATTGCAAATTAAATATTTTTTTGTATATTATAGTATATTATTTATTTATAACAATTTAAAAACAAAAACAAATGGCTTATTTTAATCACGCCTTTAGAAAGACTTTAGTTGCTACTAAACGAAATCAAGGTGAAACTACCCCAGGTGATCCTGGAGGTACAGCAGGTGTGACTGGTGGTATTTTAGAAACCACAGGTCTTCACACTAGCGTTCTTAAAAGTACAGCTCCTTCAGAAGGTTACCAATTGGGACCTGGTACTGTAGGGTACTTTGACGCAAAAACAGATTTATCAATTGATTTAACTGATACTTGTCCTTTTTATTTAGCGGCAGCATCTCTTAAAATAGAAGATAAACAAGGACCTTTTCACGGTGGATACCAAACATCTACTAAAACAAAAGTAATCAATCCTAAATACTTACGTAAAGTATGGAAAGTTGGATCTAATAGAGCTACAAGAGCGGTATTAGAAATTGGTGGTACTCCAGATAATGTTGCTGCTAATGCTTCATGTAATAAAGAATTTCTTTGTGAAGAAACTTATTACTTACGTCTAGAAGCTAAAGGAACAGCAGCTTTGAGATTTGCGAATCACAATCTTTATCAAAACCTTAGTGCTTATGGTGGATGTTGTGTTGATCCCGCTGCTCCTGCAGCTGTTGATCCAGTAGGTATTTACTTACAGTTTGCTGAGCAATTAGCAGGTGTTCCTGGTTCGGATCAAGCAGGTGATACTGGAAATCCTTATTTAAGAGATTTTATCCGTCCATTAATTTCAGTTACTTTTGATGATGGTACTGGTAATCAATCAGGAGTTTACGCTCAAAATGAAACTATTGCTTTACAAGAAGGACTTACTGTAGCTGATACATGGAACAAAATGCCACGTGCAACAGATCCTGGTACTACTATTATTTCTGCAGGAATCATTTTTGTTGGAGCATATGTAGATACTGAATTTAAAGATTGTACATTCCAAACTTCTGATTATTATGGTAAATCACCAATTCAATTGTTTGCTTCTGAAGTAGACTTAAACGGTGACCCATGTGCATTTGAAGGAATGTGTGTAACAACGGTTTGTGAAGGAGTTCAAGCAAATGGTCTTGGTGAATCAGTTGTAAGAGACTTGATTCTTTCTGAGTCTTACTTGCAAAACTTTATGGCAACTGACTTACGTGTACGTGAGATTACTCAAGGAACATCTACATTAGATATTATTGATAGAACTAGATTATATGGAAGATTCTTTATCTTACACGTAGTTCCACGTTTCAATAATCCTTCAGGTGTATTTGACAATGATCAATACTTGATTGATGTAGTTGGTGGTGATGACACGACGGTTACTATGGATGCTGATTTTGCTGCTTTATTAAAACAAACATCAGGTGGATGTGAAGAAGTAGAAAATCTTTCTGTTAGTGGATGTGAATATGCTCTTCCAGTTGTGCCAGTCCCTGAACCTTAAGTAGAACAAAACAACAATATAAAAGGAGAGTGGAGTTTATACTCTTCTCTCCTTTTTTTTTTAAAAAAAATCTAATGGCTCAACATAAATTAAGTTTAGAATCTTTACAAGTAAGTAATGATTGTGTACTACGTATAATAGATACTAGTATTTATAATTCACAAGTTCCTGTGGAATGCCCAATACTAGAAGTAACTCTTCCTGGCTTTTCATATAGTGTGCAGTTTAGTACAGATACTACACCTGCAATAACACCAGGTTTTATGCTAAGTCTTACGGCTTGTGATCTAGAACTACAATTTAAAAACTGTGGTACATCTTTTAATGCATTTCAAGATGGAGTTTATGTAATTAAATATAGTATAGCTCCTAATGATGAAGTATATGTAGAATATAATCATTTACGTATTACAAAAGCTTTAAATTGCTATAACAAAGTTTTATGTGAACTTGATGTAGCGGCATGTGATCCAATAAGTGAAACAAAACAAAAGCTTATGGATTTAAGATTAGTTAAAATGTATTTAGAAGCAGCTAAAGCTAAGGTTGAAGTTTGTCATGAACCAATTAAAGGTATGGAACTTTATA
>WLWH01000399.1_pt1 | contig 35881 bp, 55 predicted proteins | sample 6712741 | NCBI WGS metagenome assembly WLWH01 (sample SAMN12718694, study PRJNA515312) | sponge metagenome | isolation source: marine sponge | host: Mycale hentscheli | place: New Zealand: South Island, Marlborough, Capsize Point | collected 2003-05-01
TATCAGATGCAAAAAAGTATTATAATAGCCTTAATGAGCCAAAAGCAATTTGGGAATGTAGCGGATTTGCTGAATTAATAGAGTACCAAGATTATTAAATAACAACAACTAAATAAATAATTATGAGTGATTTAAAAGTAAGCGGTAAAATAACATCAATAGCAGATGTTGAAAATGGAACAAGTAAAGCCGGAAAGGATTGGCAAAAACAAACTTTTGTAATTGATACAGGAGAGAAATTTAATAATATCATTTGCTTTCAAGTATTCGGAGCAGATAAATGCGAGGCATTGACCAAATATAACAAGGTTGGCGATGTTGTTAATGTATCTTTTAATGTATCAAGCCGAGAGTATAATGGTAAATACTATCATAATCTCGATGCCTGGATGATAAAATCAACCGATGAAAATGTAAATGATTTAGCAATATCTGAGCCTCCAACAGTAGATGATAATGGAGTTGCAGACTTGCCATTCTAAAAATAAATAAGACCTTTCCTCCGGTGGCTCTGCAATAGCAACCATCCGAGTGAGGCAATTAAAACTAAAATTTAACCAAATAAATAAACAATTATGAAAACAACATTGTATAACATTGAGCAAGAGTATTTAACCTTAATATCAGAGATTGAGGCATTAGATGGAGAATTAACTCCTGAGATTGAGGAGCAATTAACGATCAACAAAGAGCAGTTAGAAAGTAAATCAGTAGCATATCTGCAAGTAATTGCAACAAAGGAGGATTTAAACTCTGCCATAGATATCGAAATTAAGCGATTACAGGCACTTAAAAAGCGAAATAAGGGCTTAGTAGATAATCTGAAAAATCGTTTATTAGAAGCGGTAAATCTATTTGGAGAATTTGAGATAGGCTTTAATAAGTTTGGTACTCGCAAATCATCAGCAGTAAATGTTGAGGATGTTAATTCACTACCAACAGAATATAAAACTGTTAAAGTTACTGAGGCAGCAGATAAAAAAGCAATTAAGGAGGCTATTAAGGCCGGTATTGATGTTCCAGGATGTTCAATAGTTGAGAATCTTAACTTAAAAATCAACTAAGATGAGCAGAAAAGAATTAGCAGAGTTGCTGAATGGCTACAGGAATAGCGAAAATATTGAGATTTTAAAATATACAGAATTAGGAGATAATAATAAATGTATATCTCTAAGGGCAGAGGGTAGTTTTGGCTTTCCTAAAGGATCAGAATGTGTACACGCTATCGGTTTAGATATGCAGAAAATATCAGTCGCATTTATACTTAAAACTGAGAAAAAATGAAAGCAAAAGAGAAAGCAAAAGAGTTGTTTGATAAATACGATGATGTAACTGCATTGAATTTAACCTGCGACATAAAAACAACAGAACAGGAGATACATAATCACGCTAAAAAATGTGCTTTAATAGTGGTCGATGAAATATTTTCAATAGACATTTATAAATCATTCAGTATAAAGCCGAAATATTGGCAAGATGTTAAAGATGAAATAGAAAAGTTATGAACAAAGAGGAAAGAGATAAACTTGAAAAGCAGTTTATGGATGAAATGGTAACTCCTAAAATGAAAAAAACAGAGTTTGATGAGTTTGATCAATATGCAAAAGAATTAGAATCTCGAATGTGGAGAGGTGTTTTAATTGCAGTAATCGTGATAATAACAGCAGTATTAATTGCCTTAATTGTTTATAAATGATGCTTACAAATATTCAAAAGAAAAACCTCTGCCGGAGATATTGGGAGAATAACGAAACCTATCTAATTGCCAAAAAAAGAAAGGGCTTTGAGAGGTTACACGAATCAGATTTTAAAAGGGTAACAGACCTATACAGCTATACTTATCGGCAGCTATATCCTGCAACTTGCCTGGAATGGATGAACAAGGAGGATGATAATTCTACTCTATTTGCTACAATGACTGAGGAGGAGATATTTAACCAATTATGCAAGGTAAAAGGTAATGCGTTGGGTATTAAATGGAAAAAATGAGTATGTTTAGAGAAATGATTGATTTTAATATTCAGATTTTATCCTTTAGATTAGTGTCTAAATGCTATGAAAGGATAAATTACGAGGCAGTAATATTGATTGAAAACCAAGTATCAACAGTATATTATCAGGGAATAGATGGCTTTGATGCTTATTGCTTAAACTGATGAGGATATCAATTAAACCTTTATCAATTAATGAGTGCTTTCAAGGCCGTAGATTCAAAACTAATAAGTATAAAAGTTACGAAAAGGAGTTATTGCTGAGGTTGCCATTGATAAAATTACCTCCTCCTCCTTATCATTTAATCCTAAAATTTGGATTTAGCAGTAAGTTGGCAGATTGGGATAATCCTGTTAAACCTTTCCAGGATATCCTGCAAAAGATGTATAATTTTGATGATAGAGATATTTTTAAGGCAACAGTTGAAAAAGAGATAGTAAAGAAAGGAAATGAGTTTATTGAATTTAAAATTATAACAACGTAAAAAAATTACGGACTAATAACAGTTAATTATTTGTATATTTGTGAAACAAAGTAACGTGGAAATTACTAACAATTTTATTAAAAGCCTTTATCAGATGATGCCGTTCCACGTGGCTAATTTGGTAAGGGCGAATTTTAACCAAAAATTAAATGAATATGGATTATAAGCAATTTTTAGAAAACAAAAAACATACTTTAGGAGAGTTTGGATTTAAACCAAATTACATTCCTGATATTGCATTTGACTTTCAAAGGGATATAATAACTAAAGCCTGTATTAAAGGTAGGATGGCAATATTTGCAGATACCGGATTAGGTAAAACATTAATTCAATTAGCATTAGCTAAAAATGTTGTTAATCACACTAATAAAAAAGTATTAATATTAACTCCTTTAGCTGTTGCTTTTCAATTTATATTAGAAGCCGAAAAGATGGGTATTGATGATATTGAATACTCAAAAGATGGTACACATAACAAAAAAATAGTTATCTGCAATTATGAAAGATTGCATTATTTTAATAGTACTGATTTTGAGGGGGTAATATGTGATGAAAGTTCAATACTTAAAAACTTTGATGGTAAAATAAAACAACAAATAACATCATTTGTAAAAAAATTACCTTATAGATTTTTGAGTACAGCTACTCCATCTCCAAATGATTTTATAGAATTAGGTACAAGTTCAGAAGCATTAGGATATATGGGTTATACTGATATGCTTGGTAAATTTTTTAAAAATAATAATAATAGTATTGATCCAAAACACGCTGGAGAAAAATGGTATTTAAAACCTCATGCGGAAAGAGATTTTTTTAGATGGGTTAATCAATGGGCAATTATGATTAAAATGCCAAGTGATTTAGGCTTTTCAGATGATAAATATATTTTGCCAGGACTAAATATAGATATACATACTGTTAAAAATACATCTTTATTAGAATTAAATGGTCAAATACAAATGTTCAATAAACCGGCTAAGGGATTTAATGAGGTTAGACATGAGGTAAAACAAACTATTAAAGAAAGATGTCAAAAAGCAATAGAATTAGCAAAAGGTAAAACATCTGTTTATTGGTGCAATCGAAACGAGGAAAGCAAATTATTAAAGGAGTTGGATTCTGAGGCTGTTGAGATAATAGGTAGTCAATCAATGGAAAGAAAGGAGGAAATACTTTTATCATTTGCAGAGGGTAAAATAAAGAGAATTATAACAAAGGCTAAAATGACAGGAATGGGATTAAATTGGCAACATTGTAATCATTCTGTATTCTTTCCTACATACTCTTATGAACAATATTATCAGGCTATTAGGAGGTTTTGGAGGTTCGGTCAAAATAATGAGGTTAATATTGACATGGTTATATCAGATGGGCAAACAAGCGTATTAGAATCAATACAAAAGAAAACAGAGAAAGCTAAACAGTTACATACTAATTTAACAAAAAATGTAAATCAATCATTTATAAACAAAACAAAAGAATTTAACCAAAAAATTAATAAACCAAAATTTTAATAACATGAGAGTAAAAGATCAATTAGTAAAAGAAAACTATGCAATTTATAACGGGGATTGCATGGATGTTATCACAACATTAGATGATAATAGCATAGATTTATCTGTTTATAGTCCTCCATTTGCAGGATTATACAATTATTCAAGTAGCGAAAAGGATTTTAGTAACTGCGAAAGCAAAGAACAATTTTTAGAACAATATGAATATCTAATAAAAGAGATGGCAAGAGTTACAAAGCCAGGTAGAATAAATGCGATACACTGTACCGATGTTTTTGATAATACTTGTAGACTTTGGGACTTTCCAAACGAGATAATAAGGCTTCACGTTAAATATGGTTTTGAATACCGTAACCGTATAACAATATGGAAAGAGCCTTTAAAAGTTCGTATGAGAACTATGGTTCAATCTTTAATGCACAAATTTATAGTAGAAGATTCTACTAAGTGTTTTACAGCTATGCCTGATTATGTATTGATATTCACTAAAAAAGGAGATAATGAAACTCCGGTAACACATGAAAACGGATTAAAATATTATGCTGGAGAAATACCGGTACTACCAAATATTTTAAGAGCTTGGAATAATGCTAACGATTCAGATTTAAACGAAGCTCAATTATGGGATTATCTTAATAAAACTTTCAAAAACCATAAAGACCCGAAAACAAATAAATTATCTCATTATATATGGCAGCGTTATGCTTCGTCAGTTTGGGATGATGTTAGAATAGATAATATTTTACCATTTAAAGAAACGAGAGAGGAGGATGATGAAAAGCACGTACATCCTTTGCAATTAGATGTAATTGATAGGATAATTCAATTATATTCTAATCCTTCAGAGGTTGTATTTACTCCTTTTATGGGGGTTGGTAGCGAGGTGTTTAGTCCTGTTTCATTAGGTCGTAAAGCTATTGGTATCGAGTTAAAAGATAGTTATTATAAACAAGCTATTTTAAATATAAAAGAGGCGGATAAAAGATTTAAAGAGAAAGCGGAACAAAAAGAATTATTCTAATGGCACTACAAAAGATAATCAGAGATAATTATGATAGTATAGTTAAAAGGGGGTTAATATCCCCCAATACTAAACCGAGAGATTTTTTAGAAAAACTATATGAGGAGTGTAATGAGTTTGAAACAGCACTACTAACCGGAACAAATACAGAAATGGATGAGGAGTTGGCTGATGTTATTTTAGTATGTTTAAATTTCGCTCAACATTATGATATTGATATTGAAAATGAATTAACCAAAAAAATAAAAAAGAATTATGAACGATCAAGAGGTAATACGTGAATGGAATATATTAATAGGACTATTTAGAGCAACAAATGAGCAAACTAATATGCTCACAGGCCAAACCAAAAGAGAAGCAAAACTAATCTTTAAAAGATGGATAAACGAGGGAGATAGGCTTGTTAAATTAATTGAAAGAGAAAGTTTTGATGAGGATTTGGATGAGGTAACTGAGATAATTGAGGATTCAGTACATCAACTAAGAACAAATGTATTAGAGTTAATTTAGTATCTTTGGAGTGTGCCATTCGCTTAGCGGCTTATGTTCAATGAGGTTATCAAGTTCCTGCACACTTTTTTTGATAACTTGATATAAAAACTTTGAAAAATGAAAAACAACAGCAGAAAAGCCTTTAATTTTTACCTCAGTTATTTTGATGTTTATCAGGAATTATCAGATAAGGATAAATTGATATTCATAGATGCTCTATTAAATAGGCAATTTTATGGAGTAGAGCCAACAGATTTAAAAGGCATGGTTTCCTTTGCCTATATCAGTCAAAAACATAATATAGATGCTCAGATTGAGGGATTTGAGAACAAAACAAAGACTAAATTAACACACCCTAAGCAAGGGGGTTCGATAGGGGGTAAGCAAGGGGGTAAGCAAGGGGGTTCGGTACAAGAGAAAGGGAAAGAGAAAGAGAAAGAACAAAATGTTAATCGCACACGCAAACCTAAATTTGATTCTGAGGATTACAAGCATGAGTTATGGGATTACCTCCTGGAATATTGTGAAAAGAATAACCTCGATGTTAAGAAAGTAAAAAATGAGGCTCTAAAGGCTTACGAATATTATAAGGAGTTAGGATGGAAAAACAGCAACAATAAAAAAATCATTAATCTAAAATCTACAATCAGGAATAATTGGCTATCTGATCTTAGTAAGTTTTCTAAAGATGCAAAGGCATGGGATTGGTAAAAGGATTTAAGATAGTTGAGCAATCAGATGTAATTGATGATTTAATTAATTACAGAAAGACCTATAATGATAAAGGCAAATATTTAGGATTTAATTCTGTTGATGAATTTTATACAATGCAATTAGGAGGAGTTACAGATTGGACAGGCTTTCCCGGTAGCGGTAAAACTCAGGTACTAATGGAGATGTTGTTAAATACATCATTATTTTATGGATGGAAACATCTTGTGTACTTTCCTGATGTTGGTAATAAGATTGAAGTAATTGCTGATATTATGCACAAATTAACGGGTAAATCATTTAATCCTAAATTTGATAATCATATTCAAGAGGCTGAGGTACACAAGGAGATAACTTGGATATTAGAGCATTTTAAGATATTGACAAAATATGATGTAAAGGCTAAATTAACTCCTTTTGAGTTTTGGGATATGGCAGCAGAAATTAAAAAAACAGAGGGATTGCAGACTGCATCAATAGATAGTTGGAAAGATATGCATCACGATTATAACAAGTATGGCACTTATGCAACATATTTAGAGATTGCATTACCTTACAGAAATCAGATTGCTGAGGATAATGATATCCATTTACATACAATTATACATCCAAAATTAACAGAGAAAGAGGGAGGTAAAAGGAATGCTCCTACTCCTTACGATTTAAAGGGAGGCTCTGAGTGGTTTAATAGTGGTAAATGTATGGTAACTGTTCATAGAGAATCAAAGGATGGTAATGAGGCTCAATTAATATTTGGAAAGATTAAACCTCGATCAATAGGTAAAGAGGGAGTATGTAATTTATTCCTGGATTTAAACTCATTTACCTACTATGAGCATAATTTACAAGGCCAAAAAAGATATTCCTCACAAAGAAATGTTGATAAAATCAAGGAGGATTACATTCAGCCGATAGCATTTAATGATAATTTTATGGTAACCAAAAAAGATGAAAATGATGAAATGCCTTTTTAATCCGATTCCAGGACTAATATTCAGCACAAATAAAGGAAAGTATAAAATAGTCAATAGATGGCTGCCTGATGATATATTAGATTTTACAAATATTGAAACGGGGGAGGGTAAATCTTGCTCTGTTGAGTATTTCAATCAGATGCAGGAGATAGGAAATATTGAGATTGTTGAATTATAACCAAAATATTATGAATTTTGATAAAACTAAAATAGTAGTAAAAGACCAAGAAAATGATATGAAAATCTGTAGTTATGCAGCTAAACAGATTAGGCTATACTTGAAAACATTCAATCAATTGCCTGATAATACACAAGTATTTAGTTGTCCTGATTATGAGTATTATTTTATAACAATCGATTCAATTGATCCTATAGAAAATGAAATAAGGTGTTATGTAGACTTTAGTGCTGCGTAATTATTAACGTTTTAGCTAAGAAGAGTAGCCTAAGTATGAACGCTTCAATTTAATATAAAACTTTGGTGGGTTATGCTTTTTAGCTGTTGTTACCCTTAGTTTTAAAAAAGAGAATTATGCACAGAAGTAAAATAGAATTACATAACATTGATTGTTTGCTTTTTATGAAGCAATGCGAGGATAAACAATTTGATTTAGCAATAGTAGACCCTCCTTATGGTATTGCGAGAGCTGGACAAACTGAAACCTTTACAAAAAACCCTAAACACAAAAGGAAAGCACATAAAGACAAAGGGTGGGATAATGCAATACCTACTGATGAATATTTTAGAGAACTTGAAAGAATATCTAAAAATCAAATTATTTGGGGTGCGAATTATTTTGTTGAACACCTAACCAAAGGAAAAATGGGTTGGATAGTTTGGGATAAAGGACAACACGGTTTAAGTATGAGCGATTGCGAACTTGCTTACAGTAGTTTTAACAAGGCTACAAAAGTATTTACATTTAATAGGGGTTTGATAGCACAGAAAGGTGGAAGCATACACCCAACGCAAAAACCTGTTGAACTTTATAGATACCTATTAAATGAATATGCAGAAGAGGGCAACAAAATATTTGATTCGCATTTGGGTAGCGGTAGCATTGCGATTGCTTGTGATGATTTAGGTTATGACTTAACCGCTTGTGAGATTGACAAAGATTATTTTGATAAAGCAAACAAAAGAATTGAACCTTATAGAAAGCAACAAACCCTTTTTTAATATTAAGGGTAACGCAATAGTAAACCATCGTTTTAATGTGGTTTAAATAATGTTATAAAATATTAACTAAAAATAAATGATTATCCAATTAGAAATAGAGCAGATGATTACCGAGTTAAATAGGCATGATAGCGATAAGGCTAAAGATTATATTAATATCCTGAATAGAACGCTCCTGGAGATGAGAGAGCAGAATCAGGCATTAAAAGAGAGTATGATATTAACCTCTCAATCTGAGATTGATGGCCTAAACCTATTAAAAGAGAATGCTACTTTAAAAGAAAGGATTGAGCAAATGAACAAACTAATAAACAGCCTAAATGAAACCGAGTAGAACAGCAAAAAATGCCTATAAATTGGCAGTAATATCAATGATTTTATCAATTATTTCGGTATTGATTAATATTATTTTAATATGAGATTTGAAACAGCTAAGGATTTAGCAAAAGAGGTTGCAGTAATGGAGAGATTTGCAAAAGGGCATCCATTTCATAAATTAGGAGAGCATGATTTGGATTTTTGCATTCCTGGAAGATGTTATGTTGAGGTTAAATGCTTAAATACCTCATCGACTGCTTATGATGTTCAGATAATATCACTTATAAAATTGGTTAAGATGCAGGAGATGGCTCGAAAACTGCCAACATTCATAATATTTGGATATACTGATAAGATTAAATACATTAATTTCATTGATATTGATGGATATATTAAGCATTCAGGCAGAGAGCAAAGGGAGGGAGCAGCCAATGACCGAGAATTATTATTGTTTTTAGACAGAAAAAAATTAATAGAATTATATTAACTTTGCAACAATTCATAATTTTTTGGTTAAAGTTAGGCAGGGGTGGAGTGATTTTAATTGCTCTGCCTTTTGTTTTTAATCATTATATTTGAACAAATTAACTTAACCAAATATGAAAATAGTAAATCGAAAGATTAAAGACCTAATCAGGGCAGAGTACAATCCAAGAGAATTAACAAAAGACCAATACAACGCATTAAAAGATAGTTTGTTAAGGTTTGGAGTTGTTGATCCTGTAATAGTAAACAAACATCCGGATAGAGATAATATCATCATTGGAGGCCATCAGAGGAGCAAAGTTTGGGAGGATATGGGTAACGATAAAATCCCAACAGTTGAATTATCTCTAACATTGGATAAAGAGAAAGAGTTGAATGTTAGGCTCAATAAGAATACAGGGCAATTTGATATGGATATGTTGGCAAATCACTTTGAAATGGATGATTTGATTGAGTGGGGTTTTGAAAATAAGGAATTAGGAGATTGGGGTTTAAATCCTGATGAATTAGGAGAGGGATTTGATTTACCTGATGGAGATAAAGAGCCGTTTCAACAAATGACATTTACTTTAGCAGATGAACAGGCAGAGCATATTAAAAATGCTTTATCAGATATTAAAGAAACAGAGGAGTATAAGTTTTGTGAGACTTTTGGGAATGAAAACTCAAACGGCAATGCGCTTTATTTAATTATATCACAATGGGCAGGGCAAAGGAAATAATTGTAAAAGTAATCCCGGCAAAAATTGCAAATGAGTTTGTGAAAAAACATCATTACTCAGGTAAGGTTGTTCCTAACTCTAAAATCCATTTTGGTTGTTTCCTTGATGGTGGATTACATGGGGTTATGAGTTATGGTAGTAGTATGGTTAAAAAAAAAGTTATTCATTATGTTAAGGGTACTAAATGGAATGAGTTTATTGAGCTTAATCGAATGGCATTTGATGATTATTTACCTAAATACTCAGAGAGTAGATGTATAGCAATATCAATTAGATTAATTAAAAAAAATACTCCTCACATCAAATGGATTTTATCATTTGCCGATGCTAATTTATGTGGAGATGGCACAATATACAGAGCAAGTGGTTTTAAGTTAATAGGAGTAACAAAGAACACAAGCACTTATCAACTTCCAAGTGGAGAGGTGGTTTGTAGTTTAACAAGCTCCGCTCATAGAACTAAAGAAAGTAAAGGTAAAAGTGGTGTACATTGGATTAAATCTAATGGAGGTAAAAAGCTAAACGGACATCAAATAAGATACATCTATCTAATTGATAAAACTGCAAAAATTACTGTACCAATAATACCATTTTCAAAGATTGATGAAGTTGGAGCCGGAATGTATAAAGGAGAAAAGATAAGTTTGGCAGACCGAAAAAAATAATTACATTTGACTTAATATGCGAGTATAGCTTAATATAAAAAGCGGTTGATATTCCAATTAACAGATGGCGGTTACTCCGACCTACTCGCTCTAATTTAACCAAAAAAACAAAATTATGACAACTACAGATTTATCATAATTCGGAAACAGAGAAAAAGCAGAAGCAGGAGAATTATTAACTGCTTATTCCAAAGGGTATTTAACCAAATTAGCAAGAGATTATTTTTACAATGATGAGGTAACAGTAATGTTCAATCAACATAGTGGTAATGTATTTTTAACTAATTCAGATTATCAGGTATTGATGTTTAATGGCTCAGAACTTGATTTATTTATCTCAACTCCTTATAATGGAAATGAGGGCTTTATGGATGAGTTAATTGAGGAGTATGAGGATATGCACCAGGAGGATAAAGAATACTTATTACACATGATGAGTATTGAACAAGCCAAACAAGTTAATGCTGCTGAGGAGGTAACAGAATAACAATAAATTATAATATATTTGCGAGGAGGGTTAGAAAATAACTCTCCTTTTTTTTTGACTATCTTTGTAATATGAACCACCAAAACCCGACACTTAAAAAAGCGATGCTTAAAGCATTGGAGCAATCTTTGGGAATTGTAACTACTGCTGCAAAAATAGCAGGGATAAATCGTTGCACTCATTATGATTGGATGGATAAGGATGAGGAGTATAAAAAGGAGGTCGAGGCCATTGGGGAGTTGGTTATTGATTTTGCAGAAAGCCAATTACATAAACAGATTAAAGAGGGATCAGGAGCAGCAACAATATTTTATCTAAAAACTAAAGGCAAAAAGAGAGGTTATATTGAGGCTCAGGAGATAAACTTTAACACTAAAAAGAATCTGCCTGAGTGGATGGATGAGGGGGATGAAAGCTAATCCCAATTATTTACATCTAAAAAAAACAGTACCAAAAGAGAGATTCACTTTATTACAGGGCGGTACAAGGTCAGGTAAATCTTATTCCTGCATTTATTATATCCTGGATTTGTGTAGAAAGCATGAGGGGATTGAGATTGATATTGTTAGAGATACTTTCACAGCATTAAAAGCAACAGCATGGAAAGATTTTAAGGATGTATTGATGCAGCATAAATTATACAATCCTAATAACCACAATAAAACAGATAAATTTTATAACCTCAATAACAATGTAATATCTTACTATGGTGCTGATGATCCTGGTAAAATACATGGCCGAAGCAGAGATGTATTATGGGTTAATGAGGCTAACCAATTAGATGAGGAAACAGTTGATCAGTTATTCCCTCGAACAAGGCATAAGATAATTATGGATTATAATCCTGCATTACCTTTAGAGCATTGGTTGGATAGTTACATCATTGATTATCCTCCAATTATCACTACTTATAATGATAATCCTCACTTAACAGAGGCTCAGATAATGGATATTGAACGTAAAAAAAATAATCTTTATTGGTGGTCTGTTTATGGAATAGGGGAAAGGTCAAAGCCTGTAGGAGCAATATTCTCTGATTGGGAGGTAGGAGAGTTTGATGATTCTCTGCCTTACATCTATGGAATGGATTTTGGATTCTCTCGTGATCCTGATACAATCCTCAAAGTGGCCATTGATAAAAAGCGGATGATACTATACTGCAAAGAATATCTATACAGTAATGGCCATTCGACCAATGAATTAATAGAGATATTAGAGCGTACTATTGACAAAAAAGATATGATAGTTGCAGATTCAGCCGATCCAAGAACTATTGAGGATATTAGACAGAAAGGATTTAACATTGCACCGGCTAAAAAGGGAGCAGATAGCATTAGGAATGGCATTAAAAACCTCCTAAATTATACTATTATAGCTGATAAAGATAGCGACAATCTAATAAAAGAATTAACAAATTACTGTTGGCATTCGAAAAGGGCTGAAGTGCCTATTGATGATTGGAATCATTTAATTGATCCTTTGAGATACGCATTCGAGGAATTGGATTATGCAGGGATGTTTTTTGCTTAAAAATATTTAATACTTTTGTAGGATATATCTATTAATATGGGATTACAAAGTTGGGTACAGGGCAAATTAGGACTAACAGCCCAAGATAGGCAATCAATATTCAGACTATTTGGCTCATTCAATGCCAATAAAATAGGACTATCAGATGATAAATTCATTGAGGAGGGATACGAAAAGAATGTTGATGTTTACTCTGTTATAAAAAAGATTGTCGATACATCTAAGGCTGTTAAATGGATAGTTGAGGAGCGTACATCTGAGGGATGGATTGAGTTAGATGATAGCACTATCCATGAGTTAATGGCTAATCCTAATCCAACAAAAGGCTATACATGGGATGATATTGAGGAGCAGATGTTGGTATATTTATTAGCATCAGGAAACAGCTACATGATTAGTGAATCATCATTTAATAATAATATGATAGCTGAGGTTGATATATTACCCTCTCCATTTGTATCTCCATCATCCAATAATAACTTTTTTATGCCGGATATTAAGTATCTATTTGAGTTAGGCACTAATAAAAGAACATATCAAAAGGATGAGATTGAGCATATAAAGTTTTTTAATCCTGGATATACCTCTGTTGATGATTCATTATTAGGCTTATCAATTATCCAAGTCGCAAGAGAGGCAGTAATGGTAGGTAATTCAAGATGGGATGCTCATGCTAATCTCCTGCAAAACAGAGGAGCAGTTGGAATGATTACAGACAAGAGTAACAGGCCAATGTTACCGGAGGAAGCAGCCCAAGTGCAACAAGCATGGAATAGAGATATACAAGGAACGCATAACTCAGGTAAAATTAAGGTAACGAATAAGGATTTGAATTATATCCAAATGGCTATGAGTGCAACAGATTTGCAGTTAGTAGAATCAGATGTAATTACCCTTAGAGCAATGTGTAATGTATTTGGATTAGATAGCAGCCTGTTTAATGATCCTGCTAATAAGACTTTTAACAATAGAAAGGAAGCCGAAAAGGCTCTTTATACTAACGCTGTTATTCCTTTATCAGAAAAGATTGCAATGGCTCATACTCAATATATCGCATTAAATCATTATCCTAATGGCAATGTAAGGATGAGGCAAGATTTTAGCAATGTTGAGGCACTACAGGCCGATAAAAAAACAGAGGCAGAAAAGGATAAAATAGTGATGGATGGTATTAATGTCGTTATGAATATGCCCATATCATCTGATGCTAAACAATCCTTATTAATTGATGAGTATGATATGAATGAGGAACAGGCTGCTGTATTGGTTGCTCCTGTAGGTAGGGCAAATGCTACTTTGGAAACTCTAAAAAGCCTATCTCCTTTATTGGCGAATAAGTTGTTAGAGAAATTATCAGATGAGGAAATTAAAGCCCTATTAATAAATTAACTAATTTTGTAAATATGTTTCAGACTAAAAATATATCATTAGAAATTAAGGACATTGATACAGCCGGTAGGAGAGTGCAGGTTGCATTATCTAAATTTGGCAATGTTGATAGTGATGGAGATGTGATAACAAGAGGAGCATTTAGCAAATCAATCCAGGAGCGAGGACACGAATCACAATCCAACAGAAAGATTAAGTTTTTAAGGTATCATGATTTTGAACATGAGATAGGAGTATGGAAATCTTTGGAGGAATCAGCAGAATATTTGTTAGGAGTTGGAGAGTTAGGCCGATCAACAAAGGGCAATGATGCCTTTTTAGACTATCAAGATGGAATAATTACAGAGCATTCCATTGGATTTATGTTGATGCCGGATAAGATTCAAGTACGTGAGGATGGATTAAGAGAGTTAAATGAGGTATTTTTAATGGAGGGGAGTGCTGTAACATTCGGTGCTAACTCAGAAACTCCTGTATTTAATGTATCAGGCAAGGATGCTTACTCTCCTGATATGTTAATCAAGCATTTGGATAGCTTAAATAAGAAAATGGAATCCTGTATTACTGCTTTAAAGAATGGCAAAGGTACAGATGACAGATTATTCACTATTGAAAATCAATTAAGAGTAATACAAAAAGAATATAATTCACTTATAAATTTAGAGCCGCAAAAGGATGATACCTCAGCACTCGGTAATGATAAGCCGAATCAAGTTGAGATCGCTGAGGATAAGCGAAAATCATTTTTTACAAACATCTAAATTTATTAAGATGACAAAATTTCAATCATTCCTTGAGGCAAAAAACATAAGCCAAGAGGATTTTAACGGAAAGACTGCCGAGGAAATGGCAGGATTATACAACGAGTATAATGAAAAGGCTCAATCAGATTTGACTGAGGCCATTAGTGCTAAGGCATCAAAAGAGGATATTCAAGCTATTGAAAAGTCTTTGAAAGATAACCAAGCAGAGCAAATGAAAGCATTAAATTCTACTTTAAAAGAGTATGGAGTTGCTATCAAAAAACTATCTACAGAGGAGAAAGCAGCGAAAGCAGGAGAGGTATCTATCTTTAAATCATTAGAGAATAATAGAGAATCTTTAATTGCTATCAAAGAGGGCAATGCTAAGTCTGTTTCTTTTAAGGCTGCTGCTGATATGCTTATATCTACCAATGTAAGTGGTGGTAATGTTCCTGTTGAGCAAAGAATACCTGGAATGAATGCAATAGCATCACGTCAGGTAAGATTACTTGATATCGTTTCAAGAGGTACAGCAGAATCTAATGTTATTTCTTGGGTTTCTCAAGCTAACAAAGATGGTGCTGCCGGTGGTACTGCTGAGGGTGCATTAAAGAATCAAATTGATTTTGATTTAGTAGTAGCATCTGAAACAGTTGTTAAGAGAACAGCATTTATCAAAGTATCTGATGAAATGGTTGATGATATTTCTTTCATGGCTTCTGAAATCAACAACGAGTTGATGAGAGAGTTATTAAAGGATGTTGAAAACCAAGTATATCAAGGTAACGGGGTTGCTCCAAACATGAATGGTATTAGAACAGTTGCAACAGCGTTTGCAGCAGGTTCTTTTGCAGGAACAGTTGATAATGCTAACATCGTTGATGTGTTAAGAGTTGCAATGAATCAAGTTAAATTAGCTGATCAAGCAATGCCTAATTATATCTTGATGAATCCATCTGATATTACTACTTTGAAACTTATCAAAGTTGGTTCAACAGATGAGCGATACATTGACCAATTGCAAATGGTTGCCGGTATGCTTTCTCTTGATGGTGTTCCGATTATCGAATCAACTTTAGTATCTCAGGATGACTATTTAGTTGGTGCGTTTGATTTGGCTACTGTTTATGATAAAGGCTCAATGTCTATTGAGGTAGGATTAGATGGCGATGACTTTACAAAGAACTTACGTACAGTAAGAGCAGAGTGGAGAGGTGCAACAGTTGTTAAAACTAATGATCGTACTGCATTTATAGCAGGAGATTTTACTACAGATAAATTAGCATTAGAAACTCCATAAGAGTAACTAATCACTAAAATAATGAGAGGTATGGTATTAATTTACTATACCTCTTTTTTTTATACCTTTGTAGCAAATCATTTAATTATGGCAAAGAAAAAAACTACAAAAAAGGCTTTGAAACAAAATGTTGAAAACAAAGCAGAGAAAGTTGTCCAGGAAACTAAGCAAGTACCCTATAATGGATATATTTCTATGGGAGGAGCAAGGATTAAGATGAGTGAGGCTAAGGCTCGGTTATTAGTTAAAGAGGGAAAGGCTAAATTTGACTAATGGCAACAATAACTCAAACATCAGATTTTATTGGAGAGTATAGAGTTAATAATAGCTGCTTTGATGCGTTACAATTATACATCGACAAGTATGAGCCATATTATTTAGTACGTTTATTAGGTGCTGATTTAAAGGGTTTATTTTATGCGGATTTGACTGCTACTACTCCTCAAGTGCCTCAAACATCTCCATATACCGATATATTTAATCCATTTGAGATTGATACTAATGATTGTTTATATATTTCTGAGGGAATTAAGCAGATGTTAGTACAGCTAATTTACTTTCATTACACAAGGGAGCAAGGCCACAAGAATACTCAATCAGGAACAGTAAATGTTAATGCAGAGAATAGTGTTAAGGCTCTCTCATTTAATGATGTCAAGGCTTATAATGAGGGGATTAGCAATTATCAGATAATACAATGGTACATATGTGATAATCCTATTGATTCGGCTATCCTGGATGATGATTATAATGGTATTAATCTCTATTTTACAAGTGGTATCTGATGAGAAATGTAACTCTTTTAAACAATGTAGCTGCTGATGTTCAGCAGATAAGTGCTGAGGTTAATATGGATCAGCGTACAGAGTGGAAAGTTTACATTAACACTACCGGATTAAATGGCAGACCTCAGTTATTTATTGAGGATAATACCTCTCCGAGTAAATGTGAAACTCCTACAGGGAATTGGAATCCGATATGTAATACTTGCAATGATGTTGATTATTTTACTTTGGATGATACAGTAATAACCATTGAGAAAAAAGATTTTAAGGCTAATTGGTTTAGAATTAGAGTTGAGCCTGTTGACAATACAGCAGGAACAATTAATGTTACACTATCTTATAAAACCTTTCCATAATGACTTGTTATAATTTAGATATTGGTTGTGCTACAATAAATGTAACATCTGAGGATATAAGAGTTAAGGTATCAGGCAATGATTTATCTAATGGCTATTTGTCAGAGAAAGTTGTAGCAGGAACAAATATAACTGTTACAGAGTTGAATGATGGAGGTGTTGAAACTTTAGAGATATCAGCAAGTGGTGGTACAACAGATGAATTAGTAAAAGTATCAGCAAATGATACTACTCCCGGATATTTATCAGATAAATTAATAGGAACATCCAACAAAATAACATTAACAGAGTTAAATGATGGAGCAGATGAGGATTTGCAAGTTGATATAGGCTCAGATATCTTTGATAAGACTGTTAATAATTCTGATAATATTACTGAGGGTGCAACAAATCTATTTTTAACCTCAGCAGAGCAGAGTGATATTGCAAATAATACAGCAAAAAGGCATGATGCAGCAACAGTAACAGATTCGTCAAACATAGATTTATCCATTACAGGGCAAGATATTACAGCAGATTTAATTAATACTGCTGTTACTCCAGGAGATTATAGACTTGTAAATGTAACTGTTGATGCTAATGGTAGGATAACAGCAGCAGCTAATGGTTCTATAGGTAATTATGCTCAGACTGCGAATAGTGCAACAATAAACACAGTAGGAGAGCAAAGTATTATAGGTACAGGAGTTGGTTCTCTTTCTGTTCCGGCAAATATTTTTGCTGTTGGAGATTCTTTTCATGGCAAGATGGGAGGTTTAATTAATGCAACAGGAGGCGGTGGCCGTTCTGAATTTACATTAAATATAAAAACGGGAACAACTATTTTAGCAAGTACAGGAGTGTTTGATTTAGACAATGCAACAGATCAAGGTTGGGAAGTTGAACTTGATTTCACTATTGCAGCAATAGGAGCAACAGGAACAATCTGCACTAATGGAAATTTTGCCTATACAAAAGATAACAATAGGCAAGTATTCGGATATATCTTTCAAGATGTTCAAGCAATAGATACAACTGTTGCCAATACTTTAGACATTACTGTTGAATGGAATGTATTAAATACCGGAGATGATATTTATTCCGCTAATTTTGTACTATATAAAGTTTTTTAAAATGAATAACCAAGATAAAATAGGTACTTTATTTGCATGGATTCAAGGCCAGGCATTCTCAACAGGAGTATTAATCTTTACTGAGGATTTATTGAGAGCCTTTTTATTGGGCTTTGTTGGTGGTTTAGGCGGTTTATTTGTTAGATTTATTTGGAAATCCTTTGAGAAAAAAGAAAATTAATCAGACTTTTTTTTAAATCTTATCTTTCTCCTTACTTTTTTAGCAGTTTTATCTATTGAAAAGTGAGTATAATGTGCTTTAATATAGTTACTATCTAATTCCTTTGGATTAATATTTATGTAATCAATCATTTGTGTTAATCTACTCATAGTATTTAATTTAATTATTTTTGTTAGATTGGTAGTTGGTAAGATAAAATGTCTAACCCCCTACCCCCTAAAGAGATTAAACATTTTACCTACCTAATTATTTCCGTTGAGTTGTATAGTTTTGGCTCTAAGAGGAAAATGTCAACATCCATGCCTTAGATTTAAAAGTTATTTATTTACTGTTGCTCGAATCATTTATTGATCGCACAACATCCTTTCTTTCGATTAGAGAAGCAATTTAATTTTCGTTTGTATAATTGCTAAAACAAAAAACCCCTATCATTCTGCATCTGATAAGGGCTAAATGTGTTTGGACTAATCCAAATCTTAAATATTTTGCTTAATCAATGCAGATGATTAGACTGCAAATATAGAAATTTATTTTAATACCTTTGTATTATGAGAGATATTACTAAAAAAGTTGAGGCAACAATAGGTAAATTAACCAGGACTGTAACAATAGATGTTATTTCAGATTTAGGAGATGGCATTTATAGATTAGATACTTGTTGCACTTATTGGCTCAGGCCATGTAAAAATATTACAATAGATTCTGTTGAATATAAAATTCAATCCTTTGTTCAAAATGAATCATTAACCATCAAAGGGGATATTGTACCTGGATTAAATTCATTTACAATAACTCCTCCTTTTTACAAACATGGTACTCCAATGGCCACAAATAATGAGTTATTTCATGTTGATAATGATCAGCAATTACCTCTCGTTTGGTTATTAGAGATATTAACACAATCAGTATTCCAAAATGAGGAGAATCCATTGGATTATTCAAGTGATTTAAGGCTGTTTTTCCTGGATGAATACGATCCTGAGGATGATTTAACCTCTGATATTTATACAGATATCATCCGGCCTATGCAATCAATGGTCGAGGAGTTTATAAAAGAGGTTGAAAAGGATGGTAATTATAATGATATTGATGAATATAGGACTATAAATTGGAGCAAATTCGGTGTTTATACTACTAATAAAGGCTCAACATCAAAGATATTAGATGCTTATTTATCAGGAATAGAGGTAGTAATTACATTGGAGATAATGAAAATTGAAAATTGTAATGATTGTGTATGTTAATTTTTAATACCTTTGTAATTATTAATTAATAAATGAAAACAAAAATATTATATTATGGCTTGTAAATGCGACGTTGGATTATCTAACACAGGAACAGCTTGCACACCTTTACAGGCTGTCGCAAGACAATACGTATTAACTCCGAAATTTAAAGCGGATGGTACTTTAAACAAATTAGATTTAACAGTAACTCTTGATGCTGCTTTTTGGGCATCACAAGTAAATGCAGTTGCGGAGGAGAGATGGTATCCATTGCCAAGAGTGCAAAATGTTGCTGATGAGAAAGCAGAGAACATTGTGCAATCTTTTAATGATGGCTCAACAGCATTTATTGCAGAGGGTGCAAGAACGGTTGCAGGATTCTTACCAGGACAGGCTCCTCATTTAGTCGGTCAAATCAATGACGCAAGATGCTCAGAGATTGCAATGTATGTAATTGATAAAGATGGTAATCTAATTGGCAAACAAATTGAGGCAGGGTATTTGCACCCAATCTGCTTAGAGGATGACACTATCTCAGCTACTTATGTAAAGAATGATGCGAGTGCTACAGTTAGCGGAGTAAACATTGCTTTTACTTGGTCACTTGATGAGAAAGATGAGAATATGACAATGATAACTGCTGATGAAATGACTGATGGAGTTGCAGGAATTAAAGGATTGTTAGATATAACATCTGCTTATGCTAACATTTCTCTAACATCTTTCGATGTAACATTAACAGTTACGGGTTATGGTACTCCATTAGCACCTCAACTTGTTAAGGGATTAGTTGCAGGAGATTTTGCTCTATTTAACATTGATGATTCTTTAGCTGTTACAATTATCTCAGCAACAGAGGATACAGCAGGAGGTACTTATGCGATTACTTATGCTGCTCAAGATACTACAGAGGTTCTGAGATTAACTCCATCTAAGAATGGATATAATTTTAGTGCGGTTGTAACTAACACAATTACTCTACCATAAGTTGAGTAATCAAAAATCAATAACTTTTGGAACTACTGTTGTCAATTTGGCGGCAGTAGTTACCATGAGTGAACAAGAGTTTAAATCCATGTTTGCCGGTTTATTAACTACCGATATCAACGAAGCATGGAAAGAGGTAAAAAAGCATCAGCCAAAAGTTGCTAAACCTCAGCAAAAAAGGATTAAAAGAAAATCCAACAAAGAGGATTAATGGCCTTTGAGGCTATCAGACAATTAACAGATAGGGTTGCTAAATTAGATGAGGGAATCATCCTCAATAGATTTGTTGAATTACCTATAGTACAGAAATTTATTTTAGATTTAAACCGAGTTGATCAGCTATTCAACAAAGGAGTTGATTCTAAAAATAGGGCATTAGGTGTTTATACTCCATTTACAATTAATAGTAAAAATGAGAGGGGTGTACCTGTTCCAAGTGATTTTCATATTACCCTATTCGATACAGGGCAATTTTATAGTACCTTTGTAATAATTCCTGGAAAGGATTTTTTTGAGATAGATGCCAATCCAATTAGAGAGGATACTAATCTATTTGAGGATTTTGGAGAGGATATTATAGGGCTAAATGATGAAAATTTACAGATACTTATCGACTTTTTTAAAGAAACTGTTGTTCTCAGAGTCAAAGAACAACTCCGATTGTTATAATACAATCCAGGAGTTGCCTTTAATAAATTGGTGGAGATTCAATGAAACAAAAGATGTAAAATATTTTTTAAAAGAGTATTCTGACAATGTTTCTGTTGGTAAATTGCTCCAATTAGAGGGAATTTATACCAAATTAATGGATGAATTTACTGCTGAATTTGGAATCAATGAGCATTTATTATTAGTTTTAGAGAAGCAGATTGATATTGCAAAGTTGAAAGCAGATTTTATGTTAGGCGAGGCAGCAAATATTACATTGATTGAGGTTGCTGAGTTGGAATTAACTGCATTAGTTAGAGGAGTAAAAGGAATGGGATTCCATGAGGTAAAAGCAATATTAGAAAAGCAAATGGGATTTAGAATTGATCCATACGTAACTACAGTAATGGAGTATTATTCATATATTAAGTTGATCGATGGCAAAAAAGATTAGTAATAAGGATATATTTGAGGATGGCTTATTCTCTCCGGCAGTAAAGAATGCAGAGGCATTAAATAAGGAATTAGATAAACTTGAGCAAGGATTAAAAGATATTGCAACAGTAGCAAAAAAAGACTTAAAAAATATTAAGGTTGTAAACTTTTCAGATGTTCAGAAAGGCACAAAGGCAATCAAGGAGGTTGATGCTGCATTTAAAGGATTAACGGCAGTCGAAAAGGAAAGGATAAAACTCCGAGAGAAATTAAAGCAGCAAAATTCTACAGCCATAAATCAAAATACTACTTTAAAAAGGCAAGTATCAGAGCAGATAAAAGTTAATAAAGATTTAGAGATTATCCAAAATAAAAATGCAGGAACATTACAGAAATTAGCAGCACAAAATAGAATATTAAGGAGAGAAAGAGAGCGTTTAAATCTTGATACTGAGAAAGGCAGAAAGAGATTAAAAGAAATAAATACAGAATTAGACAAAAATAACAAGCGGATTACTGATAACTCTGATAAACTCAAAAAGCAGAGAATGAATGTTGGTAACTATACCGATTCTATCAAGGAAGCAGCAGGAGCAAGTGGCTTATTCGGTGGTGTTTTAGGCAAATTAAACCAAATACAGGGAGTATTAAACGCATTAACCAAAAAAAATACAGTACAGGAGGAGGTTAATACTGTTGCAAAGGAGGCCAATGCAGCAGCAACATTACAATTATCAGTCGCTCAAAGGTCTTTAAGTGCAGCAACAGCATTAGGAACAAAGGCATTAAAAGCCTTTAAAATAGCATTAGCAAGTACAGGAATTGGTCTTTTATTGATTGCAATAGGTGGATTAGTTGCCTTTTTTAAGCGTTCACAGGATGGAGCAGATGCTTTATCTAAAGGATTGGCAGGATTACAGGCCGGTATTGATGTGTTAATAGATAGATTTGAGAAAATTGGGAGAGGTTTAGTATTAATTTTCTCAGGATTAGGAGATGAATTAAAAAAGGCACAAATAAAATTAAAAATATTTATCCTTGAAGCAGCACAATTTAAGGTTGGTAATAAAGTATTTAATGATAGCACTAAAGAGGTTGCTAAATTAAATAAAGAATTAGATGGATTAGGAGGTGTTAGTGAGGGATTAGATTTAATAAGTGAGGCATTTAAGAATATAGGAGATGAGATTGCTAACGATGTAGTTGAGGCAGCGAAATTAAAAGATTTAACCAAAGAATTAACAAGAGAGCAGAAACTATTTGAGGCAGAACAGGCAACAACATTAACAAGAACAAAGGAGTTAAATCTGATTGCTAAAGACAAATTAAAAACAGATGAGGAAAGGATTGCATCTTTAAAGGAGGCTAATAAGTTAGAGATTGGATTGGCTCAAAAGCAATTAGCATTACAGGAGAGATCCTTAGCTGCATCATTGGATGCTATATCATCAGATGAAAGGAGTTTGTCTTTAGATGCCGATAGATTAGAGTTTATTGAGCAAATAAAAAACGGGCAGATATCTGCTGCTGATGCTGTTCAGAAAGCGGCTGATTTTACCCTATCAAGTGCAGCAGGAGAGGAGGCATTATTTGAGATTATTGAAAAGATAGTTGCACAGGAACAGGCGAAACAGTTTTTATATGACAAACAGGCAACAACAATTAAAAAAACATCTGCATTACAGGTACAGGTTGCAACAAAAAACAGTAAGGCCTTGCTCCAGGAAAGCAAATTTAGAAAGGAGATTGCAAAGGATGAGGATGAGGCTATTAATAACAGGATAGATGCACTTGAGGAGGCAAGAGATTTTGAGATTGATGCAGCAAAGGTTAGGAGAGATGCTAATATTATCAATGAAAGAGAATATCAGGCCCTAAGATTAACAGTAACCAAATCAACACAAGAGGCAATACAAAAATTATTAGAGAAAACTGATAATCTTACTGATAAGAACAGAGAGAAAATCATTAAAAAGCAGATTGAAACCATCAACAAAATTGAGCAGGAGCAATTTAAAGGAGAAATTGATAGGATTGATAGGTTGGCAGAGGCAGAGGAGTTATCAAATGAGAGGAGAATTGAGTTAATAAACGAATCAAATGAGTTAAGGAGAAGCCAACTTGAGGCTCAGGCTGAATTTGAGTTATCACAAGCAGGATTAACAGCCGAGCAAATAAATGAGTTAAGAGAAACAGGCTCAACAGAAAGGTTAGAACTTGAGGAGGGTACTGCTGAGGAGGTTGAACTTGTTAATATACAATTGCAGAATGATTTAGCGAATTTAGAGGATGATAGGTTAAAATCTGTTGAGGATGTTAATTCTAAGATTGAGGATTCAGATAAAAAATCAGCAGAAAAAAGATTAGAAACAGCCAATAAGCTAATTGATTTAACATCTGAGGCATTCTCTGAGGCATTCGATGAGCGTGAAAAGGCTCTTGATGATGAGATTAAACGCAGGGAGGAGAAAGTATCTTTACAACAAAGCAGAGCAGAGCAAGGCTTAGAGAATCAATTAGCCTTTGAGAAAGAGCAATTAGCAAAAGCAGAATTAGAGAGGGCAAGATTGGCAGAAAAAAGAGCCAAACAAGAGGAGGCATTAGCATTAGCACAGGCATTTTTAAACGCATTTGCAGCCCGTTCTAAAGATGATCCTGATACAGCAGCAGCGAAAGCCTTAACAGATGTTATATTGGCCAAAGCATTATCTGAAACCGTTGCAGGAGCATTTGCAGAGGGTGTTGAGGACTTTCAAGGCAAAGGAACAGGAACAAGTGACAGTAACCTCATTAGGTTTTCTCATGGCGAATCTGTTGTTACTGCCAAAGGCACAAAAGAAAATCAAGGGTTAGTTACAGCGATGAATAATGGAGAGGTTGGCTCATGGTTTGCAAATAATATGATGTTATCTCCTTTAAGTAGTGAAAAGAATTATGATAGTTTTGGAATATTGGCGAATGAAATTAAAGAGATTAAACAAGCCATTAAAAACAGGCCGACAAGCCAAACGAATTTGGACAATATGGGCAATGTCCTCCAATCAACATACAGAAATGGTATCAAAAATACTGTTAAATATTTAAATAAACCTGGAGTAATCTAATGGAATTAACATCGACATTTAGAATAAACGGAGTTGATACTATAGGAGATGAATTAGTTGTGCCTATAAATTGGCAGAATGCATTTGTTAATTTATCCTTTGATAAAGATTCAGTAATTGCCAAAAGTAAAGGAGTTGTATCTACTACAGAATGGGAATGGATTAGTAAAAGTGCTAAATTCCTTTCTGATTATCAAAAGGATGGATTAACAGGAGGGTTTGGTGTTTTGGTTGGTATTCCTTTTCAATGGGAATTAACAGATGATAATCAGAGGCAGATAATATTTGATGGTTATTTAGATTTGAGTAATGCTACTTTTGAATGTGATAAGGTAACTGCACCATCAAGAGAAAATAAGCAAATTGATGATCTTAATAGTAAAGTTGATTCATTTACCTATGAATATTTATTATCATTGGGCAGATTAACTCCCTCAGATTATAGTTATGTTCCTTACGCTAAGTTGCCTGTTCAAAATTTAGCTTTAGAATTAGTTATTTCAATAATACAATTAACAATTTTAATTATTGAATTAATACAAGCCATTGCAACATTGGTTAAGCACATACAGGCATTGGTTGTATTTTCTTGGCCTGATTTACTCAAGGCTATAACGCATCAAATTTACTGCCTATTTTTAATGACTGCAGTATCACAAGCAATTAACAATATAATTAAGCTAATAATTCAGCCTATAAAATACCATGCAGGAATGACTGAATTAAGATTAATGCAGGTTGGTGCTGAGTATTTAGGCTATGATTTTGCATCTACTATCCTGGAGGATGACTTTCCTACTGCTGTAATCATTCCTGAGAAATGGAATTTACCTGCTAATCCGGATGATGAATTAATAACAGGATTTACAGAGGTTAATCAGATGATTAATTTAATTACATCAGGATCAAATCATACTAACGAGCAAGGTTATTTTAATGGCACTTTTGGAGATGTTATAAGGCTATTAAAAATAAAATACAATGCTAAAATAATAATTGAGGAGGGTGCAGCAGGAGGCAATAGTGTAATTAGATTTGAGAGAGAGGATTACATTGCTGATATTTCTGCATTATATGAGATTCCTGCAATAGATAACAATGATAAATTTACTTTAAATGCTAATGAATTTAAGGCTAATTATTTAATCGAATATCAACTTGATTCAACTAATAAAGCCGGTTATTTAGATTATGGTGGCACTATCTTTCAAGCTACAGCATCAGCAAATAACTTTGATGATAAAGGATTAGTATTAATGACAGGCTTAGAAAGCAAATCTATTGGATTAGCAAAAGGCTCAAGAAAAAATACATTAACAAGATTAGAAACTGTTGTTGGCCCATTGCTTGATACTATTGATAACATTGTAGGAGATTTAGTATTTGGATGGAATGAAACAATGTTAGATATTTGGTTTTCTGCTGTTGGAATAATTAATACTTTAAATGATATTATTAACTTTCTTAACAATGTTCCAGGAGCAGGATTAAATATTACTCCTATTGATACTAATATTGTTGGTAGTTTGGATTCAATGCCTTTTATTCCTTTGCCTGTTGGATTCGGAGGAGATAGAACAGGAGTAATGCAGGTTGAAAATGATTTTTTAAATATACCTCACAATGTAATATTGGCAGAAACAGCAGAGGCAGTTGTTACATCTCCAAGCACTTTTGATTTAGCAAACTTTCCTGCAAATGGTCAATTAGTTGATTTAACTCCTTATTTTAATAGTCAATCAACAGCAGGAGATTTTTTAGGTAATAAATTAGTTGAAAATCATAGTTTTGAGATAGGCTCAAAAAACTTATATGAGAAATTTCATTACATTAACTCTTTTGTACCTACAGATATAGCAGATACTGATAACAATCCATTAACTCCTCAGTTGCATAATCAATGGAAATTATACGAATTTGAGAATGTTCCTTTTTGTATGGAGGATTATCTCAAGGTAAAAAGTAATAATAATATTATCTTTGCTGATAAAGTTGGCAGAATTGAATCTTTAGAGTGGGATGTTTATAACCAAACTGCTAAAATATCATTTCGGATTAATGAATTATGGACAAATAACTTAGAAATAAATTACAATGAGCCAATCGGTAGATAACATCCAGGAGCAAGTAGCAGAATTTACAAAGAAAGTTAATGAATCTTTAGAGATGGCAAAGGCTTTGATTGATCAAAGAATGGCAGATTTTAAGGGAGATGTTCCTGATGATATTCAAGAGAAAATAAATGAGTTTAAGTCTAAAATGAGGGAGCATGGGAATAATACTTGATTCGATTAATTTTAGCAATGAATTTGAGCCAACAGACACAACGTGGTTACTTGCTAACATTGGCGAAAAGATAACAGCTACAATAGATTTTACTGTAAGGGCTGATGCCATTCCTAATGGATCAACTACAACAATAGAATGTAATCCTCCCGGTAATCCATCAAATGATTACATACAAACTGTTGGCTTTGCAGGATTCCAGGATTTTAATTTAGGGGATAACATTGCAATTTTTGATACATTCTCAGGAGGTACAAATGGAGGAGGCTATACTATTGTTGAAAAGATATCTGCATCAATTATTAGAGTTGATGCTGCATTAGCAAGTGAAACTATTGACTCAGCTAATGATTACATTGCTCTCGTTACTCCGATGGAGGCTATCAGATATAATTGGAATCTAATCGGCAACAGCGAGAACCCTACTTTTAACTCTAAAATTGATAATTCTAATCAAGAACTAACTGTAAAAAATTATCCAACAGGCTCTACTCCGGTAACAGCAATGAGTTTCTTTGGAGATTTATCATACCAAATAGGTGGTGCTACAATAACAAGATTAGCAACAGGAACAGTAACAGGCCAACAGCAATTTAGAATAATACATGAATTTTTTATTACTCCTTTTTTCTTATCAGCACAATTTACAGATTTACAGAATGGAGTTGCTCCAAGTTATTTCCTAAATGCTGAATGCTTAAAATTTATCTTTAGAATTGAGGCAGGGGAGGATTTAAGTAACCCTAATTCTTTCCAATTTTCGCAGACTTTAGATGTTAATGGGAACTCAGGATGGTTTAATGAGAGTTTTAATAGTGGTTATACAGATTATTCGATTAAATCAATATCTTATGAGGATGATATTACTACTAATTCTGTTCCTGGAATCCAATTATCAAGCAATAAAACAAGGGTTAAAATTGTTATTGAGAATACTATTAGCAATCCCTTTCTTAATAATAATACTGATTTTACTGCTAATTTTAGTTATTTACCTGAGTTTCAAACAGAATACCAACAGAATGGCAAAAATGTAATTGAAAATTTTTACTTTGATAGAGGCTTTCAGACTGTTGGTAGTGCTGCAATAGCAGGAGATAATTTCGGTACAGATGAGCAAGTATTTGAAACGATAGAGGCAACATTTACAAGTACCTCAGAGATTGAGGTTGAGTTATTAGTTAGCTTATCTCCTGCAATGATTACAGATATTGAGGCAAGAGGCAGGAAAGCCTTTGCCATTTGGATAACTACCCAAAATCATTTATTAGCTACAGCAGATGCAGATAAGGTTGCATTATTGGCAGATGTTGAGGTATTTTATCAAGATACTACCGATGCCGGTTTATTAAATTGGGCTAATCCTGTATTTTTAAAGCATTATGAAACTGATCCATTAACTGAGGGAGCAGATACTATTAACGGGAGGATTGAGGATGATATATTACGTTATGACCAATTTTATATTGATAGAGGAGGCCGAGAGGATAACACAATTAACATCCAACAAACAAGGCAGTTTTTAATTGCAAAAAATAGTGTAACAGGCGATGAATTTATACTTGAGCAATTCTTTCAAAATTGGAATAATACTACTCTTGTAAACGATGGAACGCCATCAGGCCAATATACTACTCAGTTTATTAATTTCGTACAGGATAGGGTATTTAAAATGCCTACAAATGATGAAAGAAAGCAGATAAAAGTTAGCAGGAGGAGTGATTTAGATACTACAGATTTCAGATACTATGAAATGTACTATCCTTTTATGATGAGATGGGAGGATTGGATTGCTTTATTAAACGCAAATACTAACTTTTTTGATGCATCTTTACCTCAAAATGGATTAAATCAGCTATGGAATAGATATTCAACTTTTGCAAATTGGGATATTTACTACAGAAACCAAGTAATATTAAATCAACTTGATGCTGTTACCAATATAAACAGCCAATTAACATATTCTCAGGATAAAATAATTGATTCTTTTACTTATTTAGAGAGTACAGATTGGATAAATGAGGATATTTCCTCTTTTACTTTGACAGGATCTCCTTTGCTTAGTGGAGGTACAGAGTTTATACAAGGCTTTGAGGATACTAAAATCATTGCATCTAAAGAATGGGCAGGAGCAGGAGCAAAGCCTAATAATGCTACAGAGGTAGTTTGGGTAATGAGAATTGAGGTTTACGAACAAGGCAGCATTACTGATATTAGATTTATCTCCTCTGTATATGATTGGTTGCAGTTTAGTTGGTTTAAATCAACAGACTTATCTAATAAATTAGTGCTATCAGAAACGGGAGGAGTATTTAAGGCTGAGGCATTAATTGATTATACTTTAATTCCTGCCGGTACTCAATTTCGAATAAGTGCCAGGATATACGATAAAAGAACAGCAGTAGTAAGTGGTAAATTGTTAGAGGATGGATCTCAGAAATTTACTGAGGCAGGAATATCTAAACAATTAAATCCATAAATATTTTTAATACCTTTGTAAACATGGCAGGAAAGATTACAGATTACCCAACAATGACAACATTAGCATCCGGAGATTTAATGGATGTGTCAGATTATGATGGTGTTTCAGCATTTACATCAAAGAGTTTAGATTGGGATGATTTAAAGACAAATATTGAAACTCAGATAACATTCACAAATTTATATACCAATGACGGCACTTTAGCAGGTAATAGATTTGTTACTTTAAATGGTAATGATTTAACTTTTGTTGGTACAGTAGATGCAAATTTATTGCGGCTTGATCCCACAACAGATTTTATAGGAATAGGAACTATTTTACCAACAGAAAAATTAGAGGTTGCTGGTAACACTAAAATAACGGGAGGCATTGATGTAGATTCATCAACTTTCTTTGTTAATGGTACTTCTCACGCTTGGAGTTTAGGGAGGGCAGCTACTCCCGAAAATGATATAAGAGCAGTTACTATTGGAAATTTAGCAAATACTTTTAATTCGGGTAGTGGCTCTCGAAGCATTGCCATTGGCGAAAACTCAACAGCTATTGCCACCGGAGCAAATAGCACTATTGCTGTAGGTAGTGGAGCGAATGCAATAGGGAATAGCGGAATTATAATAGGTACTGATGCAGGCTCAGCAAATACAACATCTCAAGGCAATGACATTATATTAATTGGCAGAGACACAGGTAACGGGGTTGCTGCAATGGCTCTTGAAAATATTTTTATAGGCAAAGCTGCAACAGGAACATCAGCACAGGGAGCAGTTGGCATTGGAGCAGATACAAATGTAAATGGTAATTTCTCAGCAGCATTAGGATTCCGGACAGAGGCAGACGGGTTAAGCTCTATTGCATTGGGGGATAGAGTAAAAGCAACAGCAACAGAATCCTATATAATTGGTAGCGGTGGAGCAGCTACTGTTACAAATTCTGTTGCCTCATCTTTAGCGGTTGCATTCGGAACAAATATAGCTTTTAGATTTAGTGAAAGTGCCGACAGCTATCTAAATGGAACGGGTAATGTAGGAATAGGAACAACTACACCAACAGAAAAATTAGAGGTTGCAGGAAAGGTTTTAATAACTCAAACCGACGGGCTTCAATTAAACCAATTAAATGGCAGAATTACTATAGGAGCAACAATAAGTAGCACTACACATTTCTTTTTAAGAGGAACAAGACCAACATTGATAGATTTAGGGGATGCTACAACGTCAAGATTTAAAATTGATTCATTTGGAGGTACAGTAATAAATCAAAACGGTTCAGGATACGCATTTAAAGTTGATAACGCTATAACAACTTCGGTTTTACATATCAGAGGAGACCAAGCAAGGGTTGGTATTAATACAGGAACAGCTCCAACTAAAGCCCTACAAGTAGGAGGCGGTATTGAAATGGGAAGCAGCTCTGAATTGTGTAAATTGACAAATATTACATCTGCTCAAGCAAGTGCAATAACTCCAACAAATGGGGATTTTGTATATGTATCTACAACAGATGCAACATTTACAAGTGTAGGTTTTTGGGGATATGAAAACGGGGTTTGGGTAAAACTTTAATTAATAAATAAATAAAAAAATGAGTCATTTAACAACGGAACAAGCAACAGAATTAGTAGATGGAGGGAACTGTTTACTAAGATTAACTAATGAGGTTTACCAATTTCATAAATTTAGCGGTCGATTAGATGGAGATTACTATGAATGTACTACTCCTACTGAGGTTGATTTGGAATTAACTCCCGAAAGTACAGAGGAGGAGTGCAAAGATGCTTTTAAACATTGGTTTGAGCATCATCAAGATTATAAGGGGGTTGCTCCTGTTAATGAGGATTCAAATGTATGGTAATATTATAAACTTTAACCAAAAATAAAATGAAAGAATTAAAACAAAACATTGAGAAAGTATTTGCACTTGCAAGGATGCAAATGGTAAATGCTAATCCAGGAAATGAGCAGGAGTTAATTGCTTTAATCAATTTAAAGATTGAATTATTTGAGCAATTAGAGAAAGTGCCTCAAGAAAAAAAGAAATAAGAAATGGCAGGAGGAGATGTATGTACGCAAGTTTTTAATGTAATATCCTCCGCACCTGTCGAGCCTGTTGATGCCTTAAATTTACCTAATTCAACAGTTACAGATTGCTGTTTTTCTTTGCCTGTTTTGGCAACATTAGCCGGTACAATAGATACAGAAAATGATCAATCATCTTTCTTAGTATGCAGGGAGGAGAATATTACCAATGTTGATTTGTTTTTAGATAAATATGTTGCAGGAGTATGGAGTGAGGTTACAGCACTTAACAATAATAGTTATGGCACTAATTACGCATGGCAGTTTTATCAATCATTAAATGCTGATGGTACTATTTATAAGAATTATATAGGTTATAAGTTAGATTGGCAATTAGTATTAAATGCCTTTGGGAGTGGCAGCTACAGAATTAGAACAGTAGAAACTCCGATATCAGGATCAGATATTAACAATTATTCTAATGAATGGTGTTTAAAAATTTACTCAGCAGAGAGGGCAGATGGTACAGTTAGATTATCCTATATTCAAAATGGTATAATTGGAGATGCCAATGATTTTACAATGTTAAAGGATTATGCTAATCTTAATTGGTTTAATCAGATGAGGATTCCTGCCTTTTTTGGCCTGGAAACAGCCACATACGAAAGGGATTTTGTTGAATATACCAACAGGAGGAGAGTTTGGATTGCTGATCAGCAGGAAAAAGAATTTAGCTTAAATACTAAACGATTACCGGCAGATGTTCACAATGTGTTAAAGACTGATGTACTCCAGGCGGATCAAATCATTATAACTGATTATAATAAAAATAATGCTCAGGAGTTTGTCGATGTAAATGTTAGAGGTAACTCAGATTATGAGCCACAATGGAATGAGAATAGGAGCAAATTGGCCTCAGTTGAGTTGAAATTTATATTAGAGTATAATAATTATCGTAAAAAAAGATGCTAAATGCGAATCAAAGAGGTTTTGGCCGACAATATAATACCTGTTATAATGTCAATCTTTGCATTAGGAGGAGTTAGCACTATGATATCATTACATGGTATAGATATAGCTGAGTTGCAAGAGAAAGTGCAGGAGATGGAACAAAATAAAGCCTCAAAAGGAGATTTGCAGATATTAGATGACAGAGTTAGGCGTAAATTAAATGGCGAGTTAAAAAGTAATTCTCAAAAAATCCATGATTTAGAGATTAGTTACTATGTTACAGAGAATGATGTAACACAAACTAAGGCCGAGTTAAAGAATCTATGGCAAAATTATAATCGTTTAAATTGTAAATAATGAAATTGACAAAGAATTTTAGTTTGGTAGAATTTACTGAGAGCAATACAGCCATCAGGAATGGGATAGATAACAATCCAACAGCCCAACACATACATAATTTAGTTGATTTGTGCGAGAATGTATTACAGCCGCTTAGAGATAGAATAGGCTCATCCATTAGAGTAACATCCGGATATCGTTCTGAGGCTCTAAATACAGCCATTGGAGGGAGTAAAACATCTGATCATTCACATGGCAGAGCAGCAGATATAAAGTTAGTAATCAATGGAGTTAATATCTCAGAGGAGTTGTATCATGGCATTAAGGCTATGGAGATTCCTTTTAAGCAGTTAATTTGGGAGTTTGGAGATGATGATACTCCGCAATGGATACATATTGCATTCGATAAGGATAATAATAAGATGCAATGTTTGAAAGCCTATAAAGAGGATAATAAAACGAAATACATGAACATATGAATCCAATAGCCAATGGAGTTATGGGCATGGTTAAGGGTATAATGAAGCCTGTATCTGATATTATTGATAGCACTACAACAAATCAAGAGGAAAGAGGAGCAATTAAATCTAAAATATTCGATGCAATAAGTGGCTCAATGTTGGCTCAGGAGCAGGAATTAACCAAGAGATTGGAAGCAGATATGCAAAGCGATTCCTGGTTGTCTAAAAATATAAGGCCATTAACATTGATATTTGTGCTATCTTTATATACTTTATTTAGCTTGGTAGATGGCAATATCGGAAACTTTAATATAACTAATGCGTATGTTGAGTTGCTCGGTCAATGGGGAATGTTGATAATGAGTTTTTATTTTGGAGGCCGATCAGTTGAGAAAATAATGGATAAAATAAGTTTAAAAAGAGATAAAAAAAATAAATAGTTATGGAATATATTATTGAAAATTGGGAGTTAATAGTGCCGATGTTATTAATTATGGTTGAGGTTTTATTGAGAATTGTACCAACAGAGAATAATTGGAGTATTTTGCACATGATCCTAAAATTAGCTGATACAATCCTAAAAAATCAATCAAAGAATGTTGATAAGGATGGTAAAAGAGTGAATTTCTAAAAAACTTTTGTCTGTTTGTTTGGCCTCTATCATTGATTTGATAGGGGTTTTTTTATGGAATATTAAATAAAAAGTAAAAAAAAGTAAAAAAAAGTAGATATTTATTTGGTGGTAGTGTAAAAAGGTGTATATTTGTCTTAACAATAACCAAAACAAACAAAATGAAAACTCAAAAATTAACAATCAGCTTTAGAAACTTATTAAATAATCAAGAAAGCGATGTACTTATAACAGCTTCAAATCCATTTATGTTACTTAATAAAGTAAATAATTTTGTAAATAGAGATATTTGGGTTAACGGATGGTGTTTAATTAATAATAAATGGGAAGCTGGAAACAACGGGTTAAATGCTGAAGCTTATCTTTGGGAAACATTAGAAGAATTAAACTAAACCAATAACGAGGGGAGGGTAAAACCTCCCTTTTTAAAACTAATAAAAATGGCATTTAAAACCTATAAAATAGACTTATCAGAGGAGCAGATTGCTTTTTTGCAAAAGAATAAAACTAAATCAGGCATTGCAATATCATGGCAATTAACAGAGGCAGTAAAAAATTACATCAAACAAAAAAAAGCTGAGCAAGATGGCAACATTTAACTTTCCTGTATATTCAAAAGATGATTTATACTATTATAAACATCTAACGCCAACTAAATGTATAAAGGTTGGATTAGATTCAATTATAAATATTGATTTTACTCCTTTATTTGATGAGCAGGAGATAACAAATACTAACGCCTGGAAAGATGTTATAAACTTAAACTCAACAATCATTACAAAGGCTCAGTTTGACGAATTTAGACAAGAAACTATTAACCAATTAATAAATTACTAATGGCTTTAACCAAAAGATTAGCAGAGGGTATTGAGCAAGATATTGCTAAACCTCGTAAAACAACAAAAAAGATTAAAAATATTTATCAGAAATTAGCTGATGCAAAGGCTGAGATAGGTGCAATAAGCAAGGATTCAACTAATCCTTTCTACAAATCAAAATACTTTGATATTAATAACCTCCTGGCCCATGTTGAGCCAATACTATTAAAGAATGGATTACTATGTTTACAGCCTATAATCAATGGCAATGTAGTAACTCAGATAATCGACATTGATACAGAGCAGATGATTGAATCTGCAATACCTTTAACAGATGAAAATGATCCTCAAAAGTTAGGCTCTCAAATATCTTATTTTCGGAGATATTCTTGCAGCAGTATTTTATCAATTCAGTCAGAGGATGATGATGCCAATAGTGCAAAGCCTAAACCTCAGCCAATAAAGCCTAAATTAGAGATGGGTACAGATGCATTTGAAAAGGTTGCTGCATACATGGCCAAAGATGGCAAGATTACAGAGGTAGCAAAGAAATACACATTAACAGAAACAATTAAACAAATACTAATATCTAAATAATGAACACATTAAGAGAATTAGTAGGAAAAAAGGTAACATTTAATTACAGAGATGAACAACATCAAGATGAAATTAGATGTACAGTATTGGATGTTATGATTGATGATTCACATTTTGATGATAAAGGAGAGCCAATTTACATAACTGTTAGCCTTGAGCCTAATGAAACCTATAATAGAGATTTTATTGATGTTGATGATTTCAATGATGTTAACCTTTCAGACATAACAAAATGAAAAAATTAAAATTCATATCAGGGCAGGGCTTTGAAAACTTTTATGAAAATGGAGAGTTTGAGGTTAGAGCAAAGGAAACAAAGAAATTCAATAAACTATCAGATGCAAAAAAGTATTATAATAGCCTTAATGAGCCAAAAGCAATTTGGGAATGTAGCGGATTTGCTGAATTAATAGAGTACCAAGATTATTAAATAACAACAACTAAATAAATAATTATGAG